>ERZ791826.166-NODE-166-length-81821-cov-7.194934_pt1 | contig 81821 bp, 67 predicted proteins | sample MGYA00510297_ERZ791826 | MGnify/ENA primary metagenome ERZ791826 (study PRJEB30046, sample SAMN00792004) | human gut metagenome | study: EMG produced TPA metagenomics assembly of the A metagenome-wide association study of gut microbiota in type 2... | reverse complement strand
TGTGCGCAAGCGCCCATCGAGGTGTTCCACTCTATTTTTGCATGGCTCGTAGCTAGGCTAACTTTCCATTTACATTAATGGAACGTAAAGGAATCTCCATCTTCGATAATACAGATCATGGTCTTGCCGGTATTGAGGATGATCTCGTCCCCGTTGTCATCGTAATATCTGGTGGCACTGTAATCGGAAGTCTTCTCCCAATTCACATGTATTCCTCTGCCATTGGTGAAGAACCAGCCGTCCCGGGTGGTGTCATGACACTGAAAAGCCAGATACCCCTCGCCCAGTTCCTCGTGAAACGTATTCTGTACCAGAATATTTTTGAAAGTCAGCTGCTCTCCGGTGGCGGCATCTATATGAGGGCCGTCTGTGCTGCCGGACAGATGCTGGGAACGGTAATAGAGGCCGTCATCCTCGTTAAATTCAAAATAACACCTTGTCAGCGGATAACATCCGGACATATCAATATAGGTGGCATCCTTTGCTTTGGCACCATACTGCCCAAGGGTGTTCGGTTCCGCCTTGGTGGCAAACCGGAAGTGATTCTCATCGCTGAGTCCGCGGTATCCCAGGCTGTAGCCCTTTTTCTCGATCACCTTCTGCAGACCTTCACCGGAAGCATAAGCATTGTGGGGCTTGTTGCGGTCGGTAGTACGGAAAAAGGCAGCCTCATCACTGCCGGACGTACCGTCTACATCCTGAGTATCCGGCTGCGCCAGCAGCTCATTGATGAAAAACGGACCGCCGAAATGTACGATAAAAGCATCCCATTCGAATGCCCAGTAAGCATAATAATCACGAAGACTGCGTATATTGCCGATCTTGTCCAGATTCTGCCAGTCTTCGTAGATTGCCATCATCCGGGTCATACGGTTCTCTACATTCGCCTCATAAATAATAGAAGCATCGGACAGACTGTATTGTGGGATCGCAGAGGCCTCATTAGGAATCATTACGGCAATGGGGCGTGTGGCAGCCACATCGGCATCCACCCATTCGTTCGTAAGACGGCTGCGGACCATGCCCTCAGCGGGAGGAGTGGAATCATCCTCTACAACGATCGTTACGGGATCCGGAAGCTTTTCCCCGGAAGAAACCGTGGAGGAATCCGGGCTGTTATCCGGGAGGATCGGACGGACCAGGGAATTGGAGTTACCCGTCTGTCCACATCCGGTAAGCATCATGGAGACAGTCAGCAGAAGAGGCACCGCAGTCTGCAGAAACTGCCGTCGAAATTTATATTTACACATATAATCACACCTCGATCGGTTATCAGAGTAAGAAGCTGTAAATGACCACGCCGCATAAAATGCCTAACAGCGCACCCATCAACACCTGCAGGGGAGTATGTCCCACGAACTCTTTTAATTTATCATGGGCGGAAATCTCACTGCGGCCCATATCTTCGAAGACCTTCAGCATTTCGTTCAATACCTGTGCCTGAATACCGGTCTCTCTGCGTACTCCCATAGCATCATACATTACAATGATCGCCAGGATCAGGGAAATGGCAAATTCAAAGCTTCCCGCACCATATTCGTAGCAGACCGCTGTTACCAGGGCACATACGGTAGCAGAGTGAGAACTGGGCATACCGCCGCTGCCGACCAGACGCTCCGCAACGAATTTCTTGGAGACGATCAAATGGATCAGCGTCTTCAGAACCTGTGCCACCAGCCAGCCGAAGGCTGCAGTCAGGAAAATGGTATTGCTGAAAAACTGTTCAAAAAAAGTCATAAATAACCTCGTTTCCTATATGCTGTAGTTTGCAGAACAGACATATATAAATCCAGTATAATCCAAAAAGCGGAAAAAGTACAGTGTTGACCTTGAAATGATGCATCGAAGGATAGTATAATATAGTTGTTACCTGTCGCACAGTGGCGCAGATAAGCCTGAAAAAGCGACAGGAAAACATAAGGAGATTACAAAATGAGCTTATTGAGCGTGATCGTTCCCTGCTATAATGAAGAAGAAAGCGTTGCCCTGTTTTATCAGGAATTGACGAAAAATGATCCCTTTTTCAAGGAAAAGGAAATAGAACTGGAGCTTCTCTATATTGATGACGGTTCCAAAGACGGCACTGTGAGAGAAGTGAAAAAGCTGATCGAACAGGATTCCCGTGTGCATATTGTCTCTTTCTCCAGAAATTTCGGAAAGGAAGCGGCGATGTTTGCCGGACTGGAAAAGTCGAAGGGCGATTACGTGGTTATGATGGATGTGGATCTGCAGGATCCGCCTTCCTTGCTGCCGGAGATGTTTGAATGGATCTGGCAGGGGTATGATTCTGTAGCGACCCGCCGCGTGACCCGCAAGGGCGAACCGCCGATCCGCAGCTTTTTTGCCAGAAGATTTTACCATCTGATGAAGAAGATTTCCCAGACGGAAATGATGGACGGAGCGAGAGATTATCGCCTGATGACCAGACAGATGGTGGATGCCATCCTGTCCATGCGGGAATATAATCGTTTTACCAAAGGAATCTTCGGCTGGGTCGGCTTTAAGACCAAATGGCTGGAATATGAGAATGTAGAGCGCGCCAAGGGCGAGACCAAGTGGAATTTCTGGAAGCTCCTGGTATATTCCCTTGACGGTATCACCGCATTTTCCACGGCACCGCTTTTGATCGCTTCCTTTGTGGGCGTGCTGTTCTGCATCATTGCCTTTTTGATGATCATATTTATCATCGTACGGAAGCTGATCTTCGGAGATCCGGTGTCCGGCTGGCCTTCTCTGGTGTGCATCATCCTGATGACCAGCGGCGTACAGTTTTTCTGTACGGGTATTCTGGGGCAGTATCTGGCAAAGGCATACATGGAAGTAAAACGCCGTCCGATTTACCTGGTAAAAGAGGAAATTTAAGAAAAACCGCATAAATATCCGTTTTTTATGTACGTAAAAATGTTACAAAATAGGGGTAAAATGTAACATTTTTAGTTTCTTAACTATATTTTAACGGAAAAATGTCTTTTCAAATATCGACAGCTATGATATGATTTCTCTATCAGTCACTGTAGAGGAGCAATACTCGACAAGTAAAACGGGGGACTTGTTTTGGATATTGTTGCAGTAAAAGATTCAGAGTTAGAGAGATATGTAACCAAAATCATGTTGGAGATAGGGGTGCCGGCGCATTTGAAGGGTTATCACTATTTGCGTGATGCAATCATTTTGTCAGGGAAAGACATGGAGGTAGTAAGCAGCGTTACCAAGCTGTTATATCCCACCATCGCGAAACATTTCAAGACCACAGATCAGAAAGTGGAACGCGCGATCAGGAACGCCATTGAAGTGTCCTGGTCCAGAGGAAATGTGGAGACATTCGAAAAGATTTTTGGCTATTCTGTAGCCTCCGGAAGGACAAGACCTACGAACAGCGAGTACATCGCACGTATCGCCGACAACATCCGACTGGATTATAAGGCTATGTAACATATTAAATTTAATTATTTGGAACAGGGAGAGTTTGTTAATTAAGCAGATGCAGTATTCTCCTCTGCAGACTGAGAAAGACCGCGTATCGGAATGGGGAAGTTTCCGGTACGCGGTTTTTTGTTGTATGGAAATGCTGTTATATTTGTCAAGTCCATATAAATATGGTAAGATGTACAAAAGCCCGTGTAAGAAAAAGGCGGGTATGGGAGATGAAATGACTTTTCGGACATCGGATATTTTGATCGGGGGGAGCCTGATCATTATCGGGCTGACAGAGATCGCCCATTTGGCAGGCTGCCTGTTAGGGTGGTCTTTTTTGACTGTAACGGATCTGCTGCTGGCAGAGGTGGGAATCGTTCTGCTGGCGGCGATATTATTGTCTGTAATATCCAGACAGACACGAAAACGGGCCACAGCCGGTAAAAATGATCCGGTTGCGGATCAAAACAGCGGGACAGACACGGCAAAGGAAAAAAGCACACAGATTCTCACAGGCGTCCTGGCATTTCTGATCCTGCTGCAGATCCTGCGGATACTGACGGGGAACCGCATGTGGCTGACCGGAGATATGACGGTGGAGACCGTGAACACATTTCTCAGGGAAAATGCTGTTTATACCGTGAATCCTCTCACGGGGACGGCATATTCGATGGGGATGTCCTTACGGCTGAAAATATTGTGCCTGCCCACTCTGTACGGGGCCATCAGCCGTTTTACGGGTATGGCACCCGTAGACGTGGTGTATCGTCTGATCCCCTGCATTACGCTGCTGTTGTCTTATGTAGCTTACGGAAGCCTGGGGAAAGCACTTTTTCCGGAAAATTCTGTGAAAAGACGGACGTTTTTGCTGATCGTGGGAATACTGTTCAGTACAGGGGCCTATATGCCCGGAGTGGATGGTTTTGATGTGTTTTACGGAGGATTCCGCGGTGTGACGATCCGGGCGGCGGTGTTGCTTCCGTATCTGCTGTCCTGTCTGATGGACAGAAAATATACGGGCGTGATCCTTTGCATCCTGGCGGAGGCCTGCATAGTCTGGACCCTGTATGGCGCGGGAGTCTGCCTGCTTGTTACTGTGGCATGGCTGATACTTGGAGCGTTGGTTTCCCAGTTCCGGAAACGATGGGAAAAACGGAAAATGACTGATGCACATGGCAGGTCAGGAGAGGAGGCTACAGAATGATGACACTTCTGCAGTCCGCCCTGACAGGCTGGACCGACTATACACAACATGGAAAATTTGCGGCACTTTTGCTGCTGGCGATCCTGTATCTGGGATTTGTCCTCTATGGTTCCGGAAAGGAAGCCAATGCATCCGGGGCGGAAAAAGCACGGAAACGGCTGTATCTTTACGGGGCACTGGTGACATTTGGCTGTATCTGTCCCGTAACGGCACTGATCCTGTTAAAATACCAGACCGCCTTTTACTCTTATGTATGGATCTGGGCGGCGGTGCCCCAGACAGCATTGATCGCATGGGCGGCAACGGACTTTCTGTGTAACTTATTAAAAGAGAAAAGCCTGCGAAACGGGATGGCTGCGCTGATCCTGCTGGGCATCCTGTTCCTGGGTGGAAACCCGGTGTCGGAATGGACCGTGGCACAGACAACGCAGATACCGGCACTGACAGGAATGCCCGGACAGCAACAGGGAACTCCCGCCAGGGAAATTCTGGAGCAGCTTTCTGTATACAATGCGGAAAAAGGAAACTCACGGGAATACAGTCTGTGGGCGCCGAAGGAGGTCATGGAGGCTGCCAGAGCCTACAGCGCTGAGATCCACCCGGTATACGGCAGAAGCATCTGGGATGCATCGCTGGGCAGCTACTCCTATGATACCTATGAGACCTGGCAGGAAGATATGTATCTGTGGATGAGCCACCTGGAGACTACCGGGGAGACGGAATATCTGCGGACAGATGAAAATACCACGACAGAAGCCGGTGGCAGAAAAATAGATTTTGCTGCGTGCCTTGACAGCGCCGGGAAGGCCGGTATAGACTACATTTTATTGCCGGAGGACCTGTCGGAGGATGTACAGAAGGAATTGCAAGAGGCTGCGGACGGCAGACTGCGGTCCTTTGGCGGATATTTCCTGATCGTGATGTAAGTAGGCATCTTGCGGAAAGATAGGGAAAACGATAACGATTTGTAAGAATTAGGAACAGGAAAGCAAAATGGAACAGGAACTGATCAGTATTGTGGTGCCGGTGTACCGGGCAGAACGTTATATAGAAGAAACGATGGACTGCGTCCGGGCACAGACGTATCCACACTGGGAACTGCTGCTGGTGGAGGATTGCGGCCCGGACCGCAGCAGGGAGATCATAGAACAATATATTCAGAGAACCGGAGATACGAGAATCCGCATGCTGACTTACTCTACGAATCTGGGGGCGGCGAGAGCACGTAATCTGGGAGTCAACGAAGCAAAAGGCCGGTATCTGGCCTATCTGGATGCAGATGACCTGTGGACACCGGACAAGCTGGAAAAAGAGCTGGCTTTTCTGAAAGAGAAACAGGCAGCCTTTGTGTTTACCGGCTATGAATTCGCCGATGAGAATGGCAAGGGCACCGGAAAGATTGTCCGTGTGCCGGCCACGATTACTTATAAAGAAGCTTTGAAAAATACCACAATCTTTACCAGTACCGTGATGTTCGATATGGAACAGCTGTCGAAAGAACAACTGCAGATGCCCCAGATCAAGAGTGAGGACACTGCCCTGTGGTGGAGAATACTGCGGGAGGGTTATGTAGCTTGTGGTTTGGATCAAAATTTGGTAAAATATCGGAGAGCAGGGAAATCCCTGTCATCGAATAAGCTGGAAGCTTTGCGGAGGATCTGGAATCTGTACCGTAAGGCGGAAGGTATGTCAGTGCCGAACAGTGCCTGGCATTTCTGCTTCTGGGCGGTACGCGCCGTAAAACGCAGAGTATAGGAGGAGTTTGTTTTGAATACAAACGGTAATTATTATGAAAACCGACTGCGGAAAAGGGAATCCTTTAAGCGTCTGATCAATATAGGGTTGTCGATGATCTGTCTGTTGCTGGAGATCAGCCTGTTTGCCTACATGTGGCAGTTCCATTTCCAGTTCCAGCTGGTAGATCCCCTGCAGAAGATCTGGTATCGTGGCTTTCTGCTGGAAAACGGTATCTACAGTGCGATCCTGATCTTTTTTTCCGTGACTTACGGCGGCATGCGCCTGGGATACATGAAAAACACGGAGATCATTTTCTCCCAGGTGTTTGCAACCCTGATGGCGGATGTGCTGATCTATGCGGAACTGTGTATGATGGCCCGTAGCATTTTTCCGGCGGATATGTTCCTGTTGATGGTATTTTTACAGATCATAGCGGTGATCATCTATGCCAATATTGCCAACAAGATCTATCGTACAGCATTCCCGCCCAGAGAGCTTCTGCTGATCCACGGCGATCGTCCCATCGAAGACATTGTCAACAAATTTGAAAGCCGTAAGGACAAATATAAGATCACAAAATGTGAGCACATTAAAAAGGGTACAACAGAACTGTGTCGGGAGATTCTGGACAATTACCGGAACGGTGAGATCAATGCGGTAGTAATCTGGGATATTAATGAAAAGGATCGTAATATTATCCTGAAATTCTGCTATGCCCATTCCATCCGTGTCTATGTCATGCCTAAAATATCAGATGTTATTTTAGTCGGTTCCGAGGAACTGCATGTATTTGACACGCCAATCCTGCTGACCAGAGAGTACTCCCTGAGCATGGAGCAGCGGTTCATCAAGCGATCTATCGATGTGATCTGCTCGTTGATCCTGTTGGTAGTGACTTCACCGCTGATGCTTCTGACAGCGCTTGCCATCAAGCTTTATGACGGCGGTCCTGTGCTGTACAAGCAGGTGCGCTGTACCATCGGACAGAGAGAATTCTATATTATGAAGTTCCGCAGTATGCGCACTGATGCCGAGAAGGACGGCGTGGCACGTCTGGCACAGAAAGGGGATAAGCGTATCACTCCCGTGGGCAAGGTGATCCGCAAATGCCGACTGGATGAACTGCCCCAGCTGATCAATATTCTACGGGGAGATATGTCTTTCATCGGCCCCAGACCGGAGCGCCCGGAGATTATTGCACAGTACATGGAAGTCATGCCGGAGTTCGCATTCCGTATGAAGGTGAAAGCGGGACTGGCCGGTTTCGCACAGGTATACGGAAAGTACAATACTTCTCCGTATGATAAATTAAAACTGGATTTAACATATATCGAGAATTATTCTGTGTGGCTGGATCTTAAATTGATGCTTCTGACACTGAAGGTATTGTTCTGGCCGGACAGTACCGAGGGTGTGGAGAGCGAACAGGTAACGGCTTTCAAGGCAACCTACGATGGTCGTGCCGAGAAGGATGACGACTGAGAAGGCAGGAGGTAGACGCATGGAAGTAAGCTACGGAAAAGAGCCCTTCGACCTGAGACTTATGTGTCTGCGGCTATGCCGCAATCTGTGGAAAATACTGGCTGTGACAGTAGTGGGAACATTACTGTTCGGTGGCGGTTATTATGTAAAAAATGTGGTGCTGCAGCCCGATCCAGGGTATGCGGCTTCTTCCACTTATAAGGTAGAATATAAAGAGAACCCCAATGCGGCGGGTGCGTACTACATTAACGAGGCTACATGGAACACCATGATCCATACGGGAGAATTCCTGGATGGTGTGGAGAAGCATCTGCAGGAGGCTGTGGAACGGGGAGACAATGGAGCTTCGGAAGCACTGTCTCTGGGCAGAGATCAGTGGATCGCAGACCTCTCGGCAACACTTCCCTCGGATTTCAGTGTTCCGGTGACACAGGCGGCAACTCAGGATCCGGAGATGAGTATTGCTCTGGCCCATGCAGTGGAGGATACCATGTGTGACGAATTTGCAGAGAGTATCGTGGAGATCGACCGGATCAAAGTGCTGGATCACGGAGATTTTGCAGAAGTCGTGGTACCGGATGTGCGCCCGGTGCGGGCAGTCATTCTGGCGGCGGTATTGTCTCTGTTTTTTGCAGTAGTCCTCTTTTTGCTGGTGGAGATCTCGCAGGACAGCATCTGGCTGCCGGCAACACTTCGCAGACGCTACGGACTGAACAGTCTGGGAACGGTGCGCAGTGTGGGATTTGCGGAAAATCTGATGTATACGCTGGAGAAAGTGTACGATAAAAAGCAGGCAAAGGAGTCCGAAAATGCGGAAATCTGCCGTGTGGCAGTATGTGTGGCACTGCCGGAAGCGGATCCGAAGGAAGTCGTGGAGAATTTGCAGAAGCTGGCTAAGACAGGTAAGATCCGGAAGGGAATACCGGTGGAATATGTAGCGGTTCCCAGTCCGTTGTTATGCCCAGAGAGTGGAGAGACACTTCGTAAGGCAGATGCATTTCTGCTGGCGGTGCCGGCCGGAGAACGGGTAGGAAAGAGACTGGAAGCGGTATTAGAGTATCTGCATACCCAGGACTGCTCTGTGGACGGAGCCTTCCTGTGGAATGCGGATGAACAGCTGATCCGCAGCTATTATTTTCTGCCGGGAGCCATGCAGACACAGAATACAGAACACGGAGGAGAGCAGGCATGAAGGTAGAAGTTCTGGCATCGGTAATGAATGCTTCTCTTCCGGAGACCGTACAACATATGAACCTGCAATCGGATGCGGTGATCATCAATCAGTGCGACCGGCTGGGGCAGGAGGAAATGCAGATATCTCCGGGGAACGGAAGAATCCGTTTCTGCAGTTTTCCCGATCGTGGCATCGGCAGAAGCCGCAATGAGGCCATCCTTCGGGCGGAAGGAGACATCTGCCTTTTTTCGGATGCGGATATTGTGTATGAAGATGGTTATGAGGCGGCTGTTCTTGCGGAGTTTGAACGGAATCCCCGGGCCGATATGATCATTTTCAATATTGAGGTGGAGGAAGAACGCCGCACCTACCATATTACGGAACGGAAACCGGTACGTTGGTATAATTGCGGGCGGTATGGCGCAGTCAGTTTTGCTGTACGCAGAGAGAGCCTGCTGCGATCGGGAATCACGTTTTCCCTGTTGTTTGGCGGCGGTGCAAAATACAGCAATGGAGAAGACAGCCTGTTTTTGACAGAGTTTATTAAAAAAGGCTGCCGTGTATATACCGCACCGGTGACCATCGGCAGAGAGGAAGCCGGGGAATCCACCTGGTTTCATGGCTATAATGAAAAATTTTTCCATGACAGAGGAGTACTGTATCATTATCTGTATGGATGGCTGGAATGGCCGCTGGCACTGCGGTTTTTGTATGCTCATAAGGGTACGCTGTGCACAGAGGTAAGCCTGCAGCAGGCCAGACAGTGGATGCGTGACGGCATCCGGGAGGCAGGAGGACGATAGCTTGCTTTTTGGAAAAAAGGCCATAAAGAAAGGAGGTTCCACATGGAGAAGAGCGCACTGGTGTATATCATATTGACAGCTGTTACCGTAGCATTCGGTTTTCTGGTAAAAAATCGTGACTATACGACAGAATATCTGTCCGGCAGACGCTCCTTTCGTGGGAATACCTCCGGGGATCTGATGGCGGCCGGGCCGGACAGACAGCAGGCGTGCAATGCTGTGGCGGAATTCGCCATCTTCTGTCTCCTGGCCGGGGTTTCTGCCTGCCGCATTGCTGTGGGCGGTGATTACTGGGTCTACTGGCTGAAATTTCAGCTGATCGATCAGGGAAGGCATGTCTCCTACGAAACCGGTTTTGTGTATCTGGTGAAATTTTTCCATCTGATTTTCGGAGAAGGATCTTATCTTCCGATCTTTGGCTTCTTTTCCCTGATTACGGTCTTCTTTTTCCTGAAGGCACTGCATGATCAGGCGGACTGGTATGTATTTTCCCTGTTTCTGTTATTGACACAGGGATTTTACTTTAATAGTATGAATTCGGTACGTTACTATTTCGCACTGGCGCTGGTCATGTATGCGCAGAAATATGTGCTGCGGGGAGAATATGGGAAGTTTCTTCTCTGGGTGCTGCTGGGCTGTACGATCCACAAATCGGTACTGCTGGTCATCCCGGCATATATTGTGATAGATCTCTTGTCCCGGATCCAGCTGAAAAAGTGGCACTATGCGGTTGGCGTATTACTGATCTTATCTCTGATCTTCGGCCAGGATGTGTACCGGAATATTATCTTCCGGTTCTATCCCTATTACAAGGATTCCATGTTCGACAACGGACAGTTATCCTATGTCAACATCGCCAAATGCCTGGCAGTGCTGATACTGTGCCTGATCTATTGGAAGGACAGCGTTCAGGAAAATCGCAGAAACCGTTATTACTTCTACCTGAATCTGGCGGGACTGGTGCTCTATTCCTGCGGCTCCTTTATCCCGGAAGTATCCCGAGTAGCATATTACCTGATCCAAAGCCAGATTTTCCTGATTCCGGGTGTGCTGAAGGATGCCAAAAAGGGATGGTTCCGAACCCTGTGTATTATTGGCGTTGTTGCAGCATATCTATTGTATTTCGTAATGCTGCTGCGGGGAATGTATGATGTGGAGATACGGCTGCTTCCGTATCTAAACTGGATCTTTAATTAAAAGAGGATTTAATTTATGAAAGTGCTGTGGGTCTGCAATATCATGCTTCCGGTCATAGCCGAAGCATTGCATAAAGAAGCTTCGAATAAAGAGGGCTGGCTGTCCGGTCTGTTGGAGCAGGTAGCCGCGGAGAATTCCAGTGACCTGGAGCTGGCTGTGGCATTCCCGGTGCCGGCAGATACGGAGGTGCCCTGGAGACTGCAGATAGCAATGCCACGGGAAAAAGAAGACCGGGAGCATTTACAGACAAATACAGATGCTGAAATATATAATATCACGTGTTATGGATTACACGAAGACACCGTACACCTCGACAGATATCAGCCGTTGCTGGAAGAAGAACTGCATCGGATCACGGAAGACTTTTCACCGGATGTGATCCACTGTTTCGGCACGGAATATCCACACACACTGGCAGTATGCCGGGTGTTTCCCCACAAGGAGAAGATACTGGTGGGAATTCAGGGAATCTGTACGTTGTGTGCGGAGGCATATTTTGCCGATATGCCGGAATCGGAGATCCACAAGACCACTTTCCGGGATCTGGTGAAGAAGGATACCCTGCGCAGCCAGCAGGAAAAATTTGCCCGCAGAGGTGTAATGGAGAGGGAAGCAATAGGACTTGCCGGCAATATCACCGGAAGAACCGCCTGGGACAGGGCAGTGACTACCGCGTGGAATCCCAAGGCACATTATTATACGATGAATGAGACCCTGCGGGCTTCCTTTTATGAAGGACAATGGCAGCCGGAGCACTGTGAACCCTATTCCATTTTCGTCAGTCAGGCGGATTATCCTCTGAAAGGACTGCACTATCTGCTGCAGGCCTTGCCACAGATCCGGGAGAAATATCCCCGGGTACAGGTGTATGTGGCAGGAAATGATCTGACGGCATACCGGACGTCGAAGGAAAAGCTGAAAATATCGGCATATGGCCGTTACCTGCGTAGACTGATCCGGGAAGGACAGCTGGAGGACAGGGTACACTTCCTCGGAAAACTGACCGGAGAAGAAATGAAGGAAAGATTTCTGAAAAGTCATCTGTTCCTGTGTTGTTCCTCTCTGGAAAATTCACCGAATTCCCTGGGAGAGGCCATGCTTCTGGGAGTTCCCTGCATCAGCACGGAGGTAGGGGGAATCCCCAGCCTGTTTGATGGCGGAAGGGACGGTCTGTGGTGCCGGGGACATCAGCTGTCGGAAGTGGCTGAAAATGACAAATATGCGTCAGATGCTTCTGAAAGTAAAAATAACATGCGAAATTATAAAACGACAAAAATAGAAGAATTGGAAAATATTGTAAATTCCATGGCAAGTTCTATTATCGAAATGTGGAGTTCTCCGGAGAAAATGTTGGAATACTCAAAAAATGCAAGAGAACATGCAAGAAAAACCCATGATAAAGAGCAGAATTTCGCAAAATTGCAGGAAATCTATGCAAACATAGCAGGGAGGAAGGAATGAAGCTGATATTTGTCTCAAACTATTTTAATCATCATCAGCTGCCCTTCTGTGATGCTCTGTATGAATTGCTGGAGGGAGATTTCTGTTTCCTGCAGACACAGCCCATGGAAGAAGAGCGGGTGAAGATGGGCTGGCAGGCCGAGGAACGTCCCTACGTGCGCTACGCTGCGAAGAATTCGTGTGCACATAAGTCTGGGGTGGAGAAAACGCCCGGCTCTGAGTCGAACAGCAACGCCGTCACAAATGCGGAAGATTTTGAGAAACTATTGCTTACCGCGGATGTGGTGATCTTCGGCGGATGCGATGACGAAAGCTATATTCAGGAGAGACTGACTGCCGGAAAACCGATCTTCCGTTATAATGAACGCTTATATAAGGAAGGGCAATGGAAGGCTGTTTCTCCGAGAGGCCTGTTGCAAAAATACAAGGATCACACCAGATACCGTAAGGCACCGGTGTATTTCCTGTGCGCAGGAGCCTATGTGCCTTGCGATTATCACCTGATCCATGCCTACCCCGGCAAAATGCTGCGCTTCGGCTATTTCCCGGAGACCAGGCATTACGAGGCAGGGCAGCCCTTCAATCACAAAGAACCGGGCAGTATTCTGTGGGCGGCCCGGATGATCGACTGGAAGCATCCGGAGCTGGTGGTGAAAACAGCATCTTATTTAAAAGAACATCTGGAAGAAAATACGTTTCATATTACCATGATCGGCGGAGGGGAACTGGAGGAAGAGACGCATCGCCTGGCAGAGGAACTCGGAGTGACCGACGTGATCACCTTTCCCGGTTTTCAAGGCCCGGAAGAAGTCCGGGCGGCCATGGAAAAGTCAGAAATCTATCTGGTCACCAGTGACCGCAAAGAAGGCTGGGGGGCAGTGGTGAATGAAGCCATGAACAGCGGCTGTGCTGTGGTGGCAGATCATATGATCGGAGCGGCTCCCTGGCTGATCCGTCAGGGAGAAAACGGCAGTATGTACCGGGACGGTGAGGAACAGGAATTATTTCGGACCGTGGAACGGCTTCTCAGGGATCCCGGAGAGTGCCGCAGACTGGGAGAAAACGCACAGCAGACCATTGTCGGGGAATGGAATGCCCGGACGGCTGCGGAAAGATTGATCGAACTGTGCCGGAAAATGAAGTTCTTGCCAGAAATGTCAGAAGAACAGGAAATGCCGGATGCCGGCCAGGATGTGATGCAGGACATCACAACACCTGCCCCGGTGATTCCACAATTATGGAATGACGGCCCCTGCTCTCCGGCCCCTGTGATCCCGGAGCGGTCTATGTATAGGAGAATAAACAGTGAACAGTAGTGTAACCAAGCAACCGCTGATCAGCGTGATCGTGCCGGTGTACAATATCATACCGTATCTGCCCCGCTGCGTGGAAAGCCTGCGGACACAGACTTACGAAAATCTGGAGATCCTGCTGATCGATGACGGTTCCACGGATGAGACACCGGCATTATGTGACCGGCTGGCAACGGAGGATGAGAGAATCCGCGTCTTCCATAAAAAGAACGGCGGGCCTTCTTCCGCCCGGAATTTCGGATTACAGCAGGCCGGGGGAGAATATGTGGGCTTTGTGGACAGCGATGACTACGTGGATGCGGATATGTATGAGCGGCTGTACGGGGCAATCGAAAAGACCGGAATGCCCGTAGCGCAGGTCGGCAGAGATGAAATCGACAAAGACGGCAATATTTTACCGAATATCTGCGAGCCGGTGGCAACGGAACAGGTGATCCCGGCAGAAGGTTTTCTGAAGGAACTTCTGATGCACCGCGGAGACTGCTCCTTCTGTACCAAGCTTTTGCGGAAGGACCTGTTTACCATAGAACAATTTCCGGTGGGGGCACTGAATGAAGATTTTCATTTATTAGTAAAAATGCTGACCCGGGAGGAAAGTGCAGTTCCGGGGATTGCATGCATTCCAGGACAGGCGTATCATGTATTTTATCGTCCGGACAGCAATACCAGAGACAAGAACCGGTTCTCCAGAGTATTCGCCGACAATATCGACAATGCGGACATGGTGCTTGCGCTGGTGGATAGAAAATATCCGGAGCTGTCGGAAATCGCATTCCGGTTCGGTATTTTCCAGCGGCTGGATTATCTGCTGCACATCCCTATTGCACAGATGACCGGGGACAACGCATTTTACCGCAGGGTGGTACGCGATTTGCGCCACGGCTGGTGGAGAGCCATGAAAATTCCCTGGCTTACCAAAAAGAACAAGTGTTATCATACACTGTTTGCCATTGCACCGAAGGGAATCCGGGTACTGCATAAGAAACTGAAGCACATAGAGTGATGCCCGATGTAGAGGCAGGATAGAACGGGCAACACAGCAACCATAGAATAAGGAATGAGTCACGTTACATGAAGAGAAAATTGGCATTTCTGGGAGCAATTCTCCTGGCGGCATTTATATTCACCTACGAGGGAAATACCTATCAGACGCATGCATTGGATGAAGAAGATCAGGCATGGATCGAAGAAGCACGAGGGGCTTTGCAGAATATAGTAGAAGACCGGGAAGTCATGGCACTGGTCTATCTGTGCGATGATCTGACGATCCGTGCGGAAGCGTCGGAAGACAGCACAAAAGTGGTCACCGTGCCCAGTGGACAGATGGTGGAGATCCGGGATGTGACGGTGGATGAAGATTATCAGGTCTGGGAAAAAGTATCCGCCGAGGTAAAGGGCAAGGTCTACGAGGGATATATCCCCCGGGATTATCTGGCATGCTCGGATGAACGTTTTCTGGAATGGGAAGAACTGTACGGCATGAATCCCGGAGCGGCGGTTATGCTGGCAGAGGAAAATGCCACCGGTGTCTATGCGGACATCGAGCAGTTTCCGGAGAGCTACCGGCAGGCATTGCAGGCTTTGAAACAGAAACAACCCAACTGGACTTTTGTACGACAGAATACCGGACTGGATTTCCAGACCGCAGTCAACAACGAACTGCAGGGCGGAAAAAGTCTGGTCTATAAGAGTTACGGGGATTATTGCAAGGAAGGACAGCACAGCCCCAACTGGTATTTCGCTTCGGAAGATGTACTGAAATTATACATGGATCCGAGAAATTCATTACATGAGAATGCCATTTTTCAATTTGAACAGCTGACATATAACGAGAGTTACCACACGGAGGCAGCAGTAGAGACCTTCCTGAAGAATACTTTTATGAACAGCAACAGCCCGGCGCCTAAGACGGATATGACGTTTTCCCATATCTTCTGGGCAATCGGCGCGGAGCAGCAGGTCAGCCCGTTCCACCTGGCGGCAAGAGTCTACCAGGAGCAGGGACAGGGTACCTCACCGCTGATCTCCGGAAACTATCCTGGCTATGAAGGATATTATAACTATTTTAATATCTCAGCCAGCGGCAGCACCAACGAGCAGGTGATCACCAATGGACTGAACTACGCCCGGAACAATGGCTGGGACAATGCCTATGCATCTATCCTGGGCGGTGCCAATGTCATCTCTGCGAATTACATAAAAAAAGGACAGGATACCCTGTACCTGCAGAAATTCAATGTGTCTACTACGGCCAGCAACCCGGTATATACCCATCAGTATATGCAGAATATCGCAGCCCCTACCAGTGAAGCACTGAGCATGAAAAAGCTGTACGAAAGCGCGGGAGCATTGGAGAACACCTTTGTTTTCAAAATCCCGGTCTATGAAAATATGCCGGCCAGCCCCTGCCCGATGCCGACTTCCTCTACCAATGTGGTATTGCAGGTACCGTCGGGTTACGATGCTTCCACGATCTACGTGGACGGCATTGCCTATACACCACAGGTGCGGAATAACCGCCGTATCGTCAAACTGCCGAACGGAAATGCCCAGTCGGCGGTTGTGTACCGGTATAATGAGAACGGAGCGCCCATCGGCATGTATGTCTGGACCCTGGAATATCGTAACAATGCCTATGTGGCCACAGAACAGCCGGGACTTACGGATCTGCTGACCTATCACGGATTTTCCATCCGGATTACCGGAAAAGCGGGAATCCGCTTTAAGACAGGTATCAGTGCGGATCTACGGAACACCCTGTTAACCGGCGGTGTCAATGGCTATTACCTGAAAGAATACGGAACCCTGGTCATGAACAATGCCAACCGGAATACATATCCCATGATCAAAGGTGGCGAAAAAGTCATCAGCGGACTTGCTTACGGTACGAATGCCAACGGCACCCATCAGGATAGTATTTATGAGACCGTGAGTGGCAGATACCGGTTCACTTCCGTACTGGTCGGCCTTCCGGCAAACCAGTATAAGGTGGAATATGCATTCCGCGGATACATCATCCTGAACAAGGATGGCAAGGACATTACCATTTACGGTCCGGTGCAGGCCCGCAGCATCTATGCTCTGGCACAACAGGTACTGAATATGGGAACCTATGCACAGGGATCGGAGGCGGATACTTTCCTGCGAAAACTGATCAGTGATGCACAATAGTTAAGAATGAAAAACAGATAGGACAAAAAGATGAAAAGAAAAGCAACAAGATTTCTGGCACTGGCCATGAGCGCTGTTCTGGTAACATCCCTGACGGCCTGCGGAGATGGCAGTGATGAAAATGCGAAGGATGCCGTGACTCCCGTAGAGGCACAGCCGATGCTCTCAGAGCTGGAGCTGGAGATTCTCAATCTGGAGACAAAATATAATAAAGGAGAGTTTACCCAGGAGGATTATCTGACATTGGCCGATGCCTACAACAGAGCGGGATACATCCGCAAACAGCGGGATATGCTGGAACAGGATTACCGGCTCTATGCGGATGAGGAAGCATTTGCTGCTCTACAGGAGATCAGCGTGAATCTGGAGGAAGAGACAGAGGGGATCCGCAGCCGTGCACAGGAAATGCAAAATGATCTGGAGCTGACCGAGTATCTGAGTGAGAGCGTGAATCTCATCGACAGCGAGGACTGGTTCACCACCATGATGCCCAAACTGAAAGAGGGACAGCGAAACTACTATCTGGAAAGAGACAGTCAGCCTCTGCTTTATGTACAGACCGGCTATACGGAAGAGGGACAATGCTTCTCCAGGGTGTGGTATACCGGAAACGACACGAAACGATTCCTGAGCCAGGAGGGTGCAACGATCCGGCTGGTAACAGTGACAGCGGCCGGTGCGGACGAGAACATCGCGGATCCGGCAGAAACTGAGAATTCCGATGCCACACAGGAAACGGGAACCACAGAAGCCAGAGCCCGGGAAAATACAACGACAGAGATTTCGGATACAACAGCGCCTCTGACAGATACACCGGAAACCATGAAGGACTGGAACGGTACCTTCGAAGCCTGGAGCGTGGACAGCGCTACCGGGAGCATTACCCATGAACAGGGAACCATGCAGGGCGGTGTGCTCACGGGAGACTATACCTGTGATGTCCATACCGGAGAAGGTGCGCTGGATGTCTATTCCCTCTGGAGCAACCGGGAGGGTATGGAATATATCACTTACACGGGAAGTTTTGATTCCGAAGGAAAGATCCTGACAGAGCAGCCCTCCGAAGAAATCAAGAAAAAACTGCTGGAGGGAACAGATTATACGGATCTGATCCTCTATGCCTATGATGCTACCGGTGAGAACTGCCTGTGGCAGGGAATCGGCGGGGATATTACCGCAGAGGAGTATCGTTTTTGCGGGGAAATGATAGGACTGGAGACCCGTCCGGAATACACGTCCTATGAGGTGACAGAAGATATGACAGCAGAGGACAATGCAAATACAGCAGAGGGAACCGGTGCCGCCACGGACGGCGGAGAGAAAGGCAACGCAGCGGACAACACCACGGGTGCCATAGACAGTGATACCCCGCAGATCCGTATTTTTGACGGAGAAGTACAATGGTTTGACGGAAAATACTGGGTCAGCGCCGGTGCGGTCAGAGAAATGGCAAAACAGGATCCTTTTGCGGCTTATGAAGAAAACCATGATACCACTGCATCCGGAAGCATCACAGGAAGCATTACCGGCAAAATCACCGGCAGTGCAGATGGCAACAGTACAGCCGGTAACGATGGGCAGACGATCACCGGCAGCGGAACCGTGTCGGGAGACAAGACCGGTGGAAGTATTCAGAAACCTGCAGCCACCCAGAATCCCGGCACCACGCCAAAGCCAACGACCAAACCTGCTGCGACAAAGCCTGCAGTCACTCCGACCCCTGCGCCCACACCGGCTCCGACCCCGGAACCTGCGCAGGATGATGACGATGACGACGATGATGACAGCGGCAGCAGTGATTCCGGCAGTAGTGATTCTGGCAGCAACGATAGCGGAAGCAGTGACAGCGGCAGTTCCGGTGGAGACAGCGGCGGAAGTGATGTAGATATGGACTGGACACCGGATCTATTGTAAGAAAGGATATTTTATACCAATGAAACTGACAGAACGAAAGAAAATGATATTGATCCACATCGCGTGGATCCTGGCACTGGCGGTGATCCTGTGGCCGCTGTTTACGATCGCAAAATACGATTATCCCTCTGCGGATGACTGGTCTTTCGGAAAATATATGTACCGGGCAATGCAGGCCGGAGAAGGAATCGCCGGTGTATTTCATGCGATATACCAGACATTGGCACAAAATGTGTGGGAAGCCAGATTTTCCATACTGATTCTGTCGGCTTTGCAGCCTGCGGCATTTGGAGAACATTTTTACCGGATCACCCCCTATCTGATGATCGGTTCCGTGATCCTGTCCCAGTTCCTGCTGCTCAGAGAATGCATTGCGGGCCAGGCAAAGGAGAACCGTTGGCTGATCCTGCCCATCGGTATTCCCATGGCAATTCTCCAGGTGCTTTACTGCCCCTATCCGGAGGAAAGCTTTTATTGGTATAACGGTTCGGTGAATTACACTTTTGTGTATAGCTTGTCACTGGTCCTGCTGACACTGTATCTGGAAATTGCGCTTCGCGAGACCGGCAAGGCAAAGCGGGTCGTGCTTACCGTGCTGGCCTGCCTGCTGGCGATTCTGGTGGGTGGTAACAATTTTTCCACCAGCGTATCCACCATGTGCCTGTTGATCTGTCTGCAGATATTATTTCTGATCTGCCGTAAAGATGCTTTCCGCCGGACCTGGATCGTGACACTGTTAGAGACACTCAGCGTATTGATGTGTGTGACTTCTCCGCTGACAGCCACCAGACTCAACGGCAATTTTGGCGGCAGCACAGCCAATTCCCCTTTGATGGCCATCTGGCTGTCCCTGGAGAGAACTTTTCTGAATATTATCAGCTGGACGAATCTGAAGGTCCTGCTGTTACTGGTTCTGCTGATCCCTTTCTTCTGGAAAGCGGTCAGAAAAATGAACTATGAGTTTCGCTTCCCCGGCCTGTTTACTGCGCTGACTTTCGGAGTATACGCCTCCCAGGCTACTGCAACGATCTACGTGGACGGCACCATGGGCGGCGGCAGGCAGGGAGCTATCCTGTGGTATTTTTATGTGCTGTGGATGGTGGCCAATGTACTGTACTGGTGTGGCTGGATCGCAAAGCGGGTTCTGAAAGCGGAAAAGAGTGAAAAGGCAGACCTGTTGGCACAGAAATACCTCCTGCGTTATTTTGCAGTGACGGGGGCACTTCTGGCAGCAGTCGTTCTGTTCGGCAATGTCCAGAGCACCACCAGTTACCGTGCCTACCGCATGTGGAGAAACGGCTGGGCACAGGCCTACGGTGCCGGTTGGGAAGAGCGGATCGCCGTGTTGAAGGACGATTCCGTAAAAAATCCGGTGTTCCAACCGCTGAATTATGTGGAACTGCTCATGTATACCGATCTGCAGCCCGAGAATGGCTATGTGTGGGTAAATACGGCCTGCGCGGAGTATTATGGGAAGGAATCTGTGACGGTGACAACCGGGACGGCGGGAGAATAATTGCAGGATATTATGGAGAGTTGCTTTTCTTCCAGACAACAGGTGAACAATTACCTGATCGGGGCAATCCGGATGATCAACAGTCCGGTAAGTACAATAGCAAAGACACTTCTTGAAGATGAGGGACTTCGAAATATAGTAGAAGAGAAAAGCAAAAACACGCAGGACTTTTATACGCGTTTTTTCTCCGGTGTGTGAAACAATAAGGAATCCGGAGACAACCTTGGGGAAGAAATGCTTGCGGTATGTCTGCATGTTCTTGTGAAATTACCGGAAGAAGAGGGAAAATTTTGCATAATTACAGATGATAAAGGTGCCGCAGGTAAAATAGATGCCTCTTTCAGACGGGTGAACCGGAGATACCGGCAACAATGGAATCATCAAAATCCTTGGAGCTGAAATCTACGATATAGACAATCGGGAGATTACATTGGACTGTGCAGAGGCGGCCCGGAAAATAGTGGAGAAGAAGATACATATTGCGTTGTAGCGAAGGCATCGGTGGAATATCGGTGCCTTTCAGATTTGGAAATACTTTAATGAAAATGAGAATTTATGGACCGATAAAGAAAAGCTTGTACTTATACCGCAAATTGTTTAAAATATAGAAGAGTATGCAATGACAGCAAAGAAAATGAGGATAGCAAAATGGACTTTTCAATAAAGGGCAAGACGTTTCATATATGGTCATGGAAGAGGATAGTATATACCCTCTGCTTTTTCATGTTCTGCCTGATCGATCAGCGAACCAAGACCGGTTCCGGCAGAGAGGGCTATATTGAGACTTTCCGCAATATGACCGGCAGCATTATGGCAGTGATACTGCTGTCCCACTGCAAATGGGGAGAGATCAGGGCACATAAGCTTCCTTATCTGCTCTGGACGATTCTGGGTGGAGCTGTGGGGATTGCCTATGTAGTGGGAGTAACTTCGTTTGATCCTTTTGTGAACGGTCGAGTGTCGGCAGCGCTGGCAGTGTTCCTGACCGGTTATGCCCTGATCCATACGGTGATCCGTGTGGCCGTTGAGAAAAAATATCCTGTCCTTGAGAAGAAATTTCTGGCAGTGTGGGGAGTGATGATGTTTCTGATGATCTTCTCCAGAAGCGATTACATCTGGCCGCTCTGCTATCTGGTGATGTTCGGCTGTTTCTATCTGACAGATTATACCGCCGAGGAAAGAGAAGATCTGTTTCAGGGATGCCTGAACGGTATCATACTGGGATTTTTCGTGTTTCAGGGATTCTGTTGTGTGTTCCGGCCTTATGACAGCGTAAGATATCAGGGAATGTATAACAACCCGAACCTGAATGCCCTGTTTTACCTGGAAGTACTGGCAGCAGTCTTTGCCAAAATCCTGTATGTGACGAAAAACCGGTGCAGCAAATGGATCTGCCTGTACTACTGGCTGGGGGCCGGTGTGGTGTTAACGTTCGAACTGCTGACCATAGGGCGCACCGGATGGGTGGTGGCGGTTCTGATGATCGGTGGCTTCCTGTGGATGATCTGTAAACTGAAAAGTTATAAAAAATGGTTCAAGAATCTGATGGCACTGTCATTGTGCGTGATTCTGACATTTCCCATCTGCTTCAGCGCTACCAGATATCTGCCGCCGGTGTTCCATCATCCGGTATGGTTTTGGGGAGAGTGGAGCGAGGGAAAGGTTCATTCCTGGGATCCCTGGAACTCGGAAAAATTCGTAGATATCGATGAATATCTGGATGCCGCTCTGGGCAGAATTTTCGAAACTTTTGAGAATGCATTGGAGCATTCTCCGTTTGCCATGAAGGCAGAAGCTGCAGAAGCACAGACCGAGATTCCGGCGAACAAGATTCCGGTATTGCGGTCGGATCAGGATACGGATACTCTGTTGGTGCGAAGCACCATTTACAAATATTATATCAGCCAGTTGAATCTGACGGGACATCCCTATTCCGAACAGGGATTCCAATTGCACGAGCACTACTGGGTGGGACATGCACACAACATTTTCCTGCAATACGGTACGGACTTCGGCGTTCCGATGATGATCGTATTTGCAGTTCTGGCGCTGTGGTCTCTGATAAGGCTGGGCAAGACCTACGCGGAAAAGAAAGATCCTGCGGCAGCAGCGGCACAGTTATTCGTGCTGATTCCGGTGGCATTCGGCCTGCTGGAGTATTCCTGGGGAGTATCCAGTCTGACGATCACCCTGTTGTTCATCGCTTGGAGAAAGGCAATCTGTGATGGAGAATAAATACAATTCAAAAGTTCCTCTGCAAAGGATCATTGCATTGGTGATCATGGATATTATGTCCATATTGCTGGTATCCTTTGCAGCATTGTATATTCGGTATGATTTTTCTTTTCAGGATATTGATCCTCTATTTTTTAAACATTGTGAAAACCTCCTGATCCCGAATATTATAGGAACTCTGATATTTTTCGTAATATGGAAACTGTACCGCAGCGTATGGCGTTATGCCAGTGCCAATGAACTGGTCAATATCGTGGGGGCAACTGCCTGCGCGTCACTGGCGCAGTTCGTCTATTGCAAATTTACAGACAACCGGATGCCCAGAAGCTATTCAGTATTGTATTTTTTCCTGCTGACACTGGCCATCTGCTGTATCCGTTTCGGCTATCGTATCTTACGTCTGATCAATAATAAACGCATGAACCTGTTGGGCAAGGAACATTGTGTCAATGTCATGATCATCGGCGCAGGAGCCGGTGGTGACATGATCCTCAAGGAGATCGAGAACAGCCGTTACTTAAGCATGCGGGCCAAGTGCATTATCGATGACCAGCCCGGATGCCACGGTAAACTTATGCGTGGCGTGCCGATCGTTGGCGGCAGAGAGAGTATTCTGGATGCTGTGGGACGATATAGTATTGATGAGATCATCTTCGCAATTCCTTCTGCCAGTGTGCAGACGAGAAAAGAAATTCTGGATATCTGCAAGGAGTCCGGCTGCAAACTGCGGACCATTCCCGGAACCTATCAGCTGATCAACGGAGATGTCTCGGTATCCAGTCTGAAAGAAGTGGAGATCGAGGATCTGCTGGGCAGAGAACCGATCCGTATCAATACGGAAGAAGTGTTGGGACATGTCGGCGGCAAGGTGGTATTGGTGACCGGAGGCGGCGGTTCCATCGGAAGTGAACTGTGCAGACAGCTGGCAGCCCATCATCCGAAGCAGCTGATCATCCTGGATATCTATGAAAATAATGCTTATGACATCCAACAGGAGCTGATCCGCAAGTATCCGGAGCTGGATCTGGTGGTACTGATCGCATCTGTGCGTAACAAAGAGCGTATTGACAGCATTTTCGAGACATATCGACCGAATATCGTGTATCATGCAGCTGCACATAAACATGTGCCGCTCATGGAGGACAGCCCACACGAGGCTATTAAAAATAATGTATTCGGTACCTATAAGGTAGCACAGGCAGCAGACCGGTACGGAGTGGATAAATTCGTACTTATCTCCACGGATAAGGCGGTAAATCCCACGAATATCATGGGTGCTTCCAAACGGCTCTGTGAGATGCTGATCCAGTCCATGAACCGCAACTCCCGGACCAATTATGTGGCGGTCCGGTTCGGTAATGTACTGGGGAGCAACGGCAGCGTGATCCCGCTGTTCAAGAAACAGATTGTCGAGGGTGGTCCCGTGACTGTGACCCACCCGGATATTATCCGGTATTTTATGACGATTCCGGAAGCAGTATCTCTGGTACTTCAGGCGGGAGCCTATGCGAGGGGCGGAGAGATCTTCGTGTTGGATATGGGAGAACCGGTGAAAATTCTGGATCTGGCCACGAATCTGATCAAACTGTCCGGCTATCGTGTCGGGGAGGATATTCAGATCGTATTTACGGGCTTACGTCCCGGTGAAAAAATGTATGAGGAACTGCTGATGAATGAAGAAGGACTGAAGGAAACAGCCAATAAGATGATCTTCATCGGCAAACCCATTGAATTCGATGAAGAAGTGTTCCGCAGCCAGCTGGTGGAACTGGAACGGGAGGCTATGGATGAGACCAGTGACATCCGGGCAGCGGTGGAAAAAATTGTAACCACCTACCACCCGGCAGAGGAGTAGCCGATGGCCCCATCCTAATAAGAGTAGTACGAATGGTTTCCGGGCAGGGAAACAGGGCAAGAGCAACACGAAGGGAGAAGATACATGACGACAGCAACGCAGAAGCGGATCCGTACTTATACACCGATAAAGAGAACCATTGACGTCCTGTTAAGCGGCATTGGTATTCTTGTATTGTCACCAATCCTTCTGCTCCTGTGCATTGCCATTAAACTGGATTCTCCCGGACCAATCCTGTTTACCCAGAAACGGGTAGGCATCCATAAGAGTCATTTCCAGATCTATAAGTTCCGGACTATGCGGACGGACACGCCGAAGGATATGCCGACCCATATGCTGAGCAACCCGGAGCAGTATATTACCAGAACCGGAAAATTTCTGCGTCGCACCAGTCTGGATGAGCTCCCGCAGATCTTCAATATCTTCAAGGGAGATATGAGCATCGTGGGGCCGCGGCCGGCTCTCTGGAACCAGTATGATCTGATCGCAGAGCGGGATAAATACGGAGCCAATGATGTGCTTCCCGGGCTCACCGGTTGGGCACAGATCAACGGCAGAGATGAACTGGAGATTCCCGTCAAGGCAAAGCTGGACGGTGAGTATGTGAAAAAATATGGTCTGGGTATGGACCTTCGCTGCTTTTTCGGTACCTTTGTAAGCGTACTCAGGCAGGATGGTGTCGTGGAAGGCGGCACCGGGAGCATGAAAATGCATAAGGAGAATTCCGATAAAAAATGAAAAAAATACTGATTCTGGGTGCCAATAGCTATATTGGCACTTCTTTTCATAATTACCTTACAACAAAATATCCCGGACAATATCAGACAGATATTGTCAGTCTGAGGGGAACCGACTGGAAAAACAGGGACTGGTCCGGGTACGACAGTGTGCTGAATGTCACCGGAAAAGCTCATGCGGATATCAGTAGTCTCACAGAGGAGCAGAAAAAGGAATACTATGCTGTCAACTGTGATCTGGCCGTGGAAGCAGCCAGCAAAGCTATTGCAGACGGGGTTGCACAGTATATCTACTTCAGCAGTATCATTGTCTACGGAGACAGCAGCAATAGTTGGAAGCCGGTCCGGATCACGGCGGATACGAAGCCGGCACCTTCTAATTTTTATGGAGACAGCAAATGGCAGGCGGAACAGAAGCTGCAGGGATTGTTTGCGGCGGAAGCGTCCACAGGGACAAGGCTGGCAATTTTACGCCTCCCCATGATCTACGGCCCCGGCTGCAAGGGAAATTATAGGACATTGGTTAAAATGGCACAGAAGCTGCCCTTGTTTCCGACTTACCACAATGAGCGCAGTGTGCTACGGATCGACCATTTGTGTGAGTATCTGCGGACACTGGCGGAGTCCGGAGAGGGCGGACTCTTCTGGCCCCAGGAGGATGCTTACCGCAGTACCCCGGATATGGTCTTCGAACTGGCACAGGCCTCCGGACGACACATATTTCACGCCGGATGGATGAATCCCTTCGTTAAAATGGCGTTTTATCTTCCGGGAAAGCCGGGAAAACTGGCAAGGAAGGCTTTCGGAACATTAACCATTGCCCGGAATGCCGGTAAGAAAGAGAAAAAAGAACCCCTGGTCAGTATTATCACGGTGTCCTATAACAGTGAGCAGACACTGGCTCATACGATAGAATCCGTACTGGCACAGACCTATACAAACATCGAATACTGGATCATAGACGGCGCCAGCAGGGACCGGACCGTAGAGATTGCGGAATCCTATCGGACGGCGCTGGAGAGCAGAGGAATCACTTATCATGTCCTCAGCGAACCGGACGGCGGGATCTACGATGCCATGAATAAAGGAATCCGCAATGCTACCGGAGACATTATCGGCATTATCAACAGTGATGACTGGTACGAGCCGGAGGCGGTCCAGACAGCGGTAGAGACATTCCGGAAGACGGGATGTGACCTCATGTATGCCAATATCCGGATGCACAAAGCAGATGGAAGTACCTTTGTGAAAAAGGCAAGAACCCGGAAATTCCAGACTTCCAGAGATTGGAACCACCCCACGACTTTCGTAAAAGCGGAGTGCTATAAGAAATATCCTTTCCGCCAGCTGGGAATTCATGACGATTATGGATTTTTCCTCCAGATGCGGAAGCTGGGCAGACAGATTGTCACCGTGGATCAGGTGCTGGCGAATTTCCACATGGGCGGTGCTAGCAATCACAAGGATCTGAAAGCGGCGAAGAAGCGGATCCGGGACAGATACCTGTACTGTTATCGTATTAATGGGTATAGCAGGTGGTATCTGATTGAATGTGTAGCTATTGAAGCGGCAAAAATGATTCTGGGATAATAAATCAGTAAATTAAATCGTCAGAAATCAGAGAAACGGGGCTTACAATGAAGATATTACAGATTAATTCTGTATGCGGTGTGACCGGAACCGGACGTATTGTCACAGATTTGTACGATACTGCGGTGAGCGGTGGACATGACTGTATGATTGCTTATGGAGAACATAAATTTCATAATGATCCGGGGGGCAGGAAGACGATAGAAATCGGATCAATGCAAGATTGCAGGATGCATGCGATGGCAACAAGACTTTGGGACGCTCAGGGATTTGCTTCCCGTCGTGCAACAATAGAATTCCTGAAAAAAGTGGAGGAGTATCATCCCGATGTTGTCCATTTACACAATCTGCATGGATATTACATCAATATAGAACTGCTGTTTCGATATTTGAAACAGAAAAAGATAAAAGTGGTATGGACATTGCATGACTGTTGGCCTTTTACAGGGCATTGTGTACACTTTCAACAGGCAGGATGCAATAAATGGAAGGAAAAATGTCATCATTGTCCGTTGACCCGTCAATATCCGGCCAGCATGGGAATAGACCGTTCCAGACAGAATTATCTCAGGAAGAAGGAAGCGTTTACCGGAATAGAAGATATGACATTGCTGGTTCCCTCTTACTGGCTGGCAGAAAGGGTGAAAGAGAGCTTCCTGAAGGATTATCCGGTTCGGGTGATTTATAATGGAATTGATCTCGATATATACCGGCCGACACCAAGCGATTTCCGTAAAAAATATCATCTGGAGAATAAATTTGTGGTTCTGGGAGTTGCCAACGTGTGGGTAGAGAGAAAGGGGCTTTCTACATTTTTGGCATTGGCTGACAGACTGGGGGAGGAATATAAGATTGTATTGGTCGGACTTAGCGAAGGGCAGCTCGCTTCTTTGCCAGCAAATGTTTTAGGCCTGCCAAGGACGGATACCCCCGAAAAACTGGCACAGATTTATACGGCGGCAGATGTATTTGTAAATCCAAGCAGAGAGGAAACGTTTGGCCTGACGGTGGCAGAAGCTATGGCATGCGGCACCTGGCCGATTGTATATGCCGATACAGCATGCGCGGAAGTTGTGAAAAAAGGAGCCGGAACCATAGTGACAGGGGACTTAGCGGAGATTGAAAAGGTTATTCGTGAATGCAGAAAAAAAGGTATTAGCGGGGAAATGGAAGAAGCAGTAACATTTTTTTCAAAGCAAAGATTTGGACAGGAAGTCCTGGCTGTCTATGAGGAAAAAAGATGAAGGTATTATATATAACCAATATCCCGTCTCCGTATAAAGTAGACTTTTATAACGAACTGGGAAAATATTGTGAACTGACAGCACTGTTTGAAACGGATGCTTCAACAGAACGAAGTGAAGAATGGAAAAAATATTGTTTTGATACCTTTGAGGGAATCATATTAAAAGGCCGGCGAATGAGTGCAGATACTGCGTTTTGCCCGGAGATCGTAAAACATTTACAGAAGGGGTTGTATGATATTGTGGTATTGACAGTATTGGCATCTCCTACGGCACTATTGGCGGCATATACTTTGCAACATAGGAAGATTCCGTACTATTATGAAGGAGACGGGGGATTTGCAGGGCAGGCTTCCGGTGTGAAAGCAACATTAAAACGTTATATTATCAGAGCGGCAGAAAAATGCCTCAGCAGCTCAAAGGAATTCGACCGGTATTGCATGACTTATGGAGCAAAACCGGAAAATATTATCCGATATCCTTTTACTTCTGTGAAAAAGGCCGACTGCCTGACAGAGAAACTGACCGCGGAAGAGAAAAAGCAGTGGAAAGAGGAATTCGGAGTTGCGGAGGAATGTGCTGTTATATCCGTGGGACAGTTCATCCCCCGGAAAGGCATGGATCTGTTGTTACATTGCTGTAAGGACCTGCCGGAAAATACAGGAGTCTATATCGTCGGGGGAACCCCTCCGCAGGAATACCTGGCGATCTGTGAGGAAAATCATCTGCAGAATGTTCATTTCCTGGATTTCATGCCGAAAGACCGGCTGATGAAATTCTTCCGGGCCATGGATATTTTTGCACTCTTCACCAGGGAGGATATCTGGGGACTGGTGATCAACGAAGCCATGGCAGCAGGACTCCCTGTGATCAGCACAGACCGTTGCATTGCCGCACTGGAACTGATCCGAAACGGAGAGGAAGGCTACATTGTGGTCAACGAGGATCGGGAACAGATGAAAAAGGCACTGCTTGCGCTGACAGAGTCTTCGGAACGCAGAGAAGAAATGTCTGCCCGTGCCATCGACAGGATCCAGAGCTACACCATAGAAAATATGGCGGCAGAACATAACAGGATACTTACGCAAAAAGGAAATCGTTCATGAAGAGAACCCAGAAATCAATCATCAATGTCATAGCATCCGTAGGCACCAACGCCATCATCCTGATCACGGCTTTTATCGTGCAGAAAGCGCTGGTCTCTACCATGGGCGGGGATTATAACGGCATCAACGGATTGTTCAGCAGTATTATTTCCATGATGTCGCTGGCGGATCTGGGGATCGGAACTGCCATTATCTACCATATGTATCAGCCGGTGGCAGAACGGGATACGGCGAAGATCAATACACTGCTGCATTTTTACAAGAAATGTTACATAGTGATCTCCGGCGTAGTGCTTCTGATCGGCGTTGTAGTAGGACTGTTCCTGCCGATGCTGGTCGGGGATGTGGAGATCCCGGACAGCATTTATCTGATCTATGCCCTGTTCCTGGTGGACTGCCTGTGTTCTTATTTTCTGGCATATAAGAAATCACTGCTCTACGCGGACATGATGAATTATATCCCGGATACCATCTATTTTGTTACGTATCTGGTACAGAATGCTCTGCAGGTCTATGTGCTGGTGGCATTCCACAATTTTATCCTGTTTCTCATTGTGAAGACTATGGGGAAGGTGGTATCCAACCTGCTGATCTCCCTGTATATCAGCAAAAAATATCCCTTTACCCGGGAAAAAGAGGTGGCACCGGTCCCGGAAGAGGTCAAGACGGATATCGTGACCAAGGTAAAAGGTCTGCTGTGCCATAAACTGGGAAAAATGCTGGTCACCGGAAGCGACAGTATCGTGATTACCGGCGTTCTGGGACTGGGAGTTATGAACCTCTATACAAACTATCATCTGATCATCGGCGGTATCACAGCCCTGTTGAATCGGATCTTCGAGACCCTGACCAACAGTGTGGGCAACTTCCTGTTAGACAGCAACCGGGAGGGAAATCGGGAGGTATACCGGAAGATCGACTTTATCAATTTCTGGTGCTTCGGCTGCGTGGCAGTGGGAATGTACGCCGTGCTGCAGCCGATGGTAACACTGTGGCTGGGAGAGGACTTCCTGTTTGATAAGACCGTGCTGTTTGTACTGGTGGTGAATTTCTATATGGAGGGAATGCGGGCCTCGGTGAATACTTTTAAGGAGGCAGCAGGCATTTTCCATGAAGACCGCAGGATCCCTCTGGTGGAAGCTGTTGTGAACCTGACGGTATCCATTGTGCTCACCAAGCTGATGGGGGCAGCAGGAGTATTCCTCGGCACGATCCTGAGCAGCCTGGTAGTCTACCTCTACAGTTACCCGAAATATGTGTGCAAACCACTCTTCGGTATGGGCTATGGCCAATATGTGGGACAGACACTGCGACATCTGCTGGTACTATTGGGAATCCTCGGAATGACGGAACTGTGCATCCGCCCGATGGCCGGATGGAGCCCGATCCCGAACCTGCTGGCTTCGGGAACCGTGGCCGTGATCCTGTTCCACGCGGTATTTTTCCTGCTGTATGGCAGAAGTGAGGAAATGAAATATTACTGGATGCTGGTGAAAAATAAAGTGAGAAAATAATGAGACAAGGAGGTGCATGAGATGCCCGTAATATCGGCTGCAGCGTATCCACAGCTGATATCCGCAGTGACAGACAGCGAAAAAATCGTATATTTATGCGGCGCAGGGGCATCCATGTCTCTGGGAGCTCATCAGCTGAGTTGGACAAAGTGGCTTCTGGCCGGGAAAGAGTATCTGACGGCTGCGGAACAGACCGAACTGGAGCAAAAAATCGGCAGATGGACAACGTCGGAACTGATCGATGCGGCTACCTATCTGCTGGCGGGATTAAAAGCGGCAGGAAACTATCAAAATTTTATGGATCAGACCATCGCATCGGTACATCCTGTCAATCAGATTCTCATGGAGGTATTACAGAAGATCTGGCGTGCGGGAGATCTGATCACAACGACAAATTATGATATGCTGATCGAGGAATCGGTAGGAAACCCTGGGATCTCTTATACGACACCGGCGGATATCCTCTCTGTGATCCGGGGAAAAAGCCCGAACCGTGTGATCCATCTGCATGGAAGATATGATAAGGAAAACGGGGTGGATGACATCATCGCGGACGGCTCCCAGTACCAGAGCATTCTGGATAACAGCGGAGCGCAGTTTATCCAGAATCTTCTCAGCACCTATCCGATCATAATCGTCGGCTGCGGTGGAACTGTGGAAGACCCGAATCTGGCGGGATTTCTGTCTTTTGCGGCGGAAAAATTAGAAACATTCGACATCCCCTATTTTTACCTGATGAAAAAGGGAGATACGGCACCACTGCTGCCGGGCAACGCGGTAATCATTCCCTATGGGGACGAATATACGGATCTACCGGAATTCCTGAAAGAGCTGGCACTGCTGCGGCTGCAACGAAGAAGTGGATTAAAAGAGCTGATTTCTGTGAATCCTTATCGGGAGAGCAGAAAGGCAACATCGGCTTTCGGCAGAATGCATTTTACCAACGGATTCCTGAAATTTATTGGCAGAGAGACCGAGCAGACAGCACTGTATCATTTCCTGGAAGAGGACAAGAAGTTCTCCTGGTGGACGATTCTTGGGGAGGGCGGTATGGGCAAAAGCCGCTTGGCGCTGGAATGGCTGCGGAAAATGCCCTCCCACTGGTTCGGTTATTTTGCAAAAAAGAAAGCGGATGCAGTGTGGCAGTTCCGGCCTTTTACAGATACCGTTGTGATCTTCGATTATGTACTGGGGCAGGAGCAAGCGTGTGCGGATACCATTGCGGCTTATCTTACGGCTTTCGAAAATACGCCTTTTAAACTTAGAATTCTCCTGTTGGAGCGCCGGAAACGAACCACAGAGGATGACTGGCTGATCCGCCTGAAACGGGAGATGGTCCCCGATGCAAGACTGGAATTTGAAGCCGGAAGCTACAGAGAACAGGCACTGTGTCTGACAGCACTGGGAGAGCAGGAGGAACTGATTTATACGGAAAACTATCTGGAAAGCTATCTTCCCCTGCTGGAAAAGACAGAATTTATTGAGCACTGCAGTGATTACAGACAAAATACGGCGGAAGAAATACAGAAATCATATCACGGATCCATGGCGGCAGATTGTGACCGTCCGCTGTATCTGAGTGTGTATATCGAAGTATGGATCAGTAAAGAGGGGCATATCCAGCTGAATTCCACGGAAGAACTTTTGTCAGAATATCTGAACAAGGAAAAGAAGCGCTGGGGAGTCCTACTGGGGCAGGAAGAACTGGTGGATTCCTACCTGCGTGTCCTGGCGGTGGCCTGTGCTATCGGTGAATTTAACCTTACCGACAGATATGGAGATGACTATCTGAGTGAAGACTGCCGGAAACTGACCCAATATTTTGATGAGAAAAGTGCACGTCCCGGGGCGGAAAATTTGTTCCTGGATCTGTATACGCGGATGGATGAACCGGTGGAGACCGAAGAGGAAGATTCCATCGTGGAAATGCTGAACGATCCGGCCAAACTGGAAGAAAACAGAAATGAAGAGGCGGCGGAGGTCATCCGAAGCTTAGATGAGGATGAGCGGTTCGCATATATGGTAGCCTACGCAAAACTGGATGCCAACCCAGAGGAAATGTATCTCTGGATGCTGGTCAATGCCGGCGCTGCAACGCTGGAACAAGAAAGAAGAGCACAGGAACTCCATGAGGCTGAATGCAAAAGAATTGCTGCATTACCGTCGTATGCATGGATCGTGGAACCGGTCTTCCCGGATATCATCAAAGAATATATCGTATCGTATGCAATCAATGAAAGAGATATCGAACGCTTCGCCAGACTGGCAAGAGCGAATTCTGTGTTGGGACTGGCTCATTTTATTACGCTGGCACTGGAAGACTGGCCGGATAACCGGAAGCTACAGAAACTGGCAATCACGCCGCCGGCGGAAGTGCTGAATTACTTTGAATATTATATGGGATTGCTGCCGGATCTGCGGGCAGTGAAGGACCTGCGAGCTGTAGAAGACGTTCTGCTGCAGAGCGAACCGTTTTTCTACAAGTATGCACTGGAAGTATGGAGAAGAATCGCCATTACGCTGACGGAACGAGGAGATATGGAGCGGTTATTCGAAAGCAGCTCTCGCTTCGTGACCTATTTGCAGGAAACCACAGAGAAAATAAGCTTCCGAAAAGAAGCCATAGATATTCTGGAGGCCTACGGTGTAGGACTGCATAACGCGGAACAAGTGGAGAAATACAGCCTGTTCCTGGACAAATGCACGGAATTAGCAAAAGAACTGCAGGAAGTCCTGGAAATCGGCGAATTCTGCTGCAACAATTATGCTAGACTACAGCACCTGAAGCTGTACGAAGACAGGAAAGCAGATCTGCAGCCCGAATGGGAGAAGATCGGCGAACTTCTCGCCCAGTGGGAATACCCGGAGAGAATGTGCCGGCTGTCCATGGAAACAGCCAGAGAGGCCATTCAATACCTGACGAGAAAAGGGGATGTTTCAGGATTGCAGCGCCTGGAGGATCTGACACATACTATATGTGGGAAGCAAAATATCTGTGAAGCGGCAGAAGCCGAGAGCCTATGCATAGCCAACATTGCGGCGAAACGTGAAAAAGTGGAAGCACAAACCTATGAAACGATACAGCAGCATCTGAAGACGTTTCCGCAGTCCAAATTAATTCGAATGGCGTATGTCAGCGTGAGCCAGGCGTATTACATGCAGACAGCGGACTACCGCAAGACACCGGACACCGTGATCCGCCACGCCAAAGAATGGATGGAGCTGTACCCGGAGGACATAGAGTTCCGGGAGGGATATTTCGGACTTCTCGTATCCAGCCTGCGCTATGCCCAGTCCAGAGATCTTCGGAACGAACAGAAGAGACTATTCCGGGAAATGAAGCGGATCGCCGAAACCGCGGACGATTCGGAATATGAAGAAACAACGGATATGCGGGAGACGGTGGCGCTACTGCAGAGAATTTATGGATATTGATGAGAATATTTGCCTGTGTTATACTAAAGTAGTCATTTTGATTGATTTTGGGAAAGAAGAGGATATTGCATATGCATTTTGAATCAGTTAAAATACAAAATTTTAGGGGAATCAAAGAATTAGAATTAGATTTGAAACCAGGAATAAATATTTTGATTGGCGATAATGGTATGGGAAAAACGACAGCATTAGAGGCAATGGTTGTTGCACTTGGCAGTTATTTGCTGGGGGTTCCTAAAATTCTTTCTGTGGGGATTCAGCAAGACGATTTCCGGGAAGAAGTTGAGATTATTGCCGGAGCGTCAAAACAGAAAACATATTATTCCCCTAATATATTGTTTGATTTGAATTTAGGTGGAAAAACTTACTCTGGCAGCCGTACCCGTACTGACCGAAGTGGTAAGGGGAGAACGAGAACAGTAAGTGGACAGATAAGCGGGTATGCACAAGAACTTACGGAAAAAAACGGAAGCAATCTTCCTGTGTTGATGTATATGGGAATTTCTCGAGTGGTTGCTGCAAAACGTTCCGACTTTGGAAAAACTCAGAAAAACATGCTGGATGACAGACGATGTGGATACGTTGGATGTTTGGACAGCATGATTGATAAAAACAGTATTATTGAATGGGTTAAAAAAATGGCATATGAGCAGGCTTTGCAGAAAAAAAAGATGCCGGAATATGAGTTCTTTAATTCTACGGTATCCAGAATTATGCAAAAAATGAACGATCTGGAAGAAGTGCCGGAAATTAGATACTCTGCGACCCATGGAACAGTAACTTATGTAGAAAATGGAAAGGATTATCCGTTAGGCTATTGGAGCGCAGGATATCAATCGTTACTGTGGATGGTAATGGACATTACTTTTAGAATCGCATTGCTAAATCCAGAAATTGATACATCGGTAAATGCGGAAGGAATTGTGCTGATTGATGAAATTGATATGCATTTGCATCCCAAATGGCAATGGAAAATTTTAAATGTTTTGGAGGAAAATTTCCCCCAAATTCAGTTTATTGTTGCAACGCACTCTCCGGTCATTATTGCGTCAAATAAAGATGCAAATTTAATTCAATTAGTAAATTGTACGGAGGCTATTAGAAAAGAATCAGCTTATGCATATCCTATTAACTCTGTGCTTACTACTCGACAGGATAGTGTTGATATGCTGCCAGAGGCAACGGAAAAGATCAGAGCATTTGATAGAGCATTATCAGATGAAAAGTTTGAAATGGCATATGATATATTGCAGGAAATGATCAAACTTTTTGGAAAGGATAATCCCTTTGTTATTGGAGCACAGGCTGATTATGATTTAGCGATTTTTTAAACGGGTGATAAAATGATATATATACAAAAGAGAACTCCTTCTCATAGTATTATTGAAGAAATTTCACAACAGAAGAGCAGCGAAGAATGGAAAAAACTTCCTGAAATTCCGCCCAAAGATAAAAAACAAAAGAGCAAATATACGTCAAGCCTGCGCACAATGTTTGGAAAACTTAACTCCGACGAATTGAGAAGATTGACTTTGGCGGAGCAACATGGATTATGCGCGTATTGTATGCGGAAAATTGATAATTCTCATTCCTCAACGAAAATAGAGCATTGGTATCCATTAAGTTTAAGCAAAAGCGAAGCACTTGATTATAATAATTTTTTAGCGGTATGCGCCGGGAAAGATCAGAGCAATGGGGAAGTATATTCTTGTTGTGATGAGAGTAAAGCTTCTACAATCATTAAAATCGATCCTCGTAATCCTGCAATGATGAGAAAAATATATTATGTCAGCAATGGAGAAATAGGATTTGATTTAGAAGGTGCGTTTCCTAAAGAAGTAGTAGAACAGATTACAAAAGAATTGGAAAGTGTATTGTGGTTAAATAAACCTTCATCTGGGCTGATTGAGGGAAGGAAAGCAGTGTATGAAAGCTGCAAAAAGATTATAGAGAAAGCTGTGAAAGGGAAATCAAGAAGTGCTGCAATCAGTGCAGTAAAAAGAAAAGTCGAAAATCTGCAAAACTGTGAACAATATCCGGCTTATGCAGGAGTAATGCTATTCTATTTTGTAAGATGGCTAAAACAGCATGATGTGAAAATGGAAATGTTTTAGATTTTGAGAGACAGAAGTTGATTAGCAGAAATAAGAGGGGAATCTTGTTATCTATATTACAAAATGCTATAATAGTGGTTAGTTATAAATAGAGAAATTATAAGATTGGCATAGAAGAATATGACGGTTATGAACTATTGAGAAAAAGCGGTGGAAGATTGCCGATTGATACCTATGAATTTATTGATCCGATATTTCAAATGTAAAAAGGTTAGACTAGAGATGCCAAGGGAGTAATAAATAAGTCGAATGATGATATAATTACAAAAAGCTACCGATTAAGGTGGCTTTTTGAAATATAAAGATAATGATTGATACATTGGTGGAAAACAAATTTATGAAGGGAAAATAATATGTTGGAATTACGAAAAAAGTTGGCAAACTATCAGGAAGTATTCTATATGCTGTTCCTGCTCCCTATGACAGGAATGAATTCTATGGGGATTAATTCGGATGACAGAATCTATTTATATGTATTTGCTGCGGCAATGCTGTTTCTGCTATTAAAAATGGCGGTAACGGATTTTACATGGCAGGAGATTGCAATTATGGCCGTATTGACGCTGCTTTTCGGTGTGAACTTTCTCCGAAACGGCGAAAAAACACTGATCCTTACGGTTATGGCAATCTTTGGAGCAAAGAATGTGAACCTGGATAAGGTGATGAAATATGCACTGTGGGAAAAGGCGGTGCTGACGGTGGGGACACTTACGCTGGTAGCGACCGGAGTGATTGAAAATGAATTAGTAATATTACCTAAAAATGGAGATTTGTTAGAAATATACTGTTATGGCTACTACAGTGCAAATATGGCGTTTGCTAATATTTTTGTAATATTACTATTAACTGTTATTGTATATCAAGAACGACTCAAGTGGTATATTTATGTGATTGAAACTATGATCTTAATAGTTGCATATAAATTTATGATCTGTAGAACGGGATTGGTGGTGTGGTTTGTTTTATGCTTTATGATAATAGGGTATTGGGTGATGAAACATTTTTCATGGGAGAAAATGTATTTAAGATTAATCACCTTTATACCAGTAGTTCTGATGAGCATTACATTGATAATACCGCCGTTAGCACAAAGAAACTCTGATTTTTCAGCCTGGATCAATAAGATACTTACAGGAAGAGTTAGATTTATAAATGAAGTATATAGTGAAGTGTGGACATTGCTGTTAGGACATATACCAGGACGACCTTTTGACAGTATGTACTTTCATACTTTATTTAACTATGGATGGATTTTGTTAGTTTTATGCTTGGTTGCATATGTGGCAGGGATGTGGTATTGTAACTTCAAAGGGCAATATTATGTAACCATTGCATTAGGCACTATGGCTATATATGGATATATGGAACTATTACCACTTAGCGTATTGTGGAATTTGCCATTAATTTATTTTGCTCAACTTCTTTTTAAAGGGAGAAAAGCATTACATGAATAATTACAATAAAAAATATCAGATTATAGAAAGCTATGGTTTGTTTCTACTAGATGTAGTCTGCATTACGGTATCGTATGGATTGGCATACATGATACGATTTTATGGGGTGGAATCTCCGTTAGGAAATCGCGAAATTGCTCAGATTTATTTGCCATTTCTATTGATTTGTATGCTAAACAATTTCTTTACAAATGAATATAAGCACTTTTTCCAGAGAGGGTATTATTATGAATTGCTAAGGGTAGTACGCTATAATGTGATTCTTTTTCTGGCAACAGGCGCATATATTTATGCTTTTCGCTTAGAATTGGAATTTTCCAGACTATTATTAGGCTATTTTGTTGTGATTAATACTGTAGTAACTTATATAGTTCGAATCGCCTTTAAGAGCTATATGCGTCGTTACTATAGTAAGAGTCGCAGTAGTGACAAAGTAATGATAGTTACTTCGGGAAAAGATGCAGAACATGTCATGAAGCAGATTGAGACAGATGCGGCATGGAGTTATGAAATCAGTGCTATAGCATTGGTAGATGAAGATCGTGTAGGAGAAAATATTCATGGCGTTCAAGTTGTGGCGAAGGAAGAAGATGTCATTGATGTGGCAAGGCAGAGTGCTGTAGATGTTGTACTTTTATACTGCCCCCATATGAATAATCAGGAACTGGAACTTTTGGTTCAGTCCTTTCTTGCGATGGGAATTGTATGTCATAATTGTGTGGAGCAGTTCGGGTTTGAAATTCCATGCAATAGTGTAGGGAAGTTTGCGGGAATGCCTGTGATGACCTATGTTATGACAGAAATGGATTATCGCCGAATGATGATTAAGAGGCTGATGGATATTGTAGGAGGAAGCGTAGGCGTATTAATTACGTTAGTGTTTACTCCTTTTGTTGCGTTGGCTATTAAGCTGGAATCTAAAGGACCGGTCTTTTTCTCACAGGTGCGAATTGGGAAAAATGGAAGACGTTTTAAAATGTACAAGTTTCGCTCTATGTACATTGATGCAGAAGAACGAAAAAAAGAACTAATGGCTCAGAATGAAGTCAAGGGATTGATGTTCAAAATGGATAATGATCCCAGAATTACGAAGGTAGGACAATTTATTCGTAAGACCAGTATTGATGAGCTGCCACAGTTTTTTAATGTATTAAAAGGAGACATGAGTCTGGTAGGAACCCGACCGCCGACAGTGGATGAATTTGAACAATATAATATTTACTATCGTAGAAGATTAAGTATTACTCCTGGACTTACAGGGATGTGGCAGGTCAGTGGAAGAAGTGATATTAAAGATTTTGATGATGTCGTAAAACTAGATTTGAAATACATAGATGAATGGTCATTAAAACAGGACATGAAAATACTAATACAGACGATTTGGGTAGTGTTATTTGGAAAGGGATCAAAATAACTTGGACATCTACTACAAAGGAATAAAGGAGAGCACAGAATAAAAAATGGAAAAAGAAAACAATGTGCAGGATGTAAAAGAGGGCAAAATACGGGATGTATATATTGTTGGATCAAAGTCAATTGGAATGTATGGAGGCTATGAGTCTTTTGTAAGAAATCTTCTTCAGCAACACAAAAATAATAAATTAATAAGATATCATGTGGCATGCAAGGCAAATGGTCAAGGCCACATGAAAGTCGAGGAACTTTCAGAAGCTCATAAAACCGGAAAAAATGAATTTGAATATTGTAATGCTCAATGTTTTTTGATCAAGGTGCCCGAAAAAATTGGAGCCGCACAGGCGATATATTATGATCTTAGTGCACTTAAGTGGGTGTGTAAACATATTGAAGAAAATGATGTACATGAACCGATTGTATATATTCTTGCTTCAAGAGTGGGACCGTTTGAAAAAAGATTTGTTAAAAGAATACACAATAAGGGAGGACTTGTTTATCAAAACCCTGATGGTCATGAAGATTGGCGAAGAAAGTGGAATTATATAATTAGAAAATATTGGAAAATCTCAGAAAAATATGCTGTCAAAAATGCGGATCTTGTTGTATGTGATAGCAAAAATATTGAAACTTATATAAGAGATGAATATTCATTATATAAGCCGAATACCACGTTTATAGCATATGGAGCAGACGTTTCTCCTTCTAAATTGACTGATGACGATTCCAAGTATGTTGACTGGTTAAAGAAGAACGACATAGTACAACCATATTACGTATGCATTAGTCGTTTTGTAGAGGAAAATAATTACGAAATAATGATTCGTGAATTTATGAAGAGCAATACGAAAAGAGATTTTGTAATTATCGCAACAGATAATCCTAAATTTGCGGAACAGCTACAACAGAAGTATAACTACAAAAGTGATAAAAGAATTAAATTTGTAGGAACCGTATATGATGCGGAACTTCTGAAAAAGATACGAGAGAATGCGTATGGGTATCTCCATGGCCATGAAGTGGGGGGGACTAACCCGTCACTGCTTGAAGCTTTGGGATCTACAAAACTAAATCTATTGTATGATGTCGGATTTAACAGAGAGGTTGCTGAAGATGCAGCACTCTATTGGAATAAAGGGCTGGGAGATTTGGCAGAACTTATAGACACTGTAGATAAATTTCAGAGTGAACAACTTCAAGAAATGGGAGAAAAAGCTCAAAAAAGAATTAAAGAGGAGTATAGCTGGCCGTATATATGCCAAAAATATGAACGGATTTTTGTTAATGTAGATGTGGACACAAAACAATAAAGGAGATAAAAAATGGATTTATATAATAAAATCGTAAATGGTGATGAAAAGGTTGCATTAATTGGATTGGGATATGTAGGCATGCCAATAGCTGTGGCATTTGCGTCAAAGGGTGTTAAGGTAATAGGTTTTGATTTAAATAAAAGAAAAATTGAACTCTATAAAAACGGCATAGATCCAACTTTAGAAGTAGGAAATGACAAAATAAAGGAAACACAGGTAGAATTTACTTCGGATGAAAGGAAGATTAGCGAAGCAAAATTTATTATTGTAGCAGTTCCAACTCCGGTAAATACGGATCACACACCGGATCTTACGCCGGTTATTAGTGCGTCGAAGATTGTTGGAAAAAATATGACAAAAGGAAGTATTGTGGTGTATGAATCAACGGTATATCCGGGATGTACAGAGAACGTATGCCTTCCAATCTTGGAAGAAGAATCTGGACTTAGATGTGGGGTAGACTTCAAAATAGGATATTCTCCTGAGAGAATAAATCCAGGTGATAAAATTCATAGATTAGAAAATATAAGAAAAATAGTATCAGGGTGTGATAAAGAATCTTTAGAGGTAATTAAGAATGTTTATGATATAGTTATAGAGGTTGGAACATATCCAGTCTCTAATTTGAGAACGGCAGAGGCTATAAAGGTTGTTGAAAATAGTCAGAGAGATATAAACATAGCGTTTATGAATGAACTGGCAATGGTTTTTGACAGAATGGACATCGATACCAACGAAGTTGTAGATGGAATGAACACGAAATGGAATGCATTAGGTTTCAGACCAGGGTTAGTAGGGGGACACTGCATTGGTGTGGATCCGTATTACTTTACATATGAAGCGGAGAAACTGGGATATCATAGTCAAATCATTTTAAATGGAAGAATTGTAAATGATGCTATGGGGGCATATATAGCAGATGCTGCTATAAAACAAATGATAGTAGCGGGTCAGACTCCTAAGCAATCTAAAGTTGTAATTTTGGGATTGACATTTAAGGAAAATTGTCCAGATATCAGAAATAGCAAAGTAAGTGATATCATAAAAAGATTGTCTCAATATGAAATAACTCCTATCGTTGTTGATCCATGGGCAAATGAGGATGAGGCTTCAAAAGAATATAATGTACAACTTGTCAAATTAGATCAGGTGACAGAGGCAGACTGTATTATAATAGCGGTTGGACATAATGAGTTCCGAAATATTAGAATTGAAGAACTAAACCATATGTTTAAGGATGTACAAAATAGCAAAAAAGTATTGCTGGATGTTAAGGGGATTTATAAAATTGAAGAATTGAAAAATTCAGGTTTTAGCTATTGGAGACTGTAAACTAATATTGAAAAGTAGTATTAGTACAAAAACTATTTGCATATAAACATATGAAAAATATCATCGTCAGGTTTGACAACATATAGTATTGATCAAGCCTGACGATGACAATATTTATGTAAAATAGATATTAAAAGAAAGGGAATATGTGATAATTAAAGTCTTGATTACCACATAGGAAACAATGAGCAGAAAGATATTGATTTTTATTCCATATCAGGATACGGATAATTTTTATTCGGATGGAATATTGACGCGAGAATTTGCAATTCTTTATATGCTGTACAATGCAGGATATAAAAATGTTGTTAATATAAAAAAACCAAGAACAATACTTGATAAAAAGAGATATACTATAGATGAATCCAATTATCCTAAAGGGACTATAGAATATAATGTTAAGCAAATAGTTGACCATGCAATAACACTTCAAAATCTGAAATTCTTTTCATTGGAGCAGATAGTTTCAAAAAGAGAATGGTGGATAAACGGTTATGTTTCAATATTAAATAATATTAAAAGAGTAATAAATACTGGAGACGAGTGTCTTGTCTATTCTAATAATCCGTTCGCAGTGAAACTTGTTTGTGAATTGAAATCATTGGGATGCAAGGTTTACTTTGACGTAATGGATAATTTTGCTATTCATCCTTCATTAAAAAGAGAAGAACAGTTATCTGCATTAGAGGGATATAAAAAAATATTTCACATTTCAGACGTTGTAAGTGCCAACTCTCAACAAACTTGTGAATATATGCAAAAATATTCTTCTAACGATATTCTGCTTGTAAAAAATGGAGTTTTTTTTAACAGCAATGCTACAGAATTGAAAGAATTGCCGCAATTGAGGGCAGTTAGAGCAGCAAAACAGAAATATAGAAAAATAGTTGGATATATAGGAAAAATAGGGAAAAGATTAGACGAGGATCTTATAGGAGAAGTAAGTAAACTATGCCCAGAAGATTTGTTTGTTTTTGTGGGACCGTATTTGAAGGGACAAATGAATAAAGACCTTGTTGAATTATTTGAAACGCAAAATAATGTTTTACATTTGGAAGGAGTACCTTCTGCATATGTATATACGATGCTGAAGGAGTTTGATATACTGATGATTCCACATTCGGTAGGAAAAAATGAAAATGGTGGAGATCCTTTAAAACTGTATCAATATCTAACCCAAAATAAACCAATAATAACTACGGCTATATTGGGAGTGGATGAATTTAAAAAGTATATAGAAATTTCAAATAGTAAAGAAACGTGGAGTACATATATTCATAATTGCGGTGGAAATTTTGAACAATACAATGAGGATGGTATTAGTTGGGAAAAAAGGATTAAGCCAGTAATGGATAGGATAACAAAGCAACAGTAGTATTCCATAAAATAAGTGTTATGCGGCAGACAGAAACAAAAAGGTTATATATCAGAAAAGAGGATTTCGTGAAAAGATATATTATAATAGGCACATTTTTTGATATGGGGGGCGGACAACTATATACAAGAAACAAAACGGATTTTCTTAAGAAAAACGGATGGGTTGTTGACGTATACACTGGAAGATCTGGCAAACTATATTTAGATGATATGAAAATGTATGAGGATAACTATTATAGAGAGTTAAACCATATTCCGTTTTATACCTCTGTAAAACGCCAAAAACAAATTATAAGAGAGATAGCAGGGGATATATCCCAATATAATGAGATTGTTATAGAATCACATAAGCAACCATTCGCTTTATGGGGAGAGATGCTTGCGCAATATATGCAGGCAAAGCATGTCTTTTTTGATTTAGATGAAGATTTTGTAGAATTCGAAGAGTGGTACTATGATTTCCTTGACTTTAAATATGAAAGACGAGAATTGGCAGGAATTAATAATATGTCAATGCAAAAAATATTTAAATCACATAGAGAAATAGCGGAAGGAAAAAACTACTATTTAAAATTCTCATGTGGAAATTCAATCTGCGATATAAATAATGACATCATAGAAAGTGCTGAAGAGGCAGACATTAATTTAGGGTCTATATCTCGATTAAATAAGGACTACATTATGCCAATGATGAAAGAAATTGCTTTGTTTGCCCAAAATAATTTACAGAAAAACATTGCATTATTTATTGTTGGAGATTGCGATGACAAAACAATCGAGCTAAAAATAAAAGAAATTTTTTCTGAAATAAAAAATCTAAAGGTCTATTTTTTGGGATATTTATCTCCAATACCACAAGTATTAATAGATAAGGTAGACTATTTCATTGGAACATCGGGAAGCGCATGCTTGACTGCGGCGCAAAAAAAAGTAACTATAACCATTGATACAATGAACGCAGCTCCTATAGGCATTATGGGAGTTGATGCTGCAAATGCAGTATTTGCAGACGGTAAATGTGGCTATGAAAGGCTTTCTGATTATTTGCAGCACATTTGTATTGAAGAAAGTAAGGAAGAAATACGAGATAAAATATGCCTGCAAGATGAATTACTTCAAAATGATTATATGAAGGAATTTAAAAATCATATGAAGTTTATTGAAGAAAGCGAAAATAAAAAAAATTATTATAATTTTCAACAAAGGCCATTGAAACATAGAGCCTTTTGCAAGATTGTTTCAATTTTGGGGATTGATAAATGTATAAACATACGGAATTTTTTAACAATGAAATTAAAAAAATGATTTAAGGAAAGTTGAATGGGAAGCAATGGTAAAAATACAAAATGTATGTATGAACGTATGGAATAAAATAAAAAAGCCAAGAATATTCTCTACCATTGCAAGCATATTTTGCTGGTGGATGTTAGGAATATTGAACAAGCAAGTAGGAATGAGTGAGAGAATTGTAATTACCCTTTTGACGTATTATTCTGCACAGGGAATTGAGGAAAACTTCCATATAGTGAGCAATGTATACGGCAAAATAAAGTATAGAGTTCTTTTGGCAGTTCTAGTATGCTATATTGTGTTTACGGAAATAGGTGGTTTTTATTTGTTTGATAAAGAATTTTGGAATTGGAAATTGCCTGCGTATGTGTTTTACGTATTATCATGTATTTGGATGATTCCCATAATTTTTCAAATAATAAGTCTTTTGATAAAAATACCTAAAAGAATTTGTTTGTATAAAAATAGAACTGCATTAAAAAAAATATATTTGTTTATATTGTGGATTATTGCAGTAATTCCTGGATTGATATATTTGTTTGCTTATAATCCATGTATTACCGCAGGGGATGATGTGGTTATATGGGATACAATTCATAAAATAGGTACAGGTCGTTTGATTGACTGGATTCCGCCTTTTTATTTGATTTTGTTATCATATTTAATAAAAATTGTGGATTCCATTACATTTCTCGCAATAGTACAGATTTTTTTATGGGCCTATGTTATAGTAGAATCAATTATGGTGTTGGCACATGTAATCGATAATAAGGGGATTGGCCTATATTATTGCTTCATGGTCTTTAATTATTGTAATATAATCCAAATTATAACTGTATGGAAAGATGCAATTTATGTTCCTGCTCTATTTTGGCTGTCAATATTGTTTGCTGGTGCATTACTTGATAGAAGTAAAATACAAACGCTGTCTTGGCACGTCAAATTTATAATTAGCGCACTTTTGACTGCATTTATGAGACAAAGCGGTATCTATGTTGTTACAGTGATGCTTCTCATCTTACTGGTTGGACTTAGAAAAGAGAAATATGTTAGAAGCTTGTCTATGTTTGTTTTTGTGTGTTTGCTAATAATAAAGGGACCCGTGTACTCGTGGCTGGATATAGAGCCACAGCCACAATTGAAGTATTTTGCAATGGCAAATGATATATGCTATGTTTATTATAATGGTGGAAGTTTATCAGAAGATGCAGAAAGTATGGTATATGAGATAACTGGACAAAAACCGGAGGAATATGTTTTTAATGCATATAACACTAATTACAATTCGAATGCATTAAAAGAATATTCAGTAATAGACTTTTGCAAGATATACATAAAAACATTTGTAAGAGAACCTCAATTATTATTGAAGGGGATGTTAACAAGAACTAGTATTGGCTGGAGTGTGGATAAAACATATGGACAAGTTGATATGCTATCTTGCTATACAGGAGAACGGTTAGACGAAAAAGGAATTTATGATTTCCATTATCCACAGAGGAAGATAAATATATTAACCATAATTTTATCAGATATGCATGAAAAAATAACAGGAAATTCACTTGTTTTTTTGGTATATTGGAGGACTAGTCTTTATTTAACAATATCATTAATAGAAATATCGATATTAATGGGAAAAAAAATAAAATGGAAATATATTCTTCCATTTTTACCGATGATTTTAAATTATTTGACGTTGGTAGTGTCGTCAGGTTGGCCGGATTATAGGTATTATTGGCCGTGTGCCTGCATTGGAACCTTTTTATCAATGTATTACTTTGCAATTACTGGTAATGAAGAAATGAACTTAAAAGAACAAAGAGGGGAGAATAACGATTTGGTTTAGTAAATCGTTAAAAAGGTGATGGAATTAACAATTTTGATGCCTTGTCTTAATGAGGCAGAAACATTAGAAACATGTATAATAAAGGCAAAAAAGTTTTTAAGTGAAAACAACATAGATGGTGAAATTTTAATATCTGATAATGGCAGTACAGATGGATCAATACAAATAGCTGAGAGATTAGGAGCAAGAGTGGTTCATGCCAGCGAGAAGGGATATGGCAGTGCTTTAATTGTTGGTACCAAAGCAGCATATGGAAAATATGTAATTATGGGCGATGCTGACGATAGTTATGATTTCCTGAATTTGATGCCTTTTGTACAAAAACTTAGGGAAGGTTACGACTTAGTTATGGGCAACCGTTTTAAAGGGGGAATAGAGAAAGGAGCAATGCCTTGGTCTCATAGATATATTGGAAATCCAATATTATCTTTTATTGGAAGATTATTTTTTAAGAGTAATATAAAGGACTTTCATTGTGGACTGAGGGGATACAATAAGGAAAAAATACTTGCGCTGGGATTACATACAACGGGAATGGAATATGCAAGCGAAATGGTTGTTATGGCAGAATTAGCTAAATATAAAATATGTGAGGTCGCAACAACTCTAAAGAAAGATGGCAGATCTCGTCCACCTCATTTGAGAAGCTTTAGAGATGGATGGCGGCATTTAAAGTTTTTGTTTATGTATAGTCCTAGATGGCTTTTCCTATATCCTGGGGTTGTTATTTCTGCACTAGGGATTATAGGTGCTATTATATTGTTGGTTGGTCAGTTTAAAATAGGATCAATTATTTTCAGCATACATACATTATTATATTGCTCTATGGCGATTGTTGTCGGGGTAACCATTATTTATTTTTATATATTTACAAAACTGTATGCAGAAAAAAGTCATTTTATTCCGCATGATAAAACAATAGACAAATTTGTTAATTTCGGTGAGAATAAAGGGATTTTAGTTGGTGTTGGGGGGGTTATTACAGGTATAGTAATCGCCATTATCGCACTTATATTTTGGAAAAATAATAATTATGGAGAAGTAAGCCCCGAAATTTTAATGAGATTTGTTATTCCATCGGCAACATTAATTGAATTAGGAATAGTGACGATTTTTGCCAGCTTTTTTATGGGCATATTAAGAATTGAATGGAGAAATGATGATGGCAAAGGCAATTGATTATTTTGCATATGATAATAAACTGCTTTCTTTAAAAACCTTTTTTTCTATGAAAGCACGAACGAAAATGTTCAATTATTTTATGAAAACTATTAAGCCCTTAGAACAGAATGAAGTTTTAGATGTTGGAGCTACTCCAGATACAAAGTTGAAAGACTCTAATCTTTTTGATAAATTGTATCCATATAAAAAGCAATTGACGGTCTGCTCTATTGAAGATTGCTCGGAACTGGTTGAAAAGATGGGATTGAAAAAATTTGTATTTAATGAACCTAAAAAGCCATTACCATTCACTGACAAGGAATTTGATGTTTGCTTTTGTTCTGCTGTATTAGAGCATGTTGGAAGTAGGGAAAATCAAGAGTTTTTTATAAATGAATGTTTAAGAGTAGCTGATAAAGTTTTTTTGACTACCCCTTATAGATATTTCCCTTTAGAGATGCATACTTTTATTCCTTTTTTACATTGGTTGCCCTGGGAGGTGTTTCAAAAAATAGTCCGAAAATTAAAGGGTGAATTTTGGGCTAATACGGATAATCTGAATTTACTATGCAAGAGAGATATATCTGAAATGAATTTAACGAGCAATGTAGAAGTAAAGTTTATTAGAACGATGGGAATGAAATCTAATATGATTATCCAGAAAAAATAATTTCAAAAAGGAGTATTTGTAATAAATGAAGCTAAGAATAGAACAATTTTATCGACTTACAATTCCTAAATTTACAAATAGCACATCTATATTTAAAAGAATAATTAATGGTCTGATTGTAAAAGAGTATCAATTAATTAATAAGCTTTGTGATAAGTACGTTAAGAACAATTATCTCAAGTGTCAAAAAAAATTAAATGATAAAGAAAGAAAAGAACAAATAGTAGTTTCATTTACAACGATTCCCTCACGCATCAGTAATATACCTTTTATGCTTAAAAGCATTTTTAATCAGACCGTTATGCCAGATCGTGTTATACTGTGGATTACGGATGAGATTTGCGAGGATGAAAGAAAGAAAATTTCGAAACTACTGGAAACAGAAGTAGAATATGGATTGGAAATACGATTTGTAAAGGACGTGAGAGTTCATACAAAGTATTATTATGCGCTTCTTGAGAACCCGCAAGCATTGGTTGTCACGGTAGATGATGATATGATATACCCTGAGAATTTAATTGAAAAATTATTGGAAGGGCATTATAATAATCCAAATTGTGTTATTGCTGCGAGAGTACACGAGATTACTTTTTCTAATGAGAATATCCAATTGTATGGAAATTGGAATAGACTGGCTCCGGGGTCTAATATGAAAGGACATAATTTGTTGGCAACAGGGGTGGGAGGTGTTTTATATCCTCCTAATTGCTTGTATAGTGATTGGAAGAATTCTGACTTATTTTTAAAACTCTGCCCAACGGCAGATGATATCTGGTTAAAAATAATGGAGGCATTAGAAGGTACAAAAGTTGTAAAGCTTAAAAAGTATACAAGGGAAACTTTTACATTTTCTGGAACACAGGATATTGCTTTGGCCAAAATCAATGTGGGACAAGGAAGAAATGATGTATTATTAAAACAGTGCCAGGAATATTATAAATTTTCAGGTGAATTATTGAATCAAAAAGACATTTAGGTGGAAAACATGGTAAAAAATAGCGATAAACTCCTAAAAGTTTATATAATTATTTTGTTCTATTCTAGTATTTTGAAAATGTTTTTTGGCAGATGGGCAACATTGATAGCGGATATGGCATTAATAGGCTTGATCGTTTATTATGTAGCATGTACGGGAGGAAAACTGAAAATTAAGAAAGCCCAGGAAAAGTATTTTTGGGTTATTTTCCTCATACAAGTGATATCCATAGCGGAAATTTTCCATACGAATATTAATAATAGGTTATACTCAATTATTGAATATAGAAAATCATATTTTCAGATGTTAATATTATTGGTTTTTTTATTATATTTAGATCAAACAAATTTAGATATTTCTAAGTGGCTTAAATATATTGGGTATTTAGGGATGCCAATAGTATTATACGGAATAAAACAATTTTTGTTTTGGGGGAAAATAGATGATATTTTTGCAGGCATGAATGATGCAGATTTTTGGACCTTACATTATGGCGGTCATGTACGTTCGATATCAATTTTTTCAGGCCCATTTCATTACGGAATGTTTTGCATTTTGATATTTGCTATTTTTTTCTATCTGTTTTTAGAAGAAAGGAAGAAACGATATTTTTGCCTCTCATTGTTTGCAGCGTTTGGTTGCTATTGTAGTATTACAAGAACAAATTTAGTTTGCCTAATTGTAGCTGCAATAATATTTTTGGGCGAATTTTATATACATGATTACAGAAAAAATGCTATAACAATAAAAATGATGTTTATAGTATTGGCAGCGTTAGTGATAGGTCTAGCGATTATAGGGGTGATTCCCATTCTTTCCGGAGATAATATGCTTGGGAGAATGTTAGGCAGCATTTTAAATAGCACAAGTGATACACGATTTACGCAAAGATTTATAACTTGGAAGGATGCGATAACCTATATTGTAGCTAATCCTATTTGGGGATGGGGAATGGGATCTGCCGGAGATACACTGTCGAAATATAATATATCGAATGTGTATGTGACGTCTCATAGCATGTATTTAAAAGTGATAATGGAAACAGGAATAATAGGAGGTCTTTTATATATTATATTACCTGTTTGGACACTATTTGCAACAAGAAGAAAATTGGATTATCGATTACGGGGGTTAAGTTATAGTATTATTGCCTGTGTTTTAATAAATGGAATGGTTGGATCTACAATTTCCACATTCCCCAGTATTACATTATTCTGGATTCTATTAGCTCTTATAATTGCAAAAGAATATTCTAATGAGAACGCTAAATAATAAATATTGATATATGAAAGAATCACTAACTAACGTAGAGAGGAAAAGGCAGATGGTATATGCACCGGTTATTATTCCTACATGCAATCGTATAGAACATTTGAAAAAATGCATAAATTCACTGGCTAGCAACGAATTTGCTAAATTTACAGAAATTTATATATCTGTAGACTTCCCACCATCCGAAAAATATGAAAAAGGTTACAATGAGGTAATTAATTATTTAAAAGGCGGAATTGGGGGCTTTAAGGAAGTCTTTGTTTATATTCAGGAAAAAAATCTAGGGCCTAGTGAAAATGCTAACTTTTTAGCAAACCAAATTAAAAGTTACGATAGATGGATTTTTACAGAGGATGATAATGAATTTTCTTCCAATTTTTTAGAATATATGGATATATGCTTACAAGAATTTGAAGAAGATGAATCTATTTTGACAGTATGTGGATTTCCAGAAGGAGAGAAAATTACTACGAGTATAGGAACTGCATATAAGTCATCGTATTTCCAACCGTATGGATATGGAACATGGAGAAGAAAGTGGAAGCAATACGAGGAAGAAAAAGAAAAAGTCATTTTAGACAAAAATAAGGGAAAAATGAAATTCCAAAGAGAAATGTATTGTAAGAATCCCTGGCTATTTAGAGTGTATGTTAATGATATTTTATATAGGAGAAGGAATATTTTTTGGAATGAAGACGGAAAATTGAAATCTGTTGATGGAGTAATACAATTGTATATAGCATACAGCAATAAATATAGCATATTTCCTATAAAACCTAAAGCAAGAACATGGGGAAACGACGGTTCTGGATATACGATGGAGAAGAATGAGGAAATAGATCCGTTGAAAGAATGGATATTAGATGATGATAAGAGGTTTGAATTGAATTTGATAAATTGTGAAAGCAATAGAGCAAAGACTCCCCAAAGAGGTTTGTCTGCGAAGAAATATAATGTGAAACTTTGGATCAAGTATATATATTGCAGAATGTTTAAAAGAGGTACTAAAAGTTGGATATAGATAGGAATGGTGAAATAAAACAGAAGGTAATGACCGGACTTGCGTGGAAATTTGGAGAAAGAATCTTAGCACAATTTGTTAGTTTAGTTGTTTCCATAATACTTGCAAGAATACTAGCGCCTTCGGATTTCGGAGCAATAGCACTTATAATGGTGTTTATTACAATAGCTAATGTTTTTGTGTCTAACGGATTTGGAAGTGCACTTGTACAGAAAAAGGACGCTGATAACATTGATTTCTCTTCTGTTTTTTTTGCTAATTTAGGTGTATCAATAATAATATATATAATTATATTTGCGCTGGCTCCATATGTTGCAGAATTCTATAGCATGCCGGTTATGAAAGCGGCTTTGCGGGTTTTGGGAATACGAGTGATTGTAGCAGCTATAAATTCAGTACAACAGGCGTATGTTTCTAAATATATGATGTTTCAGCGCTTTTTCTGGTCAACATTATTTGGAACGATATTTTCCGGAGTAGTGGGCATTTTCATGGCGTACCATGGTTTTGGAGTTTGGGCATTAGTAGCACAATATCTTATAAATACTTGTACGGATACCATAGTATTATGGGTTACCGTAAAATGGAGACCTGAATGGATATTTTCATGGGAGCGAGCCAAGGGATTGATAAGATATGGATGGAAAATGCTTGCGTCGGGGCTACTGGACACAGGGTATACACAATTAAGAAGCTTACTTATTGGAAAAGTATACACGACAGAAGATTTAGCATATTACAACCAGGGTGATAAATATTCATCTTTTGTTATTAAAAACATAAATACATCCATAAGCGCTGTCTTGTTGCCTGCCATGTCGCAAATTCAGGATGATAGGGAACGCGTAAAAGAAATGACAAGAAAATCTATTCAGGTTAGTTCGTATGTCATTTGGCCATTGATGATAGGAGTTGCAGCAGTAGCGGATCCATTTGTACGAGTTGTGTTAACAGAAAAATGGATTGACTGTGTTCCTTATTTACAAGTGTTATGCTTTTCATATGCATTATGGCCAATCCACACTTCCAATTTGCAAGCTATAAATGCCTTGGGGAGAAGTGATATTTTTTTAAAACTGGAAATTATTAAGAAAATTATAGGTATTGTAATTATTTTTGTATCCCTTCAATTTGGGCCATACGCAATAGCAGTAGGATGTTTGGTGGATGGATTAGTTGCAACCGTGATAAATGCTTATCCTAATGCGAAACTTATTAATTACACATATTGGGAACAACTGAAAGATATTTTTCCTTCCATGCTATTGGCAATGATTATGGGAGCAGTCGTATATCCTATACAATATTTAAAGATAAATAATGCATGTATTTTATTTGTGCAAATAGTGGTAGGCGGTGTCGTATATATTATTTTGTCAATTATCACCAAGCAAAAAACATTGAAATATATACTAGATACAGTAAAACAACATAACTAATTATGTTAGAATAAGGATAATGTGTGTGAAGTATACAGCACATAAAAATAAATAAAAATGAGGAGAACATAGCATGAGTAAAATTTTAGTGACACGGTCATCTATGCCAGAATTACAAGAGTACATAAATGAAATAAAATCTATCTGGGATACGCATTGGCTCACCAATATGGGAGTAAAACATCAAGAACTGCAGAAAAACCTCATAGATTATATGGGAGTTGAACAGATTGAATTGCTTACTAATGGACATATGGCACTTGAACTTTCTATGCAGGCATTTAATCTGGAAGGAGAGGTTATTACGACCCCCTTTACATTTGCGTCTACAACACATGCAATTGTGCGGAATGGATTAAAACCAGTATTTTGCGATATTGATCCTATTACATTCACCATGGATCCCTCTAAAATAGAAAAGCTGATTACGGATAAAACGAGTGCTATTGTTCCTGTTCATGTATATGGAAATATTTGTAACATAGAAGAAATTGATCGTATTGCTAAAAAATATGGTCTCAAAGTTATATATGATGCAGCACACACCTTTGGAGAGACATATAAGGGAAAGGGAATAGGGACCTTTGGCGATGCTTCCTGTTTTAGTTTTCATGCGACTAAAGTATTTAATACGATTGAAGGAGGCTGCGTTTGCTATCATGATGAAGAATTTGGAAGAGCATTATATAAACTAAAGAATTTTGGAATCAGGAATGAAGAGATCGTAGATGGTGTGGGGGCAAATGCAAAAATGAATGAGTTTTGTGCAGCCATGGGATTGTGTAACTTACGCCATGTAGATGAGGAAATTGCTAAGCGTAAAACTGTAGTGGAGAGATACAGAGAACATCTTGAGAATGTAGAGGGAATTCAGTTATCACCGATTCAGGAAAATGTTGAAAGCAATTATGCATATTTTCCGGTGATTTTTGATGAAAAAGTATTTGGAGCCAGTCGGAATGAGGTAATGGATAAACTTGCGGAGAATGGAATTGGAGCACGAAAATATTTTTATCCATTAACTAATTCTTTTGAATGTTTCCATGGTGAATTTGATGTCAATGAAACTCCTATTGCACGTCATCTTAGCTTGAGGGTATTAACATTACCATTATATGCAGATCTTTCAGTGGAAGATGTGGATAGAATATGCAAGATTATTTTAAATTGTAAAGGGTAGAAAAATGGAACACAAAAGAGAGAGTAATCTGGAATTATTAAGAATATTGATGATTTTATCCATTATAGGGCATCATTTTGTTGTAAATAGTGGATTGCCTCAATTATTTTCGTTTGATAATATTACATTCAATATGGTATTTTTACAAGTATTTGGAATGTGGGGAAAGACTGCAATTAATGTATTTACTTTAATAACCGGATATTTTATGGTGAAATCCGACCTTACATTAAAAAAGTTTTTGAAGTTATATCTTCCGATAAAATTCTGGAGTTTTCTCTTTACCTTTATATTTGCAATAACTGGTTATACGATATTTAGCTTTAAGGACATTTGGAAAATAATTTTTAGTATGATATATGAAGCAGACGTATATTATGCAGGGACATTGATTGTCATGATGTTACTTATTCCATTTATGAATGTTCTTGCCAGAGCATTAAGTAAGCGGCAGTATCAATTAATGCTGGCAGTTTTATTGATATATTTTACATTCCTTTCCACATTTATGATGAGGGATACTTTTGATTTTACTGGTTGGTTATGTACAGTATATCTTATTGGCGGATATATAAGATTGTACCCACTAAAAGTAGATAACTTAAAATGTGGAGTGCTTTGCACAACAATATCAACGGCGTTGATGGTGCTGAGTATAATAACAGTAGACTTTGTGGGAGCTAAATTAGGATTTACATCGGCATACCATATGGTAAATGATAGTAATAAACTTTTGGCAGTTACTACATCCATAAGTATATTCATTTTGTTTAAAAATATAAGATTGAAATATAATTATATTATAAATACAGTAGCATCAGCAACATTTGGCGTCCTGCTGATTCATGCAAATAGCAATTCTATGAGAAAGCTTTTATGGCAAGACTTATTTCACAATGCCGATCACTACACGGATAGCATGTTACCGCTATATTCGTCCATGGTAGTGATTGTTGTGTATGTAGTATGTGTTGTATTAGATCTACTAAGAATAAGGTTTGTTGAGACTCCCTTTTTTAACTGGTTGGATAAAACAGAAATATATGATAAGGTAACACAGCGTTTAACTGGAAAGGATCCCAAAATCGGGGGGGGGTATCATAATTGATTTTTTAAGTAAACGGAGAGTCGGTTTTCACTACTTGCTGAGTAGCTTATAATAAAAAGACGAGAAAATGGATGCGAATAAAGTAGGAAAAGCAATTGCTTTTTTAAGAAGAAAGAAAGGTTATACACAAAACAAATTAGCAGAAAAGCTGGGAGTAAGCGATAAAGCAGTGTCCAAATGGGAGAGAGGATTAGGAGTCCCGGATGTGTCTCTATTAGCAAAACTTTCAATAATATTGGATACCGATATAGAAAGTTTGCTTAATGGAGACATATTGCATAATGGGCAACAGTGGTGCGGAATCCTAATGCTGGATCAAGAAGAAAATGAGACGATTTATGCAGGAACGATTCTCCACGATAAACCTATAATACATTATCTGCTAAGCTATTTTATGCTGGTCGGAATTAAGAATATTCTAATATTTTCGGCGTTAAGAAGCTATGAATATATAGAAAACTTGTGTAAGTCAGAAAATAAATGGGGAATAAGAATAGAAAATGTATTATATGAGAATACGTTTGCCTCGGAAAAATATATCAATATAAAAAATTATGTAGCAAATAGAAATGTTGTCTTGATAAAAGGCTATAATTTTATATACGGCACTGATGTTACAAAGTATATGCAGAGAGCTATGGTAAAACCAGAAGTCTCAACAATATTTTGTCTGTTGTATAAAGTTGATGATCAGAGTAAAAGAATCAGTTATGATACAAACTTAAAAATTGTCAATTTGGATTCTGCAGAAAAGGTGGAAAGTCTGGATGAATACTATACAGCACCAATGCTATTTATTAGCAAAGAGGTATTCAACAAAGGTTCTTTTTCACTGTATGATCCGGTTCAATCATTATTGGATCCGAAGAATTTTAGAAAAGCAGAGGCCGAGTTGATAGGAAGAGGACTTATTTTTGTTAAATTAAAAAATCGGGATGATATACAAAATGCCTCAAAAGTAATTAAATTTATTCAAGATACTCAAAGAATAAAGATTGCAGACTTAGTGGAAATTGCAATGAGGCGAGGCTTATTGTAAGGAGGATAATTAGGTTATATGAGACTGGGAATTTATGGTACAGGTGGTTCTGGAAGAGAAGTATTTGATATGATTGAGATGAATCCTTCTTTAAAAAAATGTTGGGATGAAATTATATTTATAGATGATACAAAGCAAGAGGGGACCTTTATGCAATGCAGAATGATGCCCTTAGTTAGCTTGTGCCATAACATTAAAAAGGATGATATAAAGGTAGTAATAGCTGTTGGAGAACCAACGGTTAGAAAAAAACTCTATGATAGAGTGGCAGAGAATGGTTTAGGATTAGCGACCATTATTCACCCGTTAGCGCAGGTAAGTGGAAGCGCTAAGATCGGGGAAGGAGTAGTAATTCAGGAACATGTGACAATATCTTCGGATGCAGTGTTGGAGGATAATGTGTTTATAAACGGAAAAACTATTATAGGACATGATGTTCATATTGGAATGCACTGTCAGATATCCAGTTTCTCTATTGTGGCAGGATATACGCAGGTTGGTGAGGAAACCTATATTGGAGTGTCATCATCTATTAGAGATCACATAGTAGTTGGACATAATGTAATAGTCTCCATGGGAGCAGTCGTGATGAAAGATGTTAGAGATAATAAAGTAGTAATGGGAAATCCAGCACGCGAAATAGCTGAAAATTCTGGCTCGGTATTTAAATAGTAAAACTAAATTTTATGATTAAAGAGGTGAGAAAGTGAACAAAACGGTTATTATCACAGGTTCAAACAGAGGAATAGGAAAACAACTGGTAAAAACATTTGCAGAAAATAACTACGATATATGGGCGTGTGCGAGAAAACAAAGTAATGAATTTGAAGATACATTGAAAAACATTGCTGACAACAATAATGTAACTATTACACCGATATATTTTGATTTATCGGATGAGGCACAAACTAAAGAAGGCATTAAAAGCATTCTGCAGGAAAAACGAAACATAGATGTTCTTATCAATAATGCAGGAGTACCATATGGCGGTTTGTTTACAATGACATCTATTGCAAAATTAAAAGAGGTATATGAAATAAATGTTTTTGCGCAGGTTCAGATTATGCAGCTGGTAGCAAGACAAATGATGAAACAAAAAGCGGGTTGCATCATAAATATGTGTTCTGTTGGAGGAATAGAAACGAACCCCGGCTATCTGGCATATGGATCAAGTAAAGCGGCTATGATATGGATTACAAAATCTGTGTCAAAAGAACTTGGACAATATAATATCAGGGTAAATGGAATTGCACCGGGACTTATCGATACGGATATGGGAAATTATAAATCAGAAGCGGAACTTAAAAAAGTTTTGGATAGAATGAGTATTCACCGAATGGGAAAGACGGAAGAAGTTGCTAAAGCCGCTTTATACATTGCATCTGAAGATGCTAGTTATATGACAGGGCATATAATGGTGCTTGATGGAGGACGTGTTTAATGAATAATAATGAAATGAAAATAGATCGAAGTTATGCCTTTTCAAAAGCAATGCGTTTAAAAGCACTAGAGATGGCAAAATCCACGGGGAAAGCAGGCGCGCATTTGGGTGGAGGATTTTCCTCTATGGATATTATCGCCACGTTGTATGGAGGAATTTTGAATTATCGGTCAGACCAACCGGATTGGGAAGGTAGAGACCGATTTATTACCAGCAAAAGACATTGCTATTTGGCGAGTTATTCTGCCTTGGAACAGGCAGGCATGATCAATCATGAGCAACTAATGAGCTTCCACGAAGACGGTGGTGAGTTAGCAGGCTATCCATGGAATCCACAAATGGGAATAGATTTTTCGGGAGGCAGTTTAGGAATGGGACTGTCCGTTGGAATTGGAATGGCAATGGCAGGAAAAAGGAAAAAGCTGGATTATAAAACATATGTCCTTTTAGGTGATGGAGAATGCAATGAAGGTGCTAATTGGGAGGGATTTATGTCAGCGGCTAAATTTCAATTAGACAATTTGATTGTGATTATTGATAATAACCATATGCAGTTTGATGGAAGAGAAGAAGAAATTATGCCTATGGGATCATTTAAAGAAAAGTTAGAGGCGTTTGGCTTTGTTGCAGTAGATGTAAATGGACATTCTATAGAAGATCTATATCAGGCATTCCTCACACAACATGAAGGAAAACCGTTAGCGATTGTGGCAAGTACGATTAAGGGCTATGGGCTTCCTAGTATTGAAAACAAAGCAGAGTCTCATCATATTATGCTAAGTGAAGAAGATTATGAGTATATGATGAAAGACATTGAGGAGGGAAGATATGATAGAGTATAATAAAAGAAACATGCGCTCATGGTCTATCATGGGAATAAATCCTTCCATATGGAGTGTTGGATTTAATGAGGTGGCCGATGAGAGAAAAGATTTAGCTGTTATTACGGCAGATTTATCAAGATTTTCTGGCCTCGAAAGAATGACAGCAAAATATCCGGAAATGTTTTACAATGTTGGAATTGCAGAACAGAATATGATAGGAATTGCTGCAGGGATGGCAATGGAGGGATATCAAACATATGTTACAACATATGCTCCATTTGTGACTTATAGATGTGCAGATCAAGTACGCCATTTAATGGGAAATATGAATTTAAATATAAAAGCAATTGGATCATCTGCAGGTTTAACTTCAGGATGGTCAGGAACTGCGTTGTTGGCAATTAGTGATATTGCACTCATGAGGAGCATTCCTAATATGACTGTTTTATCCCCGGCAGATTGTACAGAAGCTATTAAAATGATGCAGGCAATTTCTGAAGTCGAGGGACCTGTGTACATGAGATTATGTGGCACAACAGGGATTCCAATGATTTATAATGATGATTATGACTTTAAAATAGGCAAGGCAGTTACATTACAAAAAGGGACCAAAGTTGCATTGATTGCTACGGGAGTTTCTATGGTATCAGAAGCTCAGAAGGCTGCTCAATTATTAGAAAGCGAATTAGGCGTGAAGCCGACGGTGGTCAATATGCATACAATAAAACCTATTGACGACGAATGTATAAATGAAATTATTGATACACATGAACTGATTGTTTCAATAGAAGAACATAATATATTGGGTGGACTTGGCTCTGCAATTGCAGAAATAATGACATTGAAAAAGACAGAGTGCCAACAATTGTTTATAGGTATTAATGATGCAAATTGTAAAATGGGCAGTAGATCGTTTATGTTAAAGCAAGTGGGACTTGTAGCGGAAGATATTGTTTTGAAAATAAAAGGGAGCTTGGGGATAAAGAATGATTGAAGATTTTTATAAGTATAGCCCTTATGAACTGGATAAAGAACAAAAAAATGAGCTTTTGACAAATGAATTGATTAGCTTGACGAAAGCTCATGCTGAAAGATGCGAGGAGTATAAGAATTTCCTTGAAACTATTAATTTTGATGAAAGCAAAGTTAACAGAGTGGAAGATATTCCTTTTTATCCAGTGAGAATGTTTAAGGAATACGACTTACTTAGTATTGATCGACAAGAAGTATTTAAAGTAATGACTTCCTCAGGAACGACAGGACAAAGGGTGTCAAAGATATTTGTGGATAAAGAAACTGCGATGATCCAGCAAAAGGTAATGATTAAGATTTTAAGTGACTTTTGGGGAAAAAAGCGTTTACCCATGCTAATTGTAGATACTCCGGCAGTACTGAAGGATAGAAAAATGTTTACGGCCCGGGGAGCTGCCATATTGGGGCTTCAAGTGGCAGCCAGAGAAATGGTTTATGTATTGAACGATGATATGACGCTTAATACGGATATCCTTGATAACTTTTTTGAAAAGTATCCGGATCAACCATTTATTATATTTGGCTTTACATTTATGGTATGGCAGCATTTGTATAATAATTTATTAAAGTTGGATAAAAAATATGATATGTCAAAAGCCTGGCTGATGACAGGCGGTGGTTGGAAAAAATTGGAATCGGAGAAAATATCCCGAGAAGAGTTTAAAGAGCGGATAAATCAGGTTTGTGGTATTGTTCACTTCTTAGATCACTATGGGATGGTGGAGCAGACAGGATGTATATATGCAGAGTGTGAATACGGTCATTTGCATGCTAGTATATATTCAGATGTGATTATTAGAAACTATAAGGATTTTTCAGTTTGTCCAATAGGTACACCAGGAATAATACAGGTTGTATCTGCTTTACCGCATTCATATCCGGGTCATTCACTTCTTACAGAAGATGAAGGAATCGTTTTGGGGGAAGATGATTGTCCCTGCGGAAGAAAAGGGAAGTATGTAAAAATTCTTGGAAGAATGAAAAGCGCAGAATTGAGGGGGTGCAGTGATACTTATGCAGATAAATTCAAATAAAATAGAATTTCTTGTAGGAGATATGGAAGTGTTGCAAAATATGCAAAAGACACTAGCACTACCTACTTTTTCAAGTCAAGCAATATCTTTTTTGGCAGATTTGTCTCGAGAATTGCTTAAGGATGCAAGAACCAGACAGTATGTAGACGTAATGTCATATGCATATTGGATCAGGAGGGCTTCTATCGAAAGCGTTCGTAGCAAACACACAGATTATCATTGCCGATTAGGTAGAGGTATTGCTTTTCATATTGCACCTTCTAATGTGCCTGTTAATTTTGCTGTATCCATGACCTCCTCATTGTTGGCAGGAAACTGTACTTTGATAAGAGTATCAAATAAACAGTTTCCGCAGGTGGACATTATTTGTCATGCTATGAATAAGTTGCTTAACACAGAACACTCAAATATGAGGCCGTATTTTTGCTTGATTAGATATGAACATAGTGATGATATTACAAGAGAATTGTCGGCTATTTGTGATGTGAGAATTATTTGGGGTGGAAATAGAACAATAGAAACAATACGGCAAGCACCTCTTCCACCCAGAGCAATTGAAATGGCATTTGCTGATAGACATTCGATTGCCATTATTAATTCGGATGAGTATATGAAGGGGGATTCAAAAGAAATAGCAAAGGGATTTTATACGGACACATATTACTCGGATCAAAATGCGTGTAGTTCCCCACGACTGGTTGTTTGGATGGGAAATTCCATTAAAACAGCAAAAGAGAAGTTCTGGAACGAACTAGAAGTGTTGGTTAGAAATGATTACGAAATGAAGCCAATACAAGCAGTAGATAAATATACATCGGTATGTATGCTTGGAATGAAGGAAAATAACCAGCACTTAGTATCAAAAGATAATTATGTTGTTAGAATGGAAATAGACACTTTAAAATCATATCTGATGGATTATAAAAATGGAGGAGGATATTTCTTTGAATATTCTGCCGAGAAATTGGAGGAAATAGAGCCGATTTTAACAAAGCAATGTCAGACTATTTCGGTATATGGCATTGATAAGAATGTGGTGAAAAAATTAGTGTTTGATAAAGGAGTACGTGGAGTAGACAGAATCGTAGAACTGGGTCAAACGATGGGACTTGAGTTTATTTGGGATGGATATAAAATGATTGAGACGATGTCTAGATTTGTGTATACCGGAGGATATCAATAATGGGAATTTTGCAGGGAAAAACAGCTATAGTTACTGGAGCAAATCGTGGAATAGGCCGTGCTGTTGTAGAACGATTTGCAAATGAGGGGGCAAAAATCTGGGCATGTGCGAGAAAGAGTAATAGTGAATTTGAAAGAGATATGTCTGAACTGGCTGAAAAATATAATACTGAAATCATCCCATTGTATTTTGATATAGCAACAGAGACTGAGATTAAAGAAGCGGTTAAGCAGATATACAAAACTAAAGAAAACGTAGATATACTTGTTAATGTGGCAGGTGTTGTAAATGCAACTTTGTTCCAAATGACGCCAATGCATGAAATCAGGGATGTTTTTGACACTAATTTCTTTGGACCAATTTGTTTGACACAGTATATTATAAAATTAATGAGCAGGCAAAAAAGCGGATCTGTAATAAATGTTGCTTCTATTTCGGGAATAGATGTAAATCCGACTAATTGTACTTATGGAAGCAGTAAGGCAGCATTGATACATTTGTCAAAAATTTTAGCTTCGGAAGTAGGACAAATAGGGATTAGGGTGAATGCTGTAGCACCTGGTCCTACCGAAACGGACATGATAAAGACTGTACAGGATGTTGTTGGGAGTGACCATTTATTAGAGAGGTGCGCAATGGGACGGTGTGCAATGCCCCGTGAAGTTGCTGATACGATTGTATATTTGGCCAGTGATTACTCATCATTTATAAATGGGCAGGTGATTAGAGTTGATGGCGGATCAAAATAAAGTAGATGAGATCAGAAGGATTGCTGCAGGTGCAAGAAAATCGCTAGTAAAGATGAGTGAATGTTGTTCCAAAACAATGCATTGGGGGGGAGCACTTTCGTGCATTGATATTTTGGCTACATTATATGGAGAAGTACTGAATATAAGTAGCGATGATTCAAAATCAGATATATTTATTTTATCTAAAGGGCATGCAGGACCAGCGTTGTATGCAGTATTAGAACAGATTGGTGTAATATCAGAGACTCAACTAGAGCAATATAGAAAAGATGGTACTAATTTGACGGAACTGGCTGAGTACAATAGGGAGTTAGGGATTGAGTGCTCTGGTGGTAGTTTGGGCCTTGGCTTATCGTATGCGGTTGGAATTGCGCTTGCAATGAAGAAAAGAAATATGAAGACTAAGGTTTATGTATTATTAGGTGACGGAGAAATAAATGAAGGATCGGTCTGGGAAGCTGTTATGTTTGCAGCACAGAACCATTTGGATAATTTATATGCTATAGTTGATAAAAATGATCTTCAATCGGATGGGGATACGGGTGCAATTATTGATATGAACGAGATGAAGCAACTATTTATGGCATTTCAATGGGATGCAGTAGAGGTAAATGGACATGATTGTACTCAAATATATGATGCATTAAGAGAAGCAACAGGAGAAAAACCACATGCTGTAATAGCCCACACGGTTAAAGGCAAGGGAATTTCATTCATGGAAGGCGATAACAGCTGGCATGATAGAAAAATAAGTGAACAAGAGTTGACCCGGGCAAAAGAGGAGGTGGGGCTGATTGCTGAATCTTGATTCAAAGAATATAAGATTTTTGGCCAGAATGGGTGCCAGAGGTACTTTAGGACAAGTGGTATATGATTATTTGAAGGATGAAAGAGATCTATATGTTGTAACGGCTGACTTGATGCATGCATCAGGGTTTGACAGAGTAAAAAAAGATTTTCCGGAACGTTTAGTAAATGTTGGAATAGCGGAGCAAAATCTTATTGGAGTTTCTGCAGGATTGGCAAGATATGGAAGCCCCGTTATAGCAACGTCGTGGGCAATGTTTACCTCTGTCAGAGTAGCAGATCAAGTGAGAAACTATATGGGATATATGCAGTCCAATGTCAAATTAATAGGTATGGACAGTGGATTCATACAGTCAGAATTTAGTTATTCGCACACTAATCCACCGGATATAGCAATTATGCGGACCATTCCCGGAATAAAGATACTTTCTCCATGTGATGGAACTGAAATTTATAAGGCTGTTGTAAGCGCAATCGAGTACAAGGGACCTGTGTATATACGATTGACAGGAGATACATTAATGCCTATAGTGTATAAAGACGCTACCTATAATTATGAGATTGGAAAAGCCAATATTCTAAAGAAGGGAAATGAGATTGCAATTATTGCCACGGGAAATATTGTAAAAAATGCTTTGGATGCGGCAGATCTTTTGAAAGATCAACTTGACTGCACAGTAATCGACATGCATACTATAGTTCCGTTAGATGCTACTCTTTTACAAGAGTTAAAACATTATAAATTAATCGTGACAGTAGAGGAACATTTGAAGGCTGGAGGATTAGGAAGTGCAATCGCAGAATATTATGCTGCCGAAGCAGTGAAACCAAGGCATATTATTCTTGGAGTTGATGATATCTATACTCCAAGTGGGACAACAGGTTATGTTCAAGAACAAGTAGGATTAAGTTCTAGGAAAATTGCGGAAAGGATAATAAAAGAATTTAGAAGTTGAAACATTTGCAAACAAAAAGTATATTCTATGTGCGATTTTAGTTCCAAATAAATTTGGAATTAAATAATATAAAATTACTATGTAACGTTAGAAAAGGAGAAAAAACATGACAAATTTAGAAAAGTACAATCAGGCGTTTATTGAATCATTAGAGGTTACTGAGGACCAGCTGAATGGGTTACAGTATCAGCAGATTCCTAACTGGGATTCTGTAGGCCATATGGGATTGATAGCAGCAATTGAAGATGCATTTGATATCATGATGGATACGGATGATATAATCGATTTAAGTTCATATGAAAAGGGAAAAGAAATTTTAGCAGCTAATTATAACATTGAATTTTAAGGAAAAAATAATGTGGAAATTTGAAGAGTATGCAGCTAATACGGCAGTTATAGATGAATATGGCACAACCTTATCTTATCAGGAATTGAATGCGGAAAACTCAAAATTAGTAGAAAAGATTGGAAAAAGATGCCTAGTATTTTGCTTTTGCCAGAATTCTATTGGTTCAATAATGGGATATACGGCCTTTATTAATAGTAATATTCCAACAGTCCTGTTGAATGCTCATTTGGATGAAGAATTGAGGGATGTTTTACTGGATAATTATAAGCCGTCATATCTTTGGTTACCTAAAGAGCAATTAGATAGTTTCCAGAATATGGAAAAAGTGTATGAGACATATGGATATGCATTACTTAAGACTCACTTTGATGTGGAGTATCCATTATATGATGAATTGTGCTTAATGCTTACCACATCAGGATCCACAGGAAGTCCTAAATTTGTAAGACAAAGCTACAAAAATGTACTGTCAAATGCACGTTCTATCGTGGAATACTTGGAATTGGATGAGACAGAACGCCCCATCACAACATTACCAATGAACTACACATACGGATTGTCTATAATCAATAGTCATCTGCTTGTAGGTGCAACCATTTTGGTGACCGATAAAGGACTTATGCAGAAGGAATTTTGGGAGTTTTTCAGGGAACAGAAAGCTACATCCTTTGGCGGAGTACCTTATACTTACGAAATGTTAGATAAGCTTAGATTCTTCCGAATGAACCTTCCGTCGTTGAGATATATGACGCAGGCTGGTGGTAAATTGATTCCTGAATTGCATGCAAAATTTGCGGATTATGCCGATAAAAACGGGAAAAAATTTATTGTAATGTATGGACAATGTGAGGCAACAGCAAGGATGGGATATTTGCCTGCAGAAAAGGCAATTGAAAAATGTGGTTCCATGGGAATTGCTATACCGGGAGGCAAGTTTAAACTGATAGATGGGAATAGCGATGAAATTACAAGTCCATATACTACAGGAGAACTTGTATATGAGGGAGAAAATGTCACATTAGGTTATGCAGAATGTGGCGCAGACCTGAGTAAAGGCGATGAACGCGGCGGTATACTGCAAACAGGCGATATGGCTCAGTTCGATAAAGATGGCTATTATTATATAGTTGGTAGAAAAAAGAGATTTCTTAAGATATATGGCAACAGAGTAAATTTGGACGAAGTTGACCGACTCATAAAAGGAAAATTTGAAAGTATCGACTGTGCCAGTGCAGGAATTGATGACCATATGTATCTGTTCTTGACAGATGAAGAAAAGGCTGAAGCGGTTAGAAACTTTGTTATCGAAAAGACAGGATTGAATTCGGCTGCGTTTAAGACGATTATTATTGATGAAATTCCAAAAAATGATGCAGGAAAAACCTTATATAGGGAATTAGAAAAATATTACAAGAGCGTATAGAAAACTGTACGCAGAAATATAGGGAGGCTCTTTATGAAATTAATATGCCTAACTTATGCAGGAGGCAATGCAACTTTTTATGATCAATTACAAAAGGAATTATCAAAAAGTGTAGAAGTGATTGCCTTAGAATATGCAGGTCATGGTCAGCGTCATAAAGAGCCTCTTTATAAAACATTTGATGAGTTATCAAGAGATATGTTGAGGCTGTTAAAAGAAAAACTTGTAGCTGGAGAAGATTATGCAATTATGGGTTATAGTATGGGAACAATTTCGACAATAGAACTCCTAAAGAGGATATTACAAGATACGATATTGAATAATCCGATACACATTTTTCTTGCAGCGCATGAACCGGCTACTAAAAAAGAACTCAAAAATTATGCTGATAATGAAATGGATGAGCTCGTAAAGGAAAGAACCATTCAGTTTGGGGGGATTCCGCAAACACTTATAAATAACAAAAGCTTTTGGCGTATGTACTTGCCAATTTATAAAGCTGATTATACATTGATTGGAACCTATAAATTTGAAGAACTGAATTTGAAAACGAATATTCCGGCAACCGTTTTTTTTTCCGAAAGTGATACACCGTATGAGAAAATGGAAGCATGGAATAATTATTTTATAAATAAATGTGATTTCGTACAATTTGAAGGAAATCATTTTTTCATTTATGATCATTATAGTGAAATTGCAAGAATAATAGAAAATAGGTTGGGTATGTGAAAATGACATTTGAAGAATTATTAGAGATACAGCCGTATTCATTAAATAAAGAGCAGAAAAAAAGAATATTGACGCAGCGATTAGTGGAACTGACACAGTTGCACAGGGAACACTGTTCGGAATATGCACAAATCCTAGATAGTATTTCTTTTGATGAAAATAAAATACAGAATTACGAGGAAATTCCATTCTTACCGGTTAGACTTTTTAAAGAATTATCATTAAAAAGCGTTTTAGACGAAGACATAGTAAAAACAATGACGTCATCAGGAACATCGGGACAGGCAGTATCTAAGATATATTTGGATAAGAGAACTTCATCAAACCAACAGAAAGCTATGGTAAAGATTGTTAATGAATTTACAGGATCCAGTCGTATGCCCATGATAATTTTAGATTGTCCGTCTGTCGTAAAGAATAGGGCAATGTTTTCGGCTAGAGGGGCAGGAATACTAGGATTTTCTATTTTTGGTGCAAAGAAGATATATGCGCTGGATGATGAAATGAAATTGGATGTCGATGGATTAAAGGAATTCTTAGAAAAGTATAATGGACAAAGAATATTCATGTTTGGCTTTACCTTTATGATATGGCAACATTTTTATAAAGAATTGGAAAGGTTAAAAAAAGAAGGGGTTACATTTGATTTATCAAATGCTGTTCTTATACATGGCGGAGGATGGAAAAAGCTTGTAAGTGAAGCAGTAAGCCCGGAGGAATTTCACCAAAGATTAAAAAATGTATGTGGCTTGGATCATATTCATGATTATTATGGTATGGTAGAACAGACGGGATGCATTTATATGCAATGTGAATGTGGACATCTGCATGCTAGTATTTTTTCGGACGTAATTATGAGAAGACCAGAAGATTTTAAAGTATGTGATATCGGAGAAAAGGGTATTATTCAGGTAGTGTCTACAATTCCGGAATCTTATCCTGGACATTCTTTGATTACAGAAGATGAAGGAGTTCTTTTAGGAGAAGATGATTGTCCATGTGGCAGAAAAGGTAAGTATTTTAAAATATATGGCCGATTGAAAAATGCAGAGATAAGAGGGTGCAGTGATACTTATGCAGCAAAATTTAATTAATGAAATGGATGAAGTAAGCAGAAAAATAGAATATTTAGTTGGAAGTGCAACTACGATCAATGAAATGCGGGAGTTGGCAGCAAAAACACCGTTTGATAATGAGATAATAGATTTCTTAAATACACTTTCTAAAATGTTAATGAAACTTCCAGAGGCTAAAATGTATCCAGATGTTATAACTTTAGCATTTTGGATGAGAAAATCATCTGTTATGGAGCTTCGCAAAAGATTTATGAAGCAAACGAAGGATATTGTTTTAGGAAGAGGTATAGCTTTTCATATTGCTCCATCTAATGTACCTGTAAATTATGCGTATTCATTAGTGACAGGCTTACTAACAGGAAATGCAAATATTGTTAGAATTCCATCAAAGGAATTTCCTCAGGTTTCAATTATTAATAAAGCAATAAAATCGATACTTGAAGAATATCCGAATGTAGCAAGGTATATATGCCTTGTTCGATATGAAAGAGACCCCAATATTAATGATTTGATTTCTGGAATTGCAGATATCAGAATTATTTGGGGCGGAGATAATACCATAAAAGAAATTCGGAAATCACCATTGGGAGCAAGAGCAAATGATGTGACATTTGCAGATAGGTACTCGTTAGCAGTAATTGACAGTGAGCAATATTTAGCAGTGGATGACAAGGAACGGCTGGCGGAAGAATTTTACAATGATACCTATCTCTCTGATCAAAATGCATGTACAAGTCCTAGAATGGTTGTGTGGCTAGGAAATTGTAAAGAAGAAGCCAAAGAGTTGTTTTGGAAGTATGAACATGAACTTGTAAAAAAGAAGTACGAGTTTCAGCCTATTATGGCGATTAATAAACTTACAAGCTGCTATATGACATCCATTTTGTTTGCAGGATCTAAAATAAATAGAATGGAAGATAATTATATAGTTCGTGTAATGGTTCCAAAGGCAGAACTAAGACTTATGGATTTGAAGGACAATTCGGGCTTCTTTTTTGAATATGATTGCGATGACATAATGGAAATACACGATTTGTGTGATAATACGCATTGCCAGACGATAGGCTTTTTAGGACACAGAGAGCAAATATTACCGCTGATCGTATCGGGAGTAAGAGGAGTAGATAGAATAGTTCCAATAGGGAAAACAATGGATTTTGATTTTATTTGGGATGGCTATAACTTGGTTGAACGGATGACAAGAACAATCAAAATTAATGTGTAACAGAGAAGGTGTGTAAGTGAAAAAGGCATGCATAGTAGGAAATAGAAAAGTAGTAATAGTGGGGGCTGGATATGTAGGATCTTCGATAGCATACGCATTAGCCTTAAGAGATATTGCTCGTGAGATTGTGCTAATTGATATTAATAATGAGAAAAGTATGGGAGAGGCACAGGATATAAGACATGGATTGCCGAGCATGGGAACAGCGGATTTATATGCAGGAGACTATTCAGACTGTGCTGATTCGGATTTGATTGTAATTACAGCTGGAAGAAGTAGAAAACCAGGGGAGACAAGACTTGATTTAGCGGCAGAAAATACTAAAATAATTAAAAATGTTATCGAGTCTATAAAACAATATTATACTAGAGGATGTATATTAATTATTTCAAATCCAGTGGATATATTAACGCAAAAGGTTAGTGAATGGATGGAAATTCCTAATGGAATGGTTTTTGGATCGGGATGTTTATTAGATACTTCACGTTTTGTAAGGGTAATAGCAGATTATCTAAATTTAAGCACAGGAGTGATTAATGGGTACTTGGTAGGCGAACACGGAGAGCATCAGGTGCCAGTATGGAGTAGAGTTACGGTTGGAGGAATTCCGATTGCTGAATATTGTGAGCAAACTTTTATTGAGTGGAATGCTGAAGTGAGAGATAGAATAGCTCAAGATACAAGGAAGATGGGGGCGGAGATTATTAAGGCAAAAGGGAGAACCCATTATGGTATAGCGACCACAGTATGTTATATAGCTGATGCTATTATAAATCAGCGACCAACTATTGTTTCTGTCAGTTCTCCACTAATGGGTGAACATGGTGTTAGAGGGGTTTCTTTGTCGGTCCCTTCTGTAATCGGTCCGGCAGGGGTACAACAAAGAATTAGAGAAAAATGGTTGCCAGAAGAATACAGAGGCTTTTTTGATGCTGTGGATGCTGTTAGGAATACACTAAACGAACTTACAGTATAGATTTAAATATAAAGAAAGACAATAAATAATGAATATCGTGTTACTATCCGGCGGATCAGGGAAACGTCTGTGGCCGTTATCTAATGATATTAGAAGCAAGCAGTTTATTAAGATTTTCAAACAGGAAGATGGATCTTATGAGTCCATGGTGCAGAGAGTTTATCACCAGATCAAAAAGGTAGATGCGGAAGCAACAGTGACAATTGCTACAAGCAAGACACAGGTCTCAGCAATTCATAACCAGTTGGGTGAAGATGTAGGAATTTCCGTAGAGCCTTGCAGAAGAGATACTTTTCCTGCCATTGCGCTGGCTACGGCATACTTGGTGGATGTGTTGGGAGTGTCCCCGGAGGAATCTGTCGTTGTATGTCCGGTAGATCCCTATGTGGAGACAGATTACTTTGAGGCGTTGAAGAAACTGTCAGATCAGGCAGACAACGAAGAGGCAAATCTGGTATTGATGGGAATTGAACCTACATATCCCAGTGAAAAATACGGATATATTATTCCGGCAACTTCGGAGCAGACTGCAATGGTATCTACTTTCAAAGAGAAGCCAACAATGGAAGTGGCAAAAGAGTACATTTCGCAGGGGGCTTTGTGGAATGGTGGAGTATTTGCATACAAGCTGAAGTATGTTATGGAGATTGCCCATAAATTAATTGATTTTACGGATTATCACGACCTGTTTGCTAAATATGCGACATTACCTAAGATTTCTTTTGATTATGCGGTAGTTGAGAAAGAAGATAAGATCCAGGTACAGCGTTTTGCTGGACAGTGGAAGGATCTTGGAACATGGAATACTCTGACAGAAGCAATGAAGGATTCGGTTATCGGAAAGGGAGTATTGAATGATAACTGCTCCAACGTGCACATTGTGAATGAGATGGATGTTCCGGTGCTGGCCATGGGTCTTCATGATGTTGTAATATCTGCATCCCCGGAGGGAATTTTAGTTTCAGATAAAGAACAGAGCTCCTATATCAAACCGTTTGTAGATAAGTTCGAACAGCAGATCATGTTTGCTGAGAAGAGCTGGGGAAGCTTCCGGGTGTTGGACGTGGAAGCAGGATCCATGACAATTAAGGTGACCCTTAATGAAGGACACTCTATGAATTATCATAACCACAAGCACCGCGATGAAGTGTGGGTAGTGATCTCCGGAGAGGGTAGAACTGTTATTGGTGGTGTAGAGCAGCCAGTGAAAGTGGGCGATGTAGTGACAATGCCCGCAGGATGCTGCCATACAGTTATGGCGAAGACGGAACTGAAACTGATCGAGGTACAGATTGGAAAAGATATCAGCGTACAGGATAAAGAAAAGGTTGAGAGATAAATGCAGGCCCCTACCGGGGTTCTGAGAGAAAAGAATGAAAAGAATAAATTACTATTTGGCAATGCTTATTTTTATAGTTGGTATTTTTCTAAATGACACTCTTATATGCCGTGCGGCTGAAGCAGTGCCGGAAGAAAGCAACTTTACGAACTTAATTGTGTTTGTCAGATTTGCAGGAGAAGATGAATTTATCGATAAGGAATATGCGTGGACGAGCGTCCGCAAAATTACCGACAATTCCTACAATACAGCATACTACAATGTAGCAGACTATTTTCAGACAGTATCCTCTGGCAAATTGAGAATGAACAGTGTGTATCTCTTCGATGGAGGAAATTCTTTAACGCTGTCCCACTCACGAGGGTATTATGCGAAGTATAGTGAGGATAATCAGGAAGGATATCAGGATACAAGTGAGAAATATGGACGCATGTATGAGCTTAAGGTAGATTGGTCGAATGCAGTCATGGCTGCCATAGCTGCAGGTAATCCTATATCTGGTTATGATGGAACAACACAATATAGCTATGAAGATCTTGATAAAAATGGTGATGGAATCATTGATGCGATAACGATCATATATAAGAACACAACGCAGACGAATATTTCCGTACAGTGGGGTGATCCATTATGGGACTATCAGGATTATACCGGTTTAGTAACTATAAATGCAGGTACGAGGACGCTGAATAGTGGGGAATACGCACAGTTGACAAATGGCTATGAGAAGGATCCCGGAGATTCCAGTGGCTATCTTTATAAGGATGCCAATGGAAATGCTATTATATCGTTGGGAAAAGTGGTGCATGAGACAGCTCATATTTTTGGATTAGGGGATTTATATAATCCGAAAAGTTAGTCACCGGTATATTTTATGTCGGTTATGGGAAAACCGTTATCTCCGGTGCCACAGCTTATATCTGTGAAGGAACAGGAAGCTCTTGGCTGGTTAGGGGATGAAAATATACCCACACTTCGAGCCAATGGAGAGTATACGCTGACGGCTTTGGGAAGCAGGGATAACTCGGCAATTGTTGGTTATAAAATGGACATTCCGGAGAAGAACAAGACACTTTATCTGGAGTACAGAGATTTTACGGGAAATGGGAATCCATATGATTCACAGACCAAAAAACTGTATAAAGCGGATGGCTCGCAGGCCTATGGTATAAATTTGCAATCAGGTCTGGTGTGCTATCTTGTAGATACTGGTACAAAATTCCCCAGCAACATGAATTATTCAGGACCAAAGTGGAATTATGAAGTGCTGGGAGGAACCTATGACACGAAATCGGATGCAGCAGTAACAGTCGGTAAAGAAATAGGGATTACGGGCCAGATAAGCATTTCCGTCACGGAAATTGAGAATCATGAATTAACATTTCGTATTACCGGAATATCGGGAGAACATATACATACGGGAGGAGAAGCCACATGTTCTGCAAAAGCAATTTGCACTGTATGTCATCAGGAATATGGTGAATACAATCCGGGAAATCATAAGAATACCGAATTACGTGGTGTAAAAGAAGCGACTAGCACAGAGACCGGGTACACCGGGGATTTATATTGTAAGGACTGCGGAGAGAAATTGCAGACAGGAACTGTCATCCAGAAAATGGCACCAAGTATAATCGACGGAAAAGATGCCAGAATTGATGTGACGGCGAATGAAGCTGCAGTATTTCGCTCCAATGCAGCTCTTGTGGATTTTGTGCGTGTAGAATTGGATGGGAAAGAGTTAACCCGGGATACGGACTATACAGTGAAAGAAGGAAGCACGATCATCAGCCTGACGCCGCAATTCCTCAAAACATTAACGCCTGGAACACACACTATAGGAATAGTATCGGCCACCGGCACTGCAGAAACAGATTTTACTGTAATAAGCAAGACAACACCGACACCGTCACCCAGCCCTACGGCTGCCCCGGCTGCGGCAGCTACTCCGACGCCGTCCACACCGGCTGTTGTTCCGACACCGACGCAACAGCCAGCGACAACATCATCTTCATTACCGTCAACATCAACAAAGGAGCCGACTGGAACAACAGGTTCCTCTTCGCCGGAAAAACCGATGGAGGCAGTAGTGACTACTCCGGTTCCCACAGCTGTTCCGCAGCCAAAGACACCGGCTTTAGTTGTAACGTCGGATGCAGATGCATCACAAACCACATCTGAAACACCGGACCGGGCAGTAGAACTTCAGCCGACAGAACTTCCGGAGAGCATGGCAAGTGATCCGAAGGAGCCCGGACAGACGGAAGAAAAGGAAGAAGCCGGAGAAGAAAATGCAGGCTGGATCATCGTCGTGATTGTTCTGGGCGGTGGAGTGATTGCCAGAGCGATAGCATGGATGCTGTGGAAGAAATCTAGGTAGGGGCTGCCGACAATATAGTGTTGAACAGTATCCGGATTGGGACAATGAATGGGAGTGAATGAATATTCTTGTGCGGCTCTGCCGCACAAGAATATTTAAAGACTTTTATTCACACACGCAGCCAAGGTGTAGGATTTGACGCTTACATTCAAACGTATGAAAATATTGACATTCCTCATGCAGTAAATTTTTACTTTTTCAAGTTCTTCAAACAGTAATCTATTACAAATTGCTTTAGCATTACTGCTACCCCCATTTTTCTTTTTTAGTGAAAAATAAAACCTAAAAATAAAATAAATTTAGACAAGATGAGATATAGTGTATTCCCCTGTTCTTACCGATACATAGTAAACGCTCCATAGCGAGTACCTTTCATCACCTGTGCCCATCTGCAATAATAGTCTCATACTATACACAGTCAAAAAAGTTTAGTACTCGACTTTTTTGACCGGATTCAGGAGGTCAAGACTATGAACACTCAAACCAGTTTAGTTGCAGAGCAGATCCGGCTTCAGCAGTGGGCTGATCAGATCAGGGATTGCCAGAATCGTCCCTCCGATATGAAAGTGGATGTCTGGTGCCGGGAGCATGGCCTGACAAAGGCGAATTATTACTACCGTCTGCGGCGCGTACGCGAAGCCTGTCTTGAGCTTTGTGAGACATCCCCTTCCCTCGTGGAACTTACAACACCGACGGACAACGTACCGGAAAAAGAGGATCAAATGCATTTCTCTGTGGCTGCAGTACTTCATGCAGGAGGAATTACGATAGATATTTGCAGTGATGCTTCACCGGAATTTCTCAGAAATCTTATGGGAGCAGTCAGCCATGCTTAATGATGCTTCCGGATTTCAGAAAATATATCTTGCCACCGGATACACGGATCTCCGCAGAGGCATGGAAGGACTGGCAAATATCATACGTTTCCGCTTTCACCTGGATCCATATGACAGAAACACCTTGTTCCTTTTTTGTGGCAAGCGGACAGACCGTATCAAAGGACTGCTCTGGGAGGGCGACGGATTCCTGCTACTCTATAAGCGACTGGATACAGGGGCTTTCAACTGGCCAAGAAGCAAAAAGGAAGCTCTGGCGATCACTCCTGAACAGTATGCGATGCTCATGCAGGGTCTGGAGATCATTGCCAGACATCCGATAGAGCAGACCACAGATCCGAGAAAGCTCATTTAGTTTTGTGCATTTCGTAGAAATTTTTTGTGGATATGTTTATCCCCCGGAAATTCATATCCGCTGTTTATCCACAATGTTAAAGTCCTGTCAGTTGTACCTGAAGGAACGCAGTCCATTTGTGGATAGCAGTACTGAAAATCTGAAATATAACAGGAATATCCCGGGTTTTCAGTACTGTTATCCACCGTCATAATGACGGAAGGAAAACAGCCGCCGGCTGGCGGAAATACACTGCATCTGCTATAATGGAACCAGTAAAAAGGAGTTCCGCCATGGCAGTCAGATACACAGAAGAACAACTGAATACTGTTGACAAGTCCCTTCTGATACAGATGTTTCTGAACCAGCAGGAACAGTTAGAGACGCTGACCACAGAAGTCCGTTCCCTCAACGAAAAAATGCAGCTTATGATGGAACAGCTGGTTCTGGCAAACAGAAACCGTTTTGGACGATCTTCTGAAAAGATGGAGGATGCAAGTCAGATCAGCTTCATGGAAGTAGATGGAACGATCATCTTCTTTAATGAGGCTGAAGCTGTTTACGATCCGGAGGTGCCGGAACCGGAACAGCTGGAGGAACCTGTTCCTCACTCTGCAAAGAAAAAAGGCAAAAAGGATCAGGATCTGTCAGGTCTTCCTACAGAACGGATCGATCATTACATGACGGAGGAAGAGCTCATTGCAGAGTTTGGCAAAAATGGATGGAAGCAGCTTCCGGATGCCATATCCCGCAGATACCGGTTCATTCCTGCCAAAGTGGAAGTAGAGGAACACCATATCGGAGTCTATTCTGACAAGAAAGATGACCACATGGTAAAGGCAAAGCATCCCAAAGGACTGCTTCATGGAAGCCCTGTGTCACCCACACTTGCGGCAGCCATTATGAACGGCAAATATGTCAATGCAGTTCCTTTGTATCGTCTGGAGCAGGAGTTCAAACGCTATGGTCTGGCCATTACCAGACAGAACATGGCGAACTGGATGATCCGGCTGGGTGAGGAATACCTTTCTGTTCTGTATGACTATCTTCACCGGAAGTTGTATGATTACCATGTCATTCAGGCGGATGAGACACCGGTGCTTGTAAACCATGACGGACGACCGGCAGGATCCAAGAGCTATATGTGGGTGTACCGTTCCGGATATATGTATCCGGAAGAACAGATCGTCCTGTATGAGTACCAGCGAACCAGAAATGCCTCGCATCCCCGGGAATTCCTGAAAGATTTTTCCGGTATCTGTGTCACAGATGGCTATCAGGTCTATCATACCCTGGAAAAAGAGAAGGAAGACCTGACGATTGCAGGCTGCTGGGTACATGGGCGCCGGAGATTCGAGGAAGCCCTTGCCACCATACCGGCTGAGGGGAAAAAAGAATCCGTTGCCTATCTGGTAATGAAGCAGATCCAGGCGATCTACCGGGAAGAAGGAAAACTAAAAGACCTCTCTTCTGAAGAGAGACTTGTCCAGCGTCAGATGGTTATCCGGCCATTGGTAGATGCTTTATTTGTGTACCTGAAACAGAAAAGAGAACAGATCGTGGTAAAAGGAAAGCTGGAAGCAGCATTTACCTACCTTCTGAATCAGGAAAAATATCTCCGGGTATTCCTTCAGGACGGAGATGTTCCAATGGACAATAATGCATCGGAACGGGCTATCCGGGGATTCTGTATCGGAAAGAAGAACTGGGAAGTCATTGATACCATAAACGGAGCAAAGACTTCAGCTGTGATCTACAGCATTGCAGAGACTGCAAAAGCTAACAATTTAAAACCATACGAGTACTTTGAACATTTGCTGACAGTGATTCCGGAACATATGGAAGACACAGATCGCAGTTTTCTGGAGGATCTGCTTCCCTGGTCACCAAAGCTACCTGAAAATATCCGAAAATAAATTTACTATAAGCCGCAAAAGCGGCTTATGGTTGTCAAGGTACTCGCTATGGAGCGTTTACGATACATATATTACTACAAAAATACAGAAAGAGAAAACAAAATGAATAACAAAAGAATAATAAAGACAACTTCTGCAATAGCCCTGTTACTATCTCTGTCATTAACTGCCTGCGGAACGCAGGACACTCAGCTATTGACAGCAACAGAGGAATCTATGCAGGAGACTGCTACACAGGAAACAGAAGCAAATACTGAGACTGCGACAGACACTGAAAGTCCTTTGGCACAGCGGGATGCCCTGGAGTGGGAGCAGCGTCTGGACTACAGTTCTGAGAGACAGGCGCAGCTGGCAGAGATCACGGTGGATCTGACACAGGATACAGATGAAGTACAGAGTAAGGCGCAGGTACTGTTGGAAGCCATGGCTGGAGGTGACGCAGAGACAGCAGTAGACAGTATTCTGACGGAAGACTGGTATACAGTAATGCTGTCAGATCTTCTGATCGGGCAGAGAAACTATACAGGAGCAGCGGACAACGGTGAGTGGAGAATGACGATTCTGGCGGATGAACTGGGACAGCATTGCACAGCGATTGAGTATCCGCTGGCAGATGGCAGACAATTCTATGTGCAAGTAACGGATCCGGAAATTCGGTATTATGTATGCGCGGCAGAGCGGACAGGCTCTTTTGTCAGTGAAAGCATGAATCTGACGGATGGCACTTACGTAGGATACGAGGGAACTTTGTCTTCGAATAACCGTCCGGAGGGAGCATTTACGGTACATATGGGCACCGCAGACCTGAGTAGCGGAGCAGCAGATGCTTTCCGTAACCGTAGCGCTCAGGCAGTCAGCTACGACGGAGATTTTACTGCGGAAGGAAGGCCCGAGACAGCAACCCCGGAATATCTGAGTAAAGAAGGACAGATGGCATATGCTTCCAGACAGGAAGGGAAAAATATCTATTACCTGACTATGACTGCAGAAGATGGCAATGATGCATTTGCACCGGTTCGGATGGGAATCTGCAATATCTGGGAATAGGCACAGGGATATGTTTTTCAACAGGAGTTATTTATGACACATATGAAAAAAAGTTTATTGAGTATAGCATTATTTGTATGCGGCCTGCTGCTGTGGAAGCCTGTTCAGGCGGAGGCAGCAACACAGGTTGATAATCTGGTACTGATGGTGAATTTCAGTGAGGACGGTGATAATACCTTCCAGACTAATTTTAGCAGATATCAGGAAATGTACACCGGTCCGGCATCAGAACCGAACCGGTCCGTGAGCAGATATATTTCGACCATATCGGATGGACAGGTGACGGTAAATACCTATTTCCCACAGGTGGTGAATAATGTATTCCTGCCGGTCACCATTCAAGGGTCGGCATCGGACTATCCGGATGCATCCGTTGGTGAGCAATTTGTCCAGCAGGTGATTACAGCGGCACAAAATATGAGTGAACTGTCTTTCCCGTCGAAGCTGGACAGCATGCGTGGTGACGATTATATCGATAATCTGACGATTATTGTCCAGGTAGACGAGAACAATACCAGTGGTGCGTTTGGTTCCCGCAAAGCGGACTGGGGAGATAACCAGACACTGTTGCATGGCTGGCATGTGGGTGCTTATAATGTTCTTCCGACTAATATGCTTCGATTGGGAACTAATTATGATCAGGGATATGCCTTGGCTTCGCACGAATTTCTGCACACGCAGGGAGCACCGGATCTGTATCGTACTGCGGGAGAGGCTGGGGATCCGGTAGGTCGCTGGTGGGACCTGATGGCAGGACCCAACCTTACTGCAAGTTATCCATTGGCTTATACGCGCAGTGAGCTTAGGTGGATGGATATCGAAACGTTAAAAGAAAGTGGGACATATACCTTGTGGCCGGCGGAAGGAGCATCCGGTAACCGTGCGTATATTCTGAAGACATCCCGCAACGATTCAGAGTTTTTTGTAGTGGAATACCGGAAAAAGCCGGAAAACAAGCAGGACTATGATTACTACATTCCGGAGAGCGGATTGATCGTCTATCGGGTGAACAATGCGGTTGATTATCATACAAATAAAGAAGGAAATAACTATATTTATGTGTTCCGTAAGGACACAACGGATCCGGCTAAGGCACAAGAGGATGCATTTAAGGCTACAGTGGGCGGACAGTATCGCAGCTCACTGGGAAGCAGCGATCTGAATGCTCATTATACATCAGATACTATTTTTTATTCTGATGGCAGCAACAGTGGAATTGTGATTGACAATGTTGTTACTAAGGAAGACGGCAGCGTATCCTTTGATGTAAAGTTTCCGGTACTTTCGGCCGACAGTTACTGGTTGCCGAAGGGGGAGAGCATCAATGGGCTCACTTCTCCGGCAATTACCGGGAATACGACAGGAAACAGCCTGTATCTGGCTGGTATTGTTAATGAAAATGGAAAAGATCAGTTGAAAATATATTCTTTGGAGGCTTCCGACAGCAGTTGGAAAGTAATGCAGGCTACAGCAGATGTTGGCTGGGGATCCCAGGTGGATATTCTGAGTGTGGCTGGCAATCTCTATGTGGCTTATACGGATGCTTCGGGTTATCTGTGTGTGCTGCAGGTTTCTGCAGAAAATGTGCAGCGGATATACCGCTCTCAGACAGCAATCTCTCCTCTGAGAATGGAATTGCTGTATGAGCAGGACAGACTGTGGATAAGCTATGCAGCAGGAAATACGTTACAGCTGATAAATGTATGGAATACGGATAGTTCACTTCCACCATTGACAGTGTCGGGGATCAACATCTCCGGAACAAAACATTTCTTTTATGACAATAAGTGGTATGCGGTTTATTGTGATTATTTTGCACAGGGAACAGATGGTAATGGTTGTATTGCAGTGTTGCAAAATGGATACTGGCAGAAGCTTTATACGATGGATCAACTCGGGAAAGCCAGCTCTGTCGATGCATGTGTAGCAGGTGGCAAATTATATCTGGCAGCAGTGAACAATAGCAATGCGACGACAGCAATGCTTACATATGATGGACAGCAATGGGATGAAAACATACTGACGGATATTCAGAGCAGGGATGTTGTAAGACTTGTGGTAAAGGACCGGATACCATATGTCTTCTGGACGTCAGGAAATGAGAAGATACTGCAGGCAGCATATCTGAAGGATGACAGCTGGCAGAAGCTTGCGTCCACTATAGGGACAGATATCGATGGCTTTGACATCTTTTGCGGAGACAATACGTTGTATGCTGTCGGAGCTACAACCAATGGTATTGCTTCTGTGAAGACAATGAAGACGGTGGAAGGAATCCCGGATCCGCCTGTGACAGAGCCTGAAGTGGGAAATGGTAATGTTGTCCTGGCTCTTCCGGCAGGTTATGACAGTAGTGCTAAGATTTATATTGATGGAGTGGAGGCTTCCAGCACAGCGTGGCAGAATGACGAAGCCAGGCGGCTGGTGGCAATAAGCAGCATTGCCCAGTTGGGAACAACGGCGAAAACTGCAGCCGCGTATCAATATAATGCATCCGGTATCCCTACAGGCATGTATGTCTGGAGACTTTCCTATAACGGAAGCTATTATACTGCAACAGCAGTCCCGGAGTTCGAGAATCTGTTTTCCTATCATGGTTTTTCCGTGCGCTATACGGGAAATACCGGTTTGCGGTGTACCTTCGGTATTGATACGGCGAAAAAGTCACAATTGATCAGCGGCTCCGGCTTAGCAGGGTATCGTATCACGGAGATGGGAACGCTGATCATGCGACCGGATCTTCATGCACAATATCCGATGGTCTATGGAAGCAACAAATTGGGAGGCGGAAAAACATACGGTGTAATAAACGGCAAGTTCAGTGATAAAGTGATCCGGAGAGTGAATGGGAGAGACCAGTTCGCAAACGTTCTGACAAAACTTCCTCCGGAACGCTATAACACGTCGTACATCTTCCGGGCCTATGCGGTGATGGAAAAGGATGGCAGCAGTGTGGTGATCTATGGACCGGAAATGTCCCGTAGTATGTATACTGTCTGCAAACAGATCCTGAACCGCGGAGATTTTAAACCGGGAACATCCGGATATAAATTTTTGAAAAATATTGTAGACAGCGTGGAAAAGTAAAGATAGGAGCTATTCTGGATGAAAAGTAAAAATAAGAAAAACACAGTGTGGATAGTATTCACATGCATTTTTGCATTGACAACTGTAGTGTTGGCAATGGCGTTGTATCGTTCCCACAGTACTCTGGAAGCTATGCGGGTACAGCTTGCAGAGGGACAGACCAATACGATAACCGCAGAAACGAATCAGAGCCGGCAACAACTTGCAGGTGCACACAATATGCAGGCGGTTCGTGTTATGAACGGCATACTTCAGCAACAGGATGAAAACGAAAAGTGGGTGGATGTGGCACCTGTAGCGGATCTGCAGCAGGCAGATCCGGTATTGGCAGGAAGAAATAAGATGCAGGAACTGATCACACAGAATCGTGAGGCAGTACAGAATGGAACCGCTGGCGCAGAGCAGATTTCACCTTTGATGGCAAAGCAGGGTATATTGGCAGGGGCAACGCTGGCATCTGCGTCCCAGGTACAGAGTGCTGTCAATAAGACAGCTGCTCAGACAGCAAAACCGCAGACAACCGGCAATAATCCTCCGGCGGTAACGACTCCGGCAGCAACCCCTGCTCCAACGCAACAGCCGGTAAGTAATGATAATTCATCCAACGATGATGACGATGATGACGATGATGATTCTTCCGATAGCGGAAGCTCGGATAGCGGAAGCTCCGATAGCGGAAGTTCGGGCGATGACTCCGGTGACTCCTCAGATAGCGGAGACGGTGAGGATATCGGATGGACAGATGAAGTGTTGTAGAAGAGTAATTACCTAATAATTTGGTTGCCGTCGTAAATATATTCCAACTCTATAAAGGTAGGATAAAGCAGGTATAATTAGTGAAAACTGATTATACCTGCTTTTTAGCAGTAAAATTGACTTTGATAAAACGAAGCATGTAGTTACGAATCAAAAGTTCAGTAAACGTCAAATCCTGCGCCTCCCCTTAAATTTAACGCCGCTTTTATGAGCGG
>ERZ791826.165-NODE-165-length-82117-cov-10.255380_pt1 | contig 82117 bp, 68 predicted proteins | sample MGYA00510297_ERZ791826 | MGnify/ENA primary metagenome ERZ791826 (study PRJEB30046, sample SAMN00792004) | human gut metagenome | study: EMG produced TPA metagenomics assembly of the A metagenome-wide association study of gut microbiota in type 2... | reverse complement strand
GTTTCTATTTTGATTCAAGTTTGCGAACGAGCATCGCGAGTTTCGCAATTACCTAATAGTATATTCTAATATCCGGCAATCAGCCGGAGCATTAGCTTATGTTTGATGGGATCTCCCCGACCACATCCAGATAAAAAATAACCAGTGTCTGTGACTGGTATGGATATACCCAGAGTGACCCGATGCCTAAAGACAGCAGACACAGTATCTGCAATCCGATAAAGCTCAGATAAATATAAAATAATCTTCCTTTATTTCCCTTCATGATCTGACGGCTGATCTTTAATGATTCGCGTGCCTTCATCTGCGGATGATCCAAAAGCAGATACAATGCCAGTGCATACCACATCTGCACGAAAACTGCCAGAATCGTGCTCACAATACCAAGTATCACCAGTACTGCAATCGCCGCAGGCGACTTGTCCAGGACAAAAAATAACACAGCACCTGTGATCACAGGAATACAGCTGATCAGCGTTGCAATAATCAAAAGCAGTCCTGCAATGATATAACGGTCCGGGTGATTTTTAAATCCATAAAATACCATGCCAAGTGTCATTTCTTTTTTCCGTGCAAGTGACAGATGAAGCTGAAGGATTCCGACAGACAATACCATGCTTAAAAGTGTGATCAGAAATTCCGCCACATAAAACATGATCGTCACCGGAAGCGGCTGTGCATCTTTCTGCAACATGGAAAATGGGAGTTCTACCGCCAAAGGAATCAGTGTGGCGGCAAGAAAAGCTCCCATTGGTATTTTATAATTTCCATTTAAATTGTCTCTTGCGATTCGTTTTAATTCTTTGCAAGGTAGGTTCATTTGTTTATACTCCGTTTCTGTAACTGATTGCTTTTCTCATTATAGCATGGCTATGCAGATGCAACAATCTTTTTATTTTGCCATAAACTGCTTCATCAGTTCATTATAATCCATGCCCTGCATATCAGAATAGGCCTTTAAAAATCCATCGATACTTCCATACTGATGGATGGCATACCCCAGAACCGATGCGTACAGTCCGATAGCCGCAACCAATGCCATAATCCCCAGAATCATTCCGATCTGTGCTTTCGAAGTATAAGACATCATGCCTCCGCGGGAAAGTGTTGCAAAAATAACCGCCAGAGCCCCACACGGCACAGCAAGATACAGACAGGTGCAGCTTAGTAATGCAATTGATCCAAGTATCAGGGAAGCTGCCTCCATGCGTGCAGATCTCCGGCTGCGATACGGCTGATTCGGATTTGGTTGATAAGATGATCCATACATATCCATAATACGTTTTCCTTTCTTTTTAGGATTGCTTTTATTGTAACATTTCATATATAATAGGGAAAGTATTATTTGACAGGAAAGGACTATTAAGGGGAAAATTTATGGATATTAATACAAAAATTGCGGAAGAACTCGGCATCCGGAAAGAACAGGCCTCCGCTGCCGTAAAACTGATCGACGAAGGATGCACCATTCCTTTTATTGCCCGGTACCGGAAAGAAGCTACCGGAGCATTGAGTGATGAAATTTTACGAAATCTCTATGACCGTCTGGTGTATCTGCGAAATCTGGAGGACAAAAAACAGACCGTACTGGCCTCCATTGAAGAACAGGGAAAACTGACGGAGGAACTGCGTGCACAGATTCTCGCGGCCGAAACACAGGTAGCCGTGGATGATCTGTACCGCCCGTACCGTCCGAAGCGCCGTACCCGTGCAACGATCGCAAAGGAAAAAGGATTAGAGCCACTCGCCAACCTGATCCTTTTACAGAAAATGACAGAGACTCCTCTAGAAGAAGCCAAAAACTATATCAATCCGGAAAAAGAAGTTTCCACTGCAGAAGATGCCTTAAACGGTGCAAAAGATATCCTTGCAGAGTCGGTCTCCGACAATGCCGATTTCCGTACCCATATCCGGGAACTGACTATGAAGCACGGACAGCTTTTATCCGCTGCAAAAGATCCCGAAGCCGAATCCGTCTATGAGATGTATTATGAATTCAGCGAAAGTCTTTCAAAGCTTGCCGGACACCGGATTCTTGCCATCAGCCGTGGAGAAAAAGAGAAATTCCTCATAGTAAAAATTGATGCACCCGTGGATCGGATTCTTTCCTATCTCGACCGTAAACTCATCACCGCACCTTCTGCTCCCACAGCAGCTGTACTGCATGAAGTTACAGAGGATGCTTACAACCGGCTGATTGCACCTGCCATTGAGCGCGAGATCCGAAGCGATCTGTTTGAGAAGGCAGAGGACGGGGCCATCCGTGTATTTGGCAAAAACTTGGAGCAGCTTCTCATGCAGCCTCCAATTGCCGGACAGGTTGTACTTGGCTGGGACCCGGCATTTCGTACCGGCTGTAAACTTGCGGTCGTTGATCCGACCGGAAAAGTGCTTGACACGACTGTGATCTACCCGACTGCTCCGCAGAATCGTGTAGAGGAAGCCAAGGCCGTATTAAAAAAGCTGATATCCAAATACCATATTACGTTAATCTCTTTAGGAAACGGTACTGCTTCCCGCGAATCCGAGCAGATCATCGTACAGCTTCTCAAAGAGATTCCGGAACCGGTACAATACATCATCGTAAACGAAGCCGGTGCCTCCGTATACTCTGCCAGCAAGCTGGCAACCGAAGAATTCCCGCAGTTTGATGTCGGACAGCGAAGTGCCGCATCCATGGCGCGCCGCCTGCAGGATCCACTCGCAGAGCTGGTAAAAATTGATCCGAAATCCATTGGTGTCGGACAGTACCAGCATGACATGAACCAGAAGAAACTGACCGAAGCACTCGATGGTGTCGTAGAAGACTGTGTCAACCGCGTTGGGGTGGACTTAAACACCGCTTCTGCTTCCCTGCTGGAATATGTCTCCGGTGTGAGCAAAGCCATTGCCAAAAATATTGTCCTCTACCGCGAAGAAAACGGAAAATTTGCCTCCCGTTCCCAGCTTCTGAAAGTAGCCAAGCTTGGACCGAAAGCCTATGAACAGTGTGCCGGCTTCATGCGCATCAGTGACGGAAAAAACCCTCTGGATGCCACCGGTGTACACCCGGAATCCTACGCAGCCACGAAACAGCTGCTGGAAACACTCGGCTATACGCTTTCGGATGTGACAGACCGCAATGTTGCCGGGATCTCGAAAAAAGTCCGGGATTACAAAAAGCTTGCACAGGATCTGGAAATCGGCGAACTGACTCTCCGGGATATCGTAAAGGAACTGGAAACGCCTGCCCGTGATCCGCGTGAGGATATGCCAAAACCAATCCTGCGCAGTGACGTGCTCGAGATCAAAGATCTGACTCCGGGCATGGTATTGAAGGGAACCGTGCGAAATGTCATTGATTTCGGTGCCTTTGTGGATATCGGAGTCCATCAGGATGGTCTGGTACATATCTCGCAGATGTGTGACCGCTTTATCAAGCATCCGCTGGAAGTCGTCAGCGTCGGGGATATCGTGGAAGTGAAAGTTCTTAGTGTGGATGTGAAAAAGCAACGGATTCAGCTTACAATGAAGATCTAACATTCAGGAAACAATTTTTAAAGAGAGGTCATATCCTGTCATGGTTGTGGCCTCTTTTTTTGTCACCCTGCCAGCGGATTATTGACCACTGGATTACTGTTCACAGGTTACCCTGCGAACAGTAACTTCGCAGCCCCATATAAAGTTTTGCTTCGCAAAAGGGGGCTGCTAACACCCACATCACGTTCATACGCACCTGAACAGCATGGTGTTCAGGTGCTGAGTGAACAGTAACACCGTTGGTACAGATTCTCAACTTTTTGGTATTTACAGTTGATTTCTGCATGCAAATAAGATATTCTGTCTTTAACACATATAATTCCAAATCTGATGAGTCATTCGCTCGTTTATCCACTGGAATTTTAATTAAATACAGGATCAAAAACGACTCGGTTTTCCCGTTTTTTTCGGTTGTAAAACTATGTTGTTTTGATATATACTAAAGGAAAGGCAGGATACTACATGGGGAACACTGACATTGTGGCAGCTCCGCTGTCAGATGCCAACGAGAAAAACACTACAGAACACAGCACTATTTTTGATGATGTATTCCGGACAATTGCACAGAAAATGCCACAGCTTCTGATTCCGCTGATCAATGAAGTTTTCCACACTTCTTATAGCGAGGAGGAACCATTTGAACAATTGCGGAATGAACACTATGAAAAATTCGGAACGGTGGTCACGGACTCTATTATCCGGATCGGCAACCATATTTATCATCTGGAGTGCCAGTCCTCAAAAGACAAAACGATGGTCATACGCATGTTTGAATATGATATTTCAATTGCTATTGAGCACGCTTCTTTTGAATCAAATGATATCTGGGAAATTGAATTTCCGCAGTCATGTGTACTTTATATCCGCAATCACCGTTCACTTCCGGATTTTCACGAAGCGATTGTGAAGTTTGCGGACGGTCAGAAAATTCGTTACCGCGTTCCGATCATACAGGCAAAGAAATACACGGTCGATCGGATTTTTGAAAAACGGCTGCTGATTCTGCTTCCGTATCATATCTTACGATATGAACACTTTTTGAAGCACAACGGAACGGATTCGAAGAAAGTGCAGCATCTGCTCGACGATTTCCGGGAGATCAACCGGAGACTTGAGCAAACATCTGAGAAGGAACAAAAGTCACATCTTTATATGGATATGATTGTTCTGATTGAGGAGATTGCGGATTATATTATTCCAGAGGATAATGAGATCAGGAAAGGATTGGGTGAGATTATGGGTGGTAAGATTTTGAAATTACGCTCTGAAGAGTTGTTGGAGCTTGGAGAAGCTCGAGGGGAAGCCAGAGGGGAAGCTCGAGGGGAAGCCAGAGGCAGGCTTACCGGACTACATGAAGCCAAAATTGATGCAATTCAAAATATGATTGATCTTGGTTTAACCAGAGAACAGATTTTAAGAAAATATTCTCCAGAGGAATATGAAGAGGCGATAAATTCTATGTCGGTAAAAGCATGACATAATCCGTCTATAACTGTATTTTTCTTATTTCTATGCTATGAGATGTATTTTAATTATATCTCATAGCATTCATGAAAGAACATTCGTTCAAATTACCATTATAATTACAATTTCATACGTTTGATCATAACTGCTTCTGTTTCTTACACTTTCCATATTGTAAAAACAGATGCTTATGATATATACTAAAGGAAAGGCAGGACATTACATGGGGAACACTGACATTTCGGTAAACACGTTACCAGATGCCAACACAGAAAACACGACAGAACACAGCACTATTTTTGATGATGTGTTCCGGACAATTGCACAAAAGATGCCACAGCTTCTTATTCCGCTGATCAATGAAGTTTTCCACACTTCCTACAGTGAGAAGGAACCCTTTGAACAGCTACGGAATGAACACTATGAAAAATTCGGAACCGTGGTCACGGACTCCATTATCCGGATCGGCAGCCACATTTATCATCTGGAGTGCCAGTCCACCAAAGATGAAACGATGGTCATCCGGATGTTTGAGTACGACATTTCCATTGCGCTTGAGCATGCTTCTTTTGCGAAGCATGCGATCTGGGAAATTGAATTTCCGCAGTCGTGCGTACTTTACATCCGCAATCACCGTTCACTTCCGGATTTTCACGAAGCGATTGTGAAGTTTACGGACGGTCAGAAAATTCGTTACCGCGTTCCGATCATACAGGCAAAGAAATACACGGTCGATCGGATTTTTGAAAAACGGCTGCTGATTCTGCTTCCGTATCATATCTTACGATATGAACACTTTTTGAAGCACAACGGAACGGATTCGAAGAAAGTGCAGCATCTGCTCGACGATTTCCGGGAGATCAACCGGAGACTTGAGCAAACATCTGAGAAGGAACAAAAGTCACATCTTTATATGGATATGATTGTTCTGATTGAGGAGATTGCGGATTATATTATTCCAGAGGATAATGAGATCAGGAAAGGATTGGGTGAGATTATGGGTGGTAAGATTTTGAAATTACGCTCTGAAGAGTTGTTGGAGCTTGGAGAAGCTCGAGGGGAAGCCAGAGGGGAAGCTCGAGGGGAAGCCAGAGGCAGGCTTACCGGACTACATGAAGCCAAAATTGATGCGATTCAAAATATGATTGATCTTGGTCTGACCAAAGAACAGATTTTAAGGAAATATTCTCCTGAGGAATATGAGGAGGCATTAAATTCTATGCCTGAAAAAGTATAGAACGATCCTAATGTTATTTAAATCTCCAAACTGATGAAGATAAAACTACTCAGTTTGGAGATTATTTGCCAAATTGAAAAAAGACTTTTTGCCCCATAAAAACATAGACTCCTACAATACTCCTAGTTCGTCCCTTAAAATCTCTCCCAATCTACGTGAACTAGCCGTTGCCAATCCTTCTAATATCCATTTAGGATTTTCCCGATTATTCAATTTTGCAATTAAATATATTTTTTCATCTGTAAAAGAATTTAGTTCAATGCAAAATCCCATATAACTGCCTGTTCGATTCTTCAGGATTGTATTGCTATCTTTCGCCTGACTATATACATATGCAATAAAATTATACCATCCAATTTCACTTAAATCGTTAATATGAGTCATATTTTCAAGCACTTTTACTGTCATACTCCAGTTCCGATAACAAAAAATATCATTTCTGAGTACTCCCGCCCAATCCTTATCTGAATTCATTCTGTCCATAAAATATTTATAAAAAATATTTTGTTCTTTCACGTTTTGATCAAATGACACTTCCTGTTTAGGATTTACATTTACAGACTTTGATTTTTTTCCATTTATAATATCTAAAAGAGCATCTGTACATGTAATTGTCTGCTGCACAGGCGATTCCTCATGGACACTGTAGAAATAAGATAAATCCTTAAATAAACTTCTCAGTTTTGCATAACCCCATTCTTTATAGTTAATTTCTGCTTTTTTTAAAATCTGTGCCATTCGAACCATAAGCTCAGGAAACTGATAGCCCTGCTGTATTACTGCGTTATATATTTGCACAGCAAGCATCTGCTTCCCAGTTCTCTCTTCCTCATCTTCTCTGTCTATATATTCAGTATCACTCTCTTCTTTTTTCTTTTCTGAAGTGGAGGGCTCTATCCGATCTATTGTAAAGTCAAAATCTCTCCAATCATGGGTTTCGCAGGTAAATTCTTTTATTTTTTCCTCTGTCCAACTACCAGTTTTTGTATCATATTGATAAGTACGTAAATTTGAAAGTAAACTTCCTCTATAATGTCCATCCAGATTCAATATATCACAAGTATAACAAATTTGTATCCCCAAAACCTCTGATACCTGTTTTCTTGTTTTCAAATCGTAATAAATATTTATTACGTCATTTACTTGCTTTTCTGACTCGGCACAAACAACAATATAATATTTTTTTAAAGACTGTGTATCTTCTACACTTTTAAGGTACTGACCATATCGAATTAATTTCTTAATATAATCTTCTTCCCACCCATCATATGTACGTATTACTTCAACTAAGAAAACAATACTATCCATACTGTCTTGTATATCAAACTTCATTTGCAGAGCCGGTTTGACAGCCATTTCTATACCCCCTTTGTTCCATACAAGACGTGGTTGTGATTCATACGATATGTTATAATATTTTAAATAATTAATTAAAAATTGATTTTTAGCAATACTTCTTTTAATAATGTAAGCTTTTTGTATAGTGTCTGTTCGTTTCCAATTTACATTTTCTGATTTAATCGCAGTATATAAACGTACTCCATTATAATCAACACAATAACAGCGAAAATCAGAATTTCCCATAGAACTTTCAATTATACATCCTGCTATCAACCCTTTTTCCATCATACGATTTAAAATTTTTGACAATATATCCAGTTTTATATATAAATGATAAGTTAACAAATATAACTGTCGAATCTGCCTTGTTGTTATGTACTGATGTTTTACAATAATATGTAAAACTCGGATTGTTCTTTCATCAATCTCACCATTTCTATACTGTTGAATTACCTTTCCAAGATCAATAAAACATTTTGTTGCTAATGCTTTTTGCTTATCATCTGGATATGTACGAAACGGCGATTGCTCTGCCTTTATTGAAGTATCATCAAATAATTCATTAAGCATTTCTTTCTTTTTTTCTTGTTGTTCATCTTGAATTTGTTGTTCCATATCTACTTCATTTTCTTTTATGGTTAAATCGTCTATATTGTTCATTTTAAAATTTATTAACTCTTTGCTCTTTTTTGCGTTTAACATTTCTAATACATTATCCATATTACAATTCCTCTTCTAATTTGAATAAGTTTTGACTTGGTGGTGGTACGACAGTCACTCGATTTCTCAATTTTTCATTTTCATCCAATACTTCATTAATAATGTTACGAACTTTTTCTAGCGCTTCAGATAAATATTTATCATCATATAGAACATCATTTTTATCTCTTTCAGAATCTTCCATTTTACTTTTTTTTAAATTACCATTTTTATCTCTTCGTAGTTTCGAATAAATCATATAATTTTCTCTCAATTTTTTAACAAATTCATCGAAATTCTTTATTTTGATGAAATATGCATTTTCAGAATTTTCAACTAACGATCTAACTCTCCAATGTACATTAGCCTGTATAATTTTCTCTTCCATTTCACACCAAAACAGCGGAAATGAATACTTTTCTGAAAGTTTCTCTAAAGTATACATAATAGAATTATCCGCTCCTGAATAACCTATTACAATTAATCCGCCTTTACTTAAAACATTCTGTAAATGTTTTTGCAGAGGTGATGCCAGTTTACGAGTTTCCCGCGAAAGATTCTTTGTGTTATGATACATATAATCGCCATGCAATTTTACAATATTGGGAGATGTTTTACTTAATGTATTATCCACTTCATTGGAATCAAACCAAAGTTCCTTACTTCGCACTCCCAGTAAGCTTAATGCTTCTGCCAGAAGATTATCAAAATTAGTAGTAAATGCAATGGAAAATAGTTTGTTTATATATAAATCTGCCAATAAAATATATGCTTCGGATGGTTGCTTATTATGCATTAATTCTGACAAAAATCCATGAATATCCTCCGATGCTGTAGAATAATTTGTAAACCAGAAACTATATTCCATATCCGATTGTATTTTATCTTCATATTCTTCTAATAATTGTTTCAAAATAATTGTTTTTTCGTTTTTCGGCAGATCCTCATATCCTTGATATCTTTTGTGTATTATATTATAAAAAACTTCTTCATAGTAATTTGGCATGGTATCTATTTTTTTATAAATATCATCTCGTATTTGCTGTTCCTTTTGTTCCACAAATTCTGTAAACTTCTCATTATCCTGATTTTTTTCATACCATCTTTTGAGAAACGGAACTAATTTTCCATACTCTAAATCCAAAAATGGTGTTTGTGTATCTTCTGTCGGAAGTTCCCTTAAATATACTATCGTTTTAAGCATATTAATAATATCTTTTGCAGAAACAATTTGTGAACTAACGGAACATCCCGCTCCCATTAAAAGACTATACTTCGGTTCCATGGAATCCCTGACACGTTCTGATATAATTCGGTTAAATAAATAGTCTATTGATTTAATTTTATCTTCTGAAATTTCTGCCATATTATCTTCCATTTCTTTATCTGAATACACCAAAAGGGACTCCGAAGAATCCCTTTTGATTTATAATGATCATATTTACTTTTACTGTAACAGAGAAAGTACACCCTGATTAGACTGATTTGCCTGTGCAAGCATAGACTGTCCAGCCTGTGCAAGAATGTTGTTCTTGCTGTAGTTTACCATCTCTTTTGCCATATCTGTATCACGGATACGAGACTCAGCAGAAGATGTATTCTCGGAAATGTTATCCAGGTTGTCGATGGTATGCTCTAATCTGTTCTGTACAGCACCGAGTGCGGATCTCTGGGAAGATACCTTAGAGATTGCATCGGAAATAGCGTCGATTGCGTAGGTTGCTGCAGAACCGTTTTTGTCAGTTACATTTAATCCCTTGATTCCAAGGTTTGCAGAGTTCATAGTATCAATGTCAACAGTGATCTTATTTGTCATGTCAGCATCTGCACCTACATGAAGACTAAAGCTTAATGTGTTAGCGACCTTTGCCGAACCTGTCTGGATCTGGAATGTACCAGTACCATTTGTAAGATTTACAGCTGTACCCACATCGCCAACACCTACCTTAGCACTTCCTTCGGTATCTCCAATCTGGTTAGCAGCTAAAAGTTCTTTTGCAGCTAATTCATAAGCTTTTTTCTTTGTGATAAGAGAATTGTCATTATCATCAACACCATCATTTCCTACTGCTCCGGTTGCATCCTTTGCATCATTCAAAACAGTAAGCGTTGTTGTTCCATCACTTACTTTGACACCACCCTTTATATAATCTTTTAAATTATCAATTGTAACTGCGGTATTATCCTTGTCTGCATTCGTATCATCTTTGTATTTGCTTGTTGTCGTAAGTTCTGCGCCTGTTGAGAATGCTGTTGCTCCTGTTGCTGCTGTAGTACCATCTGCTGTCTTTACAAACACCTGATTCGTTCCTGTCTCATCATATACTTTTGTATCACCGGCTTTCAGCACAAAAGTCTTATCACCAATTGTAAGTTTTTTAGTACCTGTTCCAGGTGCTGCAACCAGCTTATCTGCGTCCGCTTTTAAAGAACCAATTGTATAGTTCTTCCCACCGATGCTTACAGTATCCCCATCATTTAATGCAGCCATAGTAAATGTAGCAGTTCCATCGCCATTATCAGTCAAAGTTCCCTTTAATCCGGCATCATGTGCTTTCATATTGACAGTCTTCTCACCGTCATCACCCTTTAACAGGTAAATCTCATTGAATTTGGTTGTCTCAGCAACACGGTCGATCTCTGTATTTAACTGGTCAATCTCATCCTGAATAGCCTTACGGTCTGTATCCTTGGAGTTTGTACCGTTTGCTGCCTGAACTGCAAGCTCATTCATACGCTGTAACATGCTGTGAACTTCTGTTAAAGCACCTTCAGCGGTCTGTACAGAAGATACACCGTCCTGTGCGTTGGAAGAAGCCTTGTCCAGTCCACGGATCTGCTTTCTCATCTTCTCGGAAATAGTAAGTCCTGCTGCATCATCTGCTGCACGGTTGATTTTGTAACCGGAAGATAACTTCTCGGTTGACTTAGCCTGTGCTCCGGATGTGATACCAAGCATTCTGTTTGCGTTTGCTGCCTGCATGTTGTGTTGTACTACCATACTCATAATTGAATCCTCCTTGAACTCCCGCTATGCGGGGTATTATGTCTTTTCCTCCGGAAATCCTTTTCCTAAGGTGTTCTTATTGCGTCACTTCACAGTAACGCGTCACAAGCATCTGTGATGCTTTGCAACCTTATATATTTAGCCATACACCTTTCGATGTACCGCAATAAGCGAAGCGTCCCGGGTGTGCCCCGCCTATTACCAGAATTTAAAACTGATCAGGAGTTAAATTTATCTTTCAAACTCTCTGCATCTTTCTTTGCCTCTGCTTTCATCCGCTCGTTCCACAGAATCCTCTTAATCTCCTGCTGTGCCTCCCTGGAAATACCCGGCTCTGCATAATAGGTTTCTCTCTTTCGTGCCGGATTTTCTTCCGTGGTACTTCTGGCAATATTAAGTTCCCTCGGAGCATCAATGAGCAGCCTTGCGTGATTTCCTGAACCACCTACATAGACCACACGGATGTTATCACCAATGTTTACATATTGTCCCTGTTTCAATGAAAGTTTCAGCATTTTGTTACCTCCATGTATGTATTCCATACCCTGTTTCCTCGGGTATGTCCTGCGCATTTTCTTACGCATCTGCATTTTTATAAAATGCTTCTTTTCTTTTTATTTCAAAAATGCGACAATGTTTTATAGAATGTTGCATTTTATGTCACAAAAGCATTTTATTTTTGGCTTGAAAGGAGTAATTTTTATGGGAACAACACAACCGATCCGAAACCGACAGGAACTGCAGAATTTCAGTTCATACTACAAGCAGGTAAAACCGCATCTGCGAAATTATACTTTAGTTGTATTGGGATTAAACACTGCACTAAGAATCAGCGATCTATTAAATCTTCGCTGGAGAAGTGTCTATGATTTTAAAAAGAACTGTTTTCGGGATCACCTTTTGATATGGGAACATAAAACAGGAAAAAGAAATTATATTGCGATAAACCAGAACGCGAAAAATGCCCTGTATCTATATTTTATGGAAAAGAATCCTGATCCGGAAGAATATGTTTTCTCCAAACGGACAAACCCTTATAAACCGCTCAGCCGTTCACAGGCTTACCGCATTATTAAAGAAGATGCCTCACATACAACCAGTGAAGAGGCGATCAGCTGTCATTCTCTCCGGAAAACCTTTGGCTATTATGCATGGCAGGAAGGAGTCCAGCCGGCTCTCTTAATGAATGTCTTTAATCACTCTTCTTTCCACATCACTAAACGGTATCTCGGAATTGAACAGGATGAAAAAGATCTTGTTTATCTGAACATCAATTTATAGAAATATGGGAATGCTTTGTTGCTGCACCACAATACAAAGCGTTCTCTTCATAATAAAAACATTTGACTTCTATTTGTAAATACGTTATTCTATTTCCAATAAACACATATAATTCCAAATCTGATGCCAGACAGGCACTGCCGGAAAAGTAGTGCAAAGCAATCATGGAGAGTATTTCGCTCGTAAATCACTATTGGAATCACAACTTCATAAAACCGGTCATAACAACTGTTTCTTATATTTTCCATATTGTAAAAACAGATGTTTATGATATATACTAAAAGAAAGGTAGGATACTACATGGGGAACACTGACATTGTGGCAACTTCGTTGCCGGATGCCAACGCAAAAAACACTACAGGACACAGCACGATTTTTGACGATGTATTTCGAACCATCGCGCAAAAAATGCCGCAACTTTTGATTCCACTGATCAATGAAGTTTTCCACACTTCTTACAGCGAAGCGGAACACTTTGAACAGCTGCGAAACGAACATTACGAAAAGTATGGAACGATAATCACGGACTCAATTATTCGGATCGATAACCGCATGTATCATCTAGAGTGCCAGTCAACAAAAGATGAGACGATGGTCATCCGGATGTTTGAGTATGATATTTCGATTGCAATTGAACATGCTTCTCTTGAAGAAAACGATATCTGGGAGATTGAATTTCCGCAGTCATGCGTACTCTATATACGCAATCACCGATCGCTTCCAGAATATCACGGAGCGATTGTGAAGTTTGCGGACGGTCAGGAAGTACATTACCGCGTTCCTGTTTTGCAGGCGAAAAAATATACTGTGGATCAGATTTTCGAAAAACGACTGCTAATTTTACTTCCGTACCATATCTTGCGGTATGAGCATTTTTTAAAACACAATGGAACAGATTCGAAGAAACTGCAGCATCTGCTGGATGATTTCCGGAAAATTAACCACTGCTTGGAAAAGGCATCGGAAAAAGAAAGCAAATCACATCTCTATATGAATATGATTGTCTTAATTAAAGAGATTGCGAATTATATTATTCCGGAGGACAACACTATCAGGAAAGGATTGGGTGAGATTATGGGTGGTAAGATTTTGAAATTACGATCTGAGGAATTGCTGGAACAGGGAGAAGCAAAAGGTAAACTCGAAGGTAAACGTGAAGAGAGACTCGAAGCGATTCAAAATATGCTTGATCTTGGTCTGACCAAAGAACAGATTTTAAAAAAATATTCTTTGGAGGAATACGAAAAGGCATTATATTCCATGCCCACAAAGGTTTAAGTAATATTTTTATTTTTTTGAATTTAGGGGTTAAGTAACATAACAATCGTCCGATATATTATGTGTAAATAAAAATGCAACATTCTATAAAAGAATGTTGCATTTTTATTTCTATATTTTACTCAAACACGATCCTATTTATACTACTTACTTTTTATGGTATCTTCAAACGCTTTCCGCACATCATCATTATGGCTTGTGATAATAAGGACTGCATACTGCCCTTTCGTAAAAACCAACCCATCCTGAATCCGGCTGACCTGCTTCGGTTCATAGGACTGCAGCAAATTATACCGATCCTGCTGATGCTTTGTCAGGCTTTCTTTTGCCTCATCCACATCTGCCTTATCTTTCACGGCAATCACTACAATTTCATCTGCTTTGTGTCCATCCGAAGAATAGCTTACAAAATAACTGTCCACTTTTTTATAGTCCATGTCAGAAATATTGGAAAACTTATCTTCTGCATCTTTTTCTGCGCTGCTGGCATTAAGCATCTCCGGCAGATCCGGATCCGCTGCTTCCATCGCCGTGCGCAGGTCATACATACTGACAGAACCGGAAGTGTTTTTCTTCGCACCACATCCCACACACATCACCAGCATGGTCAGAACCAGCAGAAGTTTCCAACCCGTTTTTTGTTTTTTCATCTGTTATCTGGCCTCCACAGTTTCTTCCGTACTGAACGTTGCCCCATTTTGTGCCGCATCATCCATGGTCATATCCTTATTTCCGATATCAGCACTTGCGCCATCCATCATCATGCCATCTCCGTTTGCAGGTTCCAGTCCCTGAAATGCTTTCTGGACAGCCTTGTCGATTTTTTTCTGTTCTTTTTCGCTGATATTCTGGCTTGTATTGTCCGTGTTATATCCCGGCATGGTAACATTAAACAAATATCCTTTTCCATCCGGATCCTGAATCCAGTTGTAAGTTCCCAGACTGTATGGCATATCCTTATAGTTTCCGGACATCAGGAAATTGTCAATGGAAGAAGCTATGGCATTTGCCACCTGCGCTTTTTCCTCTGTAATATCCTCTTTAAACGCAACCATGACCCCGCCAAGCTTTTTGTCCATAGCAGCACGCAATGCTTTCGGCAGATCATATATACTGTCCACGGTTTTCTTATTCTGGTATGCCATATTGTACTTTAATGAGTTAGCTGCCGGGAAGTAATCGCGATCCCAGCTCTGGGACTGTCCATACATGGCATCCGTCACATTAAAGTTCGCATAATTTCCATTTCCTGCATCGGAATAAATATCGGTAATGTACCAATCTCCGTCAATTTTTACCACATCCCAGCTATGGAATTTTTCTGTATTATGTTCCACTTTACATTCAATTCCCATCATCTGCATGAACATGCGGAATGTCGTCGCATAACCGACGCATACGGCATTGTGGTATTTTAACACGCCGTATGGATTATCACAGTCTTCCTGTGTACTCGGAATAACGGTCAGTGCCCCGGAATCCTGCTGGAGCTTTTTGGTCATCCAGTCATACACCGCCTTTTCCTTTTCAAACTCAGACATGCTGTCCGTAATCTTCATATCTTTGATCGCTTTTTTTGCCATATCAAGGGTTTCTTTTTCTTTGTCTGTCAGCTTTGAAGTATCGCCGGATTTGTAGGCATCCGAAATATTTGTGGTAGGTTTGATCTCATAATTATCTGCGATCTTTACGTAATCCTCGGTAGTCTCGGGATTTTCTTCCTTTTTCTGCTCTGCAATATAGGATTTTAAAGTCACCAGATTAAACGCAGAAATCGTGGTACTTCCCACAACGCCTGCTGCAAGAATCACCGCTACAATCCCTTTCCATGCACCGCCTTTTTTCTTTTCTTTCTGCTCCGGCTGCACCGGATTACTTTTTACGCTTTCATAAGTTTCCATATGTATTTACCTCATATTTTAATTGATGTATTTTTTCTACTGCACCTTTATTATAGCAGTTTCACATCCAAAAAAGGCTATCTTTAAAGAAACTTAAATAAATATTAAGATCCGTCTGTACGAAAAAAAGGACATCCACAGCGAATGTCCTTTTCTCCCATATGGTATCATCCTTATATTGCATCTTCCTCAATATGCTCCCTGCCCTGTGCAATGATTGACCGGACGTGGTCATCTGCCAGGGAATAAAAAACAGATTTTCCCTCCCTGCGGCATTTGACTAACTTATTCTGTTTTAAAATCCGAAGCTGGTGGGAAATTGCAGACTGTGTCATTGACAATGCCGCTGCAAGATCACAGACACACACCTCTGCTTCAAACAGGACAAACAGGATGCGGATACGGGTGGAATCTCCAAACACTTTAAATAATTCTGCAAGATCATACAGTTCCGTTTCTTCCGGCATCGTGTCATTCACGATCTTTAGCAGATCCGGATGTACCTGATTTTCACTACAGCATTCAATCTTTTCTTTTTCCATGAAGTTCCTCCTCTCCACCGGAACATTTCCGGCAGAATTATACCCTATAATTTTTTTACAAAAAGTGCGCGGATTGCATTCAGCACAGCAATCACCATAACACCAACATCTGCAAAAATTCCCATCCACATATTTGCAATACCTATCGTTACCAAAAACAGGCAGAGCAGTTTAATCCCGATTGCAAAACAGATATTTTCATATACAATCCGCAGGCACTTTCTTGCGATACGGATTGCTTTCGCAATCTTGAGCGGATCATCATCCATCAGTACCACATCTGCTGCCTCAATCGCCGCATCCGATCCAAGTGCTCCCATAGCGATTCCAACATCAACACGGGAAAGCACAGGTGCATCATTGATGCCATCCCCAACAAAGGCAACGGTACTCTTTTCTTCCCTGGTCTGCAACAGTTTTTCCACTTCGGAAACTTTATCTGCCGGAAGCAGCTGGGAATGTACTTCCGTGATTCCAACCTCCCCTGCTACCTGCTGTGCTACACGGTCATCATCACCCGTCAGCATTACCAGCCGGTGCACACCGGAATTTTTCAGTGCCTGCATGGCAGCCGCCGCATTCGGCTTAATCATATCTGAAATCAGTATATGACCGGCATAGGCACCATCGACTGCCAGATGCACGATTGTACCGGTACAGCTGCAGTTGCGGTACGCAATTTTTTCTTTTTTCATGAGTTTGTCATTTCCTGCTGCAACCCTGTGTCCGTCTACCGTCGCGATCACACCGTGTCCACCGATTTCCTGTACATCTGTGACCCGGTCCACATCCAGTTTCCTGCCATAGGCTTTCTGCAGGCTGACACTGATCGGATGTGTGCTGTGGCACTCTGCCAGTGCCGCGTATTCCAGCAGCTGTTCTTCCTCCTTCGTATATACCGGATGTCCGGACACAACCGGACAGCTGCCGGATGCACAGTTTGTTCCATGAATTCCGCAGACTTCAAATACCCCCTGCGTAATTGTCCCTGTCTTATCAAAGACAACCGTGCGTGTTCCCGCAAGTGCTTCCAGATAGTTGGAACCTTTTACCAGAACACCCTCTGCACTGGCACCTCCGATTCCTGCAAAAAAGCTGAGTGGAATACTGATGACCAGCGCACACGGGCAGCTGATAACCAGAAATGTCAGTGCACGGTAAATCCAGATGCCCCAGTCTGCCGGAAGCCCCATAAACAGCATGCGGACAAGCGGTGGCAGTATTGCCAGTGCCAGCGCGCCGTAACAGACTGCCGGTGTATAATAATGTGCAAATCTGGAAATAAAATTCTCGGAACGTGATTTCTTGGAACTTGCATTCTCCACCAGATCAAGAATCTTAGAAACCGTAGACTCTCCAAACTCTTTTGTGGTGCGGATCTTTAACAGTCCGGAAATATTGATACATCCACTGATGATTTCCTCTCCCACAGCGACTTCCCTTGGAACACTCTCTCCCGTCAGTGCACTGGTATTCAGGGAAGAATGTCCTTCCACAACCACACCATCGATTGGAACTTTTTCGCCCGGCTGTACAATAATCACCGTGCCGATCTCCACCTCATCCGGATCTACTTTTTCCATCTGACCGTCTGTTTCAATATTTGCATAATCCGGCCGGATATCCATCAGATCACTGATATTCCGGCGGCTCTTACCGACTGCATAACTCTGGAACAGCTCTCCGATCTGATAAAACAGCATAACTGCAACGCCTTCTTTGTAATCGCCGAGGGCGATCGCTCCGATGGTTGCCACTGCCATCAGGAAATTTTCATCAAACATCTGCCTGTTACAGATTCCTTTCCAGGCTTTCCGCAGAATATCATAGCCGATCACAAAATACGGAACCAGATAGAAAAGAAACTCCAGCCACTTTGGTATGGAAACAACGCTTCCTGCAATCCCGATGATAACCAGAAGCACTGCCGCCACAATAATTCGTTTCAATACTTTTTTCTGCTTTTTATTCATGGTGCCCTCCAATCTGACTGATACCTATGGGAAAAGCCGGATTTAAAGAAAGATCTCACAATCATCTTCCACTTTCTTACAGTTCTTTAACACATCCTGCATAACCGCTTTTGCATCTGCACCCTCTTCAAATTCTACGTTCATCTTCAGTGTCATGAAATTTACAGTTGCATCCTTTACTCCGGTAGTAGCTTTTGCAGCTTCCTCCATTTTATTTGCACAGTTTGCACAATCCACATCAATTTTGTAAGTTTTCTTCATCGTCGGTTTCCTCCATACTTTCCTTTTTCATTTTATCATTCTTTCATATGAGCATTTGTTCATATGTTTGATTCTATTATAGCGTAAAGTTCGTAAATGTCAATATATTTTTAATACGCTGGTATTGTTTCGGAATTGAATTTTCCAGACCATTTTTTAACAAACAGATTTGCATGTGTTTGTTAAGAAAATCAAGTGTTCTATCACTTTCCAAATTGATAGTGGACATATAGAAAATAAAACTTTCTTTTAGGTTCGGGACATATCTCATAACTTTTTTCACATATGTCCCATTTAAACATCTTCCCCGTATTCACCGTCTGTTTCCGGTTCTTCATAATCATCTGAGCCATCATAAATGTCCTGCATCAATGGTTCTTTTACTATCTTTTTCTTTCCGATAAGCACTGCCGCTACAGCTGCGGTAATCGGTACGGTCAGCACAACCCCAAGAGTTCCCGAAAGTCCCTGCATGATTTCTGTTCCGATTACATAAGAATTGATCAGCTGATTATAACTCAGATTGTATGCATAATTGACAACGAGCGTAGACAACGAACCACCGACATAGGCAAAAATCAGTGTATTTGCCATGGTTCCCATCATATCGCGCCCCACACGGATTCCCGACACAAACAACTCTTTTGTCCCCAGCTGCGGACTGCGTTCGTGCAGTTCCTGAATCGTGGATGCAATTGACATGCCAACATCCATGGTTGCCCCAAGTGCGGCTATAATGATTCCCGAAAACAGAAGCTGTCCTATTTTTATCTGTGTATTCTGTGCCACATAATTCAACGTTTCGATATCAGACACATTATACCCGGTAATGCCTGCGGCTTTTCCAAACACAACTGCGGCTGCGGCTGCCACAACCACACCGCTGACCGTTCCCACCACTGCAGATACCGTCTTTTTAGAGACTCCGCCCAAAAGCCACAGGGTCAGCAATGTCGAGAGAATGACAACAACAATGGTAATACCGATCGGTGAAATGCCCCGGTACATCAGCGGAAACATCAGATAAACAATACACACACCGGTAAATGCCAGACTTGCAATGGCTTTGACTCCTTTTTTCCCACCTATCATACATATCACCAGACAGAAAAAAAGTACAAACAGATAAATTGCCATAGTACGGTCTTTGCTGTATACCGTAACGACAGCATTATCATCTGTGGAACTGACAATGACAATTACGCGCGAACCAACTTCACAGTTCTCCATGCCAAACAAGGAACCGCTTGGATTGACGGCATCAAGCTCTTCCCCTGCATATGCTCCGGATTTAACCTGTACGCGCACCTCCTGTGTCCCGTATCGGTTTCCATCTTCTGCCAGATTATCTTTCGTGATCTTTGTCACGACTGCTTTCTCATAGCTTTGCCCTTCCGTGGAAATCAGGGATACTTTTTCGAACTGGTTTCCTTTGACTAATAACAGTAGGAACCCCACCAGACAAAGGGTTCCCACTAAAACTTTTTTCCAGTTTTTCTTCATTATTATTTAGCTGCTTTCTTTACTGCTTTCTTTGTAACAGTAATCGTAATTGTTTTTCCTGCTGCCTGATACTGGCTGGTTGCTGCTGCCTTCACCGTAATTGTAACCTTTCCGGCCTTTTTTACGGTAACTTTTCCGTTCTTATCAATAGTTGCAATCTTTTTGTCGGAAGAGGTATAGGTAAGCGGTGTTTTTGCTTTTGCATTTAAGGAAAAGGCTTTGTCTCCTACGGTTTTTTTGTAAGAGTTCTTCGCCTGAATGGTCTGCTTTACCGCATCTTTTACGATCGTATATGTAGTAGATCCCTGTAACTGTTTTCTGGTCGTTGCATCATAAGTTGTTACAGAAAACTTTTTGTCCGTTACTTTTACGACGGAATAGGTTGGTGTCCAGGTCTGGCTTCTCTCAGAAATAAAGTCCTGTTTGGAAGCAATCAGGCTATAGAATTTTGAACCTGTTGCAGAGTTTGCCTCTAAATATACGGTTCCTTCCGGATTGGTAACGGTTCCGCCAACGGTCTTGTTTACGATTTCATAGCAGTTATTCTGTGCCTGATAATCACTGTCTTTTTCAGCTTCCTCTACAGATTTGTATCCATAAGTGCTGTAAGAAGTATGATCCTTTCCATCCCCCTCAAGCTGGAAGGTTCTGGAATAGGTATGATCATGTCCCTGCATCACCACATCAATCTTATACTTATCCATCAGTGGAGTAAGCTGTGTACGAAGCACCATACCATCGGAATCGGAATGGTCGTAACCACTGCCGTAAATATCCTGATGGAATACCACAATACGCCATTTGGCATCTTTATTCTCATTGATTGCTTTTTTCATGACATTCTCATGCGTTGCACAGTTATAGTTGTTTGTATCAAGAACAATGAACAGGACATTTCCATAACGATAATAGTAATCGGTTCCTGCCTTTGTCTTTCCCTGTACATAATTGGTATCGGTATCGGAAAAAGCATTTGGATTATTAAAATGCAGGCTGTACTGATTCGAAACACTGTCGTGGTTACCAATGGTCGTTGCTACCGGAAGGGAAGTCAGTGCCTCTGCCCCAAGATATCCTGCATATTCCCGCTCGTTGCTTCCGTAGTTCACCTGATCTCCTGCGGACACAAGAAAACTTACATCGGAATGATCCTCGAGTGCTTCATTTAATACGTTGTTCCAGTTATAGCTGTCATTTCTTGCTGCAAGATTTTTTTCCGGTGCAGAAGTTACAACATTTCCTGCATTTTCCATCTTTTCACTCTCACTGCTGATCTGACCTTTCGAAGCACCGATCTGCGGATCCCCGACATACAGGAAAGAAAATTCATCAAACGCCTGTGTGGTATAGTTTTGTGTATCCTGCCACTTTCCATCCTGAAATACCTGATAATAATAGCTGGTATTTTCTTTGAGCCCGCTTACGGTTACTTTATTGGAAAAATATTTTGTGGTATCTATGGTCACAGCTTCGGTCTGCGCTCCGGTGAACTCTGTCGCACCATCCATATTCTGTCTGGTAGAGATTCTCACCTTTGGAGTCTCAGCCGTTTTGCTGTACCATGCATAATTTAATTTTGTCTCATCCGCACCCGGAGTCAGCGATACATGTTCATACTCACTGCTATAAGCAGCCCAGTTCTTTTTCCAGTTGCTCCAGTCTGTAGATTCCCGGGAAGCATCATTCCAGTGTTCCGTTGCTGCTGCAATCTTTGTCGGGATACCAGTGGCAAACATTCCTGCCAATACAGCGGTGGAGAGAACTCCTGCTGTAAGTTTCATCACATTTTTTCTCATAATTCTTTTGTTCTCCTTGTGAAATCTGTAAGATTTATTACAGGATTTATAATAAACGGGTTATGTAAGATGTACTATCCGTTTTCTGTAATCCTTTTGTAAAAACAAAAAGAGTGGATGCTTTGGGACATCCACTCCACATGCCGGCTATGCCATGCCGTTTACGGTTTTATATTTATAGAGCATCTCCGCGTGGTTTTGTTCTTCCACCTGGATATCTGCCAGAAGTTTGCGCACATCGGAATCCCCGAATGCAAACACATCGGTATTATACGTTCCGGACACCATTTTTTCAGAACCAATGCTGTCTGTGGCAAGGAAATTATCGTTTTTCTTATCTTCCGGATTGGTCATGGAATCATAGGTTGCCTTTGGCTCATACATCTTTCCATCCCTGTCATTGACGTTACAGGATGGGACGCTGCCTTTCATGACCTGTTCCAGAGACTCCACATGCTTTTGCTCTTTCTTTTCAAGATCAGCGAATAAATCCCGAAGCACCGGGTCTTTTGCTTCCTGTCCGTAACGTTTGTACTTCTCCACGCAGGACAGCTCCTGTGTGTGCAGATCCTCAATTGTAGCCATCTCTTTTTCTGTTAAAACCATGGTTTATACCTCTTTCTTTCCATAAGATAATCTTGTTGATTGCAGAACATGAACACTCCGCAACCTTCTCCTCTAGTATCTGTAAAAAAATGCAACACATACCTGGTAAAATTTCGTCAAAAAGGGTTGAAACTTCTCACAACAGATTGTATAATTTCGTTTGTATTTTATACAATGTTTACAAAAAGGTGGATTATTTTATGGAAGAACGAGAAAAATTAAAATCCCGTCTGGGATTCATTCTCCTGTCAGCCGGATGTGCGATCGGAATCGGAAACGTATGGAAATTTCCATACACTGCCGGACAGGGCGGAGGCGGTGCCTTTGTGCTGTTTTATCTGTTGTTTCTGATTATTCTCGGACTCCCGATCATGACGATGGAATTTGCGGTTGGGCGTGCCAGCCAGAAAAGTCCGGTCAAAGCCTACCAGGCACTGGAAAAACCCGGACAGAAATGGCATATCCACGGGATTATCACATTGATCGGCTGCTATCTTCTTATGATGTTTTATACAACGGTCACCGGCTGGATGCTTCATTATTTTTATATGACGGTCACCGGACAGTTTCAGGGACTGGATGCCGACGGTGTATCCGGACAGTTTACCACAATGCTGAGCAAACCTCTGACCATGGGCTTCTGGATGGTGGTAGTTGTTTGCGCCGGCGTATTTGTCTGCTCCCGTGGACTGCAGAACGGTCTGGAAAAAGTAACAAAGGTCATGATGACTTCTTTGCTTATCATCATGATCATTCTGGCGGTCAACAGCTTTTTTATGGATGGTGCAAAAGAAGGCCTTGCCTTTTATCTGATCCCGGACTTTGAACGGATGAAACAGATCGGTATTGCAAAAACCATTACGGGTGCCATGAACCAGGCATTTTTCACGTTAAGCCTTGGAATCGGCGCGATGGCAATTTGGGGAAGTTATATCGGAAAGGAACGCTCTCTGCTTGGTGAATCGGTAAATATTGCCATTCTGGATACGTTTGTTGCTATCACCTCCGGACTTATCATTTTTCCGGCATGCTTTACGTTCCATGTTGACCAGACTTCCGGACCAAGCCTGATTTTTATCACCCTGCCGAATATTTTTAACCATATTCCGCTTGGCAGACTCTGGGGAAGCCTGTTCTTTTTGTTTATGTTTTTTGCAGCGTTTTCCACAATCCTGGCAGTATTTGAAAACATCATCTCCTGCGGTATGGAACTGACCGGATGCAGCCGCCAGAAATCCTGTGCCGTTAATCTGGTACTGATCATTGTACTCTCCCTGCCATGTGTACTCGGATACAATGTATGGAACTGGAAAGGTTTTTCAATCTTTGGCGGGTCTGTGCTTGACCTGGAAGATTTTCTGGTAAGCAACCTGTTCCTGCCTCTCGGTTCCCTGGTATATCTGCTGTTTTGCACAAGCCGCTACGGCTGGGGCTGGAAAAACTACATAACCGAAGCCAATACCGGAAAAGGATTAAAAATTAAAAACTGGATGCGCGGCTACATTACCTATATTCTGCCGCTGATTGTGCTTTTTATCTTTGGATTTGGCATTTATGATAAATTTTTTACAAACTAAGGAGGATTTCTTATGTATCACGCAAATGAATCACGTTATGAAACCATGAAATACCACCGCTGCGGCGACAGCGGACTGATGCTGCCGGAAGTATCTTTGGGCTTCTGGCACAATTTCGGAGATACCGGTGTTTATGAAAATATGAGACAGATGTGCTTTACGGCATTTGACCACGGGATCACACATTTTGATCTGGCAAACAACTATGGACCGCAGCCGGGCAGTGCGGAGGAAAATCTCGGGAAGATCCTTCGGGAAGAATTTTCTTCCTACCGCGATGAACTGATCATCAGTTCCAAAGCCGGTTTTGACATGTGGCCGGGACCTTATGGAAACTGGGGCAGCCGCAAGTACCTGATTGCCAGCCTTGACCAGAGCTTAAAACGGCTCGGTCTGGACTATGTGGATATTTTCTATCACCACCGCATGGATCCGGATACGCCGCTGGAAGAAACCATGGGTGCACTCGACCAGATCGTGCGAAGCGGAAAAGCACTGTATGTCGGTCTGTCCAACTACGACGGGGAAACGATGAAACGCGCAGCTGCCATCTTAGAAGATCTGCACTGCCCGTTTATTATCAACCAGAATTCCTACAATATCTTTAACCGTACCATTGAAGAAAACGGTTTAAAACAGGCCGCAGCAGATGGGAAGAAAGGAATTATTTCTTTCAGCCCGCTCGCGCAGGGTATGCTGACCGACCGCTATCTAAACGGTATTCCAAAAGACAGCCGTGTCAACACGGACGGACGTTTCCTGCATGCGGATCAGTTTGATGAAAAGCGGATGGCAAGTATCCGGAGCCTGAATGAGATTGCGGCTGCCCGTGGTGAAAGCCTCGCACAGATGGCACTCAAATGGGTGATCCGGGACGGTGTGGTTACTTCCGTTCTGATCGGAGCTTCCCGCCCGGCACAGATTCTGGAGAATTTAAAGGTATTAAACTCTGCACCATTTTCCGAGGAGGAATTACAAAAAATCGATCAGTGTTCTCTGGCATTGTAACTATTAATATTGGGTTTATTATGTACAAAAAATCGCTCAGACCACACGGTCCGGGCGATTTTCTATTGGGAGAGTTTTTAATTTTGTATTGTTGCAATTCCTGAAATTGTAATTGCATTCTCTCCTGTATTCTCTATAAATATACGCTGTATAAATTCTTTACCAGATGTTTCAAATAACTGTTCCACCTCTCCATTCGCCTCAATATACATCTGTTTATGCGCAGAGGTCACCAATCCTATACGAACTGTTTTTTCGGGTTGGCTGGTATCAACCGTAATCCTTATTTTCTTCGGTTTTCCTTCAACCGCCCATTGACACAGCATCTGCTTTGGAATCTCTGCGGATAGCCGGATACTATCCTCCGTAATATCTTCCGGAAAAGCATCCATAACCGCCTGTTTATATACATCATACGGTGCTTCCTTAACCATATAGCTGTGTCCGGCATCTGCATTTATTTCCATTTGTGTCACATAACAGGCATGCTCATCCATAACCTGATTTTGTACATCTTCAATTTCGGTCTCAACCGTTCTGGCATAAATTTCCTGTACCGCTTTTTGGGTTCCAATCCCGACTCCAAAGGTCAGACCAATACTGGCAAGAAAAAACAGGACAAAGCCTGCGGCAACTGCTGGAAGTCTCAATTCCTTCTGTATCCTGTACTGCTTCATACGGCCGATCCGTGCCTGTAAATCATTCTTCCCACCAAACATGGAAAAAGGAAATGCCAGCGGATGAGGCTCTTGTGTAAGCAGCTCCAGTGCTGCATGAAAATATTGTCGGACTGAAAAAATATTTTCGGAAATACGGCAGCATTCCATATCACATGCCAGTTCCGACCAGAAATCCAATTTGCGGTTAAACAAATAAATCAGAGGATTATACCAAAATACATCTTCCAGCAGCCGCCCAACACCTTTCCATATGAGAATATTCTGCCGGATATGCACAAGCTCATGCGTAAGCACAATCTGCAGGCTCTCTGGGGAAACATCCTTTCCTGGCAGTACGATCCATTTTCGAACACACCCCAGCACCATTGGCGAAGATATCCCGTAACAGCGATACACTTCTATATTTCCCCGGATTTTTAAACGGTGTTTTATCCCCTCTGCAACCAGCTTTACCTGTTTTTCTGCTGGGATTTGATGCTTTTTTATATAATGTTCCACCTTGTAATAACGAACCACATGACTGACAAAAACGATTCCTGCACCCAGCAGCCAGACAACTGCTGCCACACGCTCGATACGCGCGATTGTTGGTGTCAGTTCAAACAGATGTCCTTTGACAAACAATATCTCCCCGGTTTTACGATAATGTGTGACATACAAAAAAAGATACAGCCCCGGAAACAGCCAGAATGGAAATACCAAAAGCAACATTCCATAAATATAACGGTATTTCTTTAACCGATCCAAAATTCCTGCTGCAGCCACATATACCACAAATGCAAGGCTGCCTGTAAGCGTCGTCAGAAGCCCCATGTAAAACAAATTATTGATCCAGTTCATCAATGCTCTTTCTCAACTCCTCTATTTCCTCTTTTGTAAGTTTGTGGTCTTTGTAAAATGCTGTTAAAAACTGAGCAACTGATCCACGATTCCAAAATTTTACAAATTTATGGCTCTGCTCCTGCTGATATGCAAGTTCCGGTATCAGAATCTCGTATGTAGCATTACGCCCACTCTGGTTCATCTTTAAAAATCCCTTTTTCACCAGTTTTGCAATATACGTTGATACCGTCTGGGATCTCCAGTCTTTCCCGTAAGTTTCGTTGGTCAGTTTCATGATTTCCTGTAGTGCCATCTCATGGGGATGATCCCAGATGGTTTTCATCACCATAGACTCGGCGGTTGTTAATTCTTCCATTCCCAGCTCCGTTCTGCAATTAATATATATAATTACCTGAATACACAATACTATGATTTGACGCATTTTGTATCAAAAAATTAAAATGACCTGTATACCCTACTGTAATTGTACCATTCACCCATCCATTTGTGGAATATGACCCATTAACAATTCCAACAGTTCCATCATCATTATCTCTCAATCCTAAATAACCACCATAATTTCTACCTGAATGATTTTGAGAGATATTAACTGTAATCTTATCTCCCTTTATCCAAGAATGAATTGTTGTTGTCCAACTTGTTGTGTTTGCTGAAATTGTCCAGTTTCCAACATTATATCTAACCCTCGTTCGCGGCATAATATCTAAGTTTTCTAAAAAACTTGGCTCATAATAGCCCATAAATTTTCCACTTTGACTTGTTATTTCATATACTTCTCTTCCGGCACTCTTTTTTTGCAAATATTCATTTTGCACATCTACTGTTTCAGCATGAATCGTTTGCTGGTTTCCCATAATACAAAAATATAACAACATAAATACAATAGCACCTTTAATTACTCTCTTCATACATCTTTTCTCCTGTTCTCTTGAAAATCTACTTTAATATTACTAAAATTAATTATTATCAGCTATCCTCCTTTTACAAACTACAACTATAGTTTTAGTTTGTAAAAGGATAATACCATACTCGTGGAACAATTACAACTGTTTTGATTGAATTACACGTAAAATTGTGTATGATATAATTAAGAATACAAAGCAGGAGGTATTTTCTATGCCATTAACCCAAAAATCAACCTATACAACCGATGACATCTATGCCCTTCCGGAAGGACAACGCGCAGAACTGATTAACGGTGTCATTTACGAAATGGCACCGCCAAACCGGATTCATCAGGAAATTGTCATGAATTTTTCTGCTGCAATCCACGATTATATCAAAAATAACCATGGTAACTGCAAAGTCTATCCTGCTCCATTCGCCGTTTTTTTGAATGCGGATGATAAAACCTATGTGGAGCCGGACATCAGTGTCATCTGTGATCCTTCCAAGCTAGATGACAGAGGCTGCAACGGAGCCCCGGACTGGGTGATTGAAGTTGCCTCCCTTGGTACAAAGCGAATCGACTATGGTATAAAATTATTCAAATACCGTTCTTCCGGTGTCCGCGAGTACTGGATTGTAAACCCACTTACGCAAACGGTGAATGTGTATGATTTGGAAGGAGAAGAATTGTCTGACCAATATACTTTTGATGATGATATTCCGGTGTGTATTTATGATGGACTTATCATCAATATTTCCACACTTTTAAAATAAGAACGAGGAGACTTTCGTCTCCTCGAACTTGTTTCCCGTCTATTTTACCTTCACGTTTAATTTTAAAACTTTTTTCTTTCCATTGTTCAACGATACGGTCACGCGAACGGTCGCTGTTCCTTTCCTATTGGTTTTTATTGTTCCTTTCTTACTTACCGATGCAACTTTTTTATTGCTGCTCTGATAAGAAATGCTTTTTACATTGTCCATATTTAAGGTGGCTGCCAGAGAAACCTTCTTTTGTTTTCCCTTCTTCACCTGAACGGTTTTATTCTTCAATGTAACCGTTTTTAATATTTTCGTTGTGACCTGATCCATATCTTTCTGATCCATAAGGACATAATCCTTATTGGAATCTGCTGAAAAATTCACATTTCCGGCTTTTGTAACCGTATAACTCTTGTCGTTTACAAGGACATAGGCACCTGTCTTTTGATCTTTTGCACACACATACAGCTTGTTTCCGGTCTGTATGTCTGCTGTATTTACGGTCAGTGTATAGCTTACGTTGCCAGCCGGATCGGTGACCCGGATCGTCACATCTGTGTGTTTTCCATTATTTTCTTCCATGGTTTGTTTTATCAGATCAGCGGTCACCGTTGTTTTGATGGCTTTATTTTTCTGGGTTCCGGTAACGGTCACGGTTGGTGTATTTTGTCCGGCCGCGTTTCCATCGGACGGTGTTTCTGTACCAGCTGTATTTCCGTTAGACGGTGTTTCTGCATCGGTTTTATTTCCGTTGGATGGTGTTCCCCCTCCGGCAGTGCCACCACCCGAAGTATTTCCGCCACCGGAACTTCCTCCGGAAGATGAGCCGCCTCCGGTCGTTCCACCGCCTCCGGTAGATGAGCCGCCTCCGGTTGTTCCACTTCCTCCGGTAGATGAGCCGCCTCCGGTTGTTCCACCGCCTCCGGAAGATGAACCGCCTCCGGTTGTCCCACTTCCTCCGGTGGAACTGTCCTCTTTGATTGTAACGGTCGCGGCTTCACTTGTCACTGTTTCGTAATAAGTCTGTCCATCCTTATCATCCGGCTCATATACTGCCTTAAACTGATAAGAACCGCCACGTTTTAAGCCTGATACAACCGTATCGGCTTCCCCATATACGAGTTTTTCCTGTGCCTTTATTATGGTTCCGTCCTGATAAAAAGAAATCGAACCAAGCGGAATACTGCCATTTCGGACTCCATCTACCTTTGCATACAGATGTACGGAATTACCGTTTTCTGTCTCTGCCGTAAGACGAATCGATGGTTTCGCCGCTGTAATGGTAAAGGTTCCGACTTTTTCCTCCACATCGTACTGGTTTCTATCCACTTTAAACCAGACATCATAACTGCCCGGCTGCACCGGAACAACATTTTTCCCATCCTGCCGATAGAAAACTTCAGGCTTTACCTGCGAATCTACCGTCTTTCCGTTGTCCGTTCGGACTACATTTACCGTGGAAACAAAGCAGCTCTGTTTCAGCCCTGTGTATGCAGCTGTCTGCTGGATGGTATCATACTGCATCTTTACGGCAATTGGATTTACCGTCACGGTTTCGTTTGCCTGGGAAGGAAGTGCCCTGTAGTTTTCATTGGCTGCTCCTGCATAAAAAACTGTAATTGCATTTTCTCCCATATGAAATCCGTTTGCCTCTGAAACCGGAATCTTTATGGCTGCCACTCCGTTTTGAAGCGTGATGCCGGATACTTCATAAGGGGTCTGGTTAATGTATATCGAAAAACCAGCAGATGGCACGTTCTGTCCCTGTAAGCTGCTATCTGTATAGACCGTCTGCACGGTAAGATTCAGTTCATCCTGCATGAACACGGCCGATGGTAATCCATTTATCGTAGTGGTTGTTTTCTGTGAAGTAACCGTCGAACTGGATGTATCCGGATCTTTGTTTACAATCAGAACTACCTTCTGCTCAATTTGTTCATCTGCTGAAAATGGACGGATTGTGATGTAGTAGGTTCCCGGTTTTACCGTAGAACTATTAGCCGTGCGATAGCACATTAGTGTGATCGCATTCTCCTCTATTCCCGTTTCGAACATCAAATTAAAATCCGGAATACAAATAAAACTACCTTCATCATTCTCTGAAGAAAGTGTTTTCCCATTAAATGTCACTTCATATTGTAACGGAACACAGGCTAAATCTTTAAATGTCTCCTCTGTTTCATCCGGCCAGCTCACGTCTGCCAGATATGACTTTCCACTTCCAGAAATCTCTGAAACCGTTGTGGTAATTACCGGATTTTTTATGGTCATATTTTTTACTGCAACCGGTTCATTCCCTGACAACTCACTGGTTTTCCAGATTTCTCCGTTTCCAGACGATGTCCGTTCCAGTGTCATTCCCGCCTGTCCGTCTGTCGGTGTAAAAGAAACCGCCGTATCCGCAGCCCTTCCAAGTTCCAGATAGGTGTGACCATACTCCGCAATTCCGGATTTTCCATTTCTTCCATTCAGGGTTTCAAATGTAAGTGCACCCGTAATGGTATCTGTAACATTCAGCTTCTGTTCTTTTCCTAAGATCAGTCGGTTTCCTGCTGAATCCGCACTCACAATCGAATGTACCTGTGGAGTTTCCATCTGGGAAAGATCAATCGCACTTGCCCCTTCCAGCCTGACCGTACAGCTGTCCAACGCTGCCGGTGCAAATGTTCCACCGCCCTTTACTGTGAGGTTTCCTACTTTGCTTATACCTGGAATTCCGGTATAGGACTGGTCGGTATCTATGGTCAGAAATGTCTTCCCTGCGTGATTTTCAGATACTCCGTACACCTGTTTCGTATCGGAACCGGTAAGTGAAATTTCCACATCGCCGGAAACCGTATATTGTCCATCCGCTGCCGGTGGATCCGGCTCCTGCGTGGAAAACCAGTCATCCTGATTTACATATGGTTCAAGGGCACCGGATGCATAGATTTCCCCATTTTGCGTACCGGAAACGTGCGCAAGCACGATCTGTGTCTTACCGTCATATGTTCCGTTCATGGAACCGGCATAAATATTCCCCAGATTGGTACCACCACCCGTAATCAGAATCTGTGCCTCTGATCCCGGATGATTCCCCATATTCTTTCCATTCTCATAAAGGGATCCGCCAAAGATATCTACATAGCGGAATCCGCTGTCGCACGTAACATTCTCAAGAACAAGTTTATGCCCATTTGCAAAAATTGCATCGTGCAGACGATTGGAAAACCGCAGCGTAATGTTTTTAAATGTCACATCCGTATTCAGGATAAATCCCCCCTTACGGTTGGAAAAAGTATTTCCATTTCCGTTGACGGTCACGCTTTTATCAAAAATAAACGGTTCCGCAGCCTCGGCATTTAAAAAAGCACCACTTCCCAAAATTGAGATTTCATCCCCATTGCCGGCAGCCGCATAGGCATCCTCAAATAAATTGTAGGGATTTCCATAGCTTCCATCTCCGGAATGGGTAGAATTTCCATCTTTAAATTCCGTATAGATCGTTCTTGCCGCTGTCTGCACAGCCTCCTGCGCCTTTACCGGCACGACAGGCTGCACGGTAATACACATGGTGAGCACGATAAAAAATGCCCATAGACGTTTTGCTACATTGTCTGGTTTCATCTGCTTGTTCTTTTTCATCCATTTCTCCTGATAATCAGAACAGGGGGATGAGTCAAAAACTCATTCCCCTGTCACTTCATTGATAGTCTCTGCCATCATCCTAACATGGTTTCCTGTCAGCGTCAACAAATTTATGACCTGTTTTTATACCTATATCATCTGCTGATTTTATATTTTATTATTTCTATCTGTTCTATCTGTGTGATATCAATCTTCTGATTGAAAATATAACGAGCCCCACAATATTTCATTTCACTTGCAGATGCATAGCCATCTCCAAGCTCTTCAAGATCTGTACCATCCATGAAAGGATGTTTCTTTTTTTCAGTTCCTTTTCTGTCATCGGTAAGAGGTAACTCTCCTATGGAATATTGCTTTCCGTCTTTTGTTGTTGCAACTACATGATAAAAACACCCTTTTTCTCTCCAGTCATTGACGGGACAAATACTAACCGTATAAGGTGTAATTTCAACAGGGATTGTTTTTTTTGTTTTCTTAACATCCGCTTTTAACATCTTCTCCTTCATTGGAACAACTTTTCCCTTAACCAAAACATTTTTTAATGGCGTATTTGAATTATCCGGTGATTGAAATCCCTTATATACTTTCGGATTTTTCCACGCAGTATCATCGGAATAAAAGCCGCATACATTGATCTGAATACCATCACCTGTATCTATTATATCCACCTTACTGGTAGTATCTAACCCACCTAACCAATAATTTGTTCCTTCCAAAGATTTTACGTTCGGAAGGAACACCTTTGCACGCATAACCTTCGTATTTGAAGCAACCTGAATTGATGATATGATTATCTTTTGTTCTTTTCTGCCATCATCGTCTCTACTGTTTGATTTTGCATCAGAATTTTTTCCACACGCACACAGACAATATAGCATTGTAAAAATTAATAAGTACAAACTGATTCTCTTCATTCATAATCCTCCAAATACATCCTGTATTTTACCATCCTACTTTCGCATATATAACACTGTCCTTATGTGCAGTTAAACCAACAAAAAACTCCAATGTCTTCCCCTTATATTTTTCAGCAGGTGTAACTGGTATTATTTGTGTTACGTCAAAATTTCCTCCATTAACTCGCAATTGTACTTCATTTCCTCCTGTTTTATACTCAAAATTTCTTGCTTTTACAGTTATAGCACATGCAGTTCCTATAATAGGTGTACCAGAAACAACTGCTCCCATATTTAATTTACCTCCTTCATAATCAATGGAAAGATAGGCCGTATTTTCAGTTGGACCACATTCCCATTTTAAAAAAGCTGATTGAGGGTACTTTCCCATAATAACTTCCTCCTTTTTATTACTTCAAAATTTCATTGTCACAATTCCAGAAATTTTAACCTTATCTTTATTTGTATTTTCTATAAACATACCCTGTATAAATTCTTCATCCAATGTTTCAAATAACTGCTTCCCCCTCTATTTTCCTCAATATATTAGTTTGTATCATTTAAAAGAATTTTATTCTTATTTTCTTTTTCTTTAAAACACTAAGAATTAAAATACCTCCTATCAATACAATTCCAATGCCAGCCACATATTTCATCGAACTTCTGCTCTGTACTCCAACTCCTGTACTTACCTCAGAATCTTCAATATAAGTATCTGAAATCTCCGCTACAGAATCAAATGAATAGACACCGCTTTCCACATTTTGAGTTTCCGGAATTTTCTCCATAACCGGATACTGATACCCTAAGGAAATCCAGATACGTGCTGTTTCATCATCCATCCCAAGTGCAACCGGCTGTCTCATTCCCGGTTGACTTCCCACCAGTACTACCCTCGTACAGTCCGATAATGCCTCCCGTTTTTCCAGAAGTATATCATAGTAAGGTTCCACTGTATGTTCTGCTATCTCTGTAATCATCCATTTTCCGGCATGATTTTTTACTTCTTCCTGTTCTGCTTTTGTCAATACAGACTTTGCTTCTTCACGCAATGGAAGTCCTTTGGCTACGGTAAACATTCCATATGTCTTTTCCATTTTAAAAGGAATGACCCATACATAATTTGCACTTTCCAGAGCACTTGTGAGTTTTTTCGTATCTGCCGTCTGCAATTTTATAAGATTACAATCCACATATACTTTTAATGCCTTGTCATAATCGATGGTTGCATCCGGCTCTTCTTTTTTCATTTCATCCTGTAAATTACTGATTTCTGTCCAATCGTTGCTCGTTATTAACTGATCCTGATCTGAAACCGGTATTTCCGCGGCATAGACAGCAGAACCTGCTATCGTAAAAATTGTAATCATCATAAGCATTATTTTTAAAATATTTTTCATAGCCATCCCCCCCTAATCCAATGTCCATGTCTTTGTATATCTTCCTGATCCCGACTGTATTGTCGTTCCCGCAACTAATGAACTATAAGAATATCGTTCAATGCCTGCATTTGCTGCTGGATCAACCAACGTCACTTTTCCATCTGCTGAATAACCACTAAGTACTAATGCATGTGCTCCTCCTGAATTCCACACCATCTTTATTCCCATTAGTTTCGATGTTGAAATATATTTTTGTATCTTTTCATACGATAAACTGTTCCTTGTGGTTACATTATATTTATTGTTTATAGCAAAAGCAATTGCCTGTCTTACTTGAGCATCTGATGCACCTTGATTATATTCTGCCCCCAACACATTTATTACTATTTGTCGCTGTGTTAATAAACCATAATAATGTGCTCCTATCATTTGCGATACAGCTGCCCAGCACCAATTCGTTTCCTGTTGTTCCCTTCGTGTCACAGAAATAGAACATTGTGCTGGATATGCCAATACAGATTCAACTTCTGCACAGAATAAAATATTAATAATAACACACATCACTAAAATTTTTTTCATTCTATTTTTTCTCATACATGCCCCCATAAATATTTTTTAAACCATTTTCCTTGTTCTTCAATCCTTTTCCAGCAATTATCCCGACTGCATTTAAACACATTGCAACCATAATTGTTTTTGCATGTAAGCATTTTTCAAAATATATCAGGCATAAAACACTACAACTTTCAATAATAGTAATTCTTTTTGTTATCAGTTGAAAATGTATAAATTCTATTTTATTCAAGGGTCTATTTTCATTTTCCACTGGAGCAATACAGATAATTACTGTGGTAACAACACAAAGTAAATCCCTCATTATCTTATCTCCTATCGAGACTTCAAAACAAACCCACAAGCATAAAATTTTGCTTGTATAAGTAAGAATCATACATTTATTTCGTGTTTTTGCATGATATCCACCAGCATATATTCGCAATATGGAATAATTAATTTCAAATAAAATTCCAATTACAATATTTCCCATATATGTTGAAACAATCAGCACAAATAAAAATATTAAAATATTACTTTTCAAACGTTCTAATCCAGTCTCAAGAATCTTACCATTATTATCATTCATTAGATTCATTTGACGTAATTGTTTAAATAGCTTATTTTTCATTATATTTTTTTAAAATATCCAACTGTTTATCTATTTTCCCTTGATAATATGGTCCAAAGCATGTAGTATTTACCGTTATTTTTGCCTCCTCCATTAATATCCAATAAATAAACCTCATCAAAATTTTTTTCATACCTCTCACCTCCTTTGTGTATACTATACTTCATTTTTCCCATTATTCTTTCTGCATGTTAAAATTGGTTTGATTTTCGTCAAAATCTGCATTAAAAATCCCATAGCATACACCATGGGATTTTTTCAAAGATATAACACAATCTGAACCTCAAATATATTTTCATCGATATTTATAGATTTCCATCCCCCGTATTTGTCTACAACATCTGAAATATTCTGCATACCGATTCCATGCAATGCCTGTTGTTTCTTCCTTGTCAGTAAACGTTCTCCCTGTTTATTGACTTTTCCATCAAACGTATTTTTCACCTGTATACCCAGAATTCCCCTGTCGTATTGTATCCGAATCTCCAAAAAACGATCTTTTATCTGCTCCATTGCCTCAATTGCATTGTCCAACAGATTTCCAAACAAAACATTCCAGTCATATCCATCCACTGGCAACTGGCACGGAATCACAATCTGCGACTGAATCTGACAGGACATTGCCTCCGCTTTTGCCAGTTTATGATTCAAAATCATATCCAATTCCAGATTCCCCGTATTCACATACTTATGCTCCGTCTGCAAATGCTCACTCATTTTATTTACATATTCCTGTGCCTTATCATACCTTCCTTCATTAAGATATGTCTGCAGAAGATACATATGGTTTTTCATGTCATGCCGCAAAGAATCCAGCTTTTTCTGATTCTGCTGCATGATATGCATCTGCTCCTGATAGGCCATCATATGTTCCTTTAAAAGCCGTTGCTGCATTTTATCCTGATAAGCTTCTCCCAAACGGTCATACAAATAGAACATTCCAAGATCTACAACGATCATAATAGCCAGTGATAATACTGTTTTTGGCGAATTTTCGCCGGATACACTCTCAAGAGCATATATCCAGACAATATTTCCGGCTAATACAAGAATCATAAAGTAATAGTTCTGTGTTTCCATAACCCTTCGCCGACATATCACCTGTCTTATTCCCATTGCTATGAGCAGATTGACCATTGCCCCTGTGATGGTTCCCATTGCCCGCCCTTCGGAAAACAAAGAAAAATCTCCCAGATAATAATACATGATAAATTCTATGGTAAGCCCCAGCAATACTGTAAAACAACCTGCCATTATTTTCTGTAGTATACTTCCTTCATACAATATACCTTCTGCCGCCCAGAGAAGCAATACCATACTCACCGTAGTTCCCATGGCATTTCGAAAACCAAATGCAACAACTGTATTAATAAGCCATACGATCACATAAACAATATTTGCCATCCGTGGCAGTTTTCTTTTCTTTTCCAGAAAAACATCCGTCACTTTAAAACTTACATACACACTTAATATGTTACATACCGCTTCAAATATTCTTTCTATGTTATTCACCCGCCACACCTCATCTTTTCCACAATTGCATGATCAAGGTTATTTTTCATAGACCGACTGACCGGAATGTCATCCCCATTGATCATGTGTACGCTGTCTTTCTGAAAAGATTCTGCATACCGCAGATTAATGACATAAGATTTATGTACCACACAGAATAAATGCGGATTCAACGCAGGAATAACCTCCGAAAGTTTTCCATAAACACATAATGTATCATTTGCTGTTACCACTTGAATTTTTCTGGCAAGGCTCTGCAAATAAAAAACAGAATGTTCTTCTATCCGTATCGAATTTCTTCCTTTCCCAATTTCTATAATATGTGGCTGAAACTGATACAGCCTTTCATATTCATCTAATATATAATCTACTCGTTCCTGTTGTATGGGTTTCACGAGGAAATTCATTGGACGCAGATCAAAAAGCTGCATGGCATACATTTCTTTTGCCGATACAAAAACAATCTGCATGGATTCATATTGGATCTGGGATCGAATCCAGTTTCCAACGATAATCCCCGAGCTGTCCCCTAATTCAATATCCAAAAATAACAAATCATACCTTTCGCTTTGCTGCAGTTTTTGAATAAATTCTGCTCCACTTGTATAACCGTCAACATCCACTTTTATTCTTTTCATTTCTGCAAACCGAAAAATACTTTGTTCCAATTTATAAATAAATTGTATATCATCATCACATATTGCTACTTTTATCATTGTATATCCTGTAATTTATTTTCCTCTCTATTTCAGGATTTCCTGCAGCCGCGCATCTGTATGCAGGAGTTCCTTCGCGCGATCCCTATATTGCTGCTCATGCAGATACGTATAGCGGAACGGTTTGATCGACGGTGCCAGATCAACTGCTTTCTCAAAATCCTCCCGCCGAAGATCCAGTGTTTTTACATAATCCCAGAACCCCGTCTGCATAAAAATTGTGTCTACCCTCCGGTAACGATGATCCTGCACAACACTCATCAGATAGGTTGCAATGCCAACCTGAATACCATGAAGCTGCGGATGCTCAAGCATCTTGTCCAGCGCATGGGAAATCAGATGTTCGCTGCCGCTCGTTGGCGCACTGCTGCCCGCAATCTCATTTGCAATTCCGCTCATTGCAAGAGAATCCAGAAGTTCCTTTAAAAACAGATCATCCTGTATCGAAGTAAACGGTGTGCGCACAAAACTGTTGACTGCTTTCTTTGCAATCATGACAGCAAAATCATTGACTTTTCCGTACCCATGTTCTTCCTCAAAAATCCAGTCATACAGTGCCGTAATTTTTGATACCATATCGCCGATTCCGGAATATAAAAATTTCTCCGGTGCACTGCGGATAATCCTTGTATCCACCACAATCCCATATGCAAGTTTTGCCGGAACGGACTTGCGGCGTCCTTCCACCAGAAGGGAAGCACTGGCACTTGAAAAGCCATCGCTCGATGCCGATGTCGGGATGCTGATAAACGGCAGATTTCGCAGAAATCCACAATATTTCGCACCATCAATCACTTTTCCGCCACCGATGCCGATGACTGCCTGCGTCTTCGCCGGCATGGAAAATGCAAGACTGGTCAGATCTTCCAACCGCACGGTATCAAGTTCCTGATATTCTAAAATATCAATGTCCTCCTGCTGCAATGCTTCCATAACGGTAGAACCAAACATTTCTACAAGACCGTTTCCAAACAATACAACTACTTTCTGTAACTGTAACTCTTTTAAGTAAATCCCCAGATTGTCCAATGCACCCGCACCGATCTTTAAAAGTGCCGGAATGGAAATGTGTTTTCCTGCCATAATAAATGTTCTCCTTCTCATTCTCTTTTCTATTGATTTTAGTATAAACAAAGGTTCCTGAAATTACAATCAATTCCCCCGAAAAAACACACACGCTTCTCTTTACAATTATGGGTAAGAAAAAAGACGATTTCCTGCGAAACCGTCTTTTTCTTATTAAAATTTTGACGAAACTCCTGTAAATTTACTTTGTCACTTTGATCGTCATCTTTACAGTCTTTGTCTTTCCGTTCTTTAAAGTGACTTTTACTTTCACAACTGCTTTGCCAGCTTTCTTTGCGACAATTGTACCATTTTTATTCACGGTTACAACCGACTTTTTGGAAGATGTATAAGTGATCTTCTTTACATTTTCCATGTTCAGGTTCTTATCAAAAGTAACTTTTGCCTTCTTTCCGTTTGCAACCGTTTTCTTGGTATCCTTTAATGCAATACTCTTTAAGATTTTACTGCTCAGGGCTTTTGCATCCTTCTCATTCAGCAGTACATAATCACCGGCATCTTTGGTATCCGCTGTCACAGTTCCGTCTTTGGAAACCTTATAAGTCCTGCTGCTGATCAGGACTTTTTCTCCTGTCTTTTTATCAACTTTTACAAGTGTCAGCTTTTTGCCTGCCTGCAGATCCTTCGCATTGACAGATACGCTGTTCATCACTTTGCCGGAAGCGTTCTTTGTTGTCTGGGTAATCGTGATGTCGCTGGTTCCTGCCTCTTGGACTAATTTTGCAACCACATCTGCTGAAATTGTAGTCTTCTTTGTCTCGGAAGCATTCTTTACTGTTTTGTCCAGCTGTGCCCGGGCATCTGTCACTTCTCCCTTATCGTTCTTTTCAACGGTAAGTGTCGCATTTGTATCTTTTGCAATATTCTCAAATGTTTTGTCCGTTTTCCGGGTTTCCGATGGTTTTGTATCCGGTGTTGTTGTGCTGCCGGAATTTCCACCAGAGGTGCTGCTGCCGGAGGAAGAATTTCCGCCATTATTTCCACTCTGGCTGATCTGTTTTACCGCAATCAGGCCATCGGCATCTGCTTTTGCAGCTTCTGCATCACTGATCGTTGTTCCTTTGAATGCATCAAAGTAAAGTACCGATTCCACATCTACCGCGGAACCTGCCGGGTTGGAATTACACCAGAGTCCGAATGCCTGCACATCTTTTAAAGCATCCCCACTAAGTTTTCCACCCGTCTTCCCTTTAAAAGCTGAGAATGGAACGGTTACTTCATAGGCATCTTCTGTCTTCGCAAGATTGGTCAGATATACTTCATACTCTTCTCCTCCTGCCTTGATCTGTACAACAACCTTCTGCCCTTTTCCATCAAGTTTTGTCCAGAATTTCAATGCATTATAGGCTGAAAAATCTGTATTGCCCAGACTTGCATTTACCAGACCCGTCCAGACTTCCGAACCGGTTGTTTTTAATTTGTAACTAAATGCAGCACCATATGTACCGTCTGCCTTATGCTCCTGATCCAGCGTAAAGGACGAACTGCATCCAGCGGCAGAATTTCCACCGTAAGCTGCATCCAGAAGTCCATTACTCCCGACATAGTAGTCAAAATTTTCCAGCACACCTGCCGGAGCTTTGTCCTTTTCTTTTCCGATACTCAGATTTGTGATCGTGGACAGTTCTTTTCCATCTGCAACGAGTGTAATGGATGCAACATCTGTTTCTCCGATCTGATCCATTTCCTTTTGTGTCAGCTGCGCCGTATAGAATCTGTCGGAGCCTTTTGCAGCCGGCAATGTCAACTGTTTGCCTTTTGCCGTATCCTTTACAACAAACGATACTTCACCGGCATTGGAAACACTTGCCTTTAATGCAGTTGGCTTTAAAATCGTATCCATATCAAACGGTGCTACCATGTATCCGCTGACATCTTTGTAATTATCCGTCTTTACTCCTGCGTACTTATCGATATTTCCATAGAAATTCGTACCGTTTCCAAATACTGAATCCGCGTTGTTGTAGTAATCAATAAACTCATTGACCATTTCCTGACCCATGGTATCACTGTATTTATACGGCACATAGAAATTGGTATCGCTGAAATTTGCCCATACCATATAATATGGCATGTCGTTTTTCTTTGCGATATCATTCACTTTCTGATACCAGTTCACACCCGACTTTGCCTCACTGACCGGATTATTTTTTACAAGAAGCCCTTCGTTATCACTTCCATCCTTTTTCATCACACGTACACCGGTCTCCGAAATCGCAGCCAGCTTGTTATGCTGTTTTGCAAGTGATGATACAACCTGACAGGTCTGATCCAGATGATCAAAGAATGAAGTATCACTCTCTGCCGGATAAGTATTAAAGTCGTTGTAATAATCAAATGCCAGAATGTCTACACAGGCATCTCCCGGATACCGCGACATATACTCTGCCTCGGTCTCCAGCGGTCCGTTTGGCGAATACACATAAAGCATATTGTGCACGCCTTTGAATTCCAGATAATCTCTGGTATATGCATACAGACTCCTGTAACTTTCTGCGGTGTTTGCACTGCCCCACCAGAACCAGCCGCCGGTATCCTCATGGAATGGCCGGAAAATCACCGGGATATTCTCTTGTTCCAATGCATTGGCATAGACTGCAATCGTATCAAGATATGCCTTAAATACCTCATTCTTCTCTCCACCAGGCAAAATCTTCTTTAACGAATCACCGGATAAATCTTTTGCTTCATTAAAATCACAGTTATAGAAATCGTAGGTTCCATCTGCATTCTTTTTAATTTTTGCGTTGGTGAAATTCGGCATATGGGTGGATAAGGTAACGATTGCACCGTTTTTGGCCGCCTTTTTGCTGTAGTCAATGGAACTCTGCAGTGCAGATGCCGCATCCGTACCACCAGCCTCGCTTCCAAACAATGCCAGGGAGTCAATGCCGAAAATACCGCTGACGGAACCGGTCACATCTTTTACATCTCCCAGATCGTTGTTTCCTACGGAATGGCTCACATCATTCTGATGTCCAAACAGTACCTGATCACTTTCGGTCAGTCCCTGCAGATATGCATACAATGCCTTTGCGCTATTGCTGGCATCCGGATCTGTCATGGTCAGGGTTTTATCTGTTGCTTCTGGTTTTGCCTGTGTTGCGTCTGTATTCGGTGTTGCGGTAATTGTCACAAAATCACCACTGGCATCCTTCTGGGAAAGTATCAGATTATCCAGATAAACATCCCCTGCAAAGGAACTGTTGGCTCCGATAAGTCCGATTGTCAGATCATCCATTGGTGTGGCAGATGGAGAAAATCCTAAAGTAACTGTAACTTTCTTATATCCTTTTCCTGCATCTGTTGCCTCGGACGAATCTATGCTGGTATCTTTATTGATTCCGCTGTTGGAGAAAAATTTTATCTTGGAAATATTACTGCTTTCCGGATAAATCAAATCCACACTCACCTGATTATAATTGCTGATATCAGCCGGTGTCTTCGGTGTGAATTTCACTTTTGCCTCACTCCATGATTCGCCGGAGTTGGCTGTATAATTCAGGCTTACTTTTAATCTTCCGTCCCCGCCATTTGCGTCATAGGAAAGTTCCGGAGCAGCATTTTTTGTTCCACCGTGGAAATACTGATATCCGGTTTCACCTGCCCACAGATTTACCTGGGATTCATTATTTAAATCAGAAAGAACGGTTGGCTCCTGTTTGGTCAGTTCCTGTTTATCGCTTGATAAATTTGTGAGAACTACATTTGAAAATGTCACAGTTCCCTTAAATCCGGTTCCCACAAGAACGAATTCAACATCCATCAATGTATCCGGTGTTATTCCTGAAAACTTTACTTTCAGATCAGCTGAATAATTCTCCCCAACTTTCATAAAAGAATCCTTCTGCAGCCACTGGCAATCCGTACTGTTGTTCCATCCCCATTTTGATCCCAGTTTTGTTACACCCTGGATATTCAGATGCGCTTTATCTGCATCCAGCGACTGATAGGATGTTTCATCCAGTGTTACCTTTGCAGTTAATTCATACTCTTCATTCACATTTCCCAACGAGCCATTGATGGATTCATCATATGCAAAAGTAATTTTTCCTTCACCATTCCAGTCATCTTCTTTCAATTCTGAAAAATCAATGGTTTTTGTTGTTTTTGCGCCCTCATTTTTGTACAGTTCTGTACGTGTTACTGTTGGTGCTGACGCTTCATTTGTCTCCGCCGCATACACCACCTCATTTTGTAAAAATGTGCATGCCTCCGGTGTCAGTGACCCCATCATTGCCGCTGCCAGCGTGATGGCAACAATCTGTTTTCCTACCCTTCTCATGTTTTTGCTCTACCTTTCCTTTCTTCTCCATTTCTTGTAAAAACCTTCCAGTGCCCTCCATCTATCCGGTTTCACTTAATAAAAAAGCAATTGCACGCTGCTTCCCATATTTCAGGGAGAGGGTACTGCATACTTGGGGAGTGCAGTAAAAATATGGGAACCAGTGTGCAATTGCTTTATTTATTTGATAAATTCAGTATATCATAAAGTAATTTTAAGTCAATATTTAGTTAATAGAAAATTAAACATTTGTAAAGTATTACTTAATTTAAAGTTTTTTAGTCTTTTTTTAGTCTTTTAATTAGACATTTTCACAAGAGGCGAAAGTACCAGTTCCTTATTAATTGAAAAAAGCACCTGTAAAACAGATTATGTTCTGCTCTACAGGTGCTAATATCGTGCAAGTTCTTTTAAGCTGCCTTCCAAAGAATAACCCCCTCTTTTTGTACATTCTTATAAAATGGAAGCACTTCCCCCCACTTTTTCATATTTTCTTCTTTAATATCAATGATAGAAAAAATCTTATCATAACGTATATCCATCTCTGCTGACCAGCAAATAAATTTATTTCTTATTTCTTCATTCATATCATTTTTAGTGATGATTGCTATATCTATATCACTTTCTGATGTAGCTTCATTTCTTGCAACAGATCCATACAAAATAATCATTGATAAATTTTCATGAAACAGATTAAGTAACCCTTTTACCAATTCGTCTTTCATCATATCCGTTAACATTTATTACACCCCTACAAAAACTCTTTTTTATAGTCTACCATTTTTTCTGCACCTATTCCATATTTTCTTTTTCATAAGATTCCACCAGTCAAAGAACAATTCAAAAATTAAGGGGACGATCAAAACCATCCCCTTAAAAATTTTAAATATAATTAATCAATTTTTCTTAACATTGCCAAGTCAAGGTTACACCAGTCATTTGCTCCTGCTACAGAATAAACCCCGATCTCCAACGTATGATTTGTAACAACAATCTTGTCTATACTAAAAATATTCCAATTAATGTCACTTGTTTCAATCGTGGTATCAAGCTCACTTCCTCCATAATTTTTTGCATAAAGTTGTAAAACATCCTGTTTCCCATTTGTCTTTGCCCAAATTGAGAATTTATATGTTCCATTCGGAATATTTGTATACGTTTTATATACAGAACACGAATACTCTTTATCATCCCAAAATGTTAATTTGTAATCTCCATCATATGCATCACCATATTCTGTTCTTACAGTATTTTCATCTGACGAATCACTTGTCCATACATTCCATCCACTCGGTGAAGTAGTTATCCCATTCTGTTCAAAACTGATATTTGTCAATAAATTTTCACACGGTTTATTAAGCACCTTAATAGAATCTAATGCATTTCCCTGAAAATTAAACAACGTCATGTTATCCCATGTATTACTTGGCGTTACGGTATCATTTTTATACGCAACCCCTGCAGATGTAGCATATGTTCCGCCTTCTACAGGTATCCATTCTGGTTCCCAATAAAAATATCCAATACCTTTGTCATCTGGTACATTTAAAATGATTGATTCCAGATCATTCATAAATTCAAATTGTCCTTCTACTGTTGCAGGATATCCTCCAACTTCTTCATCTCCACTAATGAATACATTTCCTTCACCATCACCATCTTCCGTTGTCCATGCATACGCAGTTTCTACAACACACACTTCTTTATTATAGGTGGTCGCCAAGTAATTCAAATTATACTGAAGCCCCTCCATGGTTCCATGCCACATTGGATAATAAGATAATCCAAATACATCAAAATCCAAGTTTGGTGACTCTTTCAATAATCCACCAAAATACCAGGTATACAACTGATTTTTTCCACCCTGATCCAGATGAAGCATAATTTTGGTACTTGATGCAGCAGAAGCACGTACTCCAGAAATTGCAGATTCTAAAAGACCCGCTAATCCGGAAAAATCCTCATTCGTCCCTATTTTGCCATCTTCATGAAGAATCCCCGATGATATTTCATTTTATCCTTTTACCCCTCCGGCAACCAATCCATTCTGAATAAATCGCTGTAAGCACATAAAGATGATCATGATCGGCAGGGATGAAATCACTGCTGCTGCAGCAAACAAAGTCCAGTGCGCAGCAAACTGATCACTGATAAAGGACTGCAGTCCGAGTGCAAGCGTCATTTTTCCCGGTGTCTGCAAAAAGATTGAGGTAATCACATATTCACTGTATGTTGCAATAAACGAAAACAGGAAGATCACGGCAAGCTGTGGCATTGCAAGCGGGATGATGATCTTATAAAAAACCTGGAATTCATTTGCTCCATCCACCATTGCAGCTTCATCCAATTCCACCGGAAGTCCATCGATATAAGATTTAAGTAACCAGATATTGTAAGCACTTCCACCTGCAAGCACAAGAATGAGTGCAAAGCTGTTGTCCACCAGCCCGAACTTATAAATTAAAATATAGTATCCGGCAACTGCCATGCTGTTTGGAAACACCTGTAATATCAAAAGTGCCATCAGTCCATATTTTCTTCCCACAAACCGCAGTCTTGCAAACGCATACGCTGCAAGTGAAGTAAGCACAAGTTGTATGATTGCTACAATAAAGCAAAACTTTAGGGAATTAAAAACCCAGATTCCAAAATCCGTTTCCCGAAACAGTTCCACATAATGTTCAATGCTGAATTTTTCAGGGAACAATGAGGACAGGAAAAAGCTGTCACCCGCGGAAAAAGAGGACATAACAATCCATATGACCGGAAACAGCACCACGATCATTGTGATCCATATGACCACTCTGCTTCCCCACAGTGTCCGTTGTTCTGAGGCGGATATTTTCTTTTTATTTTTCATTTAATCAACCTCCTTAAATGAGCCGGACAGCCGCATATTAATCAGCGTAAATGTTCCGACAATGATAAAGATCAGCACACTGAACGTTGCAGACAGTTCATACCGGTTCGACCATGTGGTCATCTTATAGGTGGTACTGGCAAGGATATCCGTATAACCCGCAAACTGGTTATCCACTCTCGCTGGTCCACCTTGTGTAATCATATATATATTTCCAAAATTGTTAAAATTAGCCGCAAACGAGGAAATTACAAGAGGAATGGAAAGTTTTGTCACCATCGGCAATGTAATGCTCTTAAAGCACTGAAATTTTGATGCCCCATCCATTTTAGCCGCCTCATAGTATTCACCAGAAATCGCCTGTAGTCCACCAAGACAGACATTCATCATATAGGGAAATCCCAGCCACACATTCACGATAATCAGCCCAGCCCTTGCCCAGAATGGATTGGTCAGCCACGGTACATTCCAGGCAATACCGATTGTATGCAGTAAATTATTGATTCCACCATACTGCTCATTTAGCAGTCCCTGCCATGCGAGGATTGCAATCGTAGATGGCAATGCCCACGGAACAATCAGCACTGCACGGTAAATTTTTGATTCTTTCATATGCGGATTGTTTAACAAAATGGCAAGAATCAGTCCCATTACATAGGAACCTGCCGTACTTAACAGCGCAAAACAAATCGTCCACCCAAGTACCGGGAAAAACACATTTTTAATACTTCCGGAAAATACGGTCAGATAATTTTCCAGACCCACAAACGTGTAATCTGTCAGATGATACATGTTGTAATTAGTAAAAGATAAAATCACCGTATAAATAATTGGCAGACATGTCACCAACAGAATCGAGATCAGTGCCGGTGCCAGATAAGTATACCCAAGCGCATTCTTTTTCTTTCTCATGCCATCACTACTTTCCTGAATTCATCAATTCAATCGCTTCTTTCAACTGCGTAACCATATTTTCGGCAGCTTCCTCTGGTGTTTGCTCCCCAGACCACATCGAACGGATATTGTTTGTGTGGATACTCCAGAGCTGTCCCATTTCTGATACGGTCGGCATCGGCTCTCCATCATTGATCTGCTCGACAAATGCCTGTGTGTATGCATTACTCTGGATCTCATCAAGTTCCTGATCTGCCAGTTTTGCCGGTATACGGTCACCCGCCTCATACATGCCAAGTGCACCGTTTTCCATCAGATAGGAAATAAAATCCCATGCTGCATCCTGATTTTTACTGCTGTTGCTCACAAAACTTACCTGTGTACCCACCGGGGTCACAAACGGCTGTCCGTGGAAAGTTGGCATTTTTGCTACAGCAAATTTAGTTCCTGCAGAAGTAAAACCATCAATGTCCCATGGTCCACCAATATAATAAGCACATTTTCCGTTCTGGAAATTACTTCTTGCGATATCGGCTGTCACATCTGCCGTGATCAGTTTATATTTATTGCACAGGTCATTGATAAAGGCATAGGCTTCCACACTGCCTTCATTATCAAGACCGATGTCTGCCGTGTCATATGCCCCATCCTGATATTTAAAAATATAACCTCCGCAGGCTCTCACAAAACCAAGATCGTAGTATATGCTTGTTGCATCAAACTGCACACCTCCGTCTGCGGCTGCCTGATCGACCAGTTCTTCCCATGTTTTTGGAACTTCCGACACAAGATCTGTGTTGTAAAACAGTGCAGTAGTCTCTACGGAAAGTGGTGCTGCATATCGTTTTCCATCTACATAACATGCCTGGATGGCTGCATCGGAAAAATCCTGATCCGCATACAGATCCTGTGGCACTTCTGCAGTAAGATCTGCGTTTACATAATCTGCAAGCTGGTCATTTGGAATACCCACCACAGCATCCGGTCCGGAAGCACTTTTTACTGCCTGTGCAAACTGCTGGACAGATGGAGACTGGTGAATGACTTCTACCTTTCGTCCGTTCTTTTCTCCCCATTCATCTGCATATTTCTGAATGGTATCCACTTCCACGTTCATGTTCGTCCAAATCACGAGTTTTTCCCCGGAAGCTACCTTTTTTCCGGTTCCACTTCCACTTCCACAGCCAGTCAACATTCCCACTGCCATTGTTACAGCCAGCACAGCTGTTATTATTTTTTTCATATGATTGTCCTCCCTTTACATTGTTTTCATGTTTATCAGCGCGCTGTTTGCGTTTCCATTTTCGTCAAACAATGCCATATTTGCCATGGCATTTCCTGCTGTCATCTTGTCTTTCATGTATTTGCTGCCACTCTTACTTGCCCACGTACAGTCCGGTATTGGCAGCCATGCCGGTTCCCAGTAAAACACACCGATGCCTCTTTTATTGTTTACACTTCTTACCGTTGCAAACAAATCCCGCAAGAATGCTTCCTGTCCCTGCTGTGTTGCTGGGTATCCAGTGATTTTTTCATGCTCCTTCGAATAAACGATTCCGTTACAGCCAAATGTTTCCGTAGTATAACCAATTGAAGTCTCTGCAACAAGCACATCTTTGTCATACCGGCTGCTGATATCATTCATATTATCCAGAAGAAGTGAAAGACTTCCGTTCCAGTGCGGATAATACGACATTCCAATAATATCAAAATCCAACGCATACGATGAAACCTGATCAAACCACTGTCGATACATTTTATTATCCGTTCCGAAATCCAGATGCAATACGATCCTTGCATCCGGACACTCCTCGCGCACCCCCTTAATCCCTGCCTGCAGAAGATGTGCCATATTTTCGGTCTGTTCGATGTAACCATCCGGCCACAACAGCCCTTTTGTAATCTCATTTCCAACTTGCACCATAGTCGGCACAAGCTTGTGGTTTTTCAATGCCTTTAACGTATCTACAGTATGCAGATACACCGCCGTTTCCAGTGCCTCTCCGCTTAATTCTTTCCAGGCTTTCGGTTTTACCTGTTTGGCCGGGTCTGCCCAGAAATCACTATAATGGAAATCAAGCATAAAATCCATACCGCTTTGTACAGTTCTTTCTGCGATCTCAATGGTGGTCTCCAGATCATTTCCACCTCCCCCGTAAGAATTTCCGTTTTCATCGTAGGGATCCGGCCAAATCCGAATCCTTACGTTATTGGTTCCGCATGTCTTTAAAATTGCAAACAGATCTTCTTTTTTCCCGTTCAGCCGATAGGACGCACCATATTGTTCCAGTTCTTTCACCATGGAAATATCCATACCCTTAATAAATTTCATAACTACTCCTTCACAAGTGTAATATCATCAATGGTTCCCCAACCGCCCGGTGCTGTTGCCACGTGTGCTCCTACTGTGATTGCTCCGTCCGTTGGTGTAATGCCCGGGATTTCCACCGTATACCAGTTAACATACCCCTGCAATTTGCCATCTGCTTTTACCTCTTCGCCATCCACGAGCGCATAAAAATATACGGTCGGATTTTCATCCCCTGCTGCATCACCCTGAATATGAGCGGTTAGTTTGTAGGTGCCATCCTCAAGTCCACTCACTGTCTGTTTCATGGAAAAATCCACCGGATTGTTTCCTGAATAAAAATGCAGTGACTGTGCACCTGCAAAACAGTCTGTCTCACGATCATAAACATCTAACTCCTCTGTAACATCATTGTTGTTTGTCACCGTCCATCCGGAAAAATCTGGTTCTTCAAAACTTCCGTTGATCAGATAATTTCCGTTTTCATCTGGCGTACCTGTTGTATTTTCCTTCTGTTCTGCGGCAGCAACTTCTGTGCCTCTCTCCTCTTCAATGTTCTCTGTTTCTGTAGCTTTTTGTGTTTTCTCAGCATCAGCATTAATACCAGATGTGTTTCCACATCCTGACAATGCTACTGCCATGCTCGCTACAAGGACTGCATGTAATAACTTCCTTTTCATAAATGTTCCCCCTTTTCTGAAATTAAATCTTTACTAATATTTAAGTAAATTGTTTACTTATTAAGAATGTATCATCTAAACCTAATAATGTCAATACTCACAAATACACTTTTCACTATATTGCCAATTTTTATTTTTGTATTTTATGCAATATATACAAAAAAGGCACAAAAAAAGATGTTCGCAATCGAACATCTTTTTTCAACAACTCTTCCGGAAAACTGGAATTCCATTTACAAACACCAGCTTGGTTACGCGTCCGCCATATAGTACCCTGTTTCGCAACAGATCAAGCGCGGTTTCACAGATACATGGAATATCAATATGAATAGTAGTAAGGGGTGGTGATAAATACTTTGCAATATTCACATCATTGATGCTAAAAACCGCCACCTGCTCCGGAATCTGTATATTGCCTTCATTTAAAGCCTGTAGCACACCCACCGCCAGTGTGTCACTTGCCACACAAAGTGCTGTTGGCAGTATCTCTTTTTTAAGCAGTTCTTTTCCCATGCGGTAGCCATCATCCACCGTAAATCTCTCGGAAATGAAAATGTACTCCTCATTGAGATACCCATAGTATGCAGCGCTCTGTCGAAATGACCACTCCCGGATATCCATGGAAGGTTTTCCGGTGTCAATATTTCTATCACTGCCCCCGATAAATCCAATCCGTTTATGTCCTTTTTCCACAAAGTAATCAACCATCTGTGTCACAAACGAATCCATATTGGGCTTCACGGCATCAAAAAGTTTTTCATCCGGGGATGTGCCGATAAACACGCCCCTTTTGCACCGTTTATACAAAGCATTGATTTCTTTTCTGGTGAGCCATCCAATCGCAATAAAGGCACTTAAATCTTTCGGAACATGATCCATGCCGTCCTTTCGGTCATAGATACTGAGCTGAATATTCATCTTTTTTGCCTGCTTTATTATCTCATCCTTTACCCCGTGGTAAAAGACATCTTCGAGTTCATCCTCGTGGTCAACAAAATACAGCAATGCCACATTTTCGATCTTGGGATAGATTACTCTCTTTTTGTATCCGATTTTCTCTGCTGTGGCAAAGATCGCCTCTCTTGTCTCATCACTAACAGAGATTCCCTCATCATAATTGAGTACCCTTGAAACTGCTGAGCTCGAAACCCCTACGATTTCTGCAATTTCTTTAATTGTCGCCATACGATTCCTCCAATGTTTTCATGGATTTCTTTATTGATAAATTCTGTTATAATTATTTTACATAAATATTTTACTTTGTCAAACAAAGTTTTACACATAAAAAAGGCATACATTCCTCAAAGGATCATGTATGCCTTTACAAACCGTTACCCAGTCTTATTTCGTAGAAACCGTAGAAGCTACCAGCTCCAGATTTCCTTCTATCTCGACATTACCGTATCCACAAGGAAGAATAAAATGATCTCCCTTCTTGACACTGGTATGATTCAAAAGACCATTGCCCTCGACTACGCTGACGATCAGGAACGGATAAGACTGCTCAAACTCAGCCTTCCCATCCACTTTCATGTGGAATACCTGATAATACTTACACTCGATGAGTTTCTGCAGTTTGTTGGTCTCCGCTTCCCCAGTCTCGATCATGCACTCGGACATCGGTGCTGCCGGCACTTTGATGACATCGAGACTCTGCTGTACATGAAGCTGACGCGGTTTGCCGTTGGAAAGACGGTCATAATCATAGACACGATAGGTAATATCACTGTTCTGCTGTGTCTCAAGAATTGTAATTCCACCCTTGATTGCATGCACGGTACCCGGATCAATCTGGATGAAATCACCTTTCTTTACCGGGACTTCACGGATCAGCTCACTCCAGCGTCCGTTGTGTACCATGTCTTCCAGTTCTTCGTGTGTCTTTGCATTGTGTCCGATAACAAGCTTGGAATCCGGCTCACAGTCAAGGATATACCAGCACTCCATCTTGCCAAGAGAACCGTTTTCATGCTCTGCAGCATAGGTATCATCCGGATGTACCTGAATACTTAAATCTGCCTTTGCATCAATAATCTTGATCAGCAGTGGGAATACTTTCCCCTGTGTATTTCCAAAGAGTTCTTTATGTTCCTCCCACAGATCGGATAATTTCTTTCCCTTATACGCACCGTCTGCAATCGTACAGGTTCCGTTTGGATGTGCTGCGATACCCCAGCATTCTCCGATGTCATCGCCCTCGATCGCATAGCCAAACTCCTCACGCAGCTTGGTGCCGCCCCAGATGTTGTGGGTAAATACCGGATTCATAAACAAAATTTCTTTACATGGCTGGTTACAGCTTAAATTTTCTCCATTCATTTTCATTACCTCTCTGTACCAGTAGGCAGAATCTTTTGCAATTCTGCGCTGGGTTGTGTAGTCTACATAAACAAGTCCAAAACGCTCTTTGTAACCTTCTGCCCACTCAAAGTTATCCAGAAATGTCCAGAGGAAATATCCGATCACCGGCACTCCCTCATTGACCGCACGCTGCACAGCACCCAGATATGCATCCAAAAATGTGATTCTTTCGCTGTCATGCACCTGTCCGTCCGCGGAAATATTGTCAAGATCGGACATTCCGTTTTCTGTAATATAAAGCGGCAGATGGTAACGCTCTGTCAAGAAACGGATTCCGTAATACAATGCCTCCGGTGTCACTGGCCAGCCTGTGCCTGTCTTAGCTGCCCCAGGGGCGCGGTCTACATATTCCGGTTTTCCATCTTTTCCACAACGGATCATATAACCGTTATATATATTTTGTCCCATAAAATCGAGCGGCTGATGAATGAGTTCCATATCTTCTTTCGTAATCTCCGGAAGATATGGTGCAAATTTTTCCAGTCCTTCTTTTGGATACTCTCCTAAAAAGACCGGATCGGAAAACCATGCCACATTCCAGGTCCAGTTATCCATTGGGTTGTCAAAACCAAAATATACCTTTTTTGCAGCCTCTATATCCTTTGTACCCTCCGATGCCGGATATGCCACACCACAGGTCGGTGCATAGCCGACACGTATCTTCTGCTTTGCATATTTACGCAGATTGATCACTGCCTGACCATGTGCTTTCATCAGATTGTGTGCCATCTGAAAGGTCTCTGGAACAGAATACTGCATTCCCGGTGCATGTACCCCGCTTAAGTGTCCCAGTCCAATCGCACACTGCGGCTCATTGATTGTGATAAAATCGGTACACAGATCAGAGAAATTTTCTGCAACGACTTTTGCATATTCTCCAAACCACTCCACCACATCTTCATTGAGCCATCCGCCTTTTTTAAACAGCTCATATGGAAACTCCCAATGAAACATGGTGATAAACGGACGAATTCCGTTTTCTTTCATGCAAAGAATCATATCGCGATACATCTGTACAGCTTTCTCATTCACCTTCCCGGTTCCCGCCGGAAGGATTCTTGACCAGCTGAGTGAAAAACGATAATTTTTGATTCCAAGTAACCGCATCAAAGCAAAATCTTCTTTATAACGGTGCATATGATCGCAGGAAACATCTGCAGTCTGTTGTTCATACACCCTGCCGGAACGCACAAACTCATCCCACACATTCTTTCCACGGCCATCGTCAGGATCGGTTCCTTCCATCTGATAAGCACTGCTTGCCACTCCCCAGACAAAATCTTTTGGAAACATATTTTTCTTCCTCTCTCTATTTTTCAGAAACAATTACAGAGATCAGTTCAAATGCACTCGGCATGGTAGAATCTCCGGAAATCAGCCGTATTTCCACCGTATGTGCCCCTTCTTTTCCATGCACCAGAACCGGAGTCAGCGTCAGGGAATCCCCCCAATCCTCATCAAAGTTTGCATCCAGTGTCACCGCATGTGCTTCATCCCCATCCACAATGGCCAGTGCCACCGGTGCCGGTTTCGTTACACAACGCTTATACTGTGCTGCAATCTCACTTCCATTTACAGCAAACGTTAACGATGCTCCTTTTTCTTTTGCGGACCATCCATTTTTGAAGCAATCTTTGACTTCTTCCTGTACTCTGGTATCTTTGACAAATCCCTGGTTTTCAGGTTCATAATTACGATTATCCAGACGCACTGCTTTTTCATAGCAATTGTCTGTCAGTGGTTCTGGGAATTCTGGTTTTGCATCCTTTGTCTGTGTTATATGGATTTTCTCTAAGGCATAAGTGATCACAGATGCAACCAGCTCATGCCCTTTGTCGTTTGGATGCAGATCATCCTCTGTAATCTCGCGGTTTGGAATCCGCCCCGCAACGACCTCCGGATAAATACTGCTCTGCATGCTGACCGCCGGAAGCTGATAATGTCTGGCTATCTGACCGTGCATGATCTGCGCATTTCCACCGTTATTATAATAAACATTGTGCACCAGCATCACAGCAGGTTCGTTTTTATCCTGCCATACACGGCGTACCAGTCCTTCATATGTCTCACGGAAAAATTCCGTCGATTCATCATTGACCGAAAATTCAATGATAACAAAATCCGGTTTATGGGAAAGCAGATCGGACTCGGCACGGGCCGTCCCGAAATGTGATGTTGTTCCACCGATTCCGGCATTGATATAATGAAATTTGGCCTGCGGAAATGTTTTCTCCCACCACTGAAATACGCGGTAAGCATAACACAGCTCCGGTGCGGATGCAAGACATCCCTGCGTGATCGAACCACCAAGGAAACCAATGTTTAATGTTTCCCCGGCCTCTGCCCTTGCCATTAATTTTTTCATCCGGTACAGATTGCCCGGATTGGAAATACCTCTTTCATATTCAATCTGCATTGTTATACTCCTTATATAATGTAATCAATTTTTTTTTAAAATTGATTACATATCCCAAATCTCCTCTCCGAGGCTTTCGATGAATGCGGTAAGTTCCTTACTCATCTGTTCTGCCTCCGGAATACGGATATGCCCCGGTGTTCCTTTTCCGTTCTGTGAATACAGGAAATGGTGTACCCGCGGACTGTTTACTGTTTTGCACACTTCCTCAATGGAAATGTCCCAGTTTTCGTTATGTTCCAATATTGTGGTTGTCAATATAAAGGTTGCCTTCGGATATACTTCCATAAGATGCTCTAAAAATCTGCGGTAATGCTGCCGCCAGTTTTCGGAACGTGCACTGTTATAATCTTCTGCCATATAATCATCCGGGTGGTTATCATTCTGCCCGAATGCAAAAATCACAACATCTGGTGTATAACGTGAAAAATCCCATGGTTTTACTTCACTGAGTTCCGGCTGGTATTCTATTTTATCATAACAGGATTCTATTCCCAGATAATCCGGCTCCATAAACCAGCCGGTTTTGTCAAGAAGGGCGATACCACCCTGTGATGTGTCATGCAACTGTGCATGCAGATTCCGCGCGGTCATCCACGCATAAGAATACCAACTGTTTGAATATTCCCCATCGTGTTCCGGATCCGGTTTTCCTGCATAATCTACGGCCTCTGATACTTCGCCGCAGGAAACACTGTCTCCGAAAACTTCGATTTTACGGGACGGAAGCGGTGCCGGAGTAAGTACCTTAGCATCGCTTCCCAATTCAAATCCCAGTAAAGTGACGATATGGCAGGAGTCCATTCTTTTAAACAGAGTGAGGGTATGCTCTGTATGTTCAAGATCCCTGGCAATCACATACGTTTCTGTCCCCGGATCCGAGGTGAGTAAGAACTGCCCCTGCTTCCCGTCCAATATATATCCCATCCGGCTCGACCAGTATGCACGTTTGTTTTCCAGTGTCACAGAGATCTGCGTCCCGGTAAAACGAATCTGTACAAAACTTGCCGCATAGACAAGTACAGGTGCTTTTGGATTATCAAAATCAATTCTTCCACAATATTGTAATCTCTTGTCGTCCGGTGAAATATGCATAGCTATCTCCTTCCGATTTCTGTATCTGCAGATGTTACAACACTGTTTGTTTTTATATAATCTACAATCTCATCCAGTTTTGTAAATGCCAGGCCAACGTAACTGTCTGCTGCACCATAATAGATCGCGATCTTTCCGGATGCACTGTCGTGAATGGTTGCACATGGGAAGCATACGTTCGGAACGAAACCTCTCTCCTCATACCACTCTTCCGGAGTCAGAAGGAAATTCTCACAGCGATACTTCACGATGGAAGGATTATCAATGTCAAGGATTGCCCCACCGATGGAGTAAACATATCCGTTACATGTACCGGATACCCCATGATAGAATAAGAGCCATCCTTCGGAAGTCTCGATTGGAGCAGCACCACCGCCGATCTTTAATGACTCCCACCATTCGCTTCCTTTGCCCATGACATGTCTGTGTTTGCCCCAGTATACCAGATCCGGGCTTTCACTTAAGAAAATGTCACCAAACGGTGTATGACCACTGTCTGAAGGACGGGAAAGCATCATGAAGTTTCCATTGATCTTTCTAGGGAACAGCACGGCATTGCGGTTGAATGGGAGGAACGGATTCTCAATCCGTGTAAACGTCTTGAAATCTGTTGTTTTTGCCATGCCGATTGCTGCTCCGTAGAAATCCTGACACCAGATGATATAATAGGTGTCTTCTACTTTTACAAGTCTTGGATCGTATGCATAGATTGGCATAAACGGCTCGCCGTTTTCATCCACAAACGGAATCTTGTTTTCTTCAAAATCCCAGTGGATGGCATCTTTGCTGTGTCCAAGATAAATATATGGAATACCATTGGTCTGCTCTCCACGGAACACACCGATGAAAGCATCACCATATGGCATAACCGCACTGTTAAAAATTCTTGCAACACCCTTTAACGGATTTCTTCCGATAATCGGGTTTTCACTGTATCTCCAGATCGGGGCTCCGTTCTGAGGTTCTTGTGGTCTCTCCTGCCACGGTACATTTGGTACCGGAGCTGTCAGCATCTTTACTTCACTCATAATCAACTCTCCTCTTATTTATGATTTTTTAAATACTCTAAGTTCTTCTTAATCAGGTCGCATCTCTGCTGTACACACAGTACACTTCTTCCCGGATCCTGTGGTGTATTAAATACATAATCAATCAGACGGTCAATCGTTGTAGTCGCCACATGCATTCTTGTATCAGAAGAAGCATAGTAAATAAATACTTCGTTCTTATCGTTTACGATTGCACCGTTGGTAAATACAACATTGGATACATCTCCGACACGCTCCTCACCTCTTGGTCCGATTAACAGTCCGGATGGCTCTGCAATTACCTTAGACGGATCGTTTAAATCCGTGGCAAATGCATAGATCACATAGCGCAGACCTGCTGCAGTATTTCTTACACCGTGTGCAATGTGAATCCAGCCGCGGTCTGTTTTGATTGGAGTCGCACCTGCACCGTTCTTTGCCTCGGTAATGGTATGGTACTTACGGATGCTGGTCATCTTCTCTTCGTCAATGACTGCATGTGTGATGTCCTCGCAAAGACCGAATCCAATACCGCTTCCGCTTCCGGTATCAATGAAGTCATCCATCGGACGGGTATAGAATGCATACTTTCCATCCACAAATTCCGGATGCAGCACGACATTTCTCTGTTGCGGGGAACGAAGGGTCTTTAAGTTTTCCAGACGCTCCCAGTGCTTTAAATCTTTTGTGCGGACAATCCCTGCTGCTGCAACTGCCGCAGACAGATCGTTTACGCTGGTGTCTTTGCTCTCGGAACAGAATACTCCGTAAATGTATCCATCCTCATGCTGTGTCAGACGCATATCATAAACATTTGTTTCTTCCGGACATACATCATCCAGAAGGATCGGGTAATCCCAGAAACGGAAATTATCAATTCCGTTGTCGCTCTCTGCCACGCCGAAGAAGGACTTTCTGTCATTTCCCTCAATACGGGCAACCAGATAATACTTTCCGTTTAAATAAATTGCTCCGGAATTCATGACTGCATTGATTCCAAGACGTTCCATAAAGAATGGATTGGTCTCCTCGTTTAAGTCATATCTCCAGGTGAGCGGAATCATATCTCTTGTAAGAACGGGATTCACATAACGGTCAAATACACCATTATAAAAGTCACTTTTTTCATTTTTACGTGAAAGCAGCTTTTCCTGCTTTGCCAGTTCTACATAATATCTTTCATGCATTGTTTAAAGTCTCCTTATTACTTCCATACACATTCTTCCGTTATGATACGGACATTTCCAAGGTTCTACGATTGGACGGTCCGCAATCGGACTGCCGTCCGGATGTACTTCCCAGAACCACTCGGAACCGGTTCTCTTATCAATGACGTGTTCTTTGATAAATTCCCATTCAGCCTCCGATGCCTCCAGAAACTTCGTTTTCTGCGGATGCTTCTGGTATTCATTCAGGAATCCGATCACAGTCTCTGCCTGTACCCACCAGATCCGGTGGTCATTCACTTCCCCTTTGCAGCATTCATTTGCCAGAGAATGACCGTCAAACGCAACCTCGTAGACATTTTCTGCAAGAGTCTCGGTAATCGGTGACATTTTTTCTTTGTAATGATCATCCCCAAGCACTTCCACACCGCGGTCCATCAGCCATGCTGTCTCAATATCATGACCATAAGAATACAGATCAATGATGGTGTTGTAGTTCTTGTCAAAGAATACTTCCTGTCTCTTAAGTTTCGGATTGTATACCTTATCTGCAAATACATCCATAATCCACTTTAACCGCTCTCCCACCTCTTCATCATGGGAAACCCGGTAAAACTCGGTATAAGCCTCAAACACATGAAGCAGTGTGTTCATGGTTTTTTCGGCAAGCACACCATTTTCCGATAGCTTCTCATTGGATTCCGGCTGGAAGTCTTTGGTAAATGCTTCCAGATATCCAACCTCATCCGTACATTTGCTTTCAATAAGAAGCTGCAGTTCTTTGGCAAGCTTTAATGCTTCTTCATCCCCGGATGCATCGTAATAGGAAGAAAGAGCATAGATGCAAAATGCCTGATTGTAGGTATGCTTTGTTGTGTCAAGTGGCTTTCCGTCATAAGTCATGGACCAGAAGATTCCACCATTTTCTTTGTCGATGCAGTGATCACGCAGGAACTCATAACCGTGTCTTGCCTCGTCCAGCAAGGTTTCATCTTTCAGCAGTATGTAGGCATTCGCAAAAAACCAGGTGATTCTGCTGTTTAAAATACATCCCTTTTCTGCTGTTTTGTCTACGTTTAAATTGTAGTCCATATATCCATAATATCCACCGTAAGTATCGTCCCTTAATGCTTTCCAGAAAGGAATGATATTTTCCGTCAAATGCTTTGTGACTTCTTCTTTCATCATGCTCTTATTCATCCCGATACCTCTTATTCTCCAAAATCATTAACCCTTTACCGCACCTGCTGTAATTCCACTGTAAATCTGTTTCTGGCAGCAGACAAATACGATCAGCGCCGGAAGCAGGGAGATAATAACACCTGCACAGATCAAATTGTACTTGCTTCCCATTGGTCCTACGAATGTGTAGAGGGAAAGTGCCATGGTACGGATCTCTTTTCTCATCAGGTAAAGGTTTGCTGCGTAGTATTCGTTGTACACACCAACACCCTTTAAAATACAGGATGTAACGATTGCCGGTTTTAACAGTGGAAGCATAATCTTCCAGTAAATCTGCCAGTAATTTGCGCCATCGATAATTGCCGACTCATCCAGTGAAAGCGGAATATTTTCCATAAACTGAATGAAAATATACATGGAAATAACATCGGTACCACAGCTCATAATGATGTAACCGCCCAGACTGTTTACAAGATGTAAATCTGACATAATCTGGTATACGGTAACCTGCATTGCTACTGCCGGAAGCAGTGCGGCAATTGTATACAGGTTACGGATAAACCCATTGCCTGGGAACTTGAAACGATTCAATACGTAAGCAAGCTGGGAACCTACAATAACGGATACAGTAAGCACAACCACCATAACTATGACAGAGTTTAAAAATGCGCGTCCCATATTTGCCGTCTTAAATGCATTTACAAAGTTGTCAAAATTCAGCCAGCTTCCCGGAAATGCCATAACATTGGTATTCTGGTACTCGGCATCTGTCTTAAATGCCGTTGTGATACAGGAAACAATCGGAATGATTGCACAGAATCCGAAAAAGATCAGCGATGCATATTCCACAATAATCCAGATAATGCTTCCTACGGAATAATGTTTCATGTTTTTACGTTTTACTGCTGCTGCTGTACTACTCATTATTTCGCCGCTCCTTTCTTCATTTTCTCCTGTTTTTTGATCTGCTTAATCACCTGTTTTTCTGCCTTCAGCCGGGCTTTCTTTGCCTTATAGGATTCATCCTCCGACGCGGCATCCCTGAACACATATTTAAAGAACACATTCTGTAAGATCGTACAGATAAAGATGATCATCAGCAGAACAACAGACATGGCCGATGCCAGACCTACTTTCTGGCTGGTATGTGCGATCTTGTTCATAATTACGAAATACGTTCCTGTTCCGTTTGCACCGGTGGTGATTACGAAAGGCGCCTCAAACGCACTTAAGGAACCGGTGATGGAAAGGATAACATTTAATGTAATAATTGTCTTGATACTCGGGAGAATAATGTGTTTAAACTGCTCCCATTTATTTGCACCATCCAGGGACGCTGCTTCGTAGAGTTCGCTATCCACAGACATCATGGCACCAATAAACAGTACCATATTCTGTCCGGTATACCGCCATACGGAAGTCGCCGTCAGGGACCAGTTGTTTACACTCTGATCCTTTAACCAGTATGGAAGATTTTCTAATTGAAACCCACACCACTGCAGGATTGTATCAAATACGAATCCTCTGGTGAAGAAGAATTTAAAGATAAAACCAATGGCAATACCACTGATGAGGTAAGGGAAAAACATCAGCCCTTTGAAAAGATTTCCACCCTTTACCTTAAAGCTTAAAATTGTTGCAAGATACAGTGCAAGCACAAGCTGGATCAATGCACCGACCATATAGAATAAACTAAGTTTCAACGCCCCGAAACAATCTTTTCTTCTGAATACATCAAGATAGTTGTCCCATCCGACAAATTCGCGCCTGTCTATTGGCGTTGTATATTTCATCTTATAAAAACTAAATTTGATCATTTCCGCAAATGGAAAATAAGTGAATAAAAAGAGTAAGAGCAATGGGATAATCATAAAACCGATACAGATAAATACCTGCTGGCCGGCTCTGCTCTTTGCCCATTTTTTAAAATTAAATGATTTTGATTTCATACTATGTTCCTCCCATATGAAACAGGCAATCATGCCACCGGGCCGAAAACAGTTTTTCGACCCGGCAGCTGGATGATGTACCTTTATGCAGCGTGGAACTACTCTGTAATTTCTACGCCCTCAGATTCCTGAGCATCTGTCCATTTCTGGTTCCACTCGTTCATAATATCATCAAAGCTCTCATCGCCATTTGCTGCATGCTCAATGATTGCCTGAATCTTATCATTACCGCCGTTGTTAATGTTCAGTTCTGAATCAGCATTTAATGCATTTAAAAGATCCTCTTCGCCTTCTACAGCCGGTTCATCCTCAAGGAATGTCACACCAGAGAAATCAAGCTTTGTATCAGAAGATGACTTTGCAACCGGAAGCCCATCCTCGTTGTAAGAAAATCCAGACTTTTCAGTCATCCACTTAACAAAGATTAAAGCTGCCTGCTTCTCATCATCAGAAGCGTTTACGTTGATACCGTAAGAGTAATCTGCTCCGGCTGATGCATACTGCTCACCGTTTACAGAAATCGGGAATGGCATATATCCGATGTCATCTGCGTTCTCACCGGCTGCTTCCATCTGTGGGTAAGCCCATGATCCAAGTACCATACATCCGATCTGTCCGTTGTTTAACATGCTCTTAGAGCCTTCCCAGTCAGTTGTAGAATAGTCATCCTCGGTAAGTCCGCCAGCAACTGCATCGTAAAGGATCTTGTATACTGCATATGGATGTGTGCCATCGCCATAATCCTTGAATGGATCCTTTGTATGAAGGAGTTTCTGGTTGAAATATGTATTGTCACCAGTTGCATTGTTTCCGATATAAGCATCCCATGCACCCATTGTCCAGCCTGCTGCATAGTTTGTGTAAAGCGGAATTGCATCCGTCTTGTCCTTGATCTTCTTTAATGCATCAATGAACTCGTCCGGAGTCTTTGGAACATCGGTCACACCGGCATCCTCAAACACTTTCTTGTTGTAAACGATACCCTGTGTCGTTGCTGTGGAAGGAACACCGTATACATCATTTCCATAGAGCCATGTGTTTGCGTAGTTGATCTGCTGGCTCATCTCATCAAGTGTACCGTATGACATATAATATGTACTGAGGTCTGCCTTATCTACTGCCGGAATCATGGTAATGGTTTCGTACTGTCCGGACTGTAAATGTGTCAGTGCATCATCGGCATAGTTTGTATCTGTAGTGATTTCAACCTTGATATTCGGATACTCTTTGTTGAAGTCTTCCAGATAAGATTTCCAGTTCTTTCCGCCGTAATCATCGGTATCCATATCTGTTCTGTGGTTGAACATTGTAATTGTTGCGCTTAAGTCTTTTCCTGTTTCTCCCAATACAATGTCTGAATAGCTTACAAGACCATCTGCGGAAGCGCTGTCTGATTTCTGTGTGGTATCAGCAGAATCATTTCCCTTAGAACCGCATCCTGCGAATAATGTTGCGGTCATTGCAGCTACAAGACCAAGTGCCATAAACTTTTTAAATTTCATGTTGTTCTCCTCCTTAAACATGTGAATTATTAAGTTAATTTAAGTATACATTTTTTGTTAATTTAATCATCACTCTTTATTGCTTTTAATCATATCATATTGCGTTTTCAAACACATTCCCTATAATGCACAATTTTACATTTACTTTTTTATGCATTATGTCTATATATTTTTGTCCAAAAAGTAATTTTAAGTTATATTTCATTTTAAATTGTTGCTTTTTACCTTTCATCCAATTATACTTAATTAAAAACTGGTTATGATTGAAAGAGGATGATTTTATGGAACAATTACAGCATCATGGGATTACAGGAACGGTGCCAAAGCATGTATTATCTGACAACATGAAAAACTTTACGGCTTTTCCGCTGTCCGCACCAGCGGATGACGGCTTTATTCATCTGCTCGGAAAAGGCATCTGTTCCTTTCCGAACAATTGTTCCATGACATTCCGTATCAACGCGCCTTATCATTTTTTCTATGTATATGAAGGCACTCTTTCTGTAACGGATGAACATCATACGTGTCGGCTGGCAGACCGGCACGCAGCGCTTCTTCCGATTTCCGGTCCCCTCACGATCGAAATCTTAAAAGGCCACTGCCACTATTTCCATATGTATATTTCCGGTCTCGCCCTCCTGCAGTTTCACACACTGCTCCCATCACCTCTTGCCTATCCGACAGAGAGTTCTTCTATGTTTACTCTGTTCCATACGATGGAGCATTTACAGAATCTGCAGAAAGACACTTTTAATGATCCTCTGTCCGTCTGCCGGATCTCCATGTGGATCACCAATATTCTTACGGAAATGGCTGTCTATTCCGGCCATCCTGCCACACGCCGGGATACGATCCCGGATTATCTGTGGGAAATTCATCATTTATTTGACACACAATACGGAGAAAATTATTCACTGGACGAACTGGAAAATACGTATTCCGTCAGCAAATACCGGATCTGCCGCGAGTTTTCTAAATACTATGGGGCTTCTCCTGTCCAGTACTTAAACCATAAGCGGATTGAAGAGGCTAAAAAACTGCTTCTGACTACCAACGACACCATACACGAAATCGGAAGCAAGGTAGGAATTCATAATACCAATCATTTTATCAATCTGTTTAAACGGGAAACCGGGGCAACCCCACTTGCATTTAAGCAGGATGCCCCGGTTTCTATATCCGAGCTACACTATCTTTAAATACCACATGTCCATCTACAATGAACACACCGGCTGTATAGTTTTCATTTGCAATTTTGCGGACAATCTTGTGAATGGCTCTGCGTGCCATCTCCGATATATCCACCTCATATGTCGTAATTCCGATATCGCACAGCCCCGGATAAAGAAAATTATCAAATCCCACAACGGAAACATCTTCCGGAACCCGGTAGCCTTCATTTTCAAGTTTCCGGATCAGATACGAAGCTGCAAGATCGCAGTTACAGACAAATGCCGTCGGCATATCTTTCGGAAATTTATAATATTTTTCCAGATCCATCCGCCCGGTTTTGGTATCCCGGTCATCAATCACATAATCTTTTGGCACATCCACTCTGTGTTCCATCATAGACTTGCGGTAACCAAGATATCGGTCTGTAATACTGTTTGTCATGCCAACCGTTCCTACATAGGCAATTTTTGTATGCCCCATGGAAAAAAGATAATTCGTCAGTGCATAGGTGCCGTAAAAACTATTGGAAATAACTGTGTCCAGACCAACGGCATCGTTATAAAAATCCAGACAGACCACCGGCACGCCGCCCTCTTTTTCAATCTTTTCAATGTATGGTTTTGTCATATCGCCAAGAATGATCAGACCATCCACCTTTTTTTCCTGAAGCAGAAGCGGCATCTGGTTTTCCAGCACACTCTCCCTTGAAATACTTTCGAGCAGCGTAAAACACCCACGGGAAACTGCCCTCTTGTTTACTTCCTGATACATTTTCCAGTAAAAGGAAGCGTATTTGTCCAGATATACTTCCTGTATCAGGACTCCGATATTATATTGTTTTTCCGCAGACTGCCGTTTTGTCTCCGAAGGACTGCGGTAACCAAGCTCTTCTGCAAGGTTCTTTATTTTCTCCCGCATCTCTTCACTGACGCCTTTTTGTCCCGACAAGGCTTTGGAAACGGTTACCGTGCTGACACCAACCTGTTCGGCGATATCTGCAAGTTTCACTGCTTTTGCCATAATTCCCTCGATATTTTCATACTAATTTACTTATTTAACTATATAAACTGGATAATTTAAGTTGATTTTACATTCTTTTTCTTCCTCTGTCAATTAATCTGCCACAAAATGGTACAGATAACTTCTGTAATCTCCCTGCTCGGAAGGAACCAGCATACCGGCATTCATAAGCAGATCTCCGCCGTATACGCATTCGTTCTCCATCTCACCTTCCAGACGATAATCCAGATTCGGATTCAGTCCCTGCAGGCGTACTTTTAAACTGTGGTAATTCGGGCGTGCGTGTACGGTCACGAAAGTAACCAGTGCCTCTTTTTTATCTTTGGATACTACCATATAACAATCGTAGAAATGATTTTCCCGGTAAGAAGCGATACGGTAATAATCCCCCTCCCTTACCAGATCGTTATACTTGTGATACATAGCTGTCTGCTGTGGAATCTGTTCCTGCTCTTCCTTTGCAATCTTTGTGATATCCAACTCATAACCAAAGGTTCCTGCCAGGGCAACTTCCCCTCTTGTCTTAAACGGGGTATTTCTGCCCACGGTATGGTTCGGGCAGTCCGAAACGTGTGCTCCCATTGCGGACAGTGGATAAATCAGTGCCGTACCTTCCTGAATGCCAAGTCTCTCGATTGCATCCGTATCATCCGAGCACCAGATCTGTGGGCTGTAATAAAGCATACCCGGATCAAAACGTGCTCCACCACCGGAACAGTTCTCCAGAAGAAGATCCGGGAAATCACGGGTCAGGCGTTCCTGCATCTCATACACACCAAGCACATAACGGTGGCTTAACTCCCCCTGGCGGTCTGCCGGAAGCGCAAGGCTTCCCAGATCGGTAAGCTGACGGTTCATATCCCACTTCACATATTCGATATTGGCACTGTTTAAAATTGCACGGATCTTTTCATAGATGCAGTCCCTCACATCTTTTCTGCTGAAATCAAGGACATACTGATTTCTCGAAAGCGTTCCGGTGCGTCCTTTCACAGCAATTGCCCAGTCCGGATGCTCTTTGTACAATTCCGAATCCGGGGAAATCATTTCCGGTTCCATCCAGATACCGAATTTCATGCCAAGCTTATTCACTTCATCTACCAGATAGTTCAATCCGCCCGGCAGTTTCTTTTCATTAACAAACCAGTCCCCAAGACTTGTACTGTCATCGTTGCGGTGTCCAAACCAGCCATCATCCATAACCAGCATTTCAATTCCGTACTGAGAGGCAAGTTTTGCAATATCTAAAAGTTTTTCGGTATTGAAATCAAAGTAGGTTGCTTCCCAGTTGTTGATCAGAATCGGGCGTTTCTGATTGCGGTATTTGCTGCGGATTAAATGATTCCGATAGAAGTCGTGGAAATTACGGGTCATTTTTCCAAGTCCCTCTGCGGAAAATGTAAGGACAGCTTCCGGTGTATAAAATGATTCTTCACTTTCCAGTTTCCAGGAAAAATCTGCCGGATGAATTCCCATGACTGCACGGATACTGTCAAACTGGCTTTTTTCCAGCTGTGCGATAAAATTGCCGGAATAAATAAAATGCATGGCATACACTTCGCCGGCTGTCTGTGTCGTGGAAGATTTCATCCATGCCATAAATGGGTGTTCCTGATGGGAGGACTCCCCACGGATACTTCCCACACTGGTCTTTCCATATCCCAGCGGACGGCGGTCCATCTGGCGTTCTCTTGCCCATGAACCGTGAAGTGTCAGCATCTCGTAGGCATCATCATCCATATCCATGCATGCCGAATATGCTTTTGTGAGGTAAACTGCCTCTTTGCTCTGATTGCTGATGCGCACGCTTCTGGTAATCATATCGTTTTCTTCAAACACGGTATAATACAGATCCACATCCAGCTGCAACACTTCATCCCTGCAGCGAAGAATCAGTGTCTGTGCAGTATGCTCCCTGTCAAATGCGGACGGAAGTCCCGGAAGTTCTGGTTTCTGATCTGTAATTTCATAGGAAACATACGTCGGCATAACCGCATGCTGACCTGCCTGTGTACGCACGGCAATACTGCTTTCCCTGTAATCTCCCACTCCGTTTCCCGAATATTCTGCCGGAAATGTGTCATAAAAAGAGCAGCACTCTCTTTCATTCCCAGACGGAACAAACGGTGCCTCTCCGGTGCGGAGCAGATAACGCAGATCCTGTCTGCGAACACGCCTGCCGTAATATACGTGACCCACAAAGGTCCGATGGTCTGCAAGACCTATGATATAGCTGGTATTCGCTGTCTCCAGGCAAAACAGATCCAGATTTTCATCAAATACGATACTCATGTTAATCCTCCAGTATGTTTTCTTCTATAAATTTCACTGCCAGATCCTTGTTTTTTAAACCTGCTGCCAGACCTACCACACAGGTATCCGGATACCAGCCGGTTTTTTCCACCCACGCATTGCCTTTTAGTTTTATGCCAATCGGATATTTTTTCCCTGTCTCCGTACTTTTCACATACACAATATCATCTTTGTATTTTTCCAGTACCTCTTCCGGAAAACATTCCCGTATATCCGTAAAATAATCGAATTCTCCCAGTGAATAAAAGAAATCATAGTCGGAAAAAAACACATCCACGGACTGTGTCATAAAGAGGCTCTGAATCATCTGAATGCTCTCTGCGGATGCCCCGTCGTTCTCATTTGCCGAGGCTCCCAGATTACTGCTGACAAGCACTTCGCTTTTATCCGGATCCAGTCCGTTTTCTTTTAGGAAATCATTATAATAACCGGAATCCCCAGCCGGATTGTCAGCAGACTGTATGGCATTTACCGCCATAATTTCCAGTGCGGTATCCTTTTGCGTAACATAATGGATGATCAGAAAGCTGATGATTCCTATAATGGCAAGTGCGACAATGGTCTGCAATCCATAGTAATGAACCAGATACCATATTTTATCTTTTCCATGCAGCTCTTTTAACTTTTCTCTTTCTGTCTTCGGTTTCTCTTTTTTATAGAGGATGCTGTCTTCTCCTGCTTTGGAAAAATCCGGTCTTATATTTTTCTGCTCATCCATAAATTTTATTCTCCTGCATATGCAAGCATCGCGGTGCGCAGCTCATCCAGTTTCTTTTCCGAATCTTTGATATCTGCTCCGACAACACCAAAGTAGAATTTGATCTTTGGTTCTGTTCCGGATGGACGTACACAGCACCATGCATTGTCACTTAACTCATAGTAAAGTACGTTGCTCTCCGGCAGACCTGTCGGTGTCACTTTGCCGCTTGCGATTTCTGTTCTTGTATCTTTCTTGTAATCCCGAAGTGCCAGAACATCCCATGCACCGATCTTTTTCGGCGGGTTGCTGCGCATCTCGTTCATCATACTCTGAATCTTTTCTGCTCCGTCCATACCCTTTAAGGTCATAGTCTCAAGGCCTTCTTTGTAATAGCCGTAAGTCTCATACAGGGAAACCATGGCATCCCAGAGAGTGATTCCGTTGGATTTGCACCATGCTGCCACTTCGCAGAGCATCATGACTGCCACACAGGCATCCTTATCTCTTGCATAAGTACCTGCCAGACATCCGTAGCTTTCTTCCAGGCCAAAGACATATTCGTATGTATTCTGCTGCTTGAAGAATTTGATCTGCTCTCCGATATACTTAAATCCGGTCAGCACTTCGATCAGTTTTACTCCATATGCTTTTGCGATTGCCTTTGCCATGTCGGTCGTTACGATAGTCTCAACCAGTGCTCCGTTTGCCGGGAGTGTTCCGGTTGCTTTTCTCTCACGCAGAATGTACTCTGCAATCAGCATACCGGACATATTTCCAGTGAAACTTACATACTCTCCTGTCTTGGTATCCTTTGCATAAACACCCAGACGATCGGCATCCGGATCGGTTGCCAGAACGATATCCGCATCTACTTCTTTTGCCAGTTTCAATGCAAGCTCAAATGCCTTTGGCGACTCTGGATTCGGATAGGAAACGGTCGGGAAATTTCCATCCGGAAGTTCCTGCTCTTTTACTACATAGACATTTTCAAATCCCAGTTCTTTTAATACACGGCGTACCGGGAGATTTCCTGTTCCATGTAACGGAGTGTAAACGATCTTGATATCTTTTGCCATCGCTTTGATGATTTCCGGATGGATCGACTGTTTTTTCAGTTCTTCCATATAGCGGTCATCCATTTCTTTTCCGATGGTATGATAAAGTCCTGCAGCTTCGGCCTCAGATTTCATCATAGTCTTCACCTGTGAAAAATCAGTGACTTTTGCCACTTCTGCAAGAATATTTTTATCGTGTGGAGGTGTGATCTGTGCGCCATCCTCCCAGTATACTTTGTATCCGTTATACTCGCGTGGATTATGGCTTGCCGTAATTACGATACCTGCAATACATCCAAGTTCACGGACGGAAAATGACAGTTCCGGTGTCGGACGCAGGGATTCAAAACGATAAGTCTTAATCCCGTTTGCATTCAGGCAGAGTGCTGCCTCATCGGAAAACTCCGGGGACATGATACGGGAATCATAAGCGATCGCAACTCCCTTGTCCTGTCCGTTCTGGGAAATGATGTAGTTTGCCAGTCCCTGGGTTGCCTGACGAACCGTATAAATATTCATACGGTTTGTTCCTGCGCCGATTACCCCGCGCAGACCACCAGTACCAAACTCCAGCTGACGGTAAAAACGATCCTCGATCTCTGCATCATTTCCTTGTAGTGCCAGCAGTTCTTTTTTGGTATCCTCATCAAAATAATTGTCTGTGCACCATTTCTTGTATGTATCCATATAACTCATTTCAGGTCCCCCTTCTATTCGGCTTTTTTATTTTAGTATACCATAATTTAAGTTTGTGTAAATATATTTTTAATCGGAATTAAGCTAAATTTTCATTCCAAAACTTGTGAATATTTCCGACAAATCACTTCGAGTGCTTCTTTTCCATACACTTCATAATCGTTTCTTTTGACTGGTTTTGTGCCGTTTCCATGCCAGGCCGCCCACTCCCAGATTCCAAATCCGCCTACCCATTCTCTCTTTTGGCAGGCGGCAAACATTGTCCGGAACCAGTCTGCCTGTCCTTTTTCGTCATATGCGCCCTGCACGCCCCAGTCGTTTGGCACCTGATTCGAGCCCTCCACAGACATGCAGCCTGCCTCGGCAAAGAAAAATGGCTTGTCAAACTTCTTTACCACCTGTTCAATACGATCCAGCTGATTGTCCCAGTCGTTGATCGGATAATACCCACTGGATGAAATCACATCTACCGCATCCCACCATTTCACATTGTGTTCCTGGTACTTATCCGTATTGTAGGAAACCAGTCCATCATACTTCCGGCGGATTGACGCAATCACTTCCCGCCATTCCGCTTCGCGGCGCTCGGTCTGCACCATCTCGCAGCCTGCAATAAACAGATCCACTCCGCACTGCTGCGCAAGTCCGGCATAGTGTTCCTGAAATGCCCGGTAAGAGGCGAACCAATTGCTCCACTTCGGTTCACACACGACATCTTCATCAAAGAAATTGATATGTGCCCGCCAGGTTCCATCCGCACAGTTTGCGGTCGGTTTTAAGGCAACGTTAAGCCCCAGTTCTTTGGCATAGCCGATCATGGCGATCAGTTCTTCATCGGTCACATTCCGGTCTGTCCGATAATCAATCTCCTCGGAAAATGCGGTCTTTTGCATACCGTTCGGTGCAAAAATGACATAATTTGCCCCCGTCTTTTCTTTCATGAGCTTTAAGCTCTGTCTGGTTTCTTCTTTTTCAAATGTACCTCTTGCGCAAAATGGTGCAAAGGTGACTGCATTGATTCTCTTCATGTTTTCCTCCATTGTGTTTTCCAGAAATTTACTTCAATATAGCATATTTTTTTCGGGAGGGGAATTGGTTTAAACATAAGTTTTTTTCAAAACGACGGAAGAAGGGAGTCATTCTCTTTTTCCAGAAAAATTTGCAAGTCAGCTCCGGTCCTGATTTCACGTACGTATTTGCGAGTTTGCAGGATTACGCTATTTGCGTTATTTGATGGAACTCCGGAGCAGTTGCAAATTTGTTCTTTCAAAAGAAATGATTCCCTTCTTCCTGTGTGTTGGAAAAAAGATAAGTACCAGGATAAGGATCACAAATCCATTTGCTTCTGTTTTGGCACGTGGTATAATAAATTTGCTTACACATAACAGAAAGTTACGGAGAATATAGGATGATGAATATAGATGAAAAAAAGAAACTGGCACTGGAAGTGATTGCGCGACTGAAGCAGGCATACCCGGATGCGGCCTGCAGCTTAGATTACAATGAGGCCTGGAAGCTGCTCGTCAGTGTGCGGCTGGCGGCACAGTGTACGGATGCCCGCGTGAATATGATCGTACCCAAACTATATGAAAAATTCCCGGATGTCAATGCTTTAGCAGATGCTCCTGTGGAAGAAATCGAAGAAATTGTGCGTCCCTGTGGACTGGGAAAAAGCAAGGCAAGGGATATCAGTGCCTGCATGCGGATGCTGCGGGATGTGTATGGTGGAAATGTTCCAAACGATTTTAATGCCCTGTTAAAGCTGCCGGGTGTCGGGCGTAAAAGTGCCAACCTGATTATGGGAGATGTCTTTGGAAAACCGGCCATCGTGACGGACACGCACTGCATCCGTCTGTGTAACCGGATTGGTCTGGTCGACCATATCAAAGAGCCAAAAAAGGTGGAAATGGAATTGTGGAAAATCATTCCGCCGGAAGAAGGGAATGATTTATGTCACCGCTTTGTGCTGCACGGACGTGACATCTGCAGCGCACGCACGACTCCGCACTGTGAGCACTGCTGCCTGCAGGATATCTGTGCACAGCGCATATAATCCACATCTGTGCATGTTACCCTGTTATGATTACACAGAAGGCAATGCTTCTTCTGGTATCAGCCTTTGCATATCCGGTGGCAGCGGAGCCGTAAACTCCATCGGCTCCCCTGTCATAGGATGGCAAAATGAAAGTTTCCAGGCATGCAGTGCCTGACGTCCAATATCATATTGCCCTCTCTCACAGGAAAAAGTCTTTCCGCAGGAAAAATGTCTCTCCCCGGAATTTTCATCGTCCCAACGGTCAATCTGATTTTCCCCGTATGCCGGATTATAAAGAAAATCTCCCACCAGCGGATGTCCCAGATATGCCATATGCACGCGGATCTGGTGGGTTCTCCCGGTTTCCAGCTGAAGTTTCACCAGACTTCGGAACTTCTGTGCATTTCCGGTCTGCCATCCGGTCAGAACCCGGTAATGCGTCACCGCCCGGTCTCCCCGCTTAAAATCCACCACGCGTCGCAGACAGCGATCCTCTTTTCTTGCAATCGGGGCATCCATGACACCAGAAACCGGCATAACCTTTCCCTCCACAATCGCAAGATACGTCCGGTGAATCCCGGGTGCTTTTAGTCCCTGCTCGGCTTTTGCCCGCACCATCTGCCCGAGGATCGCCGCAGAAACCGCATGTTTTGCCACAATGGTAAGCCCGGAGGTATCCCGGTCCAGCCGGTTGATACAGCGGAACACAAAGGGAACGCCCTGCTCTTTAAAATACCATGCCAGTGCATTACCGAGAGAATTCTCCGGATTTCCACGGGATGGATGAACCGGCATTCCTGCCGGTTTGTTGATCACAAGCAGATCCTCATCCTCATAAACGATGACAAACGGCAGTTTTACCGGACGGATCTGTCCGGAATTATCCGTTTCCCGAATCCATACGGTCAGAACATCTCCTTCTTCAATCATATGGTTCATATGTACATACGTTCCGTTCAGGCAGATTGCCTGTTCATCTTTGCGCAAATCCACAAGATTCTGCCGGGAATACCCTTTTTCTTTTAAAAATCCACTGATTTTCTGTGGTTTCTCCAGACCGTTAATCTGATATGATATGCTTCTGTCCATAATGGTCATCATTGATCTCTTTCCCAGGTAAATGTCCCCCTGTATGTAAGATTCTCCGGTCTGGAATCTTTGATACGTTCTGACGGATACACTGTCTCCGCTACCACAAACCAGCCAATCACCGCAATCATCAGAAGATAAAATAAAAGTACTTCCTTTTTATTCCCCATATACTTTTTCATCTTTCAGTTTCTCACCCTGTCCTTTATACTTTATATTTTGCATTCATATGTTTTCTTTTAATTATTCCATAACTATACCGGAAATGCAAGCACCACGTTCCTGTTCACTCAGCACTGCGCCATATCACGCAAAAAAGGGATTACCACCCATTTCGTGGTAATCCCCTGAAAAGAAAACTCAGATTGTTCCGATTACGGTAAGTGTGCCTGCGCCCGGTGTCACTGTCCACTCGCCGGTTGTGGCATCCTGCGTAAAGGTTGCTGCCGGTACGGTAATCTGCCCTTCCTGCGTTGCAAACGTACCGGTCGTGGCATTGTAGGAATAATTTGCAGGATCCGACCAAGCCGTTCCATTATACGATACCGCAAGATTCGAAAGTACCGGATCGAATGTGTCTGTCACCACTGCGCCGGTTGCCGCCAGTGCCGCAGTATTTCCGGTATTCTGGATAAGGAACGTATAGGTCAGTGTTCCATTTTCCGTAACCGGAACCGGACTGACGGATTTGGTGATTGTCAGCTTCGGGCCACTTTCCGCGATAACGGTTTCCTTTGCGGTAACCGGTGTAATTCCCCCTCCGGAAACGGTCACCGTGTTGGTAATCTCCGATTCCGCCAAAAGAGGTGCAAACGCATTGGTTTCTGCCTCATATACAATGGTCACGTTCCCCCCGCCGGTACACTGATCCCGGAAACGGAAAGGGGTGGTCCTGCCGTGACTGCCGGTGTTGTCTGTAAGATTCCATTGCTGTAATAACGCACGGTATCTGCCACATACGTCAGCGGCACCAGTGTGTCTGTGCCAAATGCATATGCCCCCAGATCATCTGCAACCGTCAGTCCTGTCATGGCTGTATTTCCGGAATTCACTATGCTCACAACATAGGTGACACGGTCATTCTGCCCGTATGTTTTGCGTACCGCAGTTTTGGTTGCGGCAAGTACCTCAAGGATTTCTCCCACTGCAACGTTGGAATTGGCTACAGCGTTTCCATAGCGGAGCTGTGCCTGATTGGTAAATATTGCCATTTTTTTGCATCCTTTCATTTTATTCAGGTATGCTTTATCATATGACAAAAATTTTCCATATGTGCAGCCGCGCCGTCATTATTCTTTCAAATATATTTCCGGTCTTCTGTCCCGGAACAGCCCCCAGCTTCTTCTTTCTTCTTCTATTTCATCCAGATCAAACGTATGCAGGATAAAGCCTTCTGATACCCTGTCCATCTCTTCTGTCACTTCCCCTGTTGCGTCTGTGATAAAAGAGGAACCGTAAAACGTGAGGGCTGAGCTCTGCTGTCCATTTTCCGCGCACGGTTCCACGGTTTCTGTCCCGATCCTGTTTGCAGCAATGACCGGCATAAGATTACATGCCGCATGCCCCATCATGCACCGTCTCCAGTGCGGCATGCTGTCGCAGCCAAGTATCGGCTCGCTTCCGATTGCAGTTGGATAAAAAAGGAGTTCCGCCCCTTTTAGTGCCATGCCTCTTGCCGTCTCCGGAAACCACTGATCCCAGCAGATTCCAACCCCAATCGTCCCATATCTGGTTTTAAATGCCCGAAACCCTGTATCACCGGGCGTAAAATAAAATTTTTCCTGATAATAATGGTCGTCCGGAATATGTGTTTTCCTGTAAATGCCGCGCACACTTCCATCGGCATCAATGACTGCCACGGAATTGAACATCTGTCTGTGATCCCCGGCTTCATAAAAGCTCACCGGAATCACCGTTTCCAGCTCTTTTGCCAGTTTTTTCATATGGATGACAGCATCATCTTCCTCCAGCGTTCTTGCATATCCATAATATTCATACCTTCTCTCCTGACAGAAATACGGTCTTTCGAAAAGTTCAGGAGGAAGAATGACCTGCGCCCCCTGTGCAGCGGCCTCCCTGATCAGTTCCGATGCTTTTTCTATATTTTCTTTTACATCGCTGCCGCAGCCCATCTGTATGGCAGCCACTGTGGTTTTTCTCATATCATGCTCCTCCCATCCTCCCGGAATCAGCCGGTATCTGCTGTGTAATACAATGAATGTTCCCACCACCGACAATAATATCACGTGCGTAAACCGGGTATACCTTCCTTCCGGGAAAAAGCCCCCCTATGATGTTCACAGCCTCTGCATCCATCTCATCACCAAACTGGGGAATCAGGACTCCTCCATTTGTAATATAAAAATTAACATAGCTTGCGGCAAGCCGCTCCCCTGCTTTTCGCTGCTCCTCCCCCTCTTCAAAGGAAAAACCAGCAAGTTCATATTCCGTTATACAAACCGGCTTCCCCGGAACCGGGACTTTGTGGACTATGAGCTTCCGCCCCCTGGCATCTGTCTCTTTTTCCAATATTGCAAGATCTGCAGATGACAAGGGATACTGCGGATCTTTGGGATCCTCCGTCCACGCAAGCACCACATGTCCGGGAGCGGTAAATGCACAGACATTGTCTATGTGTCCGTTTGTCTCATCGTTGTAGATTCCATATGGAATCCAGATGATTTTTTCTGCCCCAAGATAATCCTTTAACTTCTGTCCGATCTTTTCTTTTGAAAGTTCCGGATTCCTGCCTTTGCTGAGCAGACAGCTTTCTGTCACAAGGATGGTTCCCTCTCCATCGGTATGGATTGCCCCGCCTTCTAACACAAACGGATGCGCATCATACAGATCATATTCTGTCTTCCGGCAAAAAGAGGACGCTACTTTATCATCCTTTTCCCAGTCTGCATACAATCCGTCACAGATTCCACCCCATGCATTAAAACACCAGTCAATTCCCCGTACCTGCCCCTGCCCATTGACAACAAAGGTCGGTCCGACATCCCTCGCCCATGCATCATCCGATGCAATTTCCATATAATGGACCGGATAATTTTTCTGATAGTTTTTTTCTTTCCGGACAGCTTCAATTATCATTTGTGCATGATCCAGCTCCCCTGCTTCCACCAGCAGATATACCGTCTCGGATTCCGCAATGGCACATATGACATCCGCAAAAGCCTCTCTTGCCTTTTTTGCACCATATATCCAGGAACCCGGCCGTTTCGGCCATATAAGTATTGTCCCTTTGTGCGGTTCATACTCCGCCGGCATATGAAATCCATCCTTGCTAGGACAACCTTCCTTTAAAATCTTCATATCCAAATCTCCTGATTACCCTGCATTCTTTATCTGCCCCCATAACTGCGATGTCCGGAAGCGGCATACCGTTAAACGTATTATTTTTGACCATGGAATAAATTGCCATGTCACAGAATGTAAGCCTGTCACCCACTTTTATCGCTTTATCAAATGAGTAATCGCCGATCACATCACCTGCCAGACAGGTACAGGAAGAAAGCCGGTATGTATATGCTTTCTCCCCTGCTTTTCCACTGTCCTTAAGCGGCGGACGATACGGCATTTCGAGTACATCCGGCATATGGCATGCCGCCGAAGTGTCCAGAACCAGTATCTTTATCCCATTGTTTTCGACAATATCGAGCACGGTTGTCTCAAGATAGCCTGCATTCAGGGCTACTGCCTCCCCCGGCTCAAGATAAATTTCAAGGTCATATGTTTCCTGCATGCGCCGGATACAGTCCTCCAGTTTTTCCATGTCGTAACCGGCTTTTGTAATATGATGTCCGCCACCCATATTAAGCCATTTCCGTCCGTACAGCAGATCTCCAAACTTTTTTTCCACGGCATCAAGTGTCGCTTCGAGGGCATCCGAATTCTGTTCACAGAGCGTATGGAAGTGAAACCCATCTATCTGCGACAGGTCAAAACCGTTTTGTATGGCTTTGTCAAGCTCTGCCCTCGTTATACCAAGCCTTGAACCTGTACCGCACGGATCATAAATCTCATGCCCTTCCTGTGTAGAACACTCCGGGTTAATTCTAAGTCCTGTGCTTACCCCTGCGGCTGCTTCTTTGATTTTTTCCTTATGAACCAGAAACTGGGAAACGGAATTAAAAACAATATGGTCACATATTTTTACCAGTTCGTCCATTTCTTCCGGCAGATATGCCGGACAGAAGACATGGTTTTCTTTTCCCATCTCTTCCTGTGCCAGACGTGCTTCATACAGCCCGCTTGCCGTCGTCCCACTTAAATATTTTCCAATCAGGGGATATTCACAAAATGCGCTGAATGCTTTCTGTGCAAGAAGGATCTTTGCGCCCGTTCTCTGCATTACATGATGCAAAATCTTCAGGTTTTCTGTCAGTTTTCCCTCATCTATCACGTAGCAGGGAGTTTTCAGTTCATTAATCTTCATCCTTCCCTCCGGCTCAATCCATATGAACAGAAGGGTCTGCTGTCTTGTAACAATCCACGGATACCGGATTTTCAACTACCTTCCATGGAAGACCAAATTTATTCAGTGCCTCCATATACGGATCCGGATCCATCTCCTCAAGATTGAATACCCCGGGCTTTTTCCAGAGTCCTGTCACAACCATCATGGAACCGATCATTGCCGGTACTCCTGTTGTGTAGGAAACTGCCTGTGATTCCACTTCTTTGTAACATTCCTGATGGTCACATACATTATAAATATAAATAGATTTCTTTTTTCCGTCCTTTATCCCATTAAAAATACATCCGATATTTGTCTTCCCTACTGTCCGTGGTCCAAGTGATGCCGGATCTGGAAGCAGTTCTTTTAACACCTGTAACGGCACCACTTCTTTTCCGTCTACCATAATCGGATCTGTCCGGAGCATTCCCACATCCTCAAGGCATTTCATGTGTGTAAGATAACTCTGTCCAAACGTCATGAAAAACCGGATTCTTTTCACACCCGGAATATTTTTGGCAAGGGATTCTATTTCCTCATGGTGGAGAAGATACATATCTTTTTCTCCGACCTGGTCAAAATTATACTGTGCCCGCCACTCCATCGGCTCGGTTTCTACCCAGTGCCCATCCGTCCAGTAGGAACCATTAGCGGATACCTCCCGAAGATTTATCTCCGGATTAAAGTTTGTGGCAAACGGATATCCATGATCTCCGCCATTACAGTCAAGTATATCAATGGTGTGGATTTCATCAAAATAATGTTTCTGCGCATATGCCGTAAATACCGATGTGACACCAGGGTCAAACCCGCTTCCAAGAATTGCGGTAAGTCCTGCCTCCTTGAATTTTTCCTTATAAGCCCACTGCCAGGAATAATCAAAGTAAGCGGTAAATCCCAGTTTTTTGCACCGCTTCTCATAAATTTCCCTCCACTGTGGATCTTGCGTATCCTCGCACTCGTAGTTTGCGGTATCAATATAGTCAACTCCACAGGCAAGACATGCATCCATAATCGTAAGATCCTGATAAGGGAGTGCCACATTGAGCACTGCATCCGGCCGGTACGAACGGATCAGTGTTTTTAATTCTTCCACGTTGTCCGCGTCAACCCTTGCCGTCTCAATTCTGGAAGCTGTTTTCCCTTCAAGTTTTGCCTTTAAATCGTCACATTTTGACAGGGTACGGCTTGCAATCATGATGTCCGTGAAAACTTCACTGTTCTGACAGCATTTTCTGATTGCCACCTGTGCAACACCGCCACATCCAATAATAAGTAATCTGCTCATTTTTATTCCTCCTGTATCATTTGTTTTACCGGGTTTCTTCCTCTTCGAGTAAGTCCTCTACATATTTTGGAAGCATAAATGCCCCCCGGTGTAAATTTGTAGTATAGTACCATGTTTTCATTCCAAGTGCATCCCATCTTTCTGCATCAAGATCATTCAGCGGATGATACTTTTTAGAAGCGAATCCGAATAACCAGTACCCGGAAGGACAGGTCGGGATATGTGCCTGGTATACCCGGCTGATCGGGAATGACTTATAGACTTTTCTGTGCATTTTCCGGCATTCAGCCTCATCCTCGTCATAAAACGGGCTTCCATGCTGATACACCATGATTCCGTCCTCCCGGAGAGCTTTATAACAGCTTCCGTAAAATTCTTTTGTAAAAAGTCCTTCCGTATGCCCCAATGGATCTGTTGAATCGTTGATGATCAGATCGTATTCATCATTTTTCCCACGCAGGAATCTAAGCCCATCATCATAATACATTGAAATTCTGGGATCCTCTAACCCACATGCCACCTCCGGGAAAAATTTTCTGCATACATCCACAAACATTTTATCGGTTTCTACCACGTCAATCTTTTCAACAAACGGGTATTTTATGAGTTCTTTCGCCACACCCCCATCCCCGCCACCGATAATCAGAATTTTTTTTGCATTGGGATGGACTGCCATCGGCACATGGGTCACCATTTCATCATATATAAATTCATCTGCATCGGAAAAAACAATTTCACCATCCAATGCTGCCATTTTTCCAAATTCATAGGATTTAAATACATCTATCTTCTGATATTCACTTTTCCCCGAAAAAAGCTGCTCCTCTATCCGGACATCCAGTTTTACATTAACTGTATGATATTCCGAAAACCACATTTGCATATCTTTACCTCCTGTTGCCACTCATGCCAGTACCTGAAGATATTCCACTGCCGGATCTTCGGTTCCCTGCATGGAGCATCCTTTTTCTTTTGCATACAGAATATATTCCGCAATCTCTTTTGTAATCCGTTCCCCCGGGGCAAGAATCGGAATCCCCGGTGGGTAGCACATGACAAACTCTCCACTGATGCATCCCACGGAATCTTTTATGCTTAGCGATTTTTTTTCTGCATAAAAAGCTTTCTGCGGAGATACCGCCACCTCCGGATTGATATATTCCCCGGACAAAAGCCCTGTCCTGTCCCTGCTGTATAACCTCTTGATATCCTGCAATGCCCCTACGAGTCTCTCAATATCCTGAATTCTGTCACCAATGGAAATATACGCAAGGATATTACAGATATCACCGAATTCGATCTGTATGTCATATTCATCCCGGAGCAGGTCATATACTTCTATTCCGGCAAGCCCGATATCCAGTGTATAAACGGACAGCTTGGTGACATCGTAATCGTAAATGCTGGTTCCATTTACCAGATCACGCCCATAGGCATAGTAACCGCCAATAGAATTGATTTCATTTCTGGCATATTCTGCCATTTTTGCAACTCTGGCAAAAGATTCTCTTCCCCGCAACGCAAGATTTCTTCTTGAAATATCAAGACTCGATAAAAGGAGATACGATGCACTGGTTGTCTGTGTCAGATTGATAATCTGCCTGACATGATCTGCTTTTACCGCTTTCCCGGTAAGAAGGATGGAGCTTTGTGTAAGGCTTCCCCCGGATTTGTGCATGGAGATGGCAGACATGTCTGCGCCTGCTGCCATACCACATACCGGAAGGTTTTCCCCAAAATACAGATGCGTCCCATGTGCTTCATCTGTAAGCACCTTGATTCCTCTGGAATGAGCAAGTTTTACGATTGCCCGGAGGTCTGAACATATCCCGTAATACGTCGGATTGTTTACCAGAACCGCTTTTGCATCCGGGTTGTCCTCAATCGCCCTGGCAACCTGGTCTATTTCCATTCCGAGAGAAATCCCAAGTTTCGCATTCATCTCCGGATTCACATAAACCGGAACTGCCCCACAGAGCACCAGTGCATTAAGTGCACTTTTATGGACATTTCTCGGTAATATAATTTTATCGCCCGCCTTACAGGTTGACAATATCATTGCCTGCACTGCCGATGTCGTTCCCCCAACCATGAGGAATGCATTTTCTGCGCCAAATGCATCTGCCGTCAGTTCTTCTGCTTCGCGGATAACAGAAACCGGATGGCACAAATTATCCAGTGGTTTCATGGAATTTACGTCCAGTTCCACGCACTTTTGTCCAAGCAGCTGTACCAGTTCCGGGTTTCCCCTGCCTCTTTTGTGCCCAGGCACATCAAATGGAACCACTCTTCTTTTTTTAAATTCCTCAAGTGCCTCATAAATTGGAGCTTTCTGCTGTCTATTAATATCCATTTACTACTCCTAACTCCTTACTGAAAAATAACAGGAGCCTCCAAGTCATTTTAACTCAAAGGCTCTTTTTCTTACATAACTTTATGCAAGTGCAGGTTCTTTTCCTGCAATAATCGCTTTCACTTCATTTTTCAATTCTGTATTCACTGGTCTTTCTCCTTTTTGTAACAAATATTGTCATCCCCAAAAGGCATCTGACCACACCTATATTATAACTTACCCATTTCTTTTATACAATCAATTTTTTGCATTATAATCCATGATTGTTCAGATAATTTGCCACACCATTGATTCCATTATTGGTATGAATATACCTGTCAAAAACCATTTGAATAATTTCCACTTCATCCTCTGCCGTCTTCAATATCATTCAGCATCCGCATAAATTCCTGACGACCTTTTATATTCTTTATACCTATAAATCGTCCGCTCACTGACATTGTTCCGCTTCGCAATCTCCACCATCGTCATACCGCTCTTCTTTAATATACTTCCATACGCCTGATTTATATATTGTCATTATTCCTTACGAATTCTTTCAACTACACTTTCCTGACTCATCTTTTTAAACTGATACTTTGGAATCGCATATGCAATTCCACTTAATATCGGAACCATAAGCAGGCACGGTACGATTGTAAGATGCATCTGAAAGAAAAATGCCGTACCAAGTGTATTCGCTAAAATCTTCTCAGCTCCAAACACAACTAATAATACTGCAATCATAAATGCGCCTCCCAAATATAGGAATCCCTCAGCCACTAGCATTTTCGATATCTGTTTTTTCGTCATTCCAACAACTTCCAAAAGTGCCAGTTCTTTTTTTCTGCTAATTACAGAAGTTGCTGTTGTATTAAAGAAATTCATAATGCCAATAAAGGCTAAAATAACGACAAGAAAACTACCGATCATATAATATTTACTGACAAACCGCCTAAAGCTCGCCTTCATATCCAATACAGAAAAAACATTGATCATATCATTTTCTTTCAAAACATTTTTATCAATGTATTCTTTTACTTGCTTATCCTCTCCCTGCCTCTTTATTTCTAAGCTGCACAGACACTCTTGCACGCAAAACCATCAAGCTAAACGGTTTCGTAATATAATCATTTGCCCCAGCTTCCAATCCTGTTACAATATCTACTTCCATGTTATTTACTGTAAGCAGAATAATCGACACCTGACTATTTTTCCTTATTTCTCTCACAAAATCAATCCCATTCCCATCCGGCAAGTTCACATCTAATAAAACCAATGTGATATCTTCCTTTTTCAAGATTTCTCTAGCTTCCTGCAAAGTTCTGCACTGATAAAAGAAATAAGCATCATTCTTTAAAGCCAGACGGATTCCATCATTTAATTTTTTGTCATCTTCAACAATCAGTAACTTTTCACTCATATTTTCTCTGCTTTCTTACAAATTACGCTAATTGTATCATTGCCAGTTTTATAAATCAAATCATTAAGTCAAAAGCTCCGACAGAATTTATCTTATAAACAGCAAAAAGCTCCCGAAGGAGCTTTCTACGCTTTCAATATACACTAATTCTTTCAACACAATCTCTTCTGCAGCATTCCATATTTGTTTTTCCTCTGCTTCACTATACAATACCGTTGTAAAAACCAATGTCCAAAG
>ERZ791826.143-NODE-143-length-87113-cov-14.867858_pt1 | contig 87113 bp, 76 predicted proteins | sample MGYA00510297_ERZ791826 | MGnify/ENA primary metagenome ERZ791826 (study PRJEB30046, sample SAMN00792004) | human gut metagenome | study: EMG produced TPA metagenomics assembly of the A metagenome-wide association study of gut microbiota in type 2... | reverse complement strand
GTTTACCAGTTCATGCTTACTCCCATCGAAATTTACATCCTCGTAGACGTAGATAGGCTTTGGCATAACGGTATTAATGCGGGGCTTTTTAATGTGACCCTTTTTTTCAAGATACTGCAGCGAAACATGGTCTTCATCTGCATCGATATACAGACGGCTTACTCTGCGTTTCTCCTTCAGCGGCTCCAGTAACAGAAACTCAAGGGTATGAATCCTATTCATTACGGTTTCCTTGCTTACCTCCTGTTCCCCGATACAGCAGGCATTGATTCCGCCTTTCCGGTAACTGCTTTCCACAGCCTCCTCCAGTATTCTGGCTTCTGCATCCTCTGAAATACGGACATGCGATTCCAAGCCCATGAGACGATCTAACAGATAGCAGTATTCCCCGGTTTCTTTATTGTGAAAATACGTCCTACTGTAACAGATTTCTCCCAGACTGGTCAGAAGCTTCGTTTCATCCCGGCGTTCAATGTACCAGCCTTTTCGCAGGTCCTGTCGTTTACGCAGCAGTTCATCATAGCTTTCCAGTTCTTCTTCAATCAGGGAAAGCCCTAACTTCGTTACCTCTTTAGTCACTCCATAAACCATTTCTGCAAATTTGGTAAGGTCATCTGTATAGTGACTAAAAATTTCTGTTAAATTTTTTACCCCTTGTTCCTGAAAATGTTGTATACTGTTAATCATGAAAGCATCCTCCTTGGATTGTTGGTTTGGTCACCTTAAATCCTAACACAGGAATCCGGTGCTTTCTATTTTTTTATTTTCCTACAAAAACTTTACCCTAACATTAATCGAATAATAATAAGTGGTATTTGCAACATTGCTTTCAATAATTCTAATATACGTATAAGAAAGAACAATTACAAAAAGCCCCAATACAGGGGTTTCTTGTAGTTATAAACTTGACAGCGGTGGTATTTTATTCATAATGTCAAAGATAATATCCGAATTTTTGAAATCATTCCTTAGCCGTTCTAGTTCTCTTGGGTCTTTTGCATAATATTTAATGAGCCTGTTTTCATATAAAACCATATAGTTAGCATCTGTAGAACCAATACCTACTTCAAACATTACACCGTTAAGCTTTATCTTATGAGGTTATAAAAATCGGTCAATAATATACTGAATCCAAGCTTCATAATGGTAGAACCTTTTGTTGCCATTCCAGATAAGAAAATTTCCGTCATCTCTTTTATCAATTGCAAAATGGCACCATCTGGTAACTGCCATCAAATTCTTATTCCCGTAGCTTTTGTCTTCGGGATTAACATATAATTCACCTTCATATCCTAAATCACCATAATAGCTGTAGTCTTTCCAGTTATAGTAGCTTTCTTTGATTTTTTCTACATCTCGCTCAATGTGAATTGTTCTAAAAAACTTACTAAGATAAGTCAAAAGGTATGGTGTCGCATTATCTGAAAATTTATATTCGCCATAAAATTTTGTTTTATAAACGCTCATACAATCACCCCACTTTCTTAGATGTAGATGTTGCAATTAAGTTTTTCTCAAAGTCGTATATGAAGAACTTTTGAACGTAATCATCTAAAAATGCAAATTCGCCATTTAATGCATGTTCATAGAGTTTACTAAGCAAATCATCATTTTCTTTTAGGTCGTTCTTTAGAAAGACGTAGAAAACTGCTTTACCATCCGCAAAGCCTGAAAGATTGAAAATTAAAGCATTTGGAGCATACTTGTAAAAAAATTTTTCAATTCTAATACCAGTTATAATGGCTCAGTTGTCAAGATAAAAATTTGATATTTTTATCTTGAACTGATATGTTGACGAGTTACATGGAAAATGTGTGAAGCATCTTCCGGATTTTTATATTATGCGGCTGCTCTGGCTGCCTCCAGAAGCATTACCGGATAGTATACCTCGGCAGGTCGTTTGTTCCCAATGGACTGATGGCATCTTTCAAAGTTATAGGTGTAGATATACCTTCCAATGGCTTCTCTTGCTTCCTTGAGATTAGCATACTCCGTGAGATATGCTTCCTCATATTTGAAGCTGCGGAACCAGCGTTCAATCATGATATTATCTGCCCATCGGCTTTTGCCTTGCGTTCTTCGGCAAGTTTTTCCCGGAGATTGTCTTCCCGCTTATTATCGAATGCGAGAGGAGCATTAGCAAGGAATTCTTTCTTCCAGTTGCGCAGGAGATCCTTGACATTTTTCCCATTCTGTAGTATGGTGTGCCATACTACCTACGACAAGGAGACAATTTTCTATGACTTTTTATGAAGAATTACAATTAAGTTCGACCGGCTCCAAAGCCTTGATCAAAAACACAACCGATCCAAAAGAGAAAAGACGCCACATTCTTATCTATAATTTTAAAGTCTATCTTGTGATGGCCTTCTGCTTTGTGTTTGTGACACTTTTTAGCATGCTCTTTGGTTCTGACAACAGCGTAGCCGGAGTGGTTTTTCTGCTGGCTCTTCTGGTGCTGCGCCAGGCTGACTTCGGCATCCGCACCTCCCATGGGCTTATATGTATTGCTGGTATTTTTACCCTTTTGATCACCGGTCCCCGTCTAGCCAACACCCTGCCGGCACCGGCATCTCTTTTGGTAAATTTCATCAGCATCCTGCTGCTAATGATCCTTGGATGTCACAATGTGATCATGTACAACCAGTCCACCTTCGTTTTAGGATATCTTCTGCTCTACGGCTACGATGTTACCGGCAGAGCCTATCTTCTCCGGGTACTGGGGCTGCTTGTCAGCATGATGGTCTGTATGCTTGTCTTTTACAAGAATCAAAAAAAACGCCCTTACCGGCGTAGTTTTCCGGATCTGTTCCGTGAATTTAACTTAAAATCTGCCCGCAGCCAGTGGTATTTATCCCTTACCTGGATCGTCTGCTCGGCTATGTTTATCATGCAGCTGCTTTCCCTGCCCCGGGCTATGTGGGCAGGCATTGCCTGCATGAGCGTGTGCCTTCCTTTTCCGGAAGACAGCAAAGACCGTACTTGGAAAAGAGGTGTCTTTAACATCCTTGGCTGTGGCATCTTCCTTGTGTTATATAACACCCTGCCGGCCTGGCTGTATCCATACATCGGTGTCATCGGCGGTATCGGCGTAGGATATTCTGCCGGTTACTCCTGGCAGACCGTCTTTAACACCTTTGGGGCACTTTCCATTGCCGGTTCTCTCTTTGGTGTGAAAACAGCCATTGCTCTCCGCATTGGCACCAATGTGGCAGGTGCTCTGTATGCCTTTCTGTCCTGGCAGATCCTAAGCCGCCTGCTGCCATGGATTTTCTGTGAAAAAGATCACACCTCCCTGACGATATCCTCAAAATAATCATACACTGCATCGCCACTTTTTCCCAGCACTCGCAGAAGGATTCCCTGACGACACTCACTACAGCCTGCCTCCACCTGATCCGGCTTTTTGTCCCGGATCATCTGGATCCACCGGCTTTTCTGTTCCCCGTCCGAGGTATACAGATACAACAGTCCATTGTGGGTATAATTATTCCACAGTCCCGGCGTATCATATGCAAACCAGGACGGATCTAATAGCGTGTGGTCTGCCATAGCCAGTGTCTCTCCTCTGTGATAACCAGATTGCATCCTGCAATCTCACTGGAATCTTCCACTGACAACTTGTCAATCTCATTTGTAGTCTGCTTATTCTCCTTCCGGCAGTTCACATAAATCACTGGGGTAACTGCATCCTTATAACACAACTGAACTGTAATCGGCTCTTCATCCAAATAATAACTGTCTGAAACGGAAATCTCCTTCAGATAGTACATCCCAGAATTTAATGCCTGAGAAATTGAATTTTCTGAATTGCCTGTCTCCACCGCTGCACCTTCTACAGAAACGGCAGGACCACTTACTGCGCTTCCCGATACCACATAATTTTCATCCTGCAACGGTAACATCATATCACAGATGGCAGTTCCATCCTCACCGGTTGTCAAGGTGGTAAGTTCCGTTCCTGCTTCTACAATCTTTTCTCCGTCCACATTGTAAATATCCTGAGCTGTACACAAGGAGAAAGCTGCTCCGCTTACTGTTTCCTTCGTATCCGCATCTTCTTTTATGAGAGAAATCTGTGGTCTTGCCAGTTCATTGCGAAGATTCAAACTTCCCGATTTATCGGTACCCTCTGTGGAGTTCAGTACAAATTCGTCTTGTCCATTCTCCCATGTAAACTCCGCCTTTTCACCTGTGGTTATTGTTGCCACCTTTTCTCCATCCTTAAACCATGTATCACCCTGGTTATCCTGCGTCACAATATCCCCGTCGGCATAGATTTCAAATTCTGCTCCTTTCAGAGAGCGATCCTCATAGATAAATTCCCTTTTCTCGGAATTCCATCCCATCAGCATCTGTCCGTTTTTTGAAATTGCCAGTTTTCCATAGGTTTCCTCGTTGGTATAAGTCACCGTAATAATGGCATGTGTATATCCATCCTCGTCCACATAGGACTCATAATTATCTGCTTTACTGTTAATTACCACTTCAATGAACTTTTTTACAATATGAAGTCCGTTTGCCGAATCCACTTCATAGATTCGGTATTTTGCAGAACGAAGCGGCTTGACCGTGATGATTTCTCCGGATTCATCAGTTATAAAGGTATCAATGGTCTTTATCTGGTTTCCATTGCTGTAACTCTGACTCACCAATTTCTCACCATCGTCTGTTACCCGATAAATCTTGTAAGCAGTTCTCGGTTTCAATACTTGCTTTTCGGTCTATTTATCCTTTTTCAGTATTTTGAGATACGCCTTAAACAACTTATTGTTCAATAGATAAGTATATACCTTTCCATTCTCGGTTATTTCCACATCGAAATCATCCACATGGATAGCATCGACATCTCCCGAATCCACCTGATGAACAACATAAGTACCATAATAGAGATTGCTGGTAACTGCGTAGCCATTACTAAGCATATCTCACAGAGTATGCTAATCTCAAGGAAGCAAGAGAAGCCATCGGAAGATATATCTACACCTATAACTTTGAAAGATGCCATCAGTCCATTGGAAACAAATGACCTGCCGAGGTATACTATCCGGTAATGCTTTTGGATGCAGCCAGAGCAGCCGCATAATATAAAAATCCGGGAAATGCTTCACACATTTTCCATGTAACTCGTCAACATATCAGTTCATTATAAAAATATCAAATTTTTGTCTTGACAACTGAGCCATTATAGTTATATTAATAATATTCAAAATCACTCACATTTGATATATTTACACCCACCAATAATGCAATCGAAAAGGACCAGCAAAAACCGGTCCTAATTCTCCCCCATGCGCATTTATATTCTTATTTTTACTTTGACCGTTTTACTCCATTTACCATAAACTTTCCGTCTGCCCGAGTTTTTATAAGTTCTCACACGGAAATAATATATTTTTTTCTTGAATTTTGTTATTATCCGAAAAGCCGAAGTTCTGGATGCAGATAACTTCTTTTTCCCTTTCGTAAATTTCTTATTTTTTGCATACTGTATCTGATATCCGGACATTCCCTGCTGTTTGGACCATGATACTACAACTTTTTTACCTTTTAAATTAGAAACCTTTACACCCTTTACCTTTTTAGGGGTTGCTGCAGAAGTTCCCGTGCCCTTGATTATAACCGCACCTGTACCGGTTCTCACTGTTTTTGTACTCGGTTTCCTTGTTGCTGTTGGTTTCTTGGTTGCCGTCGGTTTCTTCGTTGCTGTCGGCTTGCTTGTTGCCTGCCCGCCATTTCCCCACCATGATGGTTCCTGATATGGTGGGTCTTCTTTCGCCGGCAGTATCTCAAATGGTACTCTCTGAGTGCCTACAAAGAAATCCTTTCCCGTCACATCCACATAGGCAGTTCCCTGTGTATAATTATCTTCGTATCTATAAGTGTAATCCTGTCCATTTACTAACTTTTTCCCTTTAAAATATACTGTCACGTCCGGCTTATACGCATGCATTCTTGATGGATCATCGATTTCTGTATACGTATATTGTGAAAGTTTTATTTCAAACGCATCTGCAAATATACGGCCATTGAAATCATAATCATCCAGCCTATTCATATCCAGAGAGTAAAATGTCGGTGCATTATCATTCATCGTTGTATACCAGAACAAGTGATTATCCGATGTCACAATTGGTTTACAGTCTGACAAATAAGCACGAATCTTGTGAATTTCTCCATCGAGACTTCCATCTGCATTAAGTTTTGCAACTCTTGTCACCCAGAGGTCTGTCTCCTGTTCTACATAATATTCCTGCCAAAACATATAAAACCCATCCTCTACTTTTACTAACTGTGGATTCAAAATGGTAATTCCATCTTCTTGTTTATAATCGGTAATCCAATTTAATTTAGGTGACATATTAAATTTTTTATTCATAGTTATCACAAAAATATTTCTGTATGTTTTTTCCGTCGGAAATTTTGTAACAGAGGAATCCTGGACAATAGAAGACCCGGCAGTAATAAGTGTATCGCCATCGTTCATAAGTTCAAAACCTCCCAGCGATACACCGGTTACATTATCGCCATAGCTTCCTATAATATCTAAGAGGGAACGGGTCTCTGTCTTCCCATACCATGTCCATACATCGTCCGGCTCCTTGTAAACAACCGATTTTGCCAGATTAACAGCACGAGGATTCCCATCTCCAAGATCTAAACGGTATACAGACTCTCCATCTGAAAGAATAAACTGGGCAAAAGAGTGGGAAACCCAGTCACCCGGTGCTTCATTCATGACACATTCCATACTGTCTTCATCCACCGCATAAGTTAGATTTACTTCATGATGAATCTCTTCCGGCTCCGCTGCAGCATCCCAGTAAATATACCTTGATGTATGGATATAAAGGATTCCGTCATTTTCTGTCATACGCAAAGGACCTTTTACGAAAGGCTCATATACATTTTTGCTTGTTATACTGCACTGTCCAAGTTTATTCCAGTCATCATCATATTTGACAACCCGGACAACTTCTTTTGTATTATCCGATTTATGGTTATTCTGTCCAAACACGATATACCGTGCATCTTTACCTTTAAAATATCCTCCAAATTTAGGCAGTTCATACTTAATCTTTTTGGTAGAAAGCAGCTTATAATCTGCACTATAAGTCTCAATGTAAACTTTTCCTTTTAACGCCTCAATTCGAAAAAAGCCGCCTTCTTCTATTTCTTCCACATAAGAAGAAGTGTTTGAGCCATAATTCGGAAGTATAAGACCTGCTGCCTCTGCGTTGGATGACGCTACTCCTTCCGTAGTCTTTATTCTGTAACTTTTGTCTATCGGAAGATTTTTTATCAATTTTAGTTTCTGAGTGCTCTTCAACTTTTAATTCTTTCAGTCGGTCAACAACATCTTCTGTATCATAATCAAGATCTGACAATGTATAACTTATGTATAATTATTATGATTTTTTCTCCACACTGACGGTGAAACTCCCTCTTGTTTTTTAAACACTTTTGAGAAAGTGAAGGGGTCATTATACCCAACAGAGTATGAGACATATTTTACCGACAAATCGGTATCTTTTAACAACTGTTTTGCCCGTTTTATCCGAAATTGTATCAGGTATTCCTGCAACGTTTTACCGGTCGCATATTTAAAAATTTTACTTAAGTATGCCCGATCCACACCGCAATGATCCGCTATCTGCTGCACCATGATCGATTCACAATACTTCGTATTTATATATTGAATTGCTTCTCTCATATAATTCATTGTCCGCAGATTCGTTCCTGCTTTCTTCTCAACATGCCGCGTCCACCGATTCATTTTATCAAACAATATATACATATACCCTATACATGCATATTCATTTTCTTTATACATAATTAAATTTATAACAGCATCCTTTAATTGGCTGTTCTCTTCTATCGGTACATAAACTGGTTCTTTTCTTGTCATCCCAATACTTCTCACAATTTCTGTTGACTTAAATCCATGAAAATGAATCCATGCATACTGCCATGGTTTTTTTTCATCCGCCTGATACTGAACAAGCACATCCGGCGGTAGCAAAAAAAAGCTGTTACTTTTTACCTTAAACTCTTTATCATCAATTCGGAGCACCCCTTCTCCTTCAAATACATAATGCAATATATACCGGTCGCGTATGATCGGTCCAAATGAATATGAAGGAGCACATCTCTGAATTCCTATTTCATAAAGACGTAAGTCTTCATATTGGCTGTAATTCAACCACCAAACACCATCTTCTGGCATCTCCATAAGTATCATCTCCTCTTCCTAAAATAACAATACCATTTCAAAAGTATCATTGTCAACTCTTGAAATGGTATATTGTTTATTAAAGATTATTTTATTTTTACCTTTTTCTTAGCACTCCATGCTCCATACAATGTTTTTTGTTTGTTTTTGCGTATAGCACGAACGCGTACATAGTACATTTTTTTCGATTTCAGTTTTTTAATTGTCTTTGAATTAGAAGAAACTGTAACCTTCTTAGCCTTCTTAAATGTTTTATTTGTGCTATATGATATCTGATACCCCTTTACATTTTTAATCTTCGCAAATTTTACAAACATCTTCCTTTTAGAAGTGCTCTTCACTGACAGACCTTTTACTTTGCCAGGTTTTGTTACTTTCTGAGTTACTTTCTGAGTTACTTTCTGAGTTGATTTCTGAACTGGTACCTGTGTTGGAACTGCTGTCAATGCAGGAGTTTGAGTTACAGCAGGCGCTGTCGTAGGCACAGGTGTTGCAGTAGGTTCCGGAGTAGATGTAGTTCCTGGATAATCCGCATATAATTCCGGATAATCTGTAGCTATCTTAGGAACTGCAGCATCTGCTGTTTTTGTCTTTGATATAGCAATACGATCAAGTCCCGGACCAAGAACTGTCGGATTATATACATAAATTGTATTCTTTCCTTTGTCTAAATAAACCTGGGTGGACACACACCCTACTGCAGAACTATTACCGGAAATCCCCACAATATCAGTTACTTGTACTGATTCATATTGGTTTGTACGAATACTAAGTTTCTTTTTGCTTCCACTTACCACGTAGAGCTTCAGGTCATACATACCAGCTTCCGGAGCTTCGATATTTTCAAATTTAACACGGTTTTGCACTCCACGTATTTTTCCGATATAAGCTTTATTGGAAACATACTGAGCAGTTGTCGGTGTTTTGTTGCCAAGACCAAGATTTGCATTCTCTGCCTCAAAATAGTTGTAATTATCATAAGATGTTAATCTCAAATCATCTTTCTTGCTGAAAATGACAGCTGCACCACCGTTTTCTTTAAGTGGCAGTGTGAGTTTATCCTTGGAAGTTACTTCTTTTTTCTCCATCTGAATGTTGGAACTATCAGAATTATCCGTATAAACATACGCATAATATTTTGCACCTGCATCCAAGAAAGAAAGGTCTGCTTCATAATTATCTTCTTTAGCTGTCATAGCACCGAGGTACCAACGCTCACCACTCCTTCTTGCACGAATTGCTGCTTTGCGTGGTTCAGACCCCTCCAACAAAACAGACTCATCCCAAGATGATGGAATATCTGTAAGGAATGACAAACCACCATACCCCGGATATACGTGGCAGGAATGTGCCAGCGTCTGCATTGCCGATTCATAGACAACCGTCATTCCAAGCATGAAACCATTCGTCGCTTTACAATTTTTCACACTCATTCCAACCGGTGTAAATTCCATAGAACCGATTACATTACGCGTATAAGGCAAAGTAAGAAGAGTCTCTATCGGCGAACCACTTCCCCACTTGAAGTACTCACTTCCTTGTACAGCCTCACTCGATAAAATGTTCGGGAATGTTCTGTTCTCGCCATTTGGATCTGTGCAACCATGATAATTTACAACTAATTTATGTTTCGCCGCAATGGATGCAATATCATACATATCTTTCATCGCCCACTGACTGTCGCTCTCAAGATAATCAACTTTAACACCTTTAACGCCAAGACTTTCGCACCATGCAAATTCTTTTTCAATAGTTTCAGGATTATCAAGGTCTACCCGATGTGCACCGTCTCGTTTCTTTACTCCATACCAGACAAGTATTCCTACGTTTCTTTCATTGGCATACTTACATAATTTCTTTAACTTTTCTTCATAATCCAATTTTCCGGAACTGTCCTTCCAGTTTTCCCACCCAAAATCAACAAGACAATACTTCTGTCCTGTTTCTTTCGCATAGTCAATATAATCATACAAAGACTGATATTCAATCGGATCTCCTGTTGACCACCAGGACCAAGATGCTGTACCTGGTTCTACCCAGCTAAAGTCTCCCTCTGCTGCCGGATTGAGGTCAGAAACCAACGAACTGTTCGTCAAATCGTTTAATGTATCCGTCATAATGCATACACGCCATGGTGTATGAAATTCATTCTCCATTGTAACACTCTCAATTGGCAGGTATTCCGCCTTAAAAGTCTTACCAACATACTCTGGGTCCTGCTCCTGCTTTAAATATTTACTAAACTGAACTTTATAGGCAGCACTTCCCTGATTTGTATGAAAAATAGTTGCACAATAAGGTTTTTCCTCGTTATACACATTTGCCTCAGTTAAAAGCATATAGCAGGAACCATTCCCATTCGCCACTTGAGAGAGAATTGCAGGTGGAACATCTCCATTTGCATTCTTTACCTGGGTCATTGTCCTTGTCGAATAAGAGCCCGGCTCGTAAGTTGAACTGTACCAGTCGGCATTCCATACTCTTCCATCCATAGGAAATTCAAAGGAACTTACTTCACTGGTAATCACTGTTTTCTCATTTTGTGTTGTCGTGTCTCCATCCACAACATAACGAAATCCAATACCATCTTCAAAAATACGGAAAATCACCTGCATTTTTGCATTTTCTTTTGTTACCACAAATGACATTTCCTGATATTCTTTATTTACATGTTTTTTACTTCCCTGGTACCAATCATACTCTTCTTTTCCCTTTTTAAGTTCATATGACTCCTCATCCACCTGCAGACCAGTAGATAAATCAACACTTTTCGTCACAATGCCAAGTGGTACGCATTTCAACGTAACATGTCCATTCCGGTATGCAGAATAAAAAATTTTTCCCTCCTCATTCTTCCATATGCGAACTTCTATTTTATTATCTACCGATGCTGCATGCAATTCTGTGATTTCTGTCAGCCCATCTGAACCATCCTCATCAACTGCAGTTGCTGTAACATTCTTTTTCACCATTTCAGCATTAGAAACTTTGTTTCCATAACACATAGGAACAATCAACGATGCCGTCAGCAATGTCGCCACAACTCTCTTTATCTGTCTCCTCATAACCATACCTCCATTTTTTTATTTGATTAATGCTATATATAATGCTATCATAAATACAAAAATAGAGAATGTCTTTTTATAAGTAATACATGTGAAAATATGTTACACAACTTGAATACACAGTGTCCTCAATGTTACCTTCTACTGATTTGCTATCTTTTCCGCCAGTTCCTCCAAATACTCCCAGCGTTCCATTTTCTCCATCAACTGCTCCTCTGCTTCTTCTTTTTTCTCGGATAACTCGCGAAGTTTGACATAATCTGTGCCATTCTCCGCCATTTCTTTATCGAGTGTTTCAATGGTCGTCTCTAACACAGAAATATCCTCTTCGATGGTCTCATATTCACGCTGTTCCTGATAAGAAAATTTAAGTTTTTTCTCACGGTTTTTGTACGCCCTGTGTGCCTCTTTGTTACCGGTATGGCTCTTAGTTTTTCCGTCGAAAGAATTTTCCGTACTCGCCGGACGCTTTTTCACATAATCTGTGTAACCGCCTTCGTACTGGCGAATTGCACCATTCTCTTCAAAAGCAAAAATGCGGGTTACAATACGGTCCAAAAAATACCGGTCATGTGAAACTGTGATAACAATTCCGTCAAAGTCATCCAAATAATCCTCTAAAATTGTCATCGTTTCAATATCCAAATCATTTGTCGGCTCGTCAAGAATAAGTACGTTTGGCGCCTCCATCAGCACGCGGAGAAGATTTAACCTTCTTTTTTCACCACCGGATAATTTACCAATGGCACTATACTGTTGCGAAGGCGGAAACAAAAAGCGCTCCAGCATGGCAGATGCCGAGACAAGCCCATCACTGGTGCGCACAAATTCTGCCGTGTTTTTAATATAATCAATCACCTTTTCATCCGCATCCATATAAGCAATTCCCGCGGATTCTTCCTTTTCGATTTCCTGTGTATAATAACCAATCCGAATCGTCTGTCCAACTTTAATACTGCCGGCATCCGGCTCAATCCGGCCGGCAATCATTTTCATTAATGTCGTCTTGCCGCAGCCGTTTTTCCCAACAAAACCAATCCGGTCATGTTTGAGAAATATATAAGAAAAATCACGTATCAATGTATTCTCACCATAAGCTTTTGATACATTTTCAATTTCGATTGTCGTTTTTCCCATACGGGATGAAATACTGCTTAACTGGAGTTTTTCATCAACTTCCGGTGCCTTTTGATTTTTCAGTGCTTCGTATCGCTGGATGTGTGCCTTCTGTTTCGTCGAACGAGCTCTGGCACCACGCGAAATCCACTCAATCTCCTTGCGCAAAATACTCTGACGTTTTCTCTCACTGGCACGCACACTTTCTTCCCGCTCTGCCTTTCGCTGCAGAAACCCAGAATATTTTTCGTCGTAACTGTATATTTTCCCTTTGTCAAGCTCTATGATTTTATTTGTCACGGAATCCAGAAAATACCTGTCATGCGTCACCATAACCAAGGCCCCTCGAAAGGCTTTCAGCTTGTTTTCCAGCCAATCTGCCATCTCACTGTCCAAATGGTTTGTCGGCTCATCCAATATGAGCACATCACATGGAGTAATCAACACGGAAACAAGTGCAAGACGCTTTCTCTGTCCACCGGAAAGCTCTCTTGTCTTCTGTTCAAAGTCTGTAATACCAAGCCTTGTAAGCATTGCCTTAGCCGCTATCAATTCATTTTCATTGGCATGGTGATGCACCATATTCTGAACACTCTGTAAAACCGTGTCCTCTTCCGAAAATTCCGGATTCTGAGGTAGATAATGAATCATCAGATTCGATGCCTGTATAACCTGTCCTTCATCCGGAGTCTCCAGCCCTGCCATAATTTTCAGCAAAGTCGACTTGCCGGTTCCATTGATTCCGATTACACCTACCTTATCCCCTTCATGAAGATAAAAATCGGCGTCATCAAAAAGTTTTCTTTCCGTATATGAATGTGTCAAATGTTCCAGTGATAAAATATTCAAATCAATCGTCCTTCTTCTTTGTTATGCAATTTTCCACCCTTTTTAACCACATAAAAACTATTTTTTATTTTATCATTTTTCGCCACATGTATCAACTCATTTTTTTCGGATTGTTACAGCAAAATGCACAGCCTGTCTGCTGCCCGATACAGTTTGCACAATCCCTGCAGTCTGACAAAATATCTTTTCTGCTAATCAGGTACACACCTGCCACACTCATTTGTGGTTTCATTTTTCCACCATCCCATGAAACTCCAATTTTTTCAGCATCCATTAATTGCAGCATTTTCTCTGATGCAGATAACTCCATTCCATAAAAACCTGCGCCAAAAGCAGGGCTGCAAAACCGTTTTTCATACACGCTGTGCTTCCGCTGCAAATACTCCCGCAGCCACTCTCTTACCACATCCAAACAAGCGATTTGAAAAATCTCCCAGTAATACTGTGTTAAAAGTGCCTTACTTTCTTCTACTTCATATTCCGGTGCATGAAATGCATACAAATAACCGGTTTCAACCTGTCTCCTGTCAATGCGTGACAGCACCTGGCACTGCATCTTATCATTTCCAAAAGAAAACCGGCCATCTTCTACACATTGCCCGGAAAACGGCTGTAAAAGAATAGAAACACGGTACAAATATTTATTTCTTTCCAAAATTTCTCCAATGCTGCTAACTGCCATTCCTTTATGCTGTCTGTGTGTTCTCTTATCCATCTGCTCCCATGAAGCAATCTGTGCCATGCGCTCCCAGATTTCTTCTCTTAGATTTCCAATATTAAGAGAAATCATTTCATCCTGTCTCTGCAATTGCTGCATTACCTTGTCATAAACTTCCGGACGATGTATCACCTCACACTGACTGCAGTCTTTCATTTTCTGCCCCTTCGCATTCAAAAACCAAACCGGATTTCCAATGCACTTTTTTTCACGATACAACGGGCAATAACAGAACAAACAATTAAACTCCTCCTCGTTTTCCGTCTTGTGACAGGGAAAATATTCACACTCTTTATTTTGAAAAAAACGGTAACTGTTTATCATGCACGCACCTCCTCTTCTCTGCTCTCCATTTTACCATAACTTTTGCGAAATTACCAAAACGAATCCGGTATGGTTTGTATCAAATATTTGGCACAATCGAGGTGACTTAAGCGCAATATCGAGCCAAAACAACGCTTTTTACTTGATTTGCCTTATAGGGTTGCATATTTGCCCCATTATCAGCCCTTATTAGAGAAAATCACAGGGCAAATGCAACTCTTTCGAGAGAAATTTCTGCTTTTGGTTGTTTTCAGACACATCTTTTCAAAATTCATGCAACGCTTTTCACTTTTTATAAAGGTTAAGGTTGCATAAGGCACTTACTTACATTAAAAGAGCTGCCATGTATCAAGAATTTGCGGCTGGTATTTTCAGTGCCCATACCGTTACGCACTCAACGAGTGAGAGCGAACATTTGACACAAACAACTTAGGTATGATGCTTGACTAGAACCTAAAAGATACGATATAGTATAAAAGTAATACTATTTTAACAAAAAGAGGAAGGATAAAACGAATGTGGAAAACAATCAATGATATTCTAGTTAATATTGACAATTTTGTCTGGGGTATTCCCCTTATGGTACTAATTCTTGCCGGCGGTATTTTATTAACCGTGCGTCTTGGCGTAATGCAGTTTCGAAAACTGCCGCTTGCCCTAAAATGGATGGTAAAAAACGAAGAAGGCGGCGAGGGAGAAATTTCAAGTTTTTCTGCCCTTTGTACAGCCCTAAGCGCGACGATTGGAACCGGTAATATCGTCGGCGTTGCAACTGCTGTTGGTGCAGGTGGACCGGGTGCTCTTTTTTGGATGATTGTCGCTGCCTTTTTCGGCATGGCAACCAAATTTGCCGAAGGTCTCCTCGCTGTAAAATACCGTGTTGTCGCAAAAGACGGTCACAGCCTTGGCGGTCCGTTTTATTACATAGAACAAGGTATGGGAAAAAAATGGAAATGGCTTGCCAAAATATTTGCTTTCTTTGGCGTATGTGTCGGACTTTTCGGAATTGGAACTTTCAGTCAGGTAAATGGTATTTCCAGTGCTGTTCACGGCTTTTTTGATTCAGCCAATGCACACTGCGTAAATCTGCCATTCTTAGGCGAGTATTCATGGTCCGTTGTGATTTCATCCTTGGTTTTGGCGTTTTGCGTTGCTTCCGTTTTGATTGGTGGAATCAAGCGAATTGCTAGTGTTAGCCAGGTTATCGTGCCATTTATGGCAATTATTTATTTCCTGTTTGCAGGCATTTTGATTATTACTAATATCACCGCGGTTCCAAGTGCAATTGGCGTAATTGTAGAAGCGGCTTTCTCGCCAAGAGCAATTACCGGTGGTGTCGTCGGAAGTATGTTTGTTGCTATGCAAAAAGGTGTTGCACGTGGTATCTTCTCAAATGAAGCCGGTCTTGGTAGTGCACCAATTGCCGCAGCTGCCGCACAGACAAAAGAACCTGTCCGTCAGGGTCTTGTAAGCATGACAGGAACCTTTATTGATACCATTGTTATTTGTACACTTACCGGCTTATCCATTGTATTAACTGGTGCATGGCAGGTAAAAGGACTTGAGGGTGTCGGCGTTACGACCTATGCTTTTCAGAAAGGACTTCCGTTCCCTCCTGAAGTTTCCGCATTTGTCTTAATGCTCTGCCTTGTATTCTTTGCCTTTACGACAATTCTTGGCTGGGATTATTACAGCGAGCGCTGTTTGGAATATTTGAGTGGCGGCAATATGAAACATGTAAAAATATTCCGCTGGATTTACATTCTTGCCGTATTTATCGGTCCATATATGACAGTCAGTGCCGTGTGGACAATCGCCGATATTTTTAACGGTTTGATGGCAATTCCAAATATGATTGCTATTTTTGCCCTAAGTGGTGTCGTGGCAAAAGAAACAAGGGATTTCTTCAAACGTCATAAAGAAGGAAAAATTAAATAACGAAAACAAAAAAACTGCCATCCACTTGGATGGCAGCCTTATTTTATTACTCTATTTTACAGAAGACTTTCATATAATTTTGTAATATCTTCTACACTTGTTTCTTTCGGATTTCCCGGACGGCACGCATCATCATAAGCCGATTGTGCGAGGAACGGAATGTCCTCTTTCTTTACAATTTCTTTCAAATCTGCCGGAATTCCAACATCCTGTGAAAGTTTTCTTACGGCATCAACAGCCGCTTTGCGATATTCTTCCTGTGACATATTTTCCGTGCCCTCAACGCCCATTGCTTTTGCAATATCACGATATTTTTCACCGGTTGCTTCTGCATTGTATTCCATAACGGTAGGCAGAATAATGGCATTGGCAATTCCGTGCGGTGTATCATATAAAGCACCAAGAGGATGCGCCATCGAGTGAACAATACCAAGTCCAACATTAGAAAATCCCATACCGGCAACATACTGTCCAAGTGCCATACCTTCTCTGCCCTCCGGTGTATTTTCCACTGCGCCACGCAGAGAACGTGAAATAATTTCGATTGCTTTCAAATGGAACATATCGGACAATTCCCATGCTCCTGCTGTAATATATCCTTCAATCGCATGTGTCAATGCATCCATTCCTGTTGCAGCTGTCAAGCCCTTTGGCATAGACGACATCATATCCGGATCAATAAATGCAACAACCGGAATATCATGCGGGTCTACACAAACCATTTTACGATTTTTCGCCGCATCGGTAATTACATAGTTAATCGTAACCTCGGCAGCCGTTCCCGCTGTCGTAGGTACTGCGAAAATCGGTACACTCTTATTCTTTGTATCTACCGCACCTTCAAGACTTATCACATCTTCATGCTCCGGGTTATTAATAATAATTCCAATTGCTTTTGCTGTATCCATCGAAGAACCACCGCCTATCGCAATCAAATAATCCGTTTTTGCATCCTTAAATGCCTGCACACCAGTCTGTACATTCTCAATGGTTGGATTTGGCTTAATATTGGAATATAACTCATACGCCATACCATTTTTATCCAGTACATCAAGTACCTTCTGTGTTACACCGAATTTTACCAAATCCGGGTCTGAACATACAAATGCTTTCTTGAAGCCGCGGCTTCTCGTCTCCGTCGCAATTTCCGCAATTGCTCCCGCACCATGATATGATGTCTCATTCAATACAAATCTGTTTGCCATAGATTAAGTCCCCCTTTGTTTTTTGTTGAATTTGCACAAAAATAAGCAAATTTATTTCGTTTTATAGTGTATATTATACTAAGTTTTCCAGGAAATTCAAGGGGTGATTCGAATTTAATCTAAATATTGGCGGAATTTTTTTATTTTTTCTTCTCCTTCCCAGCTTGTTAATCTCTGTAAAATTTCCTGCTTTTTTTCTTCCATATATTCTTTCGTATAGGCACGCATATTCCCCAGCTGGCGTTTTGGAAATTTGACCTCTTCGCCTTCATCGCCAAGCACCATCTGATAGTAACCATAATGCTTCTGCATACCTTCTTTTAATTCATTCCAATGAAGGGCTGCCCGCTCATAATTTTCTTCACGCAAATCAGCATGAATCATATACATATAAATGTCACGAAAAAATCCACGGCAATATGGCAAAAGTTCCTTTTTCCTGCTAAATACATCCATAATATCAATACTCCACCTGCCATACGCAACTGCCTCATCCGCAGACACTTCCCACGCAAGTGATTCCATAGCATAAAGATTTTCTTTATTTATCGCTCTTACAAAATTTTGAAGATTTTCGCAGACAACTTTCTTCATTTCATCCACGCCACCCTCAAAATCAGCGATTTGTGCCATAATACTTTCCTGCATACGATTCGATTTTACACTGGGAAGTGCTCTGACGTGGTCTTTGGCACTGACATAATTCCTGTCATGAATATACACCCACGCGACTGCATAATGTGCACGTTCCACCCATTCTGTTTTCTGACAAAACCGAATCACCTGAGCGGCACACTGAATCGCCTTCTTGCGGTATTTGTCCCAAATGAATTCCTGCCCCTTAAAAGATCCTTTTTCATCTACATAACGGCTTAAATTAGCCACACGCTCAACCATGCAGGTTGCCAGAACAAAATCCGAAGGATTTACCTCAAGACGTCCAGCGATGTATTCACATTCTTTTTTCGCCGCATCCGCAGGTGTTTTTTCATCGCTTTCAATCTTCTCATACTCGCGTTTAATCTCCATATACATGGCATCTTCCTGCTTCATTTGGTCCATTCCAAATAAAGTATCCGTAGAAATCTGCAGCGCCTGTACTAACGGCACAATAAGCGATGTATCCGGCAGCCCTGCCTCTGATTCCCATCGACTTACCGCCTGGGCAGTCACTCCAATCTGCATTGCCAGTTCCTCCTGTGTCAATCCCATTCGTTTTCTGGCAATTCGAATATTGTTTCCCAACATCATATTCAATTCCTCCTAATTTTTCATTATTCGGTACCGTGATTTCACTATATCATTACGAAAAGAAGAAAACAATCAATGCATCCTTGAATTTATTTAAAGTCAGATTAAAAGGGTCCAAAACACTTTAGATTTCATAATCCCTCAATTTTTTCCTGCATTCCCGATATGTCTTGCAATATTTCTCTACTTCCTGCCAAAATTCTGCCGAATGGTTCATATGACGTCTGTGCGAAAGTTCATGAATAATTACATAATCCATAAGTTCTCGTGGCATATAATACAACTGATAATTAAAATTCACATTGCCCTTTGAGCTGCAGCTCCCCCACCTTGTCTTCTGATTGCGGATAGTGATTCTGCCAACGGTGACCTCCATAATTTTGCAAAAATGGTTTACTCTCTCTGTAAATTCTCCCAAGATACTTTTCCACTCTTCATCCGAAATTTCATCAACGGCAGGTGCCCGCAGAATCACACTTTCATCCGCGCGCACCTCAAGTCCGATTGTTTTTCGATTGGAACGAATCACCTGTACTTTCATCCTATAAAAATCCTCAGTTTTTTATTCGCTCATCTCTCCACGTTAGATTAATCCCGTGCTAAAATATCTCTCCGCACGGTCTGCAAGAACCGTTGCAATCACTTTATCTTTTCCGTATTTTTCTGCCATCTGCATTGCCGCAAATACATTCGCCCCAGATGAAGTTCCTACCAAAAGCCCCTGCTCTTTTGCAAGTTTTCTCGCTGTATTTATCGCATCCTCGTCCGATACCTCAACAACATCGGTAATCAAACCGGTGTCTAATACATCCGGAATAAATCCATCTCCAATTCCTTGTATCTGGTGGATTCCCGGTCCATCTCCGTGAAGTGCCGAAACTCCTTTTGGCTCTACCGCCACAATTTTCGTATCTGGATTTTGCTCAAGCAAATACTTGGCAATCCCCTGCAAAGTACCTCCGCTTCCCACACCGGAAACATAAATATCAATTTTCTTTCCCAGCTGCTCACTAAGTTCGACTGCCGTTTTCCGATAATGTGCTTCCGGATTTGCCGGATTCACAAACTGCTGTGGCATATAATATTTCTCAGGATTTGCACTTGCTATCTCATTTGCCTTATCCACTGCACCGCCAATACTAAGTTTCGGCTCTGTGAGGACAAGTTTGGCACCAAATGCCTGAATTACCTTTTTTCGCTCCTCACTCATGTTTTCCGGCATCACAATAATAACCTCGTACCCTTTTCTCACTCCAACAAGAGCCAGACCAATTCCTGTGTTTCCACTCGTAGGTTCAATAATTGTCATCCCCGGTTTTAATTTTCCTTCCGCCTCTGCCGTCTCAATCATATTTTTTGCGATGCGGTCTTTAATACTTCCGCCGGGATTCAAAAACTCTGCCTTTGCAAATATATTGTAACCTGTGCTCTCCTGTAAGCACATAAGTGGTGTATTTCCAATTAAATCAAGTACATCATTATAATACATAAAATGACTTTGCCTCCTTAAATGAGCGACTTCGAAAAATCATATTATTTTTCCTTTATTCGCCACTATTGTATTTTTTCAGCAAGACCTTGGACAAATCATTTAAATGAATCATATAGATATATCCTTTTCCTGCCATTTCTTTGTACGCAGGAATATATTCTTCCTTAACTCCGCGAACCAAAATCACATCATGAAACACCTGAAAATTGTCCACATAGGAACTAATGCCGGTTCCAAAATCAGCCAAAACCGTTGTCTCATTTGTCGTTTTGTCCACACACACTACGCGATTTCCTGCAATATAATATTGCTTGTTTCCTACGGTACTTCTTAAGTTGTAAGACGGACTGCAAAAAGATGACTCCGTTTTTTTATAAGCACCCAGTTTTTTGCCCTTTTTCGTCATATAACGAAGTGTTAATTTTCCTTTTTTGTTATAATAACTATAGACAAAATTTTTGCCATCGGTTCCCAGCTCATAAAGCCCGGAAACCGGCATTTTACAGACCTTCTTTATTTTTTTGCCGGAAAGGTTCATAACATAAATTCCCATATCTTTATCACTGTCGTATTCTTTGTTATAAGCAGTCTTAATAAAATATATTTTTTTACCAATCAAAACCGGATTTCTTCCCTTGGTAAGTAATTTTTTCGTTTTTTTCTTGCTGTCAATCCGGCATATATAACTATCCGATGCTCCTGTTCCACATACTAAATCATATGCTGCATAAATGGCATTGCCCTTCACATTCAAATTTTCAAAGGCATTCGTATCTCTCCCTTTGTTTTTGTAGGAAACAATTTTTGTAACCTTATTTGTTTTCTTATTTATCTTCATCAAATTCATGCGCAGACCGCCCATGGTATAACAATAATAAATATCATTTCCTTTTTGGCAAGCCGGTCCCGGAATACGGAGCGCTTTCCCAGCAGCTTCTGCTTTCACCGGCAGGCAGAAAAATGCAACTAATATAATTAACACAAATAATAATCTTTTCATATTTTCTCCAATCTATATAATATTAGACTCCCTTGTTCAAGAAACCTGTTTCTATTTTACCACGATAAAAAATAAATGCAATTCAAAATCGTGAATCGTTTGTGTCAAGTGTTCGTTGCCACTTTTTTGTTTTCCGTAATTCCGTAGAAAAGCTTTGCGTCTCGTGGGCACTCCCGTTTGTTGAGTGCGTAGCGGTATGGGCACTGAAACCACCAGTGGTCTCCGCTCCGCTTCGGTCGTTGCATAACAGAAGTCCACCGGACTTCTTGCAACTCATACCGACGTACTCAAAACCCACTCGTCACAAAGTTTTTCTACGGAATTACTGGAATACAAAGGAACCGGCAGCAAACATTTGTCACAAACCAATCCTTCCAAACTCAGTTTTTCTTTATCTTATAAACGCATTCCGAAATGCCTTTCTGGATGCGGTTGCTGCTGCATCTATTAACGGCACATGACCTCTCATTAATTCTACATATCGATTTCCTTTCCCATCTTTTTTCGATGTTTTTGCGGCACTTAATGTTTCCATAATTTCATTCATGCGTGCATTAAAAATTAATCCATCTGTATATTTCTCAATGGTACGGCAAACATCATACCAACAGAGAATAATACTCCCATGGCCAGATCACACTGTCAAAACAATTCTCCATGTATTCCCAAATATCGTCATCTGCATAACCCATCATGCGAAATACAACACATACGCTTTTCTGTATTTTTTTATCCGTTAATTCTCCTTTTCGCTGCTGCAAAAATAATGCCTGTGACAACACAGCATATTCCATTGCCATCCATTCCAATTTCACAAGAATATCCAAAACCTGACCGGTTCCCGGCGTAATAATAGCTGATGAGATTTCTTCCGCAAAAAGATTCCTAAGCTCTTTTGCCCATTTATTTATCTTGTGCTGATACGTCTTAAAACACTCGGTTTCTTTACCGTTAATCTTCTCTGCCTCCTCTGCCAGCGGCACCAGAAAATCTCCATAAATATTTTGTTCCCGATAAATCTGTGAAACATCCAAAAACAGCAAATTATATTCTTCCAGACGTTCTTCTGTTATTGTTCCATTTTCTCCAATTGCATCTTGAATTTTCCAAATATCTATGGTGTTTTTGTAACTTTGGAATTCATCTTCAAGAACGCCCTTTTGTTCCAATTCATATAAATCCAGCGCAATTAAAAAACAGATTTCCAGCGTGGTATTTAATTTAATTTCCCGCGTATTTACAATACCCAGAAACCAATCCCGGATTTCAAACAACACCGGATTTACCTCATAAATTTCTTCTGCTATTCCTTCCATTTGTTCCTCTTTTTTCTGAATCTGAAAACACTCCTGCTTCCATAACAAATCCAGCACAGCCGGGCATCCGGGCGTCAATGCACGCTCAACTCTCCCAATATACTCATGTTCTTCCCGCGGAAAAGTATGGCATGTTTCAGAAATTGCCCCCTCACCATCCCGCAATACAATTTTGCACAATTTCTTCTCATTCAGAAATGGACACATACCATCATTTTTCAATTCGATTATGCGCCCTTCTTCAACTTCCTTTACTTTCTCTTTCCATTCGTCATCCCACTTATGGAATGTTTCGTCATCCACCGCAATACGCCACTGCATGCAGCACGTCATTGGACATTTGGATGCCGTACACTGAAATTTGTCATAATAATCCGGCTGATATATTTTCATCTTACTCTTCCATTTCCTCCAAAGCATCTAAATAATCTTCTAACCATTCTCCCTGCAAATCGGCCTTGGTATTGTTTTCACCGTCATCGACTTCATTGCAAAACATCCCCGGCGGAAACAATCCTCCATCGAGCCCAATTACCGCTTCGTCCCCCTCATCAAGGTTTCTGCGATACATAATTTCATCTTCCATCATTATAATTCTTTCCGGAAAATCGCCAAAGTCATCCGGCTCGATTGCTTTTACCAAAACACTTACCATAGGAACATAGTCATCCGGTCGTTCCTCACATCCATAATCTTCTTCGTCAATACGAATGATTTTATATCTGGTTTCCTGCACCTTTTTGTCCTCTCTTATCTGGTATTATTTGTTTATATTTTATTGAGTGCAAATATATATGTCAATGACTTTTCTTGCTTTCCTATTCGCATAAACCTATCCTTTTTTATAAATAACCTTCCGCAACGCCGGTCCGCAATACTCATGTGGAATAAGCTTAAATCCTTGTTTTATATAAAACTGTTCTTTGTCTGGCTCAGATATAAGTTGTACACTAACACGACTTCCAACACACATATTTTTCTCAATATGTTCCAAAAGCATATGTATAATTGTACTTCCAATTCCCATTCTTTGATATTCAGGCTTAACAACAATATCCATAATCATAAAATAAATACCATCACCGACAGCTCTCCCCATTCCAATGGGAACTTTGTTATCAAAAACAGTAACTGTATAATATGAATTTACCAAAGCAATTTCTGCCTGTTCCCTGCTCCAATTATTCCACTTAACTGACTTTCTTAATATGTAATATGTTTCATAATCAAGTTGATTTTCTTTAAATGTATAGTTCATATTGTCGTCCTCCCCATAAAATTATAATACACTAAACTCCACCTTTGTTTTTTTAATCATTTGATTTTTATATTCAAGAACAAACGCATTGGCATTCACATCACAGCCAAGTTTTTCATACTCATTTGTAAATGTGTGAATATATTCCTGCGCATCATGGCTCGCTGTTCCAACAAAAAGGACTCTCGGATTTTGTTTCTTCGATAATTTAATTGCATACTTATTTAATGGTCTGGTTGTTAATAAATTTCCACTGGATATTGCTACAATCCTTCCCATAATCATCCCCCTCTCTCTTCTTACCTTCGTGTGTACCCTGTCACCTTAACACTATAATTACAGTCCAAATATTCAAGTATCTTATTGTTACTTAAATCCAAACTGTAAAATATTATATAGATTCAATTACTAGTCGAAGCTATCAATCGATGGCAAACTACCATCATAAAACTTGGTAATTACATCGTTAAGTCCATCAAAAGCATCATAATAATTTGAAATAATTTCCTGAAAGTTTTTCTCTGCTATCTTGCCATCATAATCATGTGCTAATAAATTTCTTGTTTTTAGCATTTTTAACCATATATCATCACTAATTAATCCATTTGTAAATGCTGATTGTAAAACTTCTCTTGGAGACCCAATAGCAAAATCTGTTATTCCCAACTGTTTAACCAAAATATCCTTCATAACTTTCCAAGCCAAGTCAAATGTCAAATTATAATTTTGAATGGTCCCCTCTAAAACAAACTCCGCTGCTGGGTCTGCAGATTTACTCTTCTTTAAATTTCTTAGACTTCTGCAAAATGAACGATAGCGATTAAAATATTTTTCTTCCATAATTCTCTATATCCTCCAATAAATATTCATCATTTATTTCATTATAATAAAAAATATCAATTTTTCGCAAGGTATCTATCTGGCTAATCATCTGATTTAAAAGTTCACTATCCACATCACCGTATACAACAAAATCAATATCACTTCTGGCCGTGGCAGTTCCCGTTGCAAATGATCCAAATAAATCCAAATGTTCAGCCCCACATCGTTTACAAACAGACGCCACCCTTTCTATCAACTCATCTATTGGCATAACTTGCAGTCCAACATTACTTTTCAAATCAATCTGCACCTCCTTAACCTTGTTCCACTTAATATCATTTTCCCCACAATTATAACATCGGAGTGGTTCTTCGTAAAGTGATGCTTTCCTCCTCAATTATCAATTGTGCTAAATTTCATCAATATGTCCAAGCACCTCTTTACATATTTTTGTTCTCCAAAAAGCAAAAGAAATCAAGCCCTCTCTATCTTCCGAATTGCTCAATAAATACTCTTTATAACCATAGGTACTTCGAAGCAATTGAAACACATATACATATGGCATTGCATTTAAATCCTTGTCACTTAACGGAAAATACTCACAGTATGCTTTTACATAATGACGCAAATCCTGCAAATCAATTTTAGCATTGTTTCTTGAATTATGCGATGTCTGCACAAATGACCTCATTAATTCCCATACCACCGGCAGTTTTCTTGCCGATGTAAAGTCAATTACTGCCTTTATCCGATTATTTTCCCCAATAATCTGACATCCTTGATAGTCGCCGTGACTGGGACTATACGTTATTCCTTCAAAATATCTCCGAAATATATTTTGATTTTTCTGCAATACAGTACGCTTATATAATAAATCTTCTTTGATTTGTTTATATAAAGAATCTTCCCTATGCTGCTCCAATACTTCTAATATATTATCATATTTGGAAACAGCATCACCATTTACCCACGCAGCATCCATATCAACAGGCAGTTTCATATCTTTTAATGCAATATGAATTTTTGCAAGCATAACCGCCATTTGCGGAATCATTTCCTCAGGAAAATCATTGTACCCATAAGATTGTCCACTCATGTATTTTTGCAATACGAATCGATGTCCTTTGTATTTTACCATTTTTTCTCCCGAAACTGTTTCAATAAAATCTGTCGAAGGGATTCCGCAATTTTTCAATTTCTCCAATATTTTTGCTTCCCTGATAATATCGCAATCCTCAATATACGATTGGTATTCTTTCAAAAAATAAATATTACTGCCATCATTAACAGTAAAACAATTTGCAGTTCCTATCGCAAGTTTTCTGTAAGAAGTACATGAAATATCCCAATTTGCTTTTAAAAGATTCGTCATATTTTCCCCATCCAAAACCGTCTCCTCTAGTGCCATGATGTCCCCTTTCTCTGTTAAAATAGTCATACTGATGTTCATAATCCCATCTTCTTACAAGATATATTCCATCTGTCTCTCTTTTGTTTTCAATCCCATTTTCTCATAAAATTTTTCTGCCGATGTATTTCCGGCCCACACATTGAGCGTTACCTCATAACAGCCAAGGCTCTTTGCCTCCATTTTTTATATCCACATTGTAACATAGGATATCCTTTCAAGCCAGTTTTTTCTCACTGCGGCATCTATTTATTTCCAGTAAATTATTGTAATTTTTATTTAAGTATACTATGAGATTCCTACGGGAAATTCAACGAAAATAGAAAGCCGTGAAGGGCAGCAAATGAAAGAATATAAAGTACGTTTCAAATCTTACAATGGTTTTTGCTAAAAAACAAGTCCCCTTCAGAGGACTCGATCTCTGAAGGGGACTTGTTGAATGATTATCCTTCAATTGCGATATAATTTTTACCAGCAACTGCTTTGTCTGTCTTTTTCGGAATCTTCAATTGCAAGATACCATTTTCATACTTCGCCGAAATCTCATCCTGGGTAATTCCTTCACCGATGTAAAAACTTCGACTCATGCTGCCGGCATAACGTTCTTTACGAATGTACTTACCGGTCTTTTTATCTTTTTCATCTTTGTCCAAACCTTTTGCTGCCGAAATGGTAATATAACCATCATTCAGTTCAGCGGTTACTTCATCTTTCTTGAAGCCAGGCAGATCAATGTCAACCTCATACGCATCATCTGTCTCGCGGACATCTGTCTTCATCATGTTCTTTGCATGTTTTCCATAAAGAGGATCTTTCGCCGGAAACATAGCCTTCTCAAATTCCTTACCAAATGGAAAATCATCCATCCAATCATCAAACAAACTCTCTCCAAAAATACTAGGTCTTAACATAAGTCATTTCTCCTTTCCTTCTTGTAACAAGTGTCGGAAATATGGGTTCCTGCAAAACACCATAGGCACTTAGACTTTTGTATTATTAGCACCATCAGAGAAATCTGAAGTGTCGATTGTTAAATTTCGATTCGGATCCGGGTTCCTTTTCGTAACCCCTTTCCTTATCGTTAACTATGTTATATCACTAATTGTTAGCACTGTCAACAGGTGAGTGCTAATTTTTTTGTGTCCTCTTATAAATGCCGAAATTTCGTTGTGCTCACATTACATTACTTTCAAAGTAACCGATCTCTTGCAATATAGCATCTAGTATTTTTGCATTTTTAATCGAAAAATCAGCTGTCACAACAGGGGTCTCGCCTTCGATTATGCATCTTCCCAGCTGCTCTATTTCTAATTGATAATTATGTGGGCAGTATACATTTCGAATCTGCTCTTTTCCTTCAATAATCAACGTATAGGAAGCATTTCCCTCTTGGTTAAATTTCGTATCGGATTTGATGTCGCCTTTTGTTCCGTGAATATACAATCTATCATAACGATGCGGCTTATCTTTTTCAAAAATCATCCCGCATGTTATCGATGCACGTACATCATTTTCATAATTTAACAATGCAGCTGTATATATATCAACGCCATTTTCATCATACTGTGCCATTGCTTTTACCCGGGATGGCATATCTTCCAAAAGTTTTAACAGCATACTTGTATTATAACAGCCAAGATCATAAACTGCACCCCCATAATTTTCTTTGTGCAGACGAATGTTGCTCTTATCATAATATGAAGTCAAAAACTGAGATTCAATATAACGGATTTCTCCAATTGTTCCTTCTTCAATTTCTTTTTTAAGTGCTGTAACAAAAGGACTGTGAAGGTAGGCATATGCTTCCATTAAAAATACCCCCTTCTCTTTTGCTGCCTCAAAAAGTTCTACTGTTTGTTTGGGTGTCGGCGCCAATGGTTTTTCGCACAGCACATGCTTTCCTGCTGCAATAGCCTTTTTTACCCATTCATAATGAAGATTATTTGGAAGCGGAATATAAACTGCCTGCACTTTGGGGTCTGACAAAAGTGCTTCATACCCTTCGTATGCTTTTTCAAACCCAAACATATCTTTATAATCTTCTGCTTTTTTCAAGCTGCGCCCTGCAATTCCATACCGTTCACAATTTTCTGCCTTCTGCATTCCCGGTATGCTGCAATCTCTGGCAATTCCTGCTGTTCCTAAAACTCCCCATCTTATCTTTTCCATTTTTTTCCTCCTTGGCATTTCAATCCTGCTTTTTTCAGCCATTTTCGATAGCTTTTCATTTTTCCGGGCGGCACATAAACCGATGCTTTTCTCGGAATTCCACGAAAAGCATTCTTCCCAATATTCTTTTTCTTGAGATACATACTCTGAATCTTTACCGTTTTTACTTTGCGGCAGCCGGCAAACGCGTTCTTGCCGATTCCCGTGACACGATAATGGATTCCTTTGTATTTTACATAATTTGGCACTGTTATTTTTTTGATCTTCTTTGAGTTGCTGCCCATGCAGGTGACATCAAAGATGCCCTTTTTCGCATTGACGGCATTGACCCGGTAACGAAGTCCTTTTGCCTTAAATGAAGAACCTTTTAACAGATACGAATACGTTATCTTTCTCGGATGATTACATTTTACTGTGATTTCTTTTTGCGCTACGATTGTGTCCCCGGATTTTGCCGTAATGGTAACCGTTCCATTGGTAATTCCTGTCACCTGACCATCCTGCGTCACCGTCGCCACCGCCGGATCCGATGAAGTATAGGTAACATCTTCCATTGACCACACATTACGAATTGCATTGTTTCTTCGAAGTTTCACACGCGGCGTCACCGTCGTCGTTCCATTTGTAAAAATCTGGTCATCCCCGTCCAGATACGTTTCCTGTATATAGTCATTTGATACTTCGATCTTCTGCATCACATCTTCCGGTGCTTCCATCATTGTCTCATCCAAATCCGATTTTGCGGAAAACTCTCCTGCCATTGTTGCCGGATACGGAGCAGCCTCTGAATAAAAACCGCCAAAACCAACATAGGTATACTTCGGGTTGATCATACTTGTATAATGACCGGTTTCCTCACTGAAATCCTGTTTTACCCAATATTGTTTTTCACTATACCAAAGCAGAATTCCTTCAATCATATCCTGGATATGATAGTAAGCAAGATCTTCGGAAGAAGAACTTATCCCATTACTGCCAATGGAAAAAGTACCCTTTTCATTCAAACGGTCATGTCCGGAATCCATAAACCGGAATGCAATTCCCGCTTCTGCCGCACGGATACGTGCAATATACTCCAGATCACTCGACCATTTCAAGGGAACATAATCCGATGGCTGAAGATATCTGCCGGAATTTCTCGGATCTCGTATATTTCCTGCTTCACATGCTTCTTTTCGAATTTCATTGATCTTAGCAAGTGCTGCCTTCGCCTGTGCAAAATAGGAACCATATACGCCAAGCATTGTACAGCCTTCCGATGCCTCTGTCACATTTGTTTCCAATACCGTCTGCGTTTTTGCTCCTGCCACATTTGCCGGCACAATAAGTGCAAATGCCAGCAATCCGGCAAGAATCCTCTTCTTAATTGTTTTCTTTTTCATTTTCATCACTCCATTCATATGTACTAGTTCTGTTCCTTGTCCCCCAGCACCTGCATGATGTCTTCTAAAAACTCTGTCTGGTCACGCCAGCAACACAAGCGGTATGGAAATTATTTCCACTTGTTTTTTCAGATTTTCAATGTCTCTCTTCTTTTGAACCAGAAAATGACAGAAATCCTCGTTTTCTTTCTGCTGCTCATAGTTTTTCTGAATCCTTGCCTTCCAATCCGAATACTCCGTCACATAGAGGATTCCCCGTTCCTTGAAAAAACGCTGTGCTTTTTTTGTGTCGTTGTCTTTTTTTGCTGCCAAAGATTTGGATGTTCATACCTACCTCCTATATCGGATTATTTCACGATAACAATAACTGTCTTCGTTATTCCATAACACTTTACTTTTATTTTTGTCCGCCCCTTCTTCATGCCTTTTAGCATTCCCTTTTTGGTAACTGCTGCAATCTTTTTATTCGCGGAAGCAAACACAACTTTCTTTGTTGGACGGACTTTAACAATAATACGAGCCTTTTTCCCTTTTTTGACCTTTATCATCTTTTTCGCCACTTTAAATGTTGGTTTCTTTACAACAATCCTGCACGTGCTCTGATAACCATCTGCACTCGCAGTAATCAAAGCAGTTCCTGCTTTTTTTGCTGTTACCCGGCCATTTTCATCTACAACTGCCACTTTTTCATTGTCAGATGTATATTTCACTACACTTTCTGTATCAGCACTAAGCTGTATGATTTTTTTCCCTTTTGTATACAATGTGACAGATGTCTTGTTCAATGTAAATGCCCGCGGTTCACTAGTTGGCGGCAATGGTGTTACCGTTGGTGGCGTTGGAAGTATTACAGGTGTGGCATCGGGTGTTGAATTTGGTACTTCTGTCGCAGCCGGAGTTGGAACCGTCGGCGTCGGCACCTGCGTTGGTGTTGTTGTCGGCGCTACGGTTGGCGTTGGGGTCGGCACCTGCGTTGGTGTTGTTGTTGGCGCTACGGTTGGCGTTGCCGTCGGCGTTGGGGTCGGCACCTGCGTTGGCGCTGTTGACGGCGCTACGGTTGGCGTTGCCGTCGGCGTTGGAGTCGGCACCTGCGTTGGCGCTGTTGTCGGCGCTACGGTTGGCGTTGCCGTCGGCGTTGGGGTCATGGTTGGGGTTACTGTCGGAATCGGCTGTTCTTCACCCACCAAAAGCACTCGCGATATACTCTTGCCGGTTTTCGAATGGGTCAGCGTCAATGTCAGTTCACCCTTACAGTTCTCCCAGTCGTATATACATACAATCACCTGATTATATTGGCTTTGCCCCTCGTTAATACACTCCTCATCCCAACTGCAGAAAGCCGCTTCCTCTAAATCAACCGCTTCCCCGTTTTCCTTCGTCAATGCCAAATCGTAATCATAAAAAAGTTCCTCAAACGTTGGCTTATAAACCGTACCATCTGCCTTTTTAAATTCAACCGGATAATAATATTCTTTTCCCTGCTGACTGATCACAGATTTTTTATCTGCATCTCCAATCCAATAAAAGTCATCTGCGTCCTCATTTTCCAGTTTTCCAATAATCCAGGAATATATTTCTTCGGTTTTCTTTTTATTTAATTGAAAATTTGTATACTGCGTGCCCTCAATTGAAAAATTCCCACTCGAAGAGGCCTTTGCCTGTATGTAACAATGATTCTCCACAAATCTCGCCATATATTCTGAGCCATTTACGTTTAATTTTGTTAGACCATAGACTTCTCCTTTTATCTCAAGTGTAGTATCATTTCCAACCAAAACGGAGCCACATGTTTGATCCTCGCCGGATACCGTTACACCGGTAAAATTGTTTGCAACACTCGGATTCGTTGACATTTGTCTGAGATCAAGCACCGCATTTTTCTCGCAAAAGACGTTATTTACGTTAAAATCCGCCTCCTTAGGAAGCGTGATCCGCGACTTTTCTGCCATCGTGAGATTATTGATACCGGAAAATGACAAGGTATCAATATGAGCTCCCGCTTTCACATTGACATTCAACTCACCTATCAGATCCGTCTTGTCAAAATCCGTTACATTACTATCTTTTCCCAGTGTAACATTTACATTTCCTGTCAATGTATGACCATCGGCACCCGCTGCATGAATCTCCGTGTCTACCAATTTGGAATCCAGTTCTATATCCACTTTGTCTTGTTCGGAATCGCGATAATAATCTCCTGCATAAATTGCAGCTATCTTAGTCTGGGATATGGGATTGACCACTTTAATCGTTGTGTGACTTCCCATCTTTCCTTCCTCTCCCTGGTACGCGCCACCGCTGATCAATGGCCTCACATCGTCCTGCAATGTACTGGTTCCTACTCTCGTATCTACCGCATCCAACACCAGCGTATGTCCCGCCGCATAAATTGTTGTCCCACGTGCATTCCCTGCCTGCGGCACCATTTGCAGCCACATATCACGAAACGTAACATCCGCTCCCAGCTGAATCATACTGCGTATTTTCAAACCTGCTGACGTATCTGAACCAACAATCGTGATATCTTTATCAACAAATAATGGTTTCGGAGATCCGTCTTCGCACGTCTCGTATTTGGTGTAGGAGACTTCACCCACAAGTACAAGTGTCTGTCCCGTCTGAATCTGCTTCAAGGCCGTACGTATATTTTGATACGGTCTTTGGGCGGTTCCGTCACCTTCCGTAAGACTGCCTTCTCCATTTTCCACATAAACCTTAACTTCATCTGCTGCATCCGCCGCCTTAATGCCCATTGGAGCAGCTTGGTTCATAATTAACGCTAAAATCAATAATAATACACTTAATTTTTTTCTCATATCACACTTCCTTTTCTGGGGTTATAAGTTTACTTTGCTTCAATGTATCAATAAGACTTCCCACCTTGATTTTGGTATCAAGTTCTTCCTGTATTTCTCGTTTGAGTGCCTCTTGCGGCGTTTCTCCCGGCTCAATTTTTCCACCGGAGAATTCCCAGCCGCCTTTCATATCTCCGTACCCTCTTTGGGTAGCAAAAAGTATTTCTTTTCCTTGTTCATCGACAGCTTCTATAACCGCCGCCACTACATGTATCGTCTTCATATCGTACCTCTATTCATTCACAAAATACTGATAAATATCTTCTCTCACCGGATGACTCATTTGAAGTTAAAAATTCATAATGGGAAGAAATCTTCCTTTGTCATCATACATTGTACTCTTTGCAATATCCTCTTTTTTGTGATACTTCACTATATCTTCGAATTCCAAGTTCTACTATATCTTTCATTTGCCAGATTCTGGGATACAAATTCCAGACAGGCTTCTTCCCTGTCCGTCATTTCTCCGCTATACTCCTTATCAATCATTTTCAAAAAATGATAATAATTTCCTGCGTATTGAATCAAAATGAATCATACTTGCACCGGGAATAACGCGGCTGCCTTCCCTCAAATATCTTCGGATATTATCTTTATTGTAACTTCTGTCTCCGAATAGTGCAATTGGAATCATGAAATTATTTTTATAATTTCCAATAAAATCGAGAATTACAACATATTCCTTCCCCTCTGCTTTTCGGAGGCCACGCCCCAACTGCTGAATAAATACGATCGGCGATTGGGTTGGGCGAAGCATAATTACTTGATTTACTTCAACAATATCGGTTCCTTCCGAAAAAATATCAACGGTAATCAAATAATCAAGGTAGTCATCGTCTTCCGACTGCACATCCATCGTCAAGCGTTCAATCGCACGTGCTATTTTGCGTTTTTTGTTTCGGCACTTAAAACTTTATACAAAGGAGCTGCCTTTTTCAATATTTATTTTTCCGAAAGTTTTTTTACGCTAACCTCACTGCAAAGATTCCACTTTGTTTTTTCGGATTCTCCTTAAAAATACGCAACCTAACAAACATGCTGCAAATTCTGTAATCGGAAATGCCCACCAAATAAGTGACACCCCAGCCTGCCCATTTTTTACTAAAACAGAAAAAATTTCTGCTAACGGTAAAATAATAATCATCTGCCTGAGAAGTGAGATTACAAGCGATTCCATTCCCCCATCTAACGCCTGATAAATTCCCTGATATGCAACATTAATTCCCGCAAAAAGAAAACTGATGGAAATAATTCTCATGGCTCCAACAAAATACTCTCTGGATGAACCGGCATTAAACAAGGCAGCAAATTGTCCCGGAAAAACTTCTGTAATAAAAATCCCTAAAATCATCAAGCCAATCGAAAAAATAATACCATATTTCATTCCGTCCTGAATTCTTTTTTTACTTCGCATTCCATAAGCAAATGCAAGAATCGGCGTAATCGCATCCCTCAATCCAAAAGCAAGGAACAAAACAAATTGCTGCACTTTATAGAAAAGCCCATATGCAGTCTGTGCAGAAGCATCAAATTTCAATATCAGATTCATCACATATACCATAATGGACATAAGTGCCTGTGCAATAATCGCCGGAAGACCGATTGCATAAATTTCTTTTATAATTTTACCATCCGGCTTCATATACTTGAATCCATGTTCAAATTCTTTATTTAATTTGATATGAAAAACAAACAGCAGTACAGCCGAAGCAATCTGTCCAATTACCGTTGCATAAGCGGCTCCCTCCACACCCATTTTCGGGACCGGTCCAATGCCATAAATCATAATCGGGTCAAGAATGATATTGATTACCGCACCTGCCACCTGACCAATCGTAGAATACAGTGAGCGCCCCGTCGCCTGCAGTAATTTTTCAAACAAAGAAAAGAAAACAATTCCAAAAGAAAGCACGCAACAGATTTTAAGGTAACTGGTTCCCATAGAAAGCACTTCCGGATTCGCTGTCTGTGATGAAATATATGCATTCACACCAAAAATTCCAAACAAAAAACAAATCACATAAATAATCAAACCCAGAAACAAACTGTTTCCTGCAACCATTGCCGCCTTTTTAGAATCTCCCTGTCCAAGCGTTCTTGCAAGAAGCGCATTCGTTCCCACTCCGGTTCCAATTGCAATTGCAACCATAAGCATTTGCACCGGAAACACAAGTGTAAGCGCATTCAGCGCAGCCTCGCTCCCCTCCTTCATATTGCCAACAAAAGCACTGTCCACGATATTATAAACCGCCTGCAATGCCATCGATAAAATCATTGGAATCCCCATTTGAATCATAAGTTTATAAACCGGCATTTCCCTCATTTTGTTATTTTCAGTCATGTGAATCCTCCTTTTTTTCTGCAAAAAAATAGAGCAGCAAAACTGGATTTACGCAATTTTGCTACTCGTTCAATAAAGTATTATATTTGTAATTTTTTTAATTGTCAAATGTTTTTTACTGATTATTCCTTCAAAAGAATCTCCTTAATCTGCTCAAGATTTTCAGCAAAATAAATTCCCTGCTGCCTTTCCTCGGTTGATAAATCTTTCTCAATCATATGCCGAAGTAAATCCCTTAAACTGTCATAATAACCGTTAAGATTATAAAGAATACACGGAGCATCCAAATGTCCTAACGACACTTTCGACATAATTTCCGCGATTTCTTCCAATGTACCGGTACCACCAGGAAATGCGATAAAAGCATCCCCCAGTTCAATCATCTTCGCTTTTCGTTCCGACATGTCATTTGTCACAATTAGATTTGTAACATCTTCGTACAAAAAACCTGCATCAATAAAAAACTGTGGTTCCACACCGGTAACCTTCCCCCCTGCACGCAGCACACTTTCTGCAATCTCACCCATCAGCCCGGATTTAGAGCCTCCGTAAACAAGCGAATTTCCACTTTCTCCAATCCATGTACCAAGTTCTCTCACTGCATTAGCAAGTGTATTATCGTTCCCTTTGCTGGCTCCAAGATATACGGTAATATTCATAGATACCTCTCCTCATCATTGTATATTTTCTAGCATAAAAATCATTTTTCGGCGTTTTGGCAATTTATTTTTCGGCGTTTTGGCATTTTATTTTTCGGCGTTTTGGCATTTTTCTATTGTTTTTCCTCAAGTAAATCATCTTCAGTAATCTCACGTATCACTTTACATGGGGAACCTGCTGCAATCACTTCTGCAGGAATATCTTTTGTCACTACACTGCCTGCTCCAATAACACTTCCATCACCAATTGAAACACCGCCTACAACCGTCACGTTGGCACCGAGCCACACATTTTCTCCAAGCGTTATCGGCGCACTTGTCAACATGCGGTTTCTCTGAGACGGATGAATCGCATGTCCGGAACACGCCAGACACACACCGGGAGCAATAAATGCACCCGCTCCTATGTTGATTGGTGAAGTATCCAACATCACCACGTTGTAATTGATAACTGCAAGTCCATGAAAATGAATATTAAATCCATAATCGCACTTAAAACCATCCCCCGGAAATGCAAGCTTATTGTAAGTTCCAAACAACTGCCGCATAATACTTTCTTTTTCTTCCTGAGTATTATCCCCCAAAGAATTCAAACGCTTCAGCAAATCACTTGCTCTTTCCTTCAATTCCTTTGGATTATCAAATGGATTACAATAATATGGCTCCATCGATGTCATTCTCTCCATTGCCTGATTCACATATTCATCTTTTTCTTTACTATTCATCATCTAAATCCTCCGAATTTTTATATCTATATTCTGCCATAGTTACACCTCATCATGCATCATGCATTCTAACGCCCTTGATGAAGCTAATGTATCTTCTCCCATTTTTAAAATATCCTCTCGATTTACCCACTTATAATCAACAGTTTCTCCTTCTTGCAAGACAATAGAATTTTTATCACATTTGGTAACACATAAGTATTCCACAAAAAGTGAATGGTAACCATCATGAACAACCCTTTTTAACTCTTTTAAGTCTGAACAAACAATTCCTGTCTCTTCTCTTAACTCTCTAATTGCACATTCTAACGGCGATTCTCCCTGTAATGCCGAGCCACCCGCTGTCAATTCCCATTTCCCACCAAATTGTTTCTTATAATCCCTCTGCATGAGTAAATATGTACCATCCGTATGTTTCACAATAATTTCCCCTACCAAATGATACACCCCATCTGGAATAACTTCTCCTCTTATAAGCGAACCATCGGCAATCTTATTAAAATATTTATCGTATGCATCCCATTTTTCAATCATAAATACCCTCTCCTTCTGTATAACTAAACTACACCTGATTCCCCCTCATTTTACCACAACATCAAACCTCATGAAAGTAACAAATGCAACGCTTTCGATACATTGTAGTTTACATGCCGATACCCCTGCGTGTTTGATAAGCGAAAGCGGCACAAGAGGTGCAAATTTATTTGAGACATTTTACGGAACTTCCAAAAAACCACCACCTATGCTATACTAATCTCAAGATGTTTTGGACGATTTTACAAGTAAAAGGAGGTATTTCATGAACCAGAAAAACATCATTTCCAAACTCACTCTGGAAGAAAAAATTGCGATGATTCATGCCGCCGGACTTTTTCGTTCCGGTGCAGTAAAACGACTTAATATTCCTTCGCTTGTTATGTCAGATGGACCAAGCGGAGTTCGTCAGGAATTTGAAAATGACAGTTGGACACCAATTGATGATACAACGGATTTCGTAAGCTGGCTGCCAAGTAATACATGTCTTTGCACCACGTGGAATCCTAACCTTGCCCATAAATTTGGCGAAGTGTTAGGGAATGAGGCACGCGGACGAGGAAAAGATGTCATTTTAGCACCCGGCATCAACATCAAACGGACTCCTCTGTGTGGAAGAAACTTTGAATATATGAGCGAGGATCCACACCTTACCGGACGTATGGCAGCCCCTTTGGTGCAGGGAATCCAGTCACAGGATGTAGCTGCTTGTGTGAAACATTTTGCCCTGAATAATCAGGAGTGTGACCGATTAAGTGTCGATACCAAAGTCGATGACAAAACACTTTTTGAATTATATCTGCCGGCATTTTATGATGCATTAATGGAAGGTGGCTCGTATAGTGTGATGGGTGCCTACAATAAATATGACGGCGAATTTTGCTGTGAAAATGCAACGCTTTTAAAAAAGATTCTGCGTGATTTATGGCACTATGATGGGGTTACAATTTCTGACTGGGGCGGCGTACACAACACAGAAAAAACCGCTCTAAACGGGGTTGATATGGAAATGTCCGTCACACCGGATTTTGACGATTATAAATTAGCAAATCCACTTCTTGAAAAAGTAAAATCCGGAAAAATCGACGAATCCGTAATTGACAAGCGGATTGAGCGGATTTTAACAATGATGGAGCGGATTAAGCTCGGTGACAAAACTAGAAATAAAGGCTGCACAAACACAAAAGAACATCAGCAGACCATTCAGGAGATTGCGGAAGAAGGAATTGTCCTGTTAAAAAATGACACGGCACATCTTCCGCTTTCCAAGGAAACAAAGAAAATTCTTGTCCTCGGTGATAACGCCAAAAGAACACATGCTGCCGGCGGCGGAAGTGCGGAAATCAAAGCACTTTATGATATTTCGCCACTGCTTGGCATGCGTATGGTGCTCGGCGGTGTTGCACAGATTGACTGGCTGCCGGGTTATTACGTGGATAACGAAAAACATGTAGCCGGTGAAGTCGACTGGCAGGCAGAAAGTCTGGATGTAGATTATACAACAGACCGCGGAAAAGAACAGTTTGACAAAGAAATCCGCCCGATACGTGAGAAGTATCTGAAAGAGGCACTGGATGCCTGCCCGTCCTACGATGAAGTCATCTTTATCGGTGGATTAAACCACGCTTACGATGTGGAAGGATTTGACCGCCCGGACATGACACTTCCATATGGACAAAACGAAGTGATTGAGGCTTTGACAGAAAAATGTAAAAATCTCACCGTGGTACTGATCAACGGCGGTCCGGTTGAAATGCCATGGATTAATAAAGCAAACTCACTGATTCAGACAAGCTACTGTGGCATGCATGGCGGACTTGCTTTAGCACGGATTCTATTTGGCGAGGTAAATCCATCCGGACACTTGGCGGAAACCTATCCGGTTCGCCTTTGTGATACACCGACCGAAAAATTCAAATCCTATCCGGGCACAGTGGATAATTCCGGTCAACGTCATGTGGAATACACGGAAAAATTAATGGTTGGCTACCGCTATTATGAAACCGAAGAAATTCCGGTTCTCTTCCCATTTGGATACGGTCTTAGCTACACAACCTTTGATTTGCATGATTTTTCCGTTGAGAAAACTGACGATGAAACTGTTTGCTGCCGCTGCCAGATTACAAACACCGGAAACAGAGCAGGTGCACAGACTATACAACTCTATGTCGGCATCCCGGAAGAAGGGCAGCCCAAAAAACAATTGAGGGCATTTAAAAAGGTGGCACTCGCCCCACAGGAAACAAAACATGTTTCCCTCTGCCTTAGCAAAAAGGACTTTGCCACCTATAACTGTAAAAATCAAGCTTTTGTGATAAATGAGGGTACCTATTCCTTATGGATTGGCACTTCGGTAAAAGATATTTTCTTTCAATCCGAAGTCACCCTTTCCCAGAGCGGAATCGTAAAATAATCAACCGTTTCCGTTATCCAAAGTGCGCCTTGTCTGGTTTCACCGGTCTCGTCCATGACAGGGGCCACCAGATAGCGGTCACCAAGCATATATTGACGGTCTAAGAAACCACACACCGGGTCCCCCGGAAACTCTAACACCATTGCTCGCACAAGAGGAATTCCGGTGTCGTGGTTTTCTTTTGCCTTTTCCAGCAAATACGGCAAAAGTTTTTGTTTTACCAAAACGAAATGACGCAATACTTTTGTTGCCTCATCATCGTAAAGCCACGGCACACGATAAGAACCGCTTCCGTGAAGTCTTGAATGACTCGATCTTTCCTTTCTTACTTTTTCTTCTGCCTTGCCACAACATTTTTCATCATTTCCACCTTCGCTTTCTCCTGTGGACTCATGTTTCTAGTCAGAATTTCAAGCAAAACTTTCGATTCTTCCGGTGAAAAAGATAAATTATGGTTTTTCAGTTTCGTGGTTGCCGCCATCAAAAGCGGTGCGGCATCTTTCATACTTTTGCCCTGCATATTCTCAGCCAGTTCCTTCATCACCTGCAATTTTACCGGATGCATTGTTTTAAAAATGTCATACTCGTCAAACATCGATGTGCTCATTTTCTTCTTCCTCTCCCTCATTTTCCGCTTGTTCGGGCTGTTCCACAGAAGCTGCCTGCATCATTTCCATCATAGAAGAAATCATTTCAAAATCCTTTTGACTCTCCTCCGGCATAAGCATCTTTAACATTTCAAATGGATTTTCCGTGCCCTCTGCCCCGGATGCCTCATTTGCCTTCTGCACCTCACGCATCATGTGAAACAAATCCATCATATGCCGCATCTGAAAAAAAGACATCACAGAATCCATCATCTTCCGCTCTCTGCCACAGGTCAAAGGATGAATTGCCTGAAGCAATCCCTCTACATCAATGAGCTCTCCCTCCGATACATCAAAAAATGGGATTGCCACCTTTAATACCTGTACACTTCTTGTATTATGCATTCGGCTATCCCATTTCATCATCTCAGACCCCGCCTTCAAACAAACGAACTACATTTCCTGTATATCCTATGCGCAAGATGCGAAGCCTATTCCTTTTTTCTATGGTCTGATTAATATTTCAGACGATCCGGCGTAATTCCAGTCAAAACATGTTCTAAATATTTTTCAGCCAGATATTTTGCCATCGGCAGATTCTGGTCTAAATAATTGCCACACGCCTCCGGTGCTGCACCCGGAATCTCGCCCTCAAAATGACAGACAAACTCAAACATTTCACGAAGCAGTGAGATAATATCTTCCGATTCATAGTCACCGGCAAGCAAAAGATAAAAACCGGTACGGCATCCCATCGGACCAAAATAAATAATCTTATCGCCCCATTCTTCATGATTCCGCAAAAAGGTTGCCCCCAGATGCTCTAACGTATGAATCTCAGCCGTATTCATCACCGGCTCAAAATTCGGTCTTGTCATACGAATATCAAATGTTGTTACCACATCATGTCCGGTACTGTCTTTTCTGCTTACATAAACTCCCGGCAGAAGTCTTTTGTGGTCCACGGTAAAACTCTTAATTGTTTCCATTGCAAAATGCCTCCTTTGCTGCAATTACTCATAATAAACGTCTGTTCGTTTGCTTGGAATCAACTGCTTCATCAAATGTAAAACACGGCTTGCCGCCCTGCCATCATCGATGGAATTATATTTTTTCTTGAACTTTTCATACCTCTGTGCATAAACCGAATAATCATACGAGTGGATATCCTCAATCAACTCATCCGTCGTTGTTGAAATCGGTCCCGGCATCTCTTTGCTGTAACTGAAATAAAATCCACGAAGTTCATTTTTGTATTTATAAAAATCGTAAGCAAAGAAAAACATCGGACGGTTCAAAATACTATAATCAAACATTACGGAAGAATAATCCGTAATTAGTATATCGGACACCAAAAACAACTCTGCAATATCGCGGCTCTGGTCAAAATGATAAATAAATCCCTCATACGGCGACCAGTCAATCGCATCCATAATCAGATAATGGTATTTGACAATCATAATGTACTCATCGCCCAGTTCTTTTTGCAGTTTTTCAAAAGAAATCTGTGGACGGAACTCGTATTTATCATCTTCCGAAAATTCGTCATCTCGCCAGGTTGGCGCATACAAAATAATCTTTTTATCCTCCGGAAGTCCCAGTTTTCTCTTAAAACTTCGGATTCCCTCTGTCGTATTCTCCCGGAACAATATATCATTTCTCGGATATCCGTATTCTAACATTTCTCGGTGGAAATCAAATGCCCGTCGAAATGTCTCCGAGGAAAACGGATTTTGGGATATCAAAAAATCCCATGTATGAACGTTTTTCGTAAAATGTTCTTTGTAGGAATCAATGTCGCTCTCACCCACCATAAATACATCTTCCATATCCAGTGCCAGTTTTTTGAGCGGTGTTCCGTGCCATGTCTGAATATAATAGGTTCCCTTGCGGCGCAGCAAAAACTCCGGCTGTCTCGTATCAAACACCCAAACTTTCGCCGTCGCCATGTAGTACAGATAGCGCAGACGCCCATAGCGGACCTGTCTGCTCATCCCCGGAATATTATACTTTTCATTCTCGTAAAACCAAATACAATCCCAATTCAAATCATATCCGTTTGCCATGAGATATTCGTAAATGTGTTTCGGATTTCCGGAATAACTTTTTCCAAGGCTGCTGTCAAAAACAATGCGATTTTGTTTTACCGGGCACAGATTGCACATTAAGTAATAAAACAAAACGACAATCTGTTTTACCAAATGATAAATTCCTTTACGCACGTTGTTCCTCCTTGTAGCTTACTTACTGCTCCGTATCCAATGTACCGTTTTCACGCTCGCCAAACACTTTTTCAATCACGCGCTCAGAAGCATGTCCATCATCCACGCTGCAAAATCTCTCGTAAAATTCTTCGTAGCGCTCTTTGTAAGTTTCCTCAATTGCATCCATATGATGTAAAGCATCGACAACGGCATCGTTGGTGCGGAGAATCGGACCCGGAAGTTCTTTCTCCATATCCATATACATGCCTCGGATTTCATCTGCATACTCATCAAAATCATATGCGTAGAACAAAATCGGACGCTTTAAGTTTGCAAAGTCAAAGAATACAGAAGAATAATCGGTAATACAAATATCCGATGCCAGATACAGACGAGACACATCTTCGTACTGGCTTCCGTTATAAACAAATCCTTCGTACTCGGTCAAGTCCAAAATATCGGCAATGTAGTAATGTGTACGCAAAAGTACAACACTGTCCTCACCAAATTCTTTTTGCAGTCTGCCTAAATCAAGAGCCAGCGTAAACTTATATTTACCACGGTCATAGAATTGGTTATCACGCCAGGTTGGCGCATACAAAATTACTCGTTTTCCTTCCGGAATACCAAGTTCTTTCTTCACTTCGGCAGCAATTTCTTCTTTGTTATCCGCATATAGAATATCATTTCTCGGATAACCATATTCCAAAATCTTATCTCTGTCATAAACAAATGCACGCTCAAACACATCCGTTGAAAAACGGTTGGCAGAAATCAAATAATTCCACTCGCGGCCGTGCTTATAAAACAGTGTCTTATGATTCTGGCTTGCAGATGTAATATCCTCCATATCAAATGCCAGTTTCTTAAGCGGTGTACCATGCCATGTTTCCAGGAAAACAACACCCGGACGCTTTTTATTCCAAGCAGGCTGACGCACGTTAAAAATACGATATCCACAACGGGATGCGTAATACACATAACGAAGACTATTCATCTTTACTCTCGTATGTTTTCCGGTTTTTGCAAGTGCTTCGGATTTGTTATTTAATACCCAAATATAACGGTACTTGTCCCCTCTGGTCTTTTGCAGATATTCATACAGGTATTTCGGGCTGTCGGAGTAACTCTTTCCGAAGAAACTCTCGATAAATACCCAGTCATGCCGCAATGGCATTTTCTTGAAAATGTGGCGTTCCAGCACACGATACCACTGAATACGGCTTCCAATCAAACCTTTTTTCTTTTTGCGCCACTTATTGAACTTCATAACCGGTTTTGCCATACGCAATTTCCCCTTGCGGGTAATTGACAACTGCAAACGCTGGAATATACCATACTCTTTAATTACATTCTTCCATTCCGGCATATTTGCCATTGCTTTCGCAAACTTCGGCGCATTTTCTCTCAAGATTCGTGCCGGATATTTACGCCAGAAGAAATTCATCAAATAATGGTCCAGTGCAAAACGAAGGTCTTTATCTTCCGGTTTAATAATATGCAAACATTTATCATAGGCATCCAAAAATTCACCGCTGCGGTGTCCACGCTTTTTCTGGCAGAGTGCCGGCAGATGAATCTGGTCGTTGCGGTGACGCCAGATATACAGACTGTCACCATCAACCCACATTTTACCTGCTGCCAGTTTCAACAATTTCACACAAAACGTCATATCACTGTAAAAACGTGTCGTTGTATCAAACGAAAGCTCATGCTCCATCACAAAATCCCTGCGGATTAAAAAGTGCTGCACCGAATACATTTCCACAAAACGGTCGCGGAGCGTCTGCCCTTCCAACGGTTTTACGCCCTCAATAAAAGTTTCCTGTTTTGCTTTTTCAAAATCAAAATTCACCGGTTTAAACCAAGAACTGTATTTATTACCGGTTGTCATAACTGCCTGTTTCTCTTCTGCCAAATCAAGCAGCCGTTTCAGTGCCCCATCCATCAGGTAATCGTCACAGTCAATGAAATAAACGTACTCTCCTGTCGCTTTCTCTAAACCGATGTTACGGCAGAAAGAAACACCAAACGGATATACCTGTCCGATTTTTTCTTCATACTCATCGAGCAAATCTTCCTCACTCGGATGCAGTTCTTTATCTGTGTAGAGGCTGATGGAATCTCCTTTTTTCTCCATTTCCCGGGCCTGCTCGCGGCGGCGTTCTGCGCTATCTAAGCGTTTCTCCACTCTCTCGTGGATTTTCTGCTCGCGCCACGCTGCTGCCGTCTCCTCATTAGCCCGAATGACGTCTTCCGGCAATTCATCCATTGCCAAAAATACTTTGACGTGCGGATTCTCTTTTACGGAATCCGGCACTTCATGACCGTCTTTATCATTGACAACAATAATTTCTAAGTCTTCTATCTTTTGTTCTTCGATACTCTGAACACATTCTTCCAAATATGCCTGTCCTTTGAAATAAGGAATTATGACACTTACCTTAGGCATTTTTTGCACCTCCAAATTATTTGCAATTACTTATTTTACAACGAAATTCAAAATACGTCCCGGTACATAAATTTCTTTTACAATCTGTTTACCGGCAAGTTTATCAGCAATCGCTTCCCGTCCGGCAGCCAACGCATCTTCTTTCGCTGCATCAATGGCAATTTTAACGGTCGCACGTACTTTACCGTTGACCTGTACACCAATTTCCTGTACAGCCTCTACCGTTTTTGCCTCATCAAATTCCGGCCAGCTTGTCTGGAACAAATAACCACCGTAATTTTTCTCAGCCCACAATTCCTCTGTAATATGTGGTGCAACCGGATTCAAAAGTACAAGAAGTGTCTTAAACTCGTCTCTTGTAACGGAACCTTTTTTGTAGAAGTCATTAATCAATGCCATCATGGCAGCAATTGCTGTATTGTACTTCAAGGTTTCAAAATCGTTACTTACTTTCTTAATGGTCTGATGCATTTTTGTCTCCAAGTCAGCGGAATAGCCTTCTTCATCTGTCACCATATCTTTTAACTTCCATACACGCTCTAAGAAACGGCGGCAGCCTTTTACTCCATCTTCTGACCATGCAGCAGCGGCATCAAACGCACCAATAAACATTTCGTAGGTGCGGAGTGTATCAGCACCGTATACATTTACAATATCATCCGGGTTTACAACATTACCACGGGATTTGCTCATCTTCTCGCCATTTTCACCAAGAATCATACCATGGGATGTTCTCCTCTGATATGGCTCTTTGGTCGGTACTACGCCCTGGTCATATAAGAACTTATGCCAGAAACGGGAATACAAAAGGTGAAGGGTCGTATGCTCCATACCACCATTGTACCAGTCAACCGGCAGCCAGTATTTGAGAGCCTCTTTGCTGGCAAGTGCTTCATCATTTGTTGGGTCAATATAACGCAGGAAGTACCACGAAGAACCAGCCCACTGAGGCATTGTATCTGTCTCACGCTCTGCTTTTCCGCCACAGCATGGACAAGTTGTCTCAACCCAGGAACGGATTTTGGAGATTGGAGATTCCCCGTTATCCGTTGGTTCATAGTTGTCTACCTCCGGCAGACGAAGCGGAAGTTCTTCTTCAGGAATCGGTACATAACCACATTTTTCACATTTTACAATCGGAATCGGCTCACCCCAGTAACGCTGTCTGGAAAATACCCAGTCACGCAGTTTGAAGTTTTTCTTTGCCGTTCCCACTTTCTTATCCTCTAACCAGGCAATAATTTCTTTCTTTGCCTCTTCTACAGATTTACCGGTTAAAAATCCGGAATTCACAAGAGTTCCCGTAGCAACATCCGTGAAGGCCTCTTTTTCCACGTCACCGCCTTCAATTACTTCATGAATCGGCAAATTGAATTTCTTGGCAAATTCCCAGTCACGGGTATCATGTGCCGGTACCGCCATAATCGCTCCTGTTCCGTAGCTCATCAATACATAATCGGATACCCAGATTGGAATTTCCTCACCATTTACCGGATTAATTGCCAAAAGTCCGTCAATTGCTACACCTGTTTTATCTTTTGCTAACTCGGTTCTCTCAAAATCGGATTTTCTTGCTGCCATCTCACGGTAGGCTACAATCTCATCCCAGTTTTTAATCTCATCTTTGTACTTATCCAGATATGGATGTTCCGGAGATACTACCATGTAAGTTACACCAAACAAAGTATCCGGACGTGTCGTGTAAATGCGGAGTTTTTCTTCTTTATCTTTAATCTGGAAGTCTACTTCTGCACCATGAGAACGTCCAATCCAGTTTTTCTGTGAAACTTTGACTCTCTCAATATAGTCAAGTCCATCCAAATCATCAATCAATTTATCTGCATATGCCGTGATTTTAAGCATCCACTGGCTCTTTACCTTACGGATAACCGGACTTCCACAGCGCTCACACACACCGTTTACAACTTCCTCATTGGCAAGACCGCATTTACAGGAAGTACACCAGTTAATCGGCATCTCTGTCTTGTAAGCAAGTCCTGCTTTGAATAATTTCAGGAAAATCCACTGGGTCCATTTGTAGTAATTTGGATCTGTTGTGTTAATTTCGCGATCCCAGTCAAAGGAATAGCCAAGTGCCTGAAGCTGTGCTTTAAATCTTGCAACATTCTTCTTCGTTACTTCCTTTGGATGTACTTTATTTTTAATTGCATAGTTTTCTGTCGGAAGACCAAACGCATCCCATCCCATCGGATAAAGTACGTTGTAGCCCTGCATTCTTCTTTTACGTGCTACGATATCAAGTGCCGTATACGGACGCGGATGTCCTACATGAAGTCCCTGTCCGGATGGATATGGAAATTCAACAAGGGCATAATATTTGGGCTTGCTGAAATCATTAGTTGCCTGAAAAGCTTTTTCGTCTTCCCAGACTTTCTGCCATTTTTTTTCAATTTCTTTTGGATTGTAACTCTGACTCATTTTTTTACCTCTTTTCTTATTGTCACTCATTTAATGCCGATTCCGGCGTTGATGTCGGTGTTGGTTCTGCCGTTTGTGACGGCGTTGGTGTAAGGGTCGGTGTTGGCGTCGGTGTAACTGCCGGTGTCGGTGTTGGCACAACAACCGGTTTCTTTTCCACCTGCTTCACTGTAATCTTACATACCTTTTTTATTTTACTGCCATCGGTTGTCTCCACAAAAATTTTACAAGTTCCCTTTTTCTTTGCTTTTACGACACCTTTTTGATTGACAGTTGCAATCTTTTTATTGGAAGAAGTGTATTTCATCTTCTTGATCATCGCTTTTTTCGGTAAAATCTTTTTTACCCGAATCGTAAACTTAGCATCCTTCTTTTTACCACCAATTTCCAATGTCTTTTTCGTAGTACTCAGCTTGATACTCTTTACCTTAATCAAATATGGATTATGAATATCCGGATCAGTCGGATCCCATCCCATATGCCCGGATAACTTCTGTGCCTTCGGCTTGCCAAGCGGTCCTGCCTTTGGCGAATTGTAAATTACTACTTTTGTGCCGGATGGGCAATTATCATAAATCCATTTGCTGTCTGCCACCGTCAATCGGATACATCCATGAGATGCCATCGTTCCCAACCGATTAAACTGAGCATAGGACTGTGTATTTTTCTTTGGCTGATAATACCATACCGAATGAAACAAAAAGCCTCCATAAATTCTTGTACAGTACTGACCGTAAGACGGTCCCAGCAGTGCATGCCACCGATATTTTTCTCTCAAAGAAAAAGTGCCGACCGGTGTCGCTTTGCCCGATGAACAGACAAATGCTTTATATGGTTTGTACTTTCCTTTTTTCGTATGACGGTATACCGTCACCGTATTCTTTAATTTGTTTACTTTTATCTTATATATGTTTTTCTTTGCTGCCGCATTTGTTGTCTGAAAATCCGCTGTCAATACTAAGAGAAACAACAAAACGAATAAGCTGATTTTCTTCTTCAAAACTACCTCCTATTTGTGTCAAAATGTACGCAAGCATACTATTTTATAATACCAACACTAAAATCCTTTGTCAAGGACTGTGATAGGAGAGGTTTGTGACAAATGTTCGTTGGCACTTTTTTTGTTTTCCGTAATTCCGTAGAAAAGCTTTGCGTCTCGTGCGTCGCTTTCGCTGACAAACGCGCAAAGGTATCGATATGCAAAACACGCATATCTGATACCTGCGTATTTGTACGCACTCGCCTCAAATCTTTTCTTCGTGAATTACTGGAATACTGAAAGAATTGCAAGGATTACTTGACACAAACAAAGCCAGCCAAACTCAGCTTTTCTTTATCTTATAATCTTATAAACGCGTCTCGGAATATTTTCCTGGATGCGCTTGTTGCTGCACTTAATGTCTCTACAATTTCGTTCATTCGTGCATGAAAGATCAGACCATCTCATCCGGCGGTGTTTTATTCTCATGGTAATGGCCGTGCAGTTTTGAGATTCCTGCACACCCATATTTTTGTATAGGATTCCTTTTCTTTGCGCATCACAGTCGCTTATTTTCCGCAATATCTCCTGGTAGATATGATAGCGGTCTAACTGAAAGATGGCATCTAGATCATACGTTTCTCTTTGTCCCAGCCTTCATACATGGTAAACACTTTCATTTCCTGTTTTTTCATTTTCTTATGATTGCTGTTTTTCATGTGCAGCCATATACCCTCCATTTCTTCAAACAGTACCGGAATGACTTTTTCACCTTATGCCCAGTCTGCATGCATTTCTTTTACGGCATACTGTTCTTCTTCATCAATCCGCTCTCCCAGTCGCTGCATCATACAGTCTCCTTTATCTGTTTTTCTAGTCAACTAACATAATAAAGAAAAACTGTATGATTGGGAAGAGGGAATTTCCTTCTTCCCTTATTAATTACTTATTTTTGCCAATGAAAATGGCATTGAATATTCGCCTCAGAAATTCTTACTATCTAAATAAAAAAGATATACAGGACATTACTTCCCCATATATCTTCTTGTCTACTTTCTCTTATTCTACAGATTCATATGCTACATCTAAAATCTCTAGTTCCTCTTCATTTTCTTCATAATTCGGGTTACTTAAATATGTATCTTTCAATACATTTTTTAGTCGCTCACAACACGGTTTAAATGTCGCATACGAAAGTCCTCCACCAATCACTCCACCTACTACAGGTATTGCTTTCTTAAAAAAACCTGCAAATACTTCCTTTGTCATTTTCACTCCAAACCATTTACTTACACTCTTTACAATAGGATATATTGTTCCCTTTGTTAATGCTTTATTTATTAACTTTTTTTCAACCCCCTTTCCCAAAGCTTTTGCCAATGTCAATAAACCGCTTTTTGCATTGGCAACCCCAAACATAACTCCCATGCACAATATTATCTGATTCATGGTTTCAGTATCAAAACATTGTCCATCTAAATCATACTCGATTTGAGAAAATCCATACAGATACATAAGTTTCTGTGCAACACGCAACAAACATCCATAATATTGAGCTATATCCGTAGGAATTGTAGCCACCATTGCAGCACCCCCTGGCGTTCCTAACGCCGCCGATATTCCAGAAACCTTAAGTCGTTCATTTTGTATGATTGACTTAGCTATTTTGTCTATTTTCTCCGTATCAATCACTTCATACAAACTACGACCTTCAACAACCGAGTCTACATTTTCTCTGCTACACTTTCCCATTAATTCCTGTTTTAAAAAAACATCTCTTTTTACAGCAACTCCTGGTACTTTAAACGCAAGCAAAATCACGTCTTCAATGTCAACTTGTCCATCTCCATTTACATCGACTGCATCATACACGGCCTTCTTGCTTTTTTTTACAATTTCTGTAGACTTTTTTGCCATTTCCCCTACTTTTCCATTCGCCTTATTAGCAATTGCCTTTAATGATTCACTTGTGCTTTCATTTTTCATAATATAGCGCCCCTTCCTTCAAAAGCATTTTTAACTTTAAATTACATTTAATTTAGTATACTATACTCTAAAGTCCTCCGCAATTCCTGAATACACTCCACATATGTTTTTCCTACCTCTGCTTGAGGCTTCTCTGGAAATCCTCTTTCTAAAATTTCCAAAATAAATTCCATCTGCTCCTTCATCTTATTTGACAAATTCTCTAATTTATGGACTTGTAAATAAATTCGTTTCTTACGATTTTCTTGATCTAATAATAATAAACAACAAATCTCATTCAAATTAAAGCCCATTTCTTTGTACAACAATATAAACCATATTTGATTCATATCTTCTTCGTCAAACAACCGGTAATTATTTTCATCACGCTTTACATCTAATAATCCTTTGTCATCATAGTACTGAAGTGTCCGTTTGCTTACTCCTACCAAATGACTTACTTCCTTTGTTTTTCTCATTACAAACCTTCCTTTCTCCACAAAAGATACACTATTACATTTACGTGATAGCAATATCTTTTTGGATTAACCTTTTTTATTCAATATAGGCTTTGTAATTTTCGCGAGAATAAATAGTCTTGTCATTTCATACACTGTATCAATCGCATTAAGGTTTTTAAAAGATGGACTGGATAGAATCGTTAATACAAAATTATGGCGTTGCTGCTATGTTTGTGCTGATTATGTTGGAATATGCCTGTTTTCCTGTTTCGAGTGAGATTATTCTGCCATTGGCGGGGGTTATGGCTGCCGGGCAGGGGTTGTTTTTTCCATATCTTGTCCTTTTGGCAACGGGAGCAGGACTGATTGGGGCACTGATTCCGTATGGCATTGGCAGGTTTGGCGGTTCTCCACTGTTGGAACGCATTATGAAACGCTTTTCTTCTATGGAGAAACCAATCCTAACCTCCTACCGTGTCTTTGGCAATCACGAAAAAAGTGCCGTTCTAATCAGCCGTGTGATTCCTCTGTGCCGCACCTATATCGGCTTTGTCGCGGGTGCCATGGGGCAGAATATCAGCCGTTATCTTTTGTATTCTGCCATCGGCATTGTTACATGGAACACGGTATTAACCGGTCTTGGTTATTATTGTTATCAATACAAAGATTTGTTCTTTCATTATTTTGATAAATACAAGCATGTTATTTTTTATACAGGTATTGTCCTATTAGTAATTTTCGCCCTCAATGCTATTAGAAAAAAACGGGCAGCACGCGAAACAAACCAAGAAGAATAAGAAGTATGCCACTGATTCCGTTTAGACGGCGCACGTGGTATATCCTCTGCCCGCCAATCCACAAAAAGGCTCCACATAAAAAAGCGGTACATACAGGAAATAACCAGATTATGGTTCCCTGACCGACCAGACTAAGTGCTGCACTCACCGAATCAAGCGCAAGGGCACTTCCCAACGCACTGCCTTCTTTTATATCAATGCTTCGGGAATTATCTTTGTCATACTGTACTTCCCCTTTGTTTTGCAACACACGGATGCACGTTTTTGCGCCAAGCAAAATCAAAATCCCACCGCCAATAAGGCGAAAACAAGGTTCCGGCAGCCCCGCAAGGCATGTCGAACCCGCAAAAAGTGCAACCGCTGTCAGCACGCCATTTAATAACGCAATAAATAACCGGATTCGTTTGGGTATGCAAATGCCCGACATTGCATATGCCATACCAATCCCCAGCGTGTCAAGGCTCACCGACAACGCCAATAAGCAAACAACAAACACAAGCTCCTCCTGCCACTTCCTTATTCTATTTTATGCAAATAAGGGAAAAGAGGAGAGTCCTTTCGACAAAAACAGTCAAATATTTTGGAGGTAAGTATGAACTGGTATCAAATGGAATCACAGGAAGTAATGGATAAACTCAACCGTTTCAAAGACCGGGGCTTATCCCAAAAAGAAGTTATCAAACGCCAGAGACATTATGGAAAAAATGAATTGCAAAGCGAAAAAGGTCCCGGATTTTTCCGTCAGTTTGCCGCGCAGTTTAAAGATTTTATGATTCTTACTTTACTGGCAGCTGCCGGCATTTCTTTTTTTGCTTCTTATGCACAGGGAGAAATGAATCTGACCGACCCTTTAATCATTCTGGCAATCGTTATACTAAATGCTCTGCTTGGCATTTATCAGGAGAAAAAGGCAGAACATTCGCTGGCTCACCTTCGTTCTCTGCAAACGCCACAATGTCAGGTACTAAGAGATGGAAAACGCCAGACCATATCTTCTCCGGAACTTGTACCGGGAGATTTAGTCTATCTTGACACCGGCTGTCTTGTTCCCGCCGATGGCAGACTTCTCCTTACGCACAATCTGTCGGCAAATGAATCTGCCCTTACCGGCGAAACGGGAAGCATCGAAAAAACTTCCGGCTCGCTGCATATAGAAAATCTTTCACTCGGCGACCAGCTCAATATGGTATTTTCGGGCACAATGATTACGACCGGAAATGGGCTGTTCTGTGTTACAGAAACCGGTATGAATACGCAAATTGGGAAAATCGCCGGTATGCTTTCACACGAACAGGCACCGCAGACACCTCTTACCAGGCGCCTCAATCATACAGGAAAAGTGCTTGGCATCCTGGCCCTGATTATTTGTGCCATTCTATTTTTCCTGGGATTGCAGAAAAATCAGCCAGTTTTTGATATGTTTATGACTTCCGTCAGTCTTGGCGTCGCAGCCATTCCGGAAAGTCTGCCAGCCCTCGTTACCATTATGCTGAGTCTTGGCGTTGAGCGCATGGCAAAACAATGTGCCGTTATCCGCCATCTTCCTGCCGTGGAAACACTCGGCAGTGCCTCCGTTATCTGCTCGGATAAGACCGGCACGCTTACCCAGAATCGCATGACGGTTCGAAATGTATACAGTACCGAAAACGAAAAAACCTTGCTTCGTTATTTTCTGCTCTGCAACAACCAATCCGGTCCACTCGAACACGCACTGATTCATTACGGTGCATCAAGCGGACTTATTTATACGGATTTACGAAAAGAATTTCCGGTTATTGAAGAAATCCCATTTGACTCAATCCGCAAGCGGATGACAACACTGCACCGGACACCCAATGGATATTTAGCAATAACTAAGGGTGCTCCGGAATTTATCCTTGCCAACTGTCACTCGTATCTCGATAAAGATGGCAGCACACGTCCACTGACACATACGATGCGGCACAGGTTAAATGAGCAAATTGAAAATTACACCGCCAATGCACTTCGTGTCATTGCTCTCGGTTTTTGTCTGCACAAAAGCCGCCCGGACAACAATTCCTTAGAATCCCATTTGGTTTTTCTTGGGATGGCAGGTCTGATTGACCCGCCCCGCCCGGAAGCTTACGCCGCTGTTAAAAACTGCCAGCACGCCGGAATCCGCCCAATTATGATTACCGGCGACCATAAAAATACCGCCGCGGCGATTGGTAAGGAACTTGGCATCTGCCAGACAAAAGACGAGGTCATTACGGGAGCCGACTTAGATACCATCAGCGACCGTTCACTTCCGACGGCACTCAAAAAATATCATGTTTTTGCCCGTGTATCCCCAGCGCATAAAGTCCGTCTCGTAAAAGGGTATCAGGCGATGGGAAATGTCGTTGCCATGACTGGTGACGGTGTCAATGATGCCCCTGCCCTAAAAGCAGCGGATATCGGCTGTGCCATGGGACGCACCGGAACCGATGTTGCCAAAAATGCATCTGACATCATTCTGATGGACGATAATTTTTCCACTATTGTAAGTGCCGTCCGGGAAGGGCGCGGTATTTACGATAACATAAAAAAAGCCATACATTTCCTCTTGTCTTGTAACATCGGGGAAATCATGACGATTTTTGTTGCTATCTTTTTCGGGCTGTCTGCACCACTTTTACCGGTACAACTGTTGTTTATTAATCTCGTGACGGATTCTTTTCCGGCACTATGCCTCGGTGTCGAGCCACCGGATCCGGACAGCATGAACCGTCCGCCATTATCGAAAAATGAAAGTATCTTTCACTTTGATACCGTCTTTCAGATGGTTTTAGAAGGTATGTTCATCGGCTCCTTAGCACTTTTTGCCTATACAAGTGGCAATTCCACCATGTGCTTTGCCGTACTTTCTTTATCGCAGTTAGTTCACTCGTTTAATATGAGAAGCGAGCACTCGCTGTTAGAGACGGGGATTCTTGGGAACAAAAAACTTTTATTTAGTGTATTGTTCTGCATTGTCCTGCAATGTCTGGTCATCTGTATGCCCGTTCTCCAGCCTATTTTCCATACGCAGTCACTTAATCTGCGCGAATGGGTTGTCGTAGGTATTTTATCTCTGATGCCGATTCCCCTCATGGAAATCAGCAAGCGGCTTCACGGATAAACTCACGGATTCGCTGAATGAGAATTTCTTTTACATCTTCCCCCGGATACTGTGTGGCGAGCATGTGTTTCATCAACATGCCGCCCGCTTTATTCGCGTGTCCGCCGCCAGCACCAATTCCACAGCTGACTTTTTCCGCTAAATCACTCGCCGGCAAATTTTTTTTCGCACTTCGTACTGACATTTTATATCCAATCGGCGTTTCATTATATACCACACAGCAGTCAACAGTCGCCACACAATTTACCATATCACTAATAACGCCAAGCAGATTTGGATCACATGGTTTTGTATGCAGCAGCGCAAAACGCTTTTCCTCATCATAGTAATAGTGAGACAACGCTTCTCCTGCTATTTCCAAATCCTGACGCTGTAAATTCGCATGAATCATTTCATCGAGACACTCTCTGTTAATCTGCAGAGAATCACGCATCTGTCTGTCTGCCGGATAATAAATTTCAGACAAACTGCTGGTATCACTATACAAACCATAATACAACGCCGTTGCCACCTGCCAGTTCTCATTTACCGGATACCCCGCCTCCAAAAGCAGTTCCCAGACCACGGTACAACAACTTCCGAATTCCGGGAAAATAAAACACCATTCATCCGTTTCTACACAAATCGGATGATGATCAACCATCGCCACTTTTTCCACCGGCATCGATGTAATATTACCACCCTCATACTGGCAATCCACGGTAATCAAAATGTCATGTTCCGGCATTTCATTCACATATCGAATCGGAATACCAAGGTGCTCCACCATCAATTTCAGCGACGGCTTTGTAATTTGATGTTCCCCTGCATAAATCAAATTTACCTTTTTACCCAGATTCATAAAATACGCATACAAACCAAACGCAGCCCCCATCGCGTCCGCATCCGGACTGTCATGGCACTGTATACAAATCGAATTGAATTCTGCAAATTGTTTGAGAAACATAAAACGCCTCGCCTCCCTCTCCTTTGTGGATTAAACTGTTTTTAGAATAGCAAAAAAAGGGGGAAGATTCAAGATTTTTATTATCTATATTTTTAGGAAACATCATCTGTCAATAGAGCCCCAAAAAAAGTTCATTCGTAAGAGACTATAAAGCAAAGCATTATCTTGTCTCAAACGAATGAACTCCTTTTTTAATTATAGATTAAGCGTCAACCATATACTCATGTGCCTCACCGTTTGTATCCGTTACTACAATCGTATGAGATACACCTTTCTTCACATACAGATTCAGTTTCCACTTATAGTTCGTAGTACCAGACTGTGCATTGATGTAAAAACTGCTGATTCCCTGGTCTACCCCATCAATCGTCACTGACTGAATACCGGAAAGTTTTGTTGTGTCAATCTCTGTACCAACATAAGTATCTTGGGTTTCCCATGTTGAGCCAAACATCGTCTTTCCACTGTTCGTACTATAGCAGGCACCACCGGTTACTGTCACTTTACAAATACTCTGGCTCTTTCCATCTCCAATTGCATAGGTACTGCCACCTGCGGAAATGATACCGCCATAGATTCCAATCTTCATCGTTTCAGCTGAGGCATCTGCAGTACCACCGCCACCAACTCCGGCTCCGTTACCGGAAGATGTGGCATAAATATTACCACCGTAGATGTAAATTTCTCCGCCACCTTTAGCGTACCTTGATTCACCGATTCCTGCAGCATTTCTTCCTGTATTGCAGGCTATAATCGTACCGCTCCTGATAATAATACGTCCTAATGTGCTAGATGTCTTACCATCTGATGCAGCACCAATTCCTGCCGATTCGTTACCGCCTAATGCCGTCAATTGGCCATCACCGGATATCGTCAGTTCACAACCGGACGGAACCTCGATTCCTGCATGATAGCCGGAACCGGTCAATGCGGATGTTCCAGCTAAGATAAGATTTACCTTAGCATCACCACTTAATTTAATTGGACTTGACTCACTCGATGTACAAACAAGATTATCTAACGTAATCGTATGAGTACCGCCCGTTACTAAAATATAATATGCTGTTGCCGATTGTGCTGTACTGGAAATCGTGTAATTTCCGGTAAATGCAGTTTCTTCTGCACTACCAATTGTATATCCGGTTGCACTGATTACAATACTTCCTTGCGCCAAATCCAATTCTTTTGTCTCTGCCGGTTCCGGTTCAGCCGTCGGCTCCGGAGTCGGTGTGGTAACCGGCGTAGGTGTTGGCGTAGCATCCGGATCAACGGTTGGAGTTGCCGTTGGAGTTGCCGTCGGAGTTGCCGTCGGAGTCGCCGTCGGAGTCGCAGTTGGTGCCACAGTCGGCGTTGCGGTCGGCTCTACAACTCCATTTGCCAGATTAATCAATGCCGTAAACGCTTTTTTCGGCAGATAATTTTCATCAAACAGTGATGGATAATAGGTACTTCCATTACTGTAAAAACTATTCAGCCAAGTATCCAAATCTGTCAGATTCCAGAATGTAACATTACTTACATTTACCGGAGCAGACGTATCATCCATTCGCTGTAATATAATATTCATGAACTTCTGGTATGCTGCTGCCAGTGTCTCATTACCCGCCTCTGAATTATCCTTACTTGCAAAATCAAGCTCAGTAATCTGCACCTCATAGCCATTTTGCTGGAATAATTTCAGTGCATTTTTAATATTATCACCATCTGCCACACCAAGATTAGTCTGATGCGCCTGCATGCCAAGACCATCAATATTTCCGGCATCTTTTGCATCTGCAAGATATTTCACAACTGCCTTCATCTGTCCCGGCGATGCCAGTCCGACAAAATCATTGTAGAACAATTTTGCCGATGAATTTGCTGCTTTTTCAGCTTCTCTCGCATATTCAAAAGACTTTGTAATATAAGTATTGTCGTCGTCTGTAAAAATAGCACCATACAAACTTGAACTTACTGTCCGTAATTTACAGCCATTGCTGTCAATTACCTCATTTACTACATCGTAAGCATATACAACGCCCGGATAATTAGTCTCTGCATAGGTAATAACCTGCTTAACATAACTTTCAATTCGAGCAAGCATCGTCTCTTTGTCAACAAGATTTGTAATGTTTTTCTTAGCTGTTCCCGTACCATCATACTCCGGTGTGTAATTCTTACAGAAATACCAATCCGGTGTCTGCGAATACCAGACAAGCGTATGGAAACGCACACTTAAATCATTTTCCTGAGCAAGCGATAAACATTTATCAATCACATCTGTATTAATAACCGGCATGCCATCTTCCGATGCTTTTGTTGCCTCTTCGTTCAAAAGATTCTCCGGTTTCAGCTCATCTGCAAATGTAACCGTACTGTAATGATGTTTAATAAATGATAAAATCTCCGGATTCTGCAAATTATAGCTGTAAACTGCACATCCCATCGGGAAGCGGTTTGCATATGCCTCTTTCAGACTTGGTGCAGCAAGAACTGCATCCATATCCAAATGCTTCTCCGTAATAGAAATATTGTCTACATAAAAATCATTTGAATAATTTGCCATTTCAAAATAAAGTGACAATTTACTTACATCGCCCGGTGCCACAACCGTTGCGTCCACTTTTGTCCATGTACCATTCGGCACAACTACATTCTGCACGATTGTATAAGCCATCGCTCCCGCATAGTCCATCGACTCCCACATGCAGTTTATCGTCTTGTTGCCACCCGTTGTCTGCTTTACATACGCCTCAATCTTATACGTTGTAAAATCAGTCACATTGTGAGTGATATCAATCATCGGTCCTGCCCAGTTTTTCACACGGTTGGAAACTTTCAAACAATAGTTGTCATTATAACCGCCCTCTACAACAGTCAGATCTTCTTCGCCCTGACGTCCGGTCACATATTGATTGGTACCGTCTTCAAAATCCAAAAGCAATGCTTTTGTCGGATCCTCTACCGGAATCGGGGTGCCCGGAACCTTCGTCGGTTCTGCTGTTGGTGTTGCAGTTGGCTCATCCGGGTCTGCCGTCGGTGTAACCGTAGGTCCTGCCGGCTCATTTGTTGCAGTCGCAGTAGGCTCCGCCGGCTCTGTCGTCGGTGTTACAGTTGGTGTCCCTGGCTTCTGCGTCGGGGTTGCAGTCGATGTGCCCGGTTTCTGCGTTGGGGTTGCAGTCGGTGTGCCCGGTTTCTGCGTCGGGGTTGCAGTCGGTGTGCCCGGTTTCTGCGTTGGGGTTGCAGTCGGTGTCACTGCCGGTTTCTGCGTTGGGGTTGCAGTCGGTGTGCCCGGTTTCTGCGTTGGGGTTGCAGTCGGTGTCACTGCCGGTTTCTGCGTCGGTGCTTTGGTTGGTACTTTTGTCGGTGCATTAGTCACAACTACTGTCTTTTTCTTTCTCACCGTAACCTTGCAGGTTTTCACATACTTCTTGCCCTGATAACGGAAACTTGCTGTAATCTTCGCTGTCCCCGCCTTTTTCGCTTTCACTTTTCCTTTCTTGGAAACTGTCGCAATTTTCTTGTTTTTGCTCTTCCATGTTACTTTTGTCTTCTTGCTTATATTTTTAACCTTAAGCGTTAAGGTTTTCCCCACAGTTATTACCGCTTTTTTCTTTGATAAAGCAGGCTTTTTCTTTGCTGCCTGAGTTGGCATAGAAAAAGAAAATACCATGCTTGCTGCTAACATCCATGCTAACAGCTTTTTACCATTCTTTTGCATACACAAACCTCCAATTCTATCCTTGAATTAATACTACTGATATTCTCTCATTTTAACATTTGGGAATCTATATTGCAATAACTAAAATCTTATCCTCTCATAAGCATTTCTTTAATGCAAACAGGGACCGGTCTGGCAAGAACCGGTCCCCAAAAGAGAAACAATTAGTTGTGACAATCTCCTATTTAATTTATGGCTCTGCAGCCATCTCATCCGGTGGTGCTCCACCTGGCTTTTTAACATCCTTTTTCTCTACTTTTTTCCCTTTGATTTTTGCTTTTGCAAAGAGTGCCTGTAATACAATAAAGAAGCAAAGCAGTGCGGAAAGTACAATTCGTACCCACCAGCTTGACAATGTACCCTGTGTTGTAATCAGACTAGTAATGGTTCCTTTAATCAGTACACCAAATGTTGTACCAACAACCGTTCCGACACCTCCCGAAAGAAGTGTTCCGCCGATTACTGCTGCCGAAATAGCATCCATTTCCAAACCTTTTGCCTGTTCTACAAATCCTGCACAACTGTTCAAGCAGAATAAGAATCCACCCAAGCCGGCCAAAAGACCATCTAAAATATAAGCTTCAAACTTCGTTCTTTTTACATTTAATCCCATCATCAATGCACTCTGCTGGCTGCCGCCGATAGCAAATAATTTGCGTCCGAATTTTGTATAACGAAGCATAATAGCAATCAAAACAACCACAATTAGTGCAATCACAACCGATGGATATATATATGCCGGCCGGAATACCCCATGTTTATTATATGTTCCAATCGGCAGTTCAATCTGATATGTTGCCCATTTCTGAAACAAACCGTTTTTAATGGAAATCATATCTGTACTTATCATAGCCGTAAGTCCTCTTCCTAGAAACAAACCCGCCAGAGTAACGATAAACGGCTGAATTTCCAGGTAGGAAACTAAATAGCCTTGAAGCAAACCAAACAGTAATCCAATACCAAGCGAAATCGCAAGAGCTACATAAGGACTCATCCCCTTATTTTCCATAGCATAAGCACTCGCCATACAAACCAATGCGGTTACCGAACCAACCGAGATATCAATTCCTCCGGTAATCATAACGATTGTCATACCACAACCAATTACAATCAATCCGGCATTGTTAATAAACAAGTTGGTAAACATCTGCGGTTTTGCAAAACCTTTGTCTGCAAATACAATCATTCCTGCTACATACATTGCAATAAACAACACAATTGTAATAATGAAAAGAAATGTATTGCTGTTAAATCTTTTTGTCTTTGCCTTCAAAAATTCACCCATTACTGTTCACCTCCCTGTACTACTGCCTTTTTCGACTGTCTCTTCGCTTTGTAATTCTGCATTGCCTTTTTGTAAACCGGGCTCTGAAGAACTACGATAATGATAACAACGATTGCTTTATAAACCGGGAGCTGGTCAGACGGTACACTCATAGCATACAGCGTTGTTGTCAACGCCTGAATCGTATAAGCGCCAATTACTGACCCCATCAAACTAAATTTACCACCACTTAAGATGTTTCCACCTAACGCTACTGCTAAGATGGCATCCATCTCAAGGTTCAGACCAATGTTGTTAGCATCTGCGGAATAAATTCGGCTCGAAGCAACAATTCCTGCAAGCCCTGCCAGGGCTCCGCAAATTACATAGGTGAGGAATTTAATTCTTGTAGAATTTAATCCAATCAAGCGGGATGCATGACTGTTAATTCCTACACTTTCAATATACATACCAAGTGCTGTCTTATTTAATACCAAATAGGCAACAACAACGGCTGCGACTGCAAAGATAACCGGTGTCGGAATTGGTCCGAGAAATCCACCCATTGCCTTGTAAGATTCCACACGGACATATGTAATCTGTCCTTGTGTAACCAACTGGGCAATACCGCGCCCTGCAGTAAACAAAATCAATGTAGCAACCATTGGCTGGATATTTAGTTTTGCAACCAAAAAACCATTAAACGCACCGCACAAAGCAGCAACTAAAATTCCGGCAATCGCAGCAATGATAATCGGAGCTGCCAGTGTATTTGTACTTACTTCACCGCCGGACAAAATCTGACAGCAAACAGCAGCAGCAACCGCCATAACAGCACCAACACTGATATCCTGACCACCGGAAGCGGCTGTTACTAATGTCATACCAATGGCAAGTATAACAAGTTCAGAACCTCGGTTAATGACATCAATCAGCCATCCACTTAATTGTCCGTCCTTTAACGTTATATTAAAGAAATCCGGTGTTCGAATCACATTTACAAGCAATACGATAAACAAACACACAATCGGCATAAATAATCGCATTCCTGTTATTTTTTTAATTTTCTCAGCCATTATTCATCACCTCCCGCAATTGCTTTCATAATGGATTCTTGTGACAAATCCTCTTCTTCGATTTCGCCAACTTTTTTTCCATCACGAAGAACTGCCATACGGCTGCAGGTTCGAAGCATCTCCTCAATCTCGGAAGAAATAAAGGTGACTGCTTTTCCCTCATCCGCCAGTTGAAGTACTAATTTCTGAATTTCTGTTTTAGTTCCGATATCAATTCCTCGTGTCGGTTCATCCAAAATCAGGTAATCCGGATTCGTAAGCAGCCATCTGGCAATAATCACCTTCTGCTGGTTTCCGCCGGATAAACTCTTAATTGGAGTTTCACGGCTTGCTGTTTTAATCTGCAGCAAGTCAATGTATTTATCCGCAAATTCTTCCATCTGTTTGCGAGATAACAATTTAAACATTCCACGTTTTGCCTGAAGTGCTAATATAATATTTTCGCGAACAGACAAATCGGCAATGATTCCTTCCTTTTTCCTATCTTCCGGCAAATATGCCATGCCGGCTTTCATCGCATCCAATGGGGATGAGATTTTGGTATCTTCTCCTTTGACTTTCAGCACGCCGGAATCAGCTTTATCTGCGCCGTAAATGGCACGAACCAACTCTGAACGTCCGGAGCCAAGAAGTCCTGTAAGTCCGATTACTTCTCCTTTGTTGATTGTCAAATCAAACGGTCGAATTGTACCTGCATGACCTAACCCTTTGGCCTCAATCAACGGTTCTAAATGTTTTTCATGCTTATATTCACCCTTGATATCTGCTAAGTCATCAAAATCTTTTCCCATCATTTTAGATACTAATTTTACACGTGGAAGTGATTCCACTTCATACTCACCAACCAATTCACCATTTCTCAGTACAGTGATTCGGTCACACACTTCATATACCTGTTCCAAAAAGTGTGTTACAAAAATAATTCCTACACCTTCTGCTCTCAATTTCCGCATCAGGACAAATAATTTCTGAACCTCGTCATCATCCAAAGAGGATGTCGGCTCATCCAAAATTAAAACTCGGCATTTCATATCCACAGCTCTGGCAATTGCTATCATTTGCTGAATTGCCAAGGAACACTCGTCCAAACTCTGAGTTGGTGCCACATGGATATCGAGATTCTTTAAAACCTCTGTCGACTTGCGATTCATCGTACGCCAGTCTATCATACCAAATCTTCTTGGCTCTCTGCCGATAAACAAGTTTTCTGCAACCGTAAGATTCGGACATAAATTTACTTCCTGGTATACGGTACTGATACCATTTTGTTGTGCTTCCTGCGGTGAATGATTCACTATTAATTCCGGTTTGTCTCCCGCTTTTTTTACCATGTAAATCTCACCCGTCTGAAAATCATGAACACCGGTTAACACTTTAATCAAGGTGGATTTACCTGCACCATTTTCCCCCATCAGGGCATGGATTTCTCCTTCCCGTAATGTAAAATCTACATTGGATAATGCCTTCACTCCGGGAAAAGTTTTGCTGATATTACTCATCTTTAATACAATATTCTCGCTCATCTTTCCCTCCATCTACCTGCATAACAGGATATTTTCTAATTGAGAGAGGAAGAAATCATTCCTCCTCTCTCACTCAATTTGTTACTGATTTTGTTTCATTTTTTTACATTGTGTTTGAATTAATACTTACGAGCGCCCATTACCTCATCTGTCACAACCGTTACCGGATACTCTTTTCCGTCAACAGTTACCGATTTTACAGTATCATCATGAGCAAACATTTCTTCATCTACGTAAGCTTTCTTCTCTGGTGTTTCTTTGTTCTCAAGCTGTTTGATGATTGCTTCTACACGTGGTCCATGAAGTGGGTTACACTCTGTATTCAAAGTGATTTCACCAGACTGAACTTTCTTCAAACCTTCTTTTGTACTATCGAAGGAGAATACCATCATGTCTTTGTCTGCACCAACTTCATAACCTGCTGCTTTGATTGCATCAATTGCACCAAATGCTTCGTTATCGTTCTCACAGTATACAACATTGATGTCTTTTTTGTACTTCTTCAAGAAGGACTGCATAACTTCCTGACCTTTTGCCTGTGTAAATTCACCGGTTGTTTTGTCAAGAAGGTTCCAGCCATTTGCAGCTACAGCATCATCCAGACCTTTGGTACGGCCAATCTGTGCCGATGCACCAATCGTACCCTGAATATTAACCAATTTCATATCTTTCATGTTCTTTGCTTTCATGTAAGCATCCAAGTAAGCTGCTGCCTTTTTACCTTCCAGTTCGAAGTTAGAACCTACCCATGCAGTATACAAACTGTCATCTTTTACATCTACCATACGGTCAACAATGATAACCGGGATTCCTGCCTGTTTTGCCTCACCAAGAACGGCATCCCATCCGGTCTCAGTAACCGGTGCAAGTACGATGTAATCAACATCCTGCTGGATAAAGTTACGGATAGCTGAAATCTGATTCTCCTGTTTCTGCTGTGCATCGTCAAAAATCAATTCATAACCATTGTCTTTGGTAAATGTTGATTTCATTGATTCTGAGTTTGCTGTACGCCAGTCAGATTCTGCACCTACCTGTGAAAATCCAACCGTAATTACATCGGAAGATCCTTCTTCTTTCGCTGTGTCATTTGTGGAAGCATCGCCACCTCCACATGCAGTAAGGGAAAACGCCATTACTGCAGTAAGCATTCCTGCTACTACCTTTTTCATGAAATTTTTTCTCATAACTCAATTCCTCCTTTTCTGTATGAGTTCTCGTTTTTGTATCTCCATCATAATAAAAAATAACCAAAAGTCCAATGGATATTCTTTTGGTTATTTTTGATTTTTCTATTCTTTTTTTCATAAATGATTGAAAAAATTACGGCAAGGGTGATTTTTTTACGATTCCCATGGCAGCCACACCTCAACACATGTTCCTTCCTGCAATACGCTGTCGATGGAAAGTCCATATTCTTCTCCAAACTTCAACCGGATTCTTTCATTCACATTATACAAGCCATAAAAATCATTGCTGTCTTCAATTTTCGTCGTCAAACCGCCACGAACCTGATTCAACCGTTCTTTTGTCATACCGATTCCATTATCTTCCACCCGGATAACACATTTGTCTTTTTCCCTTCGTCCGGTAACTACTATCCGTCCCTTTCCTCTCTTATTCTTAATTCCATGATAAAGTGCATTTTCCACAAGTGGCTGTAACGTTATTTTTGGTATTTTGCAGTTAGCAATCTCCTCCGGTATATCCACATCATACGTTAAAATATCCTGATATCTTACTTGCTGAATCTGCAAATAACTTGTAATATGACGACATTCCCCTTCTAAAGACACAATGTCTTTTCCACTATTTAAGGAAGCACGGAAAAAATCAGACAACGTCTGTACCATACTAACAACCTGTTCTTTTTGACCTGCTTCGGCCAGCCAAACAATTGTATCCAGCGTATTGTATAAGAAATGAGGATTAATCTGCATCTGTAAGATTTCCAATTCAGCTTCTCGAAGTCTCATCTGTTCCAGCATCACATTATCAATCAGCGTCTTTATTTTTTCAATCATTACATTTAATGAATCCGCTAACAATTTTACATCCACACCATGTTCCATATGTGCCCGCACCTCAAGATTTCCATCGGCAACCTCTTTCGTAATACTACTCAGATAGCGAACCGGTTTAGAAATACTTCTCGGAATAATTGTAATCATCATCGTGGTAACCACAACAAGAAAAGCAGCAAGGAACAAACTTATAATAATCATATTTCGGGTGATGTGCTGCATATCCGAATAAATAAGTGCACTTTGTCTGTTTTCATTATAAAGCAGCTGCAGCATCTTATTCTGAATATTTGTGGTAACTAATTGTACGCCATTTTCCCACAAATCCCGATTTTCATCATATTTTTCTTCTTTTTGCATATTTTCCCGAATCGTTTTTGTATATTTTTCAAGCACCTGAAAATAACGTTCAATCTGGGCAATACATTCCTTGTTTTCGCTATTTTCCGTCGTTGCCTTTACACGTCTGATAATATCCTTTGCATAACGGATATCTTGTTCCGGATTTTGATCCGTATAAGTACGGTTTCCGGTCGTAATCAAATATATTTTATAATCATAATTCTTTTTAAAATCCAAATTGAATTCACTGATAATGGCCGTATTCCTTACAACTTTATCATAACGGTTGGTTGCATCCAACGCACATACAAACCAAATCAGGACAAACAAAATCAGCGGCACTAAAAGAAGTACAAATGCCACTGAAATTTTTTTCTGAATCGAAAAATCACGATACTCATCTATTTTCTTCCTAAAAATACGAAAAAATAATTTTTTCATCCTTTTGCCCCTCCCTCTCGGTACTGTGTTGGGGTACATCCCTGATTTTTTTTAAATAAATGTGAAAAATAGTGTGGATCTTTATAACCAACTTTTTCACTTATTTCACTGCTCCGCATCGTTGTGCATTTCAAAAGTTCTTTGGCTTTATTCATACGTACATCCGTCAAATAACGGATAAAAGTATGTCCTGTCTTCTGGCTGAAAATCGCACTCAGATGATTTGGACTGACATTCACCTCTGCCGCAACGGTATTCAGTGACAAATCCTCATCACTGTAATTTTTGTCGATATATTTTTTCGCAAGCTCGACAATATCGCTGTTATGCTCTTTCGTGTGGCGGTCTCGTATCTCCATCACCTCACGGAACAAAGAAATCACATAAGAAATAGTTGTATCTAACTGCTGTAAAACCTGTTCCATCTGCACCGGGCTTTCAAACGGCTCCTTTCTGGAAAACTCCTCTGAATCTCCAAGCTGCTCCAAAAAATGGCTCGCCGCAACATACATATCCATCACAATATACTGGCGGAAAATCAATGAATTCTGACAGGCATCCCCTGCATTTTCAAGATATTCCTCTACAAAAATCGGAATTTCCTCCGAATCACCTCCACGCAAAAAAGCTTTAATCCGAGTCTTATCAAGTCCGCCAAAATTAATCTTTCCAACATGATACTCGCCATCGGCTCTTTCCATCAAAACCGGCTTTCTATCAATCTGCTCAAATCGCAGAATCTGATTCCCTTCCACCAGAAAACGATAAGCAAAGGCATGTGCTGCCGTCTCATACGCTTGTGAAATTTCCCGAATACGGCTCACCGGACTGCCTACACTTCCAAAATAGCCAATTTCCGGTTTTTCTGATAACATATTTTCTAAAAAATCTGCCAAATCCTTCGCATCTTCTTCCATCTTCTCTTTTGATTCTTCCATAAAGAGAATAATTTCGCCCTCCGGTTCTCTGTCAAAACACACCATATGTTCCGATTTGGAAGATATATAATTTTGCAATTTGTCATTCATTTCATTGACTGCTGCCGAATAAGAATCAAAAGTACTTCGTCCGATTTTCACAAGCATTATCTGATAATAGGACGCAGCCAACTCAATTCCAATACTGCGTGCTTTTTCCAGAAGCTCTGCCATAGAAAGTCTTCCCTCAATCAGATTGGAAAAAAAGAGGCTCTTAGCATGCTCTCTGCGTTCTTTCTCTCCGGCCTCGTCCTCTCTGTCACGCCTGCCCGCTTGTCTTTCTTCTGTAATTTTGTCTGCTGCACGTCTGACAACCTGTAGTAATTCATCACTGTTAATCGGTTTTAACAAATATTCTTCCACACCAATTTGAATGGCATCCTTTGCATATTCAAATTCTTCATGACCACTTAAAATCAAAATCTTTGTCTGTGGCAGTTCTTTTTTTACCAAACGGCTTAACTCCAATCCGTCCATAAAAGGCATGCATATATCTGTAATTACAATATCTGGATGCTTCTTTTTTATAAGAGGAAAGGCCAGTTCTCCATCACTGGCCTCTCCAACAAACGAGAGACCATAGGCCTCCCAATTCATATTCTTGATTCCCTCTCTGACAATAAATTCATCTTCGACAAGAAATACACTGATCATAAAAAAACGCCTTCTCCCTACTCGTTCTCCATTTTATAATTTCATTGAATCAACGGCTGTCCGCTCAATCGGAAGTCCTTCTTTGTAAATCCGGATAAATTCATCAAATCCTTTGACTCCTTCCGGATTCGGATTTAATTCACTGCCTTCCTGACCGGCAAACACCTCTTTATTCAAATAGTCACCAAGATTTTTTCCATCGTTATGAATCAAATAAGCAGCTAACACAGCAATGCCCCAGGCACCGCCTTCACCGGCCGTTTCCATAACAGAAATTGGTGTATCTACAGCGTCTGCCAAAATCTGCTGACCGACACCTTTGGTTTTAAATAAACCGCCGTGGCCTAAAAGCTTATCTACTGCTACTTTTTCTTCTTTCAAAAGAAGGTCCATACCAATTTTCAAAGAAGCAAGTGCCGAATACAGATTCACACGCATAAAGTTAGCTAAATTAAATTTACTGTTTGGGGTGCGGACAAACAATGGACGTCCTTCTTCCATTTCCGTAATATTTTCACCGGAAATATAATTGTACGCCAACAGATTTCCACCGTTTGCATCGCCTTCCATCGCTTTTTTGTACAATGTGCCATACAACCGGTTCATATCGACATCCAGACCAAAACTCTCTGCAAATTCGCGGAAAATATTTACCCACGCATTCAAATCAGATGTACAGTTATTGCAGTGCACCATCGCAACCAAATCACCGGACGGTGTTGTAACCAAATCCAGTTCTTTGTAAACTTTACTCAATTCTTTTTCAAGAACTACCATAGAAAATACCGATGTACCGGCAGACACATTTCCTGTGCGCCGTGCAACAGAATTCGTTGCCACCATACCGGTTCCTGCATCTCCCTCCGGCGGACAAAGCGGAACTCCTGCCTCCAAATCACCGTCTGTATCAAGAAGTTTTGCGCCTTCTTGTGTAAGTGTTCCTGCATCCTCTCCGGCGGACAATACTTCCGGGAAAATGTCCATTAATTTCCATGGATATCCTTTGTCTGCAATCGCTTCATCAAACTGAGAAACCATTTTTGCATCGTATTTTCCTGTTTCAATATCAATCGGGAACATACCGGATGCATCCCCTACACCAAGCACTTTTTTGCCGGTCAGCATCCAGTGAATATAACCGGCTAATGTTGTCTGGAAGCAAATATCTTTTACGTGTTCTTCTCCATTTAAAATTGCCTGATACAAATGGGCAACACTCCATCTCTGCGGAATATTATACCGGAATAAATCTGTCAATTTTTCCGACGCTTCTTCGGTAATCGCATTGCGCCAGGTACGGAATGGAACAAGAATTTTGTCATCCTTATCAAACGCCATATAGCCGTGCATCATGGCGCTAAATCCAATCGCAGCCAATTTGGTTACTTTCACACCGTATTTTTCCTGCACATCTTTTTTCATATCCTGATAGCAGTCCTGCAATCCCTTCCAAATAGCATCGATGCTGTAAGTCCAGACACCATCCACTAACTGATTTTCCCATTCATGGCTTCCGGATGCAATCGGATGATGTTTTCCATCAATCAAAACCGCCTTGATTCTGGTTGAACCAAATTCAATACCAAGTACCGCTTTTCCCTCTTCAATCTGTTTTTTTGTATCCATTCAAATGTCCTCCATTTCTTTGTTTATTTCTCGCACATCTGTGCATAACGCCAGGAATCTTCACACATCCGTTTCAAATCGTACTGTGCTTCCCAGCCAAGTTCTTCTTTTGCCTTTTTCGGGTCTGCGTAACAAGTGGCAATATCGCCGGCACGACGTGGCTTAATCGTATATGGAATTTTCACTCCATTTGCTGCCTCAAATGCCTTTACAATATCTAAAACACTATAACCATTTCCAGTTCCTAAATTATAAATATTAACACCTTCTGCAGATACAGCCTTCTGAATCGCATTCACATGTCCTTTTGCCAAATCAACTACATGAATGTAATCGCGGACACCTGTTCCATCCGGTGTATCATAATCATCACCAAACACACCAAGTTCCGGAAGTTTGCCAACTGCCACCTGCATAATGTACGGCATCAGATTATTCGGAATTCCATTCGGACTTTCCCCAAGCAAACCGCTCTCATGCGCTCCAATCGGATTAAAGTAACGTAAAAGAACAACGCTCCACTCATTGTCCGATGTATAAAAATCAGATAAAATCTGCTCTAACATCGACTTCGTCCATCCATACGGATTTGTACAGGTTCCTTTCGGGCACTCCTCCGTAATCGGAATCTGCGCCGGATCACCATAGACTGTTGCGGAAGAGCTGAAAATAATGCGCTTGCAGCCATATTCCTTCATTAATTCACAAAGATTTAATGTACCGGTGATATTATTCTGATAATACATCAACGGTTTTGCCACTGACTCTCCAACCGCTTTTAAACCTGCAAAATGAATCACAGCATCCAGTTTATGCTCCTCAAAAATCGGACGCATACTCTCCTTGTCTAACATATCTGCTTTATAGAACGTAATTTTCTTTCCTGTGATTTTTTCAATTTTATCTACCACATCAATTTTTGAGTTATACAAATTATCAAAAACAACTACTTCATATCCCTTGTTTAGAAGTTCCACACACGTATGGGAACCAATGTAGCCGGTTCCGCCTGTTACTAAAATTTTCAAAATTGTTTCCTCCATTTCATTTGACTAAAATTAGGTTCGAGCCTCACTTCTTATGTGCAAGCACGACGCTTTGTTTCCTTTATCATAGTGGCTCGAAATCGTTCGTTTTCCTTTGTTATTGTACCACAGGTCCATCACCAATTTCAACTACATAGAAGTCTGCGCTAAGCCCTGTTTTTTCTGTATAGATTCTTCCGGTTTCCTGAATAAATTCATCCACGAAATTTTCTTTTACAAGACTAATTGTTGAGCCGCCAAAACCGCCCCCGGTCATGCGGGAGCCAAGAACCCCGTCCTGCTGCCAGGCTGCCTCTGCCAGCGCATCCATTTCATCTCCTGTGACTTCATAATCTTCAGACAACGACTGATGAGATGCTTTCATTAACTCGCCGAATGTTTTCAGTTCACCGTTTTTTAACGCCGCAGCCGCCTGCTTTGTTCTGGCATTTTCCGTGACCGCATGTTTCACACGTCGTTTTCTATCGTCATCCTTAACCGTCACCTGATACAGATTCCATGTTTTTTCATCCAAATCGCAAAGGGCATGAATTCCAATTGCCTGTGAAATTTCTTCCAGAGCAGTTTCACATTCTTCCCGTCTTTCATTATACTTTGACTCACCAAGTTTATGCTTTTTATTGCTGTTCGCAATAATTAATTTTACTCCGCACAGTGTAATAGGAATATACTCATAATCCAAAGTTTTCGTGTTTAATAAAAGTGCATGATCCTTTTTCCCCATTGCCACGGCAAACTGGTCCATAATGCCACAATTTACACCACAAAATTCATGCTCTGCCTGCTGCCCAATTAATGCAAGGTCCACATTGGTCACATCAAAACCATATAAGTCCCGCATGATAAATCCAATCAACACTTCCAAAGATGCTGAGGAAGAAAGTCCCGCCCCGCTTGGTAAGTCGCCAAGCAACAGCAAATCCATGCCAAATGGCAGTACCATTTCTTTCTTTTCAAATGCCCACAAAACGCCTTTAATATAGTTCGTCCAATCGGATTCATTCACTACTTGATAATCCCCAATCGCAATCTCCTGAATCTCGTCTTCCATGTTCATGGAATAAACTTTTATTTTCTTGTCCGCGCGTCTTCTCGCAACTCCATAAGTTCCAAGTGTCAGTGCACACGGCAGCACCAGTCCCCCACTGTAATCAATGTGCTCACCAATCAGATTCACTCGTCCCGGTGCAAAATATACTTTTGTACCATTGATATCACCGTAAACGTCCTGAAATTTCTCCAGTAATTTTTCCTTCATCATTTCTCTCCCTCTTTTTCATTAACTCCATTATAACAAACTCTCCCTATAAACGGTCAATGGATTATTATAAGGTAATGGTGGATTTTTTTATAGTTACGAAATCCGCAAACAAAAAAACCACACATCCGAATTTCTTTCAAATGCATGGCTCTTTTTTTGTTCCAATTAGGCTTCTTCTGCTTTATCAACTTCCACAATCGCAGACTTCTGCATCGGAATACGACAGTTTTTGTTACTTCCAAACTCAACGATAACCACTTCGTCTGTCATATCAATGACAACACCGTAAAAACCGCTGGTTGTAAGAATACTGTCACCAACTGCAACTGCATTTACCAATGCCTGATGCTCTTTTTCTTTCTTTTTCTGCGGACGAATCGCAATCAAATAGAATGCGCCGATAATTACCACATAAAGCAAAATAATTCCAATTCCCTGCATGAGTTAAACCTCCTAAAATCATTCATCCAAACCGGCTTCCATACGTGCTAGTTTGTTCTTTTTATATTCAGAGAAAGTACCTTTTTCGATAGCTTCCCGAATTTCTTCCATCATTGTATTATAAAAATACAAATTATGCAAGACTAATAATCGCAGACCAAGCATTTCCTTTGCCTTCAAAAGATGCCTGATATACGCCCTGCTGTAGTGTCGGCAGGCAGGACATCCACATCCGACCTCAATTGGACGGTCATCCAGTTCATACTTTTTATTCTGCAGATTCATCTTGCCATGGTTTGTGTAAGCATGTCCGTGTCGTCCATTTCTCGCCGGATATACACAGTCAAAGAAATCAACACCCCTCTCTACAGCTTCTAAAATATTCTGTGGTGTACCAACCCCCATCAGATAAATGGGTTTATCCTGTGGCAGTTCCGGCACCGTAACATCCAAAATGTGATACATCTGCTCATGCGTTTCACCGACTGCCAAACCACCAATCGCATAACCATCCAAATCCAGTTCGCGGATTGCTCTTGCATGATTAATACGGATATCTTCAAAAGTTCCGCCCTGGTCAATACCAAAAAGCATCTGCTCCTTATTAATCGTATCCGGAAGTGCATTTAACCGCTCCATCTCTGCCTTACAACGGCGCAGCCACCGCGTCGTTCGGTCAACCGAATTCTGCATATATTCACGCGTAGCCGGATGCGGCGGACACTCATCAAATGCCATCGCAATCGTTGACGCGAGATTCGACTGAATCTGCATACTTTCCTCCGGTCCCATGAAAATTTTACGTCCATCAATATGTGAATTAAAATGCACGCCCTCTTCTTTGATTTTTCTAAGTCCGGCTAAGGAAAACACCTGAAATCCGCCCGAGTCTGTCAAAATCGGCTTGTCCCAATTCATAAACTTATGAAGACCACCTAATTTTTTTATCACGTCATCACCCGGTCTCACATGCAGATGATACGTATTTGACAATTCAACCTGCGTGTGGATATCGTGTAAATCCATCGTAGAAACTGCTCCTTTAATTGCAGCCACCGTTCCTACATTCATAAACACCGGTGTCTCAATTACGCCGTGCGGTGTCGTGAAACGACCTCTGCGCGCACGCCCATCAGTCGCCAGCAATTCATATTTCTTCATTTACCGTGTCACTCCAAAACCAAGTATTGTAAATTTCTTCGCCTCGTCGCCTTCTTTCATGCGGAATACGACTTCGTGTTTTTTGCTCTCTTTTTCATCAATTAAAATCTGCGGATTACAGTGTGCCCATCCATTATCGAGTGGGTTAATCTGTTTTACCACATTGCCATCAACTAAAATATCAGCCGTACCAAATTCGGACGAACCGGAATCTTTGATGACCGCCACTAAATTTTTACAAGTAATCGTCATCCTAAATTCTGCCCCTGTTACAGAACCGTCATTCATCCAGTTGTCAGCAAACTCCGGTGAACCATTTAAATCCATATCACGCTCTACATACTGGATATCTGTATCTTTTGCATCATACCCATTCTGTACAATCACTGCAAAATCTTCTGCATTTGTGCGGTCAAAGCGAATCAAATCCTTAAACTGTGTGCCATAAACCGGCTCTTTGTCAAGAGAAATATCCTGCTCTGCCATCTCCTCTTTGTCTACCTTTTCAAACAAATTTGCAATGCAGTCTGCCATAATGCGGTGTCCATCATTCGTTGGATGATAAATATCATAGAAGAACTGTCTCTTTGTAATTACACGATTTTTTTCAAACTGCGGAACAACAGCATCTTTTACACTAACCATCGGCAGTTCATAGCGCTCACCAATTGGCTGCAATCGATTTTGCAGATTCCAGTCATTCATAAATACTGCAAAATTCAATAACACTGCCGGTGCATTTTCAGCCTGAAGAATTTTCATCACAAGACTCTCAAAACTGACACCCTGTGTCTCATCGCCCTCATCATTTACCGCAAATTCAACCACTACCAAATCCGGCGCAATCTCTCCATTTTTCGTAACATCTAAATCATAACGCACCATACCAAGTTCGGATGGAGTTCCACCAACACCGGCCTTTACATAGTGCATATTTTTTCCATCGCAAGGTGAAAACAACTTGCAAAACGCGTCATAAGAACGGTAAGCATAACACATCGTGTTGATTGGCTTTCCGCCGGCTCCCTGTGTAATCGAGCCTCCAATATAAGCAATCGTCACATCCTCGCCGCGTTTACATTTTTCGATTACCTTTTTCAGGCGATAATTGTTTCCTGTCGACACAAGCGAGTTTTCAATCATATCCTGATACTCCGGCGAATCAAAATTAACCGGTGGGTCAACTTGAATTTCCGGCACTTCATAGCCATCATTTACATAAAATTTGACTGTCAAATCCATATTTTTATTTTCTTCCGGAAAAATAAAATTAAAGGAGCCAAAGCAGTCATCATCCTCATTTACCGGGTAGGCATCTACCGGAAGAACCATTTCTTCTCCCGTACATGGAATTGTCGCTTCCATCACAGTTCCTGTCGTGTATTTATCAGTTTTTCCATAACACTGGAACTGAAACTCGACTTCCTTTTCTTTATCTGCCGGGTCTTCCGCCTTAATACTGACACCAACACTGTGAACCAGTTTGCGGAATGTCTCCATCCTTGGGAGCATATCCAGCAATTCTTCATCAATATCTCCTGATGTAAATTTTACCTGATCTTTTAATCTTCCCTCTAAGTACACATAATCGCGAATTACGCCCTCCGGGTCTTTCGAACCGGAAATCGTCTTATCTAAAACAGCATATAAACATGGTCTTTTTTCAACCGGATCCTTCGGTGCTGCAGGTCCTCTCATATTCTTACAACTCCTTTTTTCAAATCATTTTCAAATGCAAAAGTCCCCTTTTGCACGGCAATCGTTATTATTATAACGCAAAATCGTCAAAAGGGGAACCCCATTATTTCAATTCCCGGAGCCAAATCAAACAGCAAATATCCAGCGTCAAATACTGCCTCCATTATATCTGATATACGAGGCTTATCGTTATTCCTTCTCTTTTTCAATTAACTGATAATAACACAAATAATTTTTTGCAAATAAAACGCCTGCTAATGCTAATGCACATCCAAGCCCTGAATAAAAAAAGGCAACAAATATATCCGGAAAAATACCAGCAGCCCTTAATCCAACCCCGCCACTCATCATACAAGCCATCATCACATAAGCTTTTTTATCAAAGAAATTCCAAAATGGCCGTTCATCTTCGTACCCTATAATTCTCTTCGTGTGTTTTTTACTCATTTTCAAAAACATCGCCCCAAAAGCAGAAAATACAAGCATTGAAAAAATAAACAGATACCATTTTGTGTCAATCATTAAATACGATAATATTCCCATCCTGGCAACATTAAATCCTGCCAACAGCCACACAACACCCGCAATCAAAAGAAGTGTTCTCTTTTTTACATAAAATCTATTTTTCATCGTCCCACTCCTTATATTTTTTTAAACATTCATCTGCATTGGCACAAATCTTATTAAACACCTCTTTGCACATATCTATTTTCTCCTTTGTTACTCCACTAAAAACATTCTTTGCAAATTGTTTTTGTGTCCTTATGCCGCTTTGTACAATTGGTTCTGCCTTATCCAGTAAAGTAATCTTGATATATTTTTTATTACGAATGCTCTGCTCCCTTTGAATGAGCCCTTTACTCTCCAGTTTTTTTAGTGAGGTCGACACATGGGATTTGGTCGATTTTCGAATCTTCACTATCTCAGCTGCTGTATTATGCTGCGGATTATTATTCAGAAACATGAGTATATCATATTCCATCTGTGTCAGCTCATACTTCTCGCACACATCCCTTGTAAGCACCTCATAATAATTAGTAAGTGTCTTATGCTGGTCCCAAAAAAACATCGTCATACCCCTCATTGCATTGTTCTATTTAGAACGATTATATGGCATTGTATTCTATTTGTCAACAAAAAATTCCTTTCCATCCGTTTTACTGCTCCCTTGCCCTATTAGCTTATTTTACTTGTTTTAAATGCTGTCACCCGGTCAAGTTTTGCTTGACATTCATAAAAGGCCGGTGACTCATAAATCACATACGTGTAAGCTCCGTCAATCGCAATTCCTTCATTCATCGGAGGCATTTTAACGGTCTTTTTCTTTTTGTTTTTCTTAATCGACAGTTTGGTGTAATCCCATGTCGGCTGATACGTTTCTAACTGCGACATAAAACCTCTGCGTCCCTTTTTGGTCTGACAGGAGCGGGAAACAATCATTTTCCCTGATGTAGTAAACGCAACTCCCTGTGTCCGGTTCGGCATAAGAATCCGGTTTGTGTAAGTAAGAGATGGCGCTGCGGATTTATTCTGAATGGTATAACCGTACATATATTTTGAGGAGAATTCGCTGTACGCTGCTGCCCAGATTCGGTTATTGTAATAGGTAACGTAAGACATCGTTTCCGGCATTTTTACAACGGAAGCAAACCGGTAAATCTCGTAATACGGCCTGCCGGATAAAACTGCTGCCTGAACCTGATTAAACTTAAAACTCTGCAAATTTTTACCGTATGTCACCCAGACATTCTCGCCATCAAAGGTGATGCCGCCCACATGCCCGGTATGTGGCAGAACAATGGTCGTAATATACTTTCTTGTTGTTTTGTTCATCACATAAATAACCGATTCCTGTTTTTTCGTGTAATCATATGCAGAAATCAGCAGATAATTTCCGGCAAATGTCACACTCTGAGGGACCATACGTGTCGCATAAAAGCCCCCCACATTTGTTCCAACAAGTCCCGGAATCACATAACTCTTTGCATAAGAAACTCGTTTTTTGAAGGCTTTATATTTTTTATAAGCCGCTGATTTTTTAAACGCTTTTTTCGTTTTAAAAAACTTGGCTGATATACTCGTCGCTTTCACTTTTTTAGAAGCAGTTTTGATACTTTTTACCGTTGAAACCGAACTCATCGTAATCCTGGACACGGTTCGCACTGCTTCGATTTTTACATAGTATTTTGTATTCTTCTTTAATCCGTCTATACCACGGATTTTCGACTCGTCTGCGGGCACTTTGACTACTGCCTTGTAACCGGAAGCCGATTTTTTGGAATAATAAATATTAAAATAATCTGCTCCGGTTCCTTTGCTCCATTTGACCTTAATCCGCTTATCACCACCTTTGATTTTTGAAATACTTGGTATCGATGGTGCCGTACCAAACAATACTTCCTCTGACGGTTCGCCCGGATTATCCACATCACCGGCATACGCAACAATCGTAAAATAATAGTCCTTTCCGGCGGAAAGTCCTGTCACATCAAATGTCGTCTCTATCGTATTACCTGCCAAAATACTTTCTTTTGAAGTCGATTTGCGATAATAAATCTGATAACCAGTGGCTCCACTGACTGGCTCCCACGCAAGCGTTATCTTTGTCTTTACATTTTTTGTTGCAGTAATTTTTGTCACTTCACCAGGCTGCAGAGCCACAAGCAGGACTTCGGATTCTTTTCCATAATACCCACTCACACCGGCACGAATTTTTACATATAGAATCTGTCCTTCCTTTAAACTTGTAAATTCGTAACTGGTTTTCGTCGTACTTTTCAAGAGTGAAAAACCACTTGTCTCTTTTGACGAAGTGAAAATTTCATACTCCTCACTTTCCGCCAGCGCATTCCACTCAATCACTGCTTTTTTCTTGGTTGTCTCTTTCCTCCTCAGCCCGGTCACCTGTCTCGGAACAATACGAACCGTATAGTTTATCGTCTTGTCCTGATAGGACAATTCTAATTGCTGCTCACCAATCTTCGTCGTATCGACAGCCGTCATCTTCTCCGGATGCACAAGCTGCTCTGTCGTATCCTCATAAGTCACTTTGATAACAACATTTTCCTTAGTAAATGTACTTTTATAAGGAAGTTCGATTTCCGTATCGACAACTTCTATCTTTGCAATTTCTTTCGTTTGTCCGGCCGGTGTACTCTCCGCCGCCAAAGTCATTTTTCCATCCAATCCCATTCCTGCAAGCAATCCCATAACAAGAATGAGCGCTATTATCCTACGTTTCATTTTGTACTGCCTCCTATTCTGCCAGTCTCATACTTTTTGTATGTCATCTTTTCGTCTGACACTCACTATAGCCGACAGGTTTGTCACAAAAAAGGCCACGCATCTCTGCGCAGCCTTCTCTATAAATAACAGGGGCACTAGGAATCGAACCCAGCTCTGGAGTTTTGGAGACTCTTATTCTACCGATGAACTATGCCCCTATGAGTAAGTGTTTTTCGCACTCACTCGATTATCATACCTCGTTTTAACTCTTTTGTCAAGCATTTTCTATTCGCTAATACCCTTTTCGCTGATAATTTTGCGAATGGTATCTTCTGATTCTTCACACTCGTCCGCAATTTGTGAAATTGACTTTCCTTTATTTAATTTCTTCTGAATCTGTACACGCAGGCCTTGACCAATTCCTAATTCGATTCCCTGCTCGATTCCTTCTTTCAATCCTTGCTCACACCCCTGCTCATACTTCTCATCCATCTTCATTTCCAGCGTCATATAGTCATCCCTCCATTCTGTGTCTCTTCGGATTTTCAGCACTCGCTGTTCTAATCGCTCGGTAAATCCATCCGTCGGAGTCTTTGTTTTCAGGTAATCAAGAAGATGTGCAAGTTCCTCCGGTACATCTTCTCGACTTCCGTTTATATTGATAAAAATTGTTTTTCTTTTGTTAATCATCCGTTTTAAATGGCACTCTGCTCACTACTAATAAAATTTTCATGCGTTCCAGTCATTTTCTCTAATTATTTTCCAAATTACTTCTTCCGATTCTTCACACTCGTCCGCAATTTGTGAAATTGACTTTCCTTTATTTAATTTCTTCTGAATCTGTACACGCAGACCTTGACCAATTCCTAATTCGATTCCCTGCTCAATCCCTTGCTCAATCCCTTGCTCGATTCCCTGCTCGATTCCTTGCTCGATTCCTTGCTCGATTCCTTGCTCTATCCCTTGCTGGATTCCCTTTGTAATCCCTTCTTTCAATCCTTGCTCACGCCCCTGCTCATACTTCTCATCCATCTTCATTTCCAGCGTCATATAACCATCCCTCCATTCCGTATCTCTGCGGATTTCCAGCACTCGCTGTTCTAATCGCTCGGTAAATCCATCCGTCGGAGTCTTTGTTTTCAGGTAATCAAGAAGATGTGCAAGTTCCTCCGGTACATCTTCTCGGCTTCCGTTTATGTTAATAAAAATCGTTTTCCTTTTATCCTGCAAATGAATCTCTGTATCCTCACGGCAAATCGATTCAAATGTATATACACTCCGATTTTTTGCAAACAAGTCAAAATTACATACAAAAATAACAATCGAATGTTTTAGGTTTCCATACTTCTCTCCTGCGGCAATCTGGTAACTGTCCATCTCACTGTGGTAATACCGGCTCCGCAGTGGCAGCTCCCTCATCTTCGTCGTCTGCATCTCAATGTCGTAGGCATTTCCCTTTTTGTCCTTTGCATAAACATCAAGACGGACACCCTTCGCGTGAAAATTCGATTTCATGCTTACCTGGGTTCCCACGACGACAATTTCCTCAATCTCAATCCCAAGGATTCTCTGTAAAAACTCTCGGCAATCCTCGGAATTGCTTAACACGGTGCAAAACATTACATCATCGGTAATACCGATTTTGTCAAAATCAATGTGTCTTCTCATGTGACATACCTCCCTCTCAGGGAGATGTCCCATGTACTAACCTCCCTGCTTTTTCAATTTTGTTTTTGTGATTTCGCAGTGAAGTTTTTTCTCGATTCTATACTATTTGACTTTTTCTGATAATGTTTGGACTTTCTGCTTATGCATATCTTAACACAGCTTAGCGAGGATTGCAAGAGGTAATAAATTTGCAAAGAATAACTGCCAGTAAGGTTCCTAAAGTGTTTGTTAGCAAATCATCTACCTGAAAATATCCCATTTGAGTAACATATTGTGTGACTTCTACTGTCAAACTCAAAAGAAAGCTAGCCAAAACAACATAAATTCCCCGTCTATTTACATAATAACAAACTCCCATTCCAAGCATGCCAAACGGAATATACAGCAAAACATTTTCAATTACATAAGCTCTCCCCTGCCACTCTCTTGTCCAAGTTTCCCCCGGAATAAGACTAACCCCAACACGACTACCCGGTTCTCTGGAAAAAATAGATATGATCAAAATAAGAATTACATAAAAGGTCAGTAGCCCCATCAAAAGATTTTTCTTCCGATTACCCAATTTTCTCTTTATTCCTTTACAAAACAGGACATAACCAAAACTTAGAACAACTGTAATGCATCCAACACATACCGCATATCCTAACACTTGATTTATGTCCTGCAAAATATACTTGATAAGTTCTAACATTTAATCAATGTCCTTTTCACTTATAATTTTACGAATGGTATCCTCCGATTCTTCACACTCGTCCGCAATTTGCGAAATTGACTTTCCTTTATTTAATTTCTTCTGAATCTGTACACGCAGACCTTGACCAATTCCTAATTCTATTCCCTGCTCAATCCCCTGCTCGATTCCCTGCTCGATTCCTTGCTCGATTCCCTTTGTAAACCCTTCTTTCAATCCTTGCTCACGCCCCTGCTCATATTTCTCATCCATCTTCATTTCCAGCGTCATATAACCATCCCTCCATTCCGTATCTCTTCGGATTTCAACCACGCGCTGTTCCAGTCGCTCGGTAAACCCATCCGTCGGAGTCTTTGTTTTTAAACGACACTCTGCTCACTACTAATAAAATTTTCATGCCTTCCAGTCATTTTCTCTAATTATTTTCCAAATTACTTCCTCCGACTCTTCACACTCGTCCGCAATTTGTGAAATTGACTTTCCTTTATTTAATTTCTTCTGAATCTGTACACGCAGACCTTGACCAATTCCTAATTCGATTCCCTGCTCAATCCCTTGCTCAATCCCTTGCTCGATTCCCTGCTCGATTCCTTGCTCGATTCCTTGCTCGATTCCTTGCTCTATCCCTTGCTGGATTCCCTTTGTAATCCCTTCTTTCAATCCTTGCTCACGCCCCTGCTCATACTTCTCATCCATCTTCATTTCCAGCGTCATATAGTCATCCCTCCATTCTGTGTCTCTTCGGATTTTCAGCACTCGCTGTTCTAATCGCTCGGTAAATCCATCCGTCGGAGTCTTTGTTTTCAGGTAATCAAGAAGATGTGCAAGTTCCTCCGGTACATCTTCTCGGCTTCCGTTTATGTTAATAAAAATCGTTTTCCTTTTATCCTGCAAATGAATCTCTGTATCCTCACGGCAAATCGATTCAAATGTATATACACTCCGATTTTTTGCAAACAAGTCAAAATTACATACAAAAATAACAATCGAATGTTTTAGGTTTCCATACTTCTCTCCTGCGGCAATCTGGTAACTGTCCATCTCACTGTGGTAATACCGGCTCCGCAGCGGCAGCTCCCTCATCTTCGTCGTCTGCATCTCAATGTCATAGGCGTTTCCCTTTTTGTCCTTTGCATAAACATCAAGACGGACACCCTTCGCATGAAAATTCGATTTCATGCTCACCTGGGTTCCCACGACGACAATTTCCTCAATCTCGATACCGAGGATTCTCTGTAAAAATTCTCTGCAATCCTCAGAATTGCTTAAAACGGTACAAAACATTACATCATCGGTAATACCGATTTTGTCAAAATCAATGTGTCTTCTCATGTGACATACCTCCCTCTCAGGGAGATATCCCATGTACTAACCTCCCTGCTTTTCAATTTGTTTTTTGTGATTTCGCAGTGAAGTTTTTTCTCGATTCTATACTATTTGACTTTTCTGATAATGTTTGGACTTTCTGCTTGTGCATATCTTAACACAGCTTAGTAAGAATTACAAGCGAAAATATTTATTGCACACCAAAAGTTTATCTTCTAATTCCAATTTTAGATAAAATAGTCTTAATCTCATTTTTTAAATGTTCTTTAGGTAATATTTTCTTCATAGTAAAATCAAAACCTTTCTCTAAGTTTTCAAAGAAAAACGGTCTGGATGATGGAATTTTTGATGGAAACTCCAATTGATGATTTAACTGAATTGCTCTTGTAATATCTGCATCAAACAGTTCCAAATTTGACTTTTTCAGTAATTCTTCTCCCTTTTTTGTCTGACACAGAACTAAAGAGATTCCCTTCTTCTTTTCCTCCTCGGACAACTCACTTCCCCATGAATCACCTAATGAAATATCCGAAACACGAGATTGTGATGCATAACGACAATAATAACAATTCTCCGTATAATCTATACTTTTCAAGAAAGCATATGTATACATATCGACAATCCGCGAAAAACCAATATCTTTCTCTGTCGACCTTAAGCCAAATGATGTTTTCTCACGAAAATTTAACTCTTCCAGTTCTTCAATATCCACTGATTTTTCTTTTAAATACATCTTCAACAATTCAGGCGATGGAGAACCATGACATATTAAATCAACTGTGTACAAATTCTCTTGATTGCTTGAGAAATTTCTCAATGCTGCAACTTGACACGGTAATCCTATAAAAAGAACTTTTTTCCCATCTTTTAGTTTTCTTTCAATATCTCTATATATTGTTTTGGGATTACTTTTAACGTATTTAGAACCTGTAAATCGCTCAGCTATCTGAGTCGAACTTGTTAATACAAAAACAAATTCTCCCTTATTAAGCATACACGAAGCAACATATCCACCATCTTTAATAAATGAATATATAATTGCTGAAGCAACACCTCCTGAAGAGGCATTATTTCTGATTTCTGGATTCAATGCCCATCCTTCTTTCCAAAAGAGAGGATTAAGCTTATCCACGCATTTTATATTTGGACAATTTTTTTCACACAGCCCACAATTTACGCACTTCACTTCATCAATCACAGCATTATATGACTTATAGTCATCTATAATAGTAATAGCACTCATTTTGCATATATTCGTGCAAGCCATACAACCAGCGCACATATTCTTAGCACACACAGTTTTCATGAAAAAACACCTCCCATGATAAGAGTGTGAATACACTCTAGTTTCTTTCTCATAACACTATATCTTATACCCCCAGTTTTTGCAGTCTTCTTAAATTCTAAAGTTTTTCTAATCACCATGCTTCTTGGTTCATCAAAATGAGTTTCTAAATAAATCCATTCAATAGCTTTTTCCATTAAGCTATCAATAATGTGACCACTTTTATCAATATTTTTTTCTTCATTGTATATAGAAACGATAATGCTAACCAACTTCTTCATTAAATCACGCGCTTTCTTCGAACTTTATTCAAAAAAAATTGCAGCATCGGAATCCATGTTTTTGAAAACACAGCAAATCCAAGCACAAGAATTAAAAGTTGAAAAAGAAATCCTTTTATGTCATCTACAAACATCAAAATTGCAGACAAAATCATTAACAATGACCCCAGAATAAATTCCTTATACCAAATATCATACTTAATATATTTTCTGGTGTGAAACACACGAAACATAAAGACTGCAATATAGCTTATACATGTTGCCAGTGCAGCTCCATATACCCCTATTACTGGAACTAAGATGAAATTTAATAGTATATTAAACACTGCACCAAAAGAACCAGAGAACAAATAACCAAAACTATCCTTATGAACGGTATAACTTGTTGCCATAAATGTCCCCAACGTCAAATAAACGCATCCAATAATCAAAAATGGAGTGTATCTCCAGGCATCATAATAACTATCAGATACATATATTTTCAAAAATGGTTTTGCCAATAATAAAAGTCCAATTCCAAATGCTACCATCGCCAATATAAGCGCGACAAAAAGAATAAGCATCTTTCTTCGCTCTTTCCTACGCATATTATTTCAGCAACCTTTCCTCCGTCTTATCAATTGCTGCTAATAATGTCTCCCCAAAGATGTCTCTTAAACTGTCACGTCCTTGTTTTAAATTTGGCAAACGTGTCTTCATGTTGTGACAGTCACTTCCCAGTACCAACGGCACCTGAAGTTTTAAAAATTTTTTGATAAAACGCTTTTTTTTATGTCTGTCGATTCCGCCCGTATTAATCTGAGCGTATAAGGGAAGTTTAAAAATTTGATTCCAGATTTTTCTGCTTTTTTGAAATGAATCATATCGCTCGACATGAGCTAGTAAGATTGTCAACTTTTGTTTCTCAATCAATTTTTTGACATCCACATAAATCTCATCCGTCCACTGAGCAAATGGCATCTCAAGGAGCAAAATATCGGTTCCTTCAATCGTGAGTTCGCGAATTTGCTTCGCATCCCCAATTCCCAGAAAATAATAAACTTCCGCGCCCTTCCGTAAAGAAAGGGGAGTCCCCATATCATGCTCATTCAGTGCTTTCGTTAATTTCCGAAAAGAGTACTCTCTCCGCTCTAAAAAAGACGAAATTTTGTCAAAATGGGCATAAAAATGGGGAGTCAACAATATCTCTTGCGCTCCCTGCTCACTCTCCAGCGTCAACATCTGAAGAGACTCATGTGTAGCCTGGCTTCCATCATCCATGCCCGGCAGTATGTGTGTATGAAAATCTATCATGAAGTATCAAATCCTCCGTCCACACAAACACTTATTTTTATGTCATTTGCAACTTTATCAAATTTTTTATATTCTGTCAAGCAAAATATTTAACTGATTATAATTTTCTAATAATATTTTCGAAACCCGCGTACATCATCTGTATAGCCAACCGCCTCATAAAACCGGTGTGCTCCCTTTCGGAATCCGGAAGAAACCAAAAGTGCATATTCACACTGATTTTTAAGTGCAAATTCATCCAGTGCCTCAAATATTTTTCTGCCAACGCCCTGCCCTCTGCATTCACCGGAAACAATCACATTCTCTACAACAAGGAATGGAGCATCCAATGCAATACACACAATTCCCATCGTGCTGCCAAGCACCTTATCACCATCTGCTGCCACTGCAAGAAAATACTCCGGTCTGTCGACTGTACGATAATAATTGTTCTCTAATACTTCCATCGAAACTCCTTCCGGAATCAAATCCCGGTACATTTTCTGCAATTGTGGGAGGTCTGATTTTTTCATTTTTCGAATTTGAATTTCTTTTTTCATATCTATCACCTGATTTTCATTTTCCATTCGTCAATAATCTCACTATAGTATACGAAAATTTAATGAATTTGTCACTAAAAAAGAAGAAAAAATGGTCATAATAAAGAAAAACTCTTCCTAATAAAAAGAATGCAACATTTGTTGGTAAAATGTTGCATTTTCTCTCTGACACTATATATATCGGCTGTTTTCTTTTTTCCTTAACCTCCTTTTTTTAACTTTTTAATTTTTTTCTATAGAACATTTTTTTCATATACTTCGTCTTTGTCTAACTGCTCAATCCCTAAGTAACGCTTTGTGATTTCATAGGAAGAATGATTGTAAATACTCATAAGCAATGCGGGTGGCGTTCCATTTTTCCAAGCATAATAGCCAAAAGTTTTTCGTAATGAATGGCAGCTGACAGGTTCTTTCATGCCACATTTCTGTGCTGCCTTTTGAATAATCCGAAATGCTTGTGAGCGTGTAATTGGTTCATCTTTAACCTTTTGACTAGAAAAAATATAATGTTCGGAATCAATGGTTTCTATTGTTTTTCGATAATAATCCAGTGCTTCCTTCATTGCACGGTTCAATGCCAACACATTTTTCTTTCCTGTTTTTTTCTCAGTCACAATGATGTGCTCCAAATAGCCGGCAGAGTTACATACATCTTTCCATTTTAAATTTAAAATGTCGCTAATGCGTAATGCCGAGTTCAGCCCAAAAACAATCAGTGCATAATTTCTTGGCTTGTTTTCCTCCTTTTTGTAATAATTTCTAAAATTTTCCAGAGTTTTTTTGTTCCGTATCGGTTGTGTCGTTCCCATACTAACCTCCTTCTCCCTTCCTTATTTGGATTACTTAAAAATAATCCTTGCTGTCAATGCAACATTTTACCAACAAATGTTGTATCAGTGCAAGACAGGGAGGTCTAAAAAATGCTTCGATTATCACTTAGTACAGAGGAATACTTAATGCTTGGCGATGATATCAAAATTGTTTTTTTAGGCGGAAGTAATCATCATTTGCGTATTATGATTGATGCTCCTAAGGAAGTTAATATCGTACGCAGTACCGTATTAGAAAAAAACAATCCGGAATTAAAGAAGAATTCTCCTTCTTATTATGCCGAGCCAAACTTACCGGAAAAGTACCGAAAAAAAAGAGGCACGAAACCCGGTGACACCAAATCGTAATAATAATCAGGGGATTGCAAGCTGCCGGGCCCGCAGCCTGCACCTCTGGATATTATAGAAACTAAAACAAACGCAACGTCGCAAACGGATTTGTGACGGTAAAACAAGGAGGTAATTATTATGATCGTACAACACAACATTACATCAATGAACGCTAACAGACAGTTAGGAATCGTAGGAAACAACTTGGCTAAATCTACTGAGAAACTTTCCAGTGGATACAGAATCAACCGTGCAGCGGATGATGCAGCAGGTCTTGCTATTTCTGAGAAAATGAGAGCTCAGGTTCGCGGCTTGAATCGTGCATCTGACAACGCACAGGATGGTATTTCTCTTATCCAGACAGCTGAGGGTGCTATGGATCAGCAGCATGCTATTTTGCAGAGAACTCGTGAACTTCTTGTTCAGGCTTCTAACTCCGGCGTATTAGACGGAACAACTGAGAACGACTTCCAGAAAATTCAGGACGAGATTGATACTTTGAAATCTGAGTATGAAAGAATTAACACAGATACAGAGTTCAACCGTAAAAAATTGTTGGATGGTTCTTACAAAGATCAGTATTTGCAGTTAGGTGCAAACAGTGCTCAGGGTATTGACGTAACAATCAAGACAACTGCTTGGGATCCTGATTTGTATTTAAGTAAGACAACAGAAGTTGCAAAAAACACCGTTGGGACAGCAAGCGACAAGAATGCTGGTACAAACGGAACTGTTGTTGAAGGAACAACACAGTATGAGTATAACAGTAAAATCTTTACTGTTGAAGAATCTTATGTGGCTGCAAAAGGTAACAAAAAAGAAATCACAGCTGCTGATAAAAAAACAGTTGCTGATGATGGTAAAACAACATACGCAGATTCTTCAGATGCGGTAAAAGCACTTCTTACCAAATATGGATATGCTGCAACCGATGATGGTTTAAAAAATATGAAAGACGATTACGCCGCTGATGCTAACAAAAAGACATCTGTTACCGATGTTGATGGTGAAGCTATCTCCGGTCTTCTTGACAACGTTGACTCCATGATTAAGAGCGTTACTACAGAGCGTTCAAAACTTGGTGCTGTTCAGAACCGTCTGGAGTACACCGTTAAGGTTGACGATAACACATCTGAAAACCTGCAGTCTGCTGAGTCCCGTATCCGTGATACTGATATGGCAGATGAAATGACAAGATTCTCAAAAGAGAGCATCTTGCAGCAGGCAGCTACTTCTATGCTGGCTCAGGCAAATCAGTCCAACCAGGGCGTACTTTCCTTACTTCAGTAAGAAATGTTGTTCGTTTCATAGAAAAAAAACCAGTCTTCGGACCAATGTCATTAAGTTAAGAATTTTGACATAATTATAAAACACATCATATTTGCAA
>ERZ791826.135-NODE-135-length-90228-cov-5.483238_pt1 | contig 90228 bp, 73 predicted proteins | sample MGYA00510297_ERZ791826 | MGnify/ENA primary metagenome ERZ791826 (study PRJEB30046, sample SAMN00792004) | human gut metagenome | study: EMG produced TPA metagenomics assembly of the A metagenome-wide association study of gut microbiota in type 2... | reverse complement strand
TTATGTCTGCTGTTGGCAGGCGTTTTGTTGTATTTGCAGTTGCGCCAGCAGCTCGTCGGCTTGCATCGGTTCCACGCGCTCACCGTCCTGCAGATCCGCCTTGTTTAGGTCGTCCAGGAACATGAAGCTCGTTAGTACTTCCTTGCCGGATCTTACTTTTTTCCAGAAACCCAGGAAAACAAAATCTTCGCCGAATTCTTCGATTTCGATCTGCAGATCGTGAATCAGCTGAAAAATCGGGACAAGAGGAACTGTCAGCCATGATACTGCTCCCTGCATAGTGGAACTTAAAAACTCTTCAACGTATTGAAGAGTTTTATATCAAAAATCTTCAATGGACTGACGGATTTTTACGCGGTTGAGGCCTTTTTAGACTAGTCTGACAACTGGAAGACGCCCTGGATGACTTTGTGCCATTTGCGGAAATCGGGTGATTCTGACAGTTTGCGGCAGGCATGAAAAATGGGTAAGACCACAGCACCGATCGCGTGTAAAGTTGATAGTGGACGACAAAAAAGTCGGCAACCGGTTCTTCGGCGCCGACTCTTTGAGGTTTTGCCTCGACAGGCTTTAGAAATTGTAGACGAGATGACCTGACACCATCCAGGCATCAAGTTGCTCGCCGCCGGCGCTCTTTTCGAGATCAATCTGCATCGAGAACTTGTTGGCGAATTGGTAATAGCCGCCTACGCCGAAGTTTGTCCAGGTGCCGGCATCTCCCCAATGCAGTACCTCAACATCCTCAAGGTCACGGATGCGGCCGAACTGACCGTCGGTGAACTGATGCAAGAGGTCGCCTCGAACGTAGATTTCGCCCGAGCTGCGTTCACCGGCAAAGTGCTTGCCGAGTCTCAGACCGGCACGTCCGACAAGCGCCGTTTCCTGTTCAACATCAACTGACATGTCGCGTTGCAGACCGTAGTTGTAGCCTTCAAGACGAGTCGCCTGCATCTGCAATTGAGGCTCGGCAAAGAAACCTGCCGCAGACTTGAGCGTATAGCCGTATTCAGCAGAAACGCCGAAGTAGTTCGTCGAGAATTCACCTTGGGTGGAAATCGAGCTGGCGCTTCTTGAAGATGAGAAGTCTGAGCTCAAGTGACCGAAGCGTCCCACGAAGTCAAAGTAGTGGTTGCCGAAGGTGAGGGTATCGTAAACGGCGATTTCGTAGCGTTCCAGATCACCGCCTCCCTTCAGGTTTTCAAAGTCAGGACTGCCATCCATGTAGGAGACGCTCACGCCGAAGCGGTTGTTGTCAGAAGTCTGACGTTCGTAACCCACGTGAACGGTGGTTGTGTCGGACTTGTAGGCGTCTTCAGCTCCGAGCCTGCCGTATTGCATGCGAACCCAAAGTCCGTCATTGGAGTTGCTGTCAACAAACGCGGTTTCACGCAGACGACGGTCGCGGCGATCCATCTGCATGATGGCGTCGTATGCGGCCCAACCGGCATTATTTACGCCAACCGTGGCGGCGGACTTGGATACGACCACACGATTAATGAACCACTCGGTTCCGCCCTGATAGTCGGTTGGATCAAAGTCGTCGAAATCTTCGTAGCTGGACTTGATTTGATCTTCGAGTCCATCCAAATCTTTCTCATCGATCGTATCGCTGCTGACGTAAAGCTCGTAGTCATAGAGCGTTTTGCCGTAGATGTTCATCTTGTCAGCAAAGGTCACATTGTTGGCGTCCTTCTGAGTCAGAGCAAACGTGAGCGTATTGTCGGCTGAAACGCTCATCAGCTGAGATGGGTGATAGGGTTCGATCCAGTGGCGGGTCTGTGTTGTCTCAGACGTGCCCTCAATGAAGATCATGTCGCTTTCTTCGGGGTGGTCTGAATCGAGATCCAAACGGAAGATGCCGTCAGTGCCCTTGAGGTCACCGATACGGATGTAGTCGTGATGGAGCGTATCTTCATCAATGTTAAGAAGATTCCACAGTCCGATTTCTTCCCATTTGTTTTCGAGGTCTTCATCGAAGAGGTTGATGATGCCGCCGTTGAGTAGGGTGATGCTACTGATGCGTTTGGAGTTAAACTTAAGCGTTGCTTGAAAACCCTGAATCGATTCTGAGTAAACATTATCGATACCCAAGTAGGACCACTGCGCTCCGTTTTCAAAAGTGAGTTCAATCTTTTCGTATTGTGCAGCGGCATCTTGTGCTTGATTAAAAAGACCTTTTATGAAAACATTTCCGTCAAGCAATACGGCATTGTTCCAACTTTGCTCATCGCCGAACCAGTAGGAATCCGGACCGTAGAACTTCCCTTTCACATTGCCGAAACCATTGGCGGGATCCTGGTTTGGTTCAAGAAGGACGTACGGTATTCCAAGGGTATCGATGGAGCCAACAAACATGTTGTGAACAGAATTGATTTTCACCTTGCCGCCATTTTTAGCACTGATTAAATCAGGTTTTGCAGCTATGACCCAGGATTTTGTTGTGGTCCCCTCATCCCCGATTTCGATTGTTCCGTTATTTTGAGCGTAATAAATATTTGCACCAATCTCCTTAGTTGAAACGTCAGGATGATGAGTCACTATGACGTCGACATTTCCCTTGAAGTGAATATAACCGTCAGTTGCACGGAATGTATATGTTCCGCGATCTTCTTTGTCACTTCTCTCTGTTGAAATCGATGTAACCTTTGTTGTTCCGGTAATCGTGAGAGATGATTTGTTTTCGACAGAAACGAAAAATTCCGAATTGGTGATGAGGGGGCTGATTTCAGCGTCTACACCGTCGAAAGAGGCACTTTTACCGTTTTGTAAGCGGAATTGGTTAATCTCATCGTCGTTTTCGTTCGTATACCATTCACCAGGGCCTTGCCAATCCCCAGTGTTTTTAGGAGGAGTTAAAACGTTTGCCTGAGCGAAATTGAAGGCGAGAATCAGAGCGGAAGCGAGGAGGGTTTTTGCGTGGCGATTAAGGTAATTTGCCCCCTCCCGAGGGTAATATCGTTTGGTCATGCTATCTCCTGGTTGCATCGTCAATAGGATATAAATACGGCATTGTACGATTGAGTTTACATGTGCCGCAACTTGTCTAGTGCCCAGAATTGTTGACCTGCAGCGAATTTGATGACACGAATGGCAGGGCCTTCAGACCGTCAGGCAACCTGTTCGGAGTTTGTAGCGTTCTGTGTTGGCAATCGCATCACGACTTTAGTGATGGAGCAAAGAACGATTGCCGATGGATTGACCTACCAATAACCTACCACCTGCCGTTACTTATTGGTAGGTTGGTAGGTCATTGGTAGGTTCGTAGGCATGTTTGAGGGAATCACCCGAATGTCTTGCAGCCAAAAATAGTTGCTGAAATAGTGGTACTGATGGCTACGTGGCCCGATGACGAAGACTGATCTGAAAATGAGGTTAACGCCGCGTACATTGAGCTCTTGATTTTGACTGTTAGTTTTTCTGATAAAACCATTCGCTTGGAGGCTTTTTGCGGATGAAAGCAGAAAAAAACGTCTCTTCGGGTAAACCTGTGGGTAGATTCTCCAAAACTTAAGAGAGTACGGGGCGGTCCGGTAGCGTGATCTCCGCCTTGGAGCAGATCAGTTTGACGTAGGCAAACATGCTTTGTCGGTTTCGAAAGCCGTAGGAGCGCCGTACCAGCAACTTGATCTTGTTGTTGATGGCTTCGAGTCTCGCATTGCTCAAGCCGCTGCGCAACCTATTGAGGATGTTGTCACTATTCCGCATGATCTTGGCAGCCTGTTCCTTTTGATGGCCTCGATTTTCGAGTGCGACGCCCGCCAGTACCAACGATTCAGGCAGGTTCCAGCCGTTTCGCTTGGCATTATCAAGATCAAACGGAGTTCTTCTTTGAGTTGGTAGGCCTTGTAGAGTTTGGGGTGGCTCTCCGCGATAAGGGCCAACAGCTGAGTCTGTAGCGTCGTCAGATTCTCCGGAGCCTTACCCAACGCATACGTTGAGCCCTTGATGCTTTTGGCCAGAGCTTCCTGTTCGTTGTCACGGACTTTGAGCTGTTTGCGCTCTTTCTCGTCGTCTGTTTGCTTGACCTGTTTGCTCAGGCTCCGGTTGTCAATGCGCATTACCTGCCATATCTGCGTACGCAGCTTTTCGATCGATTGACCGGCCCACTGCACAACGCGGAAAGGCTCTACGCAGCGCGTTGCATGCGGCGCGTACTGCTATAGGCACTCATCAATCCACTGAGCACCGTCTTCGCTGACATAGCAAATTGGTGCGCGCTGTTGTGCCGATAAGGTCTTGAAGAAATGTTCGCGTGGTCATGCAAAAAAAGATCAATGCGTTGACCTTTTTTTGTATAAAATTCCGTCAACGTAAGTTGCTTTTTTTGCACGGAAGCTTGTCATGGACTTTATACCGCGTGGACTGACCCAGCTACTTGAACAGCACACACCGCCCAAAGCATGCGTCCTCTTCGGCCCTCGACGTGCAGGTAAAACAACGCTGCTACGCATGTTCGCGAATGGTCGGGATGTGTCTTGGTATGACGGAGACGATCGGGCTCAAATTGCTTCGTATCTGAATCTGCTCAGCTCAGCAGATGTCAAGACACTGTTGATGAGTTCTGAGTGCATCATCATTGATGAAGCACAACGCGTCCCTGATATCGGTCTGTTGATCAAGCGGCTTGTAGACGCCAACACATGGCAAGATAAAAAAGTACCAATTTTCGCTACGGGTTCCTCATCGTTGGAACTGTCTGCCGGCGTTCGGGAATCAGCGCTCGGGCGTCTTGTGGAGCTGTATGTGTGGCCTCTGTCAACGGCAGAAATCGCGGCGACAACCAGCTGGGGATCAACGCTTCAGTCGATCGATACGCGCATTGTGTATGGCATGTATCCGGAGGTTTACACAAATCCCGGGGAAGCAAGAAACATTCTGATTGACCATTGCAGATCGCTTCTTTTCAAGGATTTGTTCGATCTCTCGGGCATTCGTTTCAGTCCGAAATTTGAGAGTCTCGTTCAGTTCCTTGCCTACAACATCGGATCTGTCATTTCCTACGACGGTCTCAGTCGGGAAACAGGTCTGAGCAAGAATACAGTTATCGACTATTTGCGCCTGCTTGAACAGTGCTTCATCATCAAAGTGTGTCCGTCGTATGCAAAGAACATGAGCAATGAGATGCGAAAAGGCAAAAAAGTGTTCTTCTGTGACAACGGCATCAGAAATGCCATCATCAGAGACTTTTCTCCGCTTTCGACGCGATCAGATGCAGGAGCCCTCTGGGAAAACTTTTTCTTTATGGAGCGCGTTAAATACCATTCTCTTAAACGTGACTTCGTCGACATTTATTTCTGGCGAACAACCGGCTACAGTCAGAAGGAAATCGATTTCGTTGAGGTGTTGGACAACGTGAAGATGCGGGCGTTTGAGTGCAAACTATCGGCCAACGCGAAAGCAAAAGGCGCGGAAAGTTTTACCAAGGCCTACCCGGATTGTCCCTTGGACATCGTCACTCCACGTGACCTTATGCGTTTGTGGCAGGAGTGAACTCTGACGCTTCGGATAAACAAAATGCAGGCCCGAACAAATTTGCTGTAACGGGCCTTGTTTTTTTATGAGGTCGTTAAAAGCCCTAGAGCCTCGTCGGCAAATACCCAACCGCAATCTGCACCTTCAGCGGATGCCGATCAATGGCCTTCTTCAAGGCCGTCGGATCAACCAGTCCGGTGGCGTCCGAAAGCGCCAACGCAATCTTGCTACCCGTGCGGTATGCAGCAAGCGCATTGACGATGAACTGCGCGACGGCTTCCACCGCATCAATGGCTTTGGTGGTAGCAACAATCGTGCGGTGCTCGCGCGGCTCTGATTGCGGTTCACTCACAAAGAGTCCTTGCGGGAAAACATCTCTCGTGACGGCCTTGGCCGCCTCGAAAGCCAGGGCTTCGGTGACGACGTCAGTGCTCGGCGTCACTTTCGCCCGAAAGATCGCGTGATGCATCTTGGTGCTTGCGCGCAGCATCGTGAAGCGAATGAGTTTTCCGCTGCGACGGCTCTCCGGTGTTTTCCCGTCGTCGGGCAAAAGGGAATATCTCTCAAAACGCATCGGCGTGAGGTCGACAAACACCAGGCGGCAGTCCTTGCGATCTGTCGTGGCGCTTTTCTCAAATTCCGCCAAAGCTTCAAAAGTGGCGCTGAAGTGAAACTTGCAGCGACTCCTTATGCCTTTGATCTCCGGTGCGGTCATGGTGGAGCAAAAAAGCGAGAGAAAGTATTGCAAGTCGCAGGCGCGGGCGACCGTGTGAAAGCGGTCATGGCGACAGTTGCCGAGAACGCGTACGGCGTTGGACAACACGGAAATTTCCAGAGGCTGATGAGAGCGCAGAACGGCCATTTGCAGGCGATCGATCATCGCGCTTCGAACGCCTCCTTCCACGTCCTCGAAGATCGAGGCGGCAAAGCGCAGGTCCAGGTCCTGCTGAACGCTCCAGCGTGTGCGGACCGGTGTTGGCCGCGGAGCGATGTGGTTTTTGCATGCTGAGACAAAGGTCTTCTCCTTAGCTTCAATTTGTTTGGTCATTTCAAACTGCTTTCTGGCCAAATAAGTAAGAGCGCACTTTGCGATTCTCAACCGCTCGATTATTCGCTTCGAATAAGCGCAACGGCCGTTCTATAAGGCGCTCGGAGTTAAGGTGGGTGTCCAATATCGGAACATCGGGCTGCTCGCGAGCGAGCGAAGGGAGGCAATCTAGGGAAAATTTACTGAAATGTAAATAGCCTGAAAAAATATTTTTTCTGCAAGACGGATTGGAAGAAAATGCGGTCCTGAGCCAGACAGAATTCGCCGGCATCAACCGTCGATTGGAGAAAGCAGGGGGACATTGCTCACAATGAGCACGGATAAAAATGAAAAGGTCAAGCCTAAAGAGATATTTCTAAATAGAAACAAAGAGTTATCGAAGGCATGCTCCGGAGAGCCCGGCAGCCGGGACGGCGGAATTGAAAATCGGGATTCGGGCGCAAAGTGCCGTTATCCGATTTCCAAACTTGAAAAACTACGGCAGAAATCAAATAGACGGGAATTTGCGAATGACCGTCAAATCACATGCGTTCTCGATTGGACATTCGAATGTCGGCGATCGACATATTGTTGCGGCAACGAAAAAACAAGACCGCGAAGACTACACGACTCGGGAGCACGTTGCGAATTTTTAATGAAAAGTTCGGGCTACCTACCGCTTTTGTGTGACCCGTGAAACCATTGACGGCATTGAAAATTCGAGTTGGAAACACGACACGGAGCAACGAAAATTTTTGCGGCAAACTTTGTCGGAACCGCTCCAGAGCGTCCTGAAAAATCCTTGACGGCACAGGCGACTTTGCGAAGAATTCGCCGCCGTGCCGGGCGCGGGGACGTCTTTGCGCTCGGTACGAAGGACAACGGTCGGGACGGACAAACCGCCACCGATCGTTTTTTTGTGCAATCCCCAAAGGAGAAAACGATGTTTTTCACCATGTCGGACGAAGCGCGCCTGAAAGCATTCAAGTGGGGCTTCATGACGGTGCTCGCCGTTTGGGCTTTGCTTTTGATGTCGGATCCGGCGCATGCCGCCGCCACGGGTGGAGCGGAATTCAAATCGCTCTACGAGCTCGTGTCGGGTTGGGCGCGCGGCTACCTCGGCAGAGCGATCGCAGTGGTCTTTCTGCTTGTGGGCCTTTTGACGGGTCTGGTTCGCGGCTCCGTGGTTGCGGCGGTGACGGCAATGGGCGCGGCAGTGGCCTTGCTGATGTTGCCCGCGATCATCGACACGCTCTTTAACGGCGTCGGAGTCTAAGCAAAGACCTGTGCGAAAGAGGCCTGCATCGCTTTCTCGGCAACAGGCTCCTTTCGCACTAAACCCCCGACATAACCGAACAAAAGGAAAGACAAATGCAGCCGATTCCCGTACCGAGAACGCTTGATGCGCGCTCCCGATTGCTTTTCTGGGAGAGCGACTATGTATTGGCCGCCATGGGCGGGCTGGTTGCCGGACTTCTGGTTTCGGGCCTCACCGCCGGAATCATCGGAGCATTTCTCTTTGCCTGGGGTTGGAAAAAGGCCCGTGGAGGGGGTTCCACCTCCCGCGCGGTGGCGCTTGCGTACTGGCATCTGCCGGCGGATTTCTTCATCCGAGTCCCTCAAAGCGCCAGACGCCATTTCATCGGGTAAATCCGAACAACGTCAAACCCAAACCGAACAGACAGAGAAGACACAGGGCGATTCGAGTCGCTCGCCGTCAGTCAAACCGAAAAAGACCGTACCCATGCAGCGAATCATTCAGACAGTCTCGGCCGAAGCCGCCGCCCATCTGCAGATCCGACGCGCCATTGTGGCGGCCTTGGGCGTGAGTCTCGTCACCAATGCCGCCTTGGCGCTCACGCTTCTTACCAAAACCGACAACAGCCGCACGATCGTCTTGTCGCCGGCGGCCACGCAAACCTACATCGCCACCGACGATTCGGTGAGTCCCAATCTGATGGAGTCCTTTGCCTCGGAGTCGGCTTCCGTTCTTCTGACGATGACGCCGGCGACGGCTTCTTCCAACGCCGAAATCTTCCTGAAAAACGTCGCGCCTCAAGCCTACGGCGCCATGGCAAGCGCCGTGCGCCGCGGCGCTTCTGAACTCGTTCGCAACTACGCGTCAAGCGTCTTTTACCGTCACGCCTCGGCCGTGGATGAAAGCGCCAAGAGCGTATGCCTTACCGGCGAACGCCGGATGATGATCGCAAGCACCGTGACCGAAACGAGCGACGTAACGGTCTGCATGCGATATGTTGTAACGGCCGGCCGATTGCAGATTTCTCAGCTCACCATCCGCCCGAGTCAAAGCTCGGATCCTGCCGCGGAACTCGCCGCCTTCACGCAAAGCGACGCCACCGTCGTTTCAGCTGAAACTCCCGATACGCCGAACTGATGCGCATCAATCACCCAAGCACGACAAACCCAAAACGCCGCTCTGAGACAATTTTCAGAGCCAGAGGCGTCGTGCGTTTGAAACATTATTAACAGCTCGCAAACAAACCAAATGAAGAACGCCTTTTTGACAAAGACGCTCGTCGGTGTCTGTGCGCTTGGATTTGCTCTTGCAAACCCGGCCTCTGCCGCCGATCCCGCCACGCATCCGCTCTCGCGCGATCACGTCAACCTCGTTCGCGTACAGGGACAGAAAATCACCGACGTCGTCTACGACACCCAGGCGCTGGAAGTCTCCGCCGACAAGCAGCGCGGGATCGTCTTTGTGAAGGTTAAGTCCGCTTGGCTCAATTCGGCCGCAGAGAACGTGACGTCGGCCTTCTTCAACACCGAAACCGAAAACTTCTCCGTGCAGTTCTTTGTGAGCGCCGTGCCGTCTCAAACGGTCGATCTGGTGCCGCAGACGGATGTGGCGGGCGCCGCCGACGATCGGCAGACGCGAATTGCACTTGCCGCACCTCTGATGAAACTCAACACAGGCGACTTTGTGAGCGACTTGAAGCTCCTGGTGCAAAAAAGCGTCACGGCAGATATCGCTGACGACGTTCGTGCCGTGGGTTCTCTGACAGGCGCCGAGGACGACCGTCGCTTTGCGAGTCTTCCCGCACCCGAAGGCGCCGTTTACTGGGAAGGCTTCAAGGTGAGAGAAACCCGGGCCTTTCTCAGCGCCGACAAATTGACCGAGACGCTTCTTTTTACACGCGTCTCCCCCAAGGCGTCGGTGCCTGACGCCGCACGCCTGGCGGGAGTCATCCGCGGCGTCTTGGCCGTTGCTCAGGAAGTGGGCACCGGAGACCGACTGCAGACCGAAGTCACGATCATCCGTTCGCGAGAAGCGGCATTGCGCGGTCGCGATGTCTTTGAAAGCGCCTTGACCGAACTTTCGGGCGCCGTGCCCTCGCACTCCCGTACCGAGGAGCGTCGATGACAAACAACCCCTTTGATTTTGAAGCCGAGCGCAACAGGATGGCAAAGGAACTGGGTCTTACGTATTCGGACAACGGCAAGGCCGTCTTCTGGCAGGAAAACATGCAAGCGCAAGAGGCCAAACGGGAGCTCACTGAGATTCTGGCAAACGAGCGCAAGCCCAATCGCACCTCGGCCTTTGAAGAAACCCCGAACTCGGCTCAGGAACCCGCACCCGAATCGGGCGCCGCAGTCCGCGATTCCGATCAGACCCGTTCCTATCAGGAAGCCGACGACATGTGTGATGCCATCTACTCGCAGGGCCGCACGACGGAGTCTCAGAGCGAGCAGACCGCAGGCGTTTCGATGGCCAAGGAGCATTCCAAGCTTTCCCTGAAACTGCGCATGAAGTCGATGTTCAACCGCTTTCAGGGCTTTGCGCAAAGCAGAAAGGAGCGCTCGCAGGCAAGCGGCGTTGCCGCACAGCAAAAGGAAAAGAAAAAACAGGTGCAGACGGCCGTTGCTGGACTAACCGTGGTGTTCGTGCTTGTGACGGGCGCCATGATCGTCGCCGGCGACGAGCGTCGGGCACGGCCCGAGCCCGTGCGCGTTTATAAGAGCGACTTTCGACTTGAGCCCGATGCGCTCGACAAGCAGAGCTACCAGAAGCAGTACGACGAAAAGCTCGCCGGCATGACCGAGCGCCTTCAGACGATCGAGGAACTTGCCATGCGGCTTCAAAAGGAGCTCGACGCCAAGGAAGGGAAACGCACCGCCGGCAAAAGTGACGCGGCGTCCGACACTTCGGTTCCCGTGACCGAATTGCCTCCGTTTTCCGCTCAGGGCGCGAACAGGGAAGCCCAAAGCCTGGGCGCCGCTATGAACGCAGGTGCTGCTGCCGTTGTCCCGATCGACAGTCCCCGTTTGAAGCGCCTTGCCGTCACCGATCCCGCGAAGGACTTTGAAGCGATCCGAACGGCGGCCAGAGAACGTTTCACGCCCAAGCGAGCCAACGCGGGCGATACGCCCATTGCCGCCAATCGCGCCCGAAACGAAGCCGCCGGGACCTATCTGCCTGCCGGCAGTTTCGCCAGAGCCGTGGTGCTTGCGGGCGCGACGGTATCCACGGGCGGCACGGCTTCATCCAACCCCGTGCCGATGCTGCTCGAAATCAAGGACCTTGCGCGTCTTCCCAACGCCTTTCGCGCCAACGTCAAGGCTTGCTTTGTGACGGCCAACGCCACGGGCGACCTCTCGAGCGAACGCGTCTGGATTCGTCTGGAGCGTCTGAGCTGCATGACCCAAAGCGGCAAGGCTCTGGATGCACGCATCCAGGGTTATGTGACGGGCGACGACGGCAAGACGGGCGTCAGAGCGCGCCTTGTGACCCGAAGCGGTCAGGCGATTGCAAGTGCGCTTCTCACCGGTTCCATCTCGGGTCTGGGAAAGGCGGTCTCGCTGTCGGCTCAGGACACCACGACCTATACGTCGGGAGCGGTCGGAATGACCGTGAGCGACAGTTTCCGCGCCGGTTTGGGCGAGGGGCTCGAAAGTGCGCTCGATCGCATCGCCGACTACTACATCCGCTTAGCCGACAAAATATTCCCGTGTCTGGAAATCGACTCGGGCCGCAAGGTCGATCTGATTCTCTCGCAGGGGCTGACGGTGGCCGTGGATGAAACGACGCCGCAGGAATCCGCAGGCCAAGCCATGCCGCTTGCAGCCGACGAAGGGGAGGCGGTCAACAGCTCCGAACTCTTCGGGCAACAGATGAAGGCCGCAAGCGCTCTCTATGACTAAGAAACATATAAAGATTCAGATACGAACCATGAAGCGAATCAAACAAAAGGCCCTTCACACGGCACTCGCTTTACTGCCGGTCTTTTTGACGGGATGCGCGGGCAACATCACCGGACTCGTGGGCGCGCAGGAGGACTTCGGTTGCCCGGCTTCGGGCGGGGTCAACTGCACGACCGTTTCGGCGACCTACGAGCGAGAGCATGCCGACGACGTCAAGTCGGAAGCCAAAACGCTCACGGGTGTCGACTCGGCAAACACCAACGACACGCTCGGCCGGGAGCCGAGCCGAAACGATCGCATCGCGGTGACAAGCACTCCCGTTGAAACGGATCGTCAGCAAGAACTTCCCGTCAACGTCCCGACCAGACATCAGGGGCTTTCCTCGCGCGCTCCCGAGCGTCTCGTGATGCTCTGGATTCTGCCGTGGGTGGATGCCGCAGGAGACCTTCATTCCGACTCGCGCGTGTGGATGCGCGTGCGTGATGCCGCCTGGAGAATCGAGTCGGTGAGAACGCGCGCCATGCGAGCCACTCCGGAGACCGCACCGTGACGAGACGTACCGGCCGGACCGAAGGCTTTTGGGGCAGGCTTGCCGACATCAGGGACCGTCTCAAGGACGTTCTTTTGCTCAAGAGCAACGTCACGGGCATGACGGGGGACGTGCGCCGAGGCTCGGGCGTGCCCGTCGTGGACCGCTTCAGCCACGTGCTGAGCGTGCTTTACTACGCCGAGGATTCGGGCGTGTTTTTCTTGAACGACGGAGGCCAGACGCCGGTTTCCGCCGTCGGGCGCGTTTTTGAATTGACGCCCGCTTTGGCTGCCGACAACGCGTTGGCAGAAGGCCTGGAGCGAATTCTGTCTTCTGAAATGCCGGGCCAATCGGTCTATTCCGTGTCGCTTTTTGCAAGCGCCGCTTCCGTTCGCGAAACTCTGACGGAGTACGTCAGGAGCCGCTCCGGTGCCGAGCGTTTGCCCAAGGATGCCGCAGGGGTCCTCAAAGAGATGGCCGTGCGCCGCGCCCGCATGATGGATGAGCGCGCCAGAAGCCTTGCCTTTGAAACGCACACGCCCGTGCGGCACTTTCGCGTGTGGCTGTCGGTCGTCTGTGCGCCGGGTGAAGCCGAGCTCCTGCACATTCTCGAGGGTCGCTCCTCGCAGGCCCTGACGCATTTTCTGAGAGCGTCGCAGAGCATCGAAGTGGCCCTGAAGCAGTTCGGAATCTACGCCTACGCCTGGGACGCTCAGGACTGGATCGACACCGTGCGCGAAATCGTCAATCCCCAGAAGGCGGCCGCCGGTCTGCTGCCGGAGACGAGCCTAGCGGGACATCGAGCCAAGACAGGGTCCGACGACGAAGCCCGCGTGCGCCCCGACGTTCTCAGAGCCGCGGCGGTCTTTCCCGACACCACGATCGATGTCACCCGCGACGGGATTGTGTTTGCGTCTCCGACGGCCGAGGCCGACGCTCGGGAAAACGCCGTCGAAGCCGTCGGATTGGCCGTGACCGGGTTGCCCGCTCACACGCATCTGTCGCGATTGCGAATCGTGCTCGGAGCGGCAGCCGCGTCCCGAGCGCGCATCAACACGCCTTTTTTGTGGACGACGAGCGTCGAGCCTTCTGCACTCACGCAGGACCGTTCCGTGGTTGCCATGAAACACGCCCGCGTGCGGCAGCTCGTCAACACCGAAATCGGGCACTTTTTGACGGACCTCGCCGAGCGCGGACGGGATCTCGAGATCGCACAGAAGGCCTGCGAAGACGGCAGGGGGCTCGCGCGCGTCGCGCAGACCATGATCGTGTTTGCGTCTGCGGGCAAAGGCATTGCCGCCGCGCACAACGCCGCCAACGTCCTGGCCGCGGCGGGTTTCCAGGCGCAGGTCGACCTGGGGCTGCAGGTGATGGATCTGATGCAGAGTCTGCCTTTGGAAGCGGGCGTGAGCTTGATGCGCGACATCAAGACGGCGGGGCGCGCCTACACGGTCACGCGCCAGGCGGCGGGACACATGCTGCCGGTGGTGGGGGAGTTTCGAGGCAGTCCGGCAAGAGCATCGGAAACGAAACGCAAGCCCATGCTGATGCTCGTGGCCCGTAGCGGAGAACTCATGCCCATTGATATTTTTGCCAACCGCAACGGCAACTACAACGCCGTGGTGGCGGGCACCTCGGGCTCGGGCAAGTCGGTGTTGACGCAGGAGATCGTCACGTCGGTTCTTGCCACCGGCGGCCGCGTCTGGGTCTTTGACATCGGCAAGAGTTACGAGACGTGCGTGGAGTTGGCCAAAGGCCAGTTCATCGACTTTGAAAAGGCTCGGGAAGCGGAACAAAAGCTTTGCCTCAATCCCTTGGACATGATGGGCGAGGATCCGGCCGAGACGCTCGATGAGGTCGCGCAGATCATCGCAGCCATGGCAAACGGCTCGGCTCCGATGGAGATGACGGCCATGGAACTCGTCAAGGTCAACATCGCCGCCGTGGTGCAAAAGGCAAGAAGCGAAGGCCGCATTCCGCAGTTGTCCGACTTGGTGCTGCAGCTTATGGCAACGCGCGACGCGGCTCTGCACGACGTGGCCGTGCGCCTGTCGCCCTTTGCCGCGGGCGGACGCTTTGCCTCATGGTTTGAAGGCAAGGCCAACGTCAATTTCGAGGCCGCGCTCGTCGTGCTCGAGATGGAGGCTTTGGCCAATAAACCGGTCCTTCAGAGCGCCGTGCTTCTTATCTGCATCATGCGCATTCTGCAGGAAATCCGTACGCGTCCGAGAAGCGAAAAGAAACTCATCGTCATTGACGAAGCCTGGCGGCTCCTGACGGGCGAGTCCGGCGTCTTTATCGAGTGGGCCTGCCGCACGCTTCGCAAATACGGCGCGGGGATCGTGTGCATCTCGCAGTCGATGGAGGACTTTCGGATGTCGGGGACCGCCCGGGCGGTGCGTGCAAACGCCGACAGCGTGTTTCTCTTTCGTCAGAAAAGCGAGGGGATTGCGGCCTTTACGAGCAACCCGGCACTGCAACGCACGCTCTCGGGCCTTACCACGGTGTCCGAAACCTATTCGGAAGTCTGGGCCCGCGTGGGCGATGCTCCGGGTGTCGTCGGACGCCTCATTCTCGATCCGTTCTCAATGACCGCGTTTTCCACCCGAGCCGACGTGTTCGACGCCGTGCGACGGGAAAAGGCCAAGGGTAAGAGCGCCGTGCAGGCGATCGCCGAGGTGGCGCGCAAGACCTGCGCAGGCTAGGAAGTGACTGACATGAGAGAAAACAAGACCGGCGTCCGTCTCCCCGTGAACCCGAAAAAGCAAATGGCCGAACGATGGGCCCGCGAGAGCCTTGCCGCCGTGGCGCAGGGTTGGGGTGCCCCGCAGCAATCGCAGGCCGAATGTGAAGGCGTACGCAACAACGTGACCGAACAGACCGGTGACTCTCCCGTCCTCGTGCGCATTCCCGAGGATGAAAAGCCCGCCAAGGGTGAAACCTTGTCCGCAGCCGCACGACGCCGCATTTGGGAGCGGTCGCGCTACGAGTCGATGCGTCTGCTGCCCGACGCGATGGCCTTTCACGAGGAGGCGCTCGCTCGCGCCAGGCAGCAAGGGGAGTTTGAGAAGTTGGCCAAGGCCAACGGATTGAGCGAAGAGGAAGTCCGCCGCGTCTGGGACGTGCACCAGGATCATCATCGCATCCGCGTCGCCGCTCAGGCTGCGGGTCGCACGGCGGAGGTGCCCGAGGTTGAGGACGCCGACGATGACGAGCAGCAGACCGGGGAAGTCTCGGCCCGAGAGCCGACAAATGAACCTGAAGCCGACGTGCCCCGAGAGAAAGTTGAGGAACCGAGGTCCAAGTTCACTGAAGCACCCGACTCTCATGCGACGTCCGTTACCCAACCCAAACCGGAACCGAAAGCCATGGAACAAAGTCAACCGCAGCCCGTGACGTCCGAGACCGATACCGTTTCCTGTCATCAATCCGAGCGGACTCCTGTCGGGCGTCTTTCGGAGGCCGGACGCCGCATCAACGAGGAGGTGGGGCGCGAGGAACATCTCCGCGCTCTGGCCGCGGCGCAACGTTTGGCTCGCGAGGGCGACGAGGCCATTTGGGAGGAACGCCTGCGGTTCATCAAAGATCGATTGCGTCGCACGGGCGTATGGACGGCTGCGGCGGGGGTGTGTCTGCTCACCGGGATTCTTGCCACGGACTTGATGGGTTTGCGCAGCAGGGCCATTGAATCGGTGACGGGTTTTACGGTCTTTGCTCCGCAGCCGGCCGTCGTCGACCGTCAGGCGGCCAGAAAAGCGCTTTTGGACCTCGCAGGGCGAGCCGCCTTGGAAGACGTGATCGTAGCAAACGAAGCGTTTGATGACGTCTTTGTGTTGGCCTGCGCCCGAGTGGCCGCGCGGGAAAACCTGCTTTTGCTGGATTCGCGAGCGGTGGTGGCGATGGCCCGCGGCGGAGAGGATGCGACGGAACGCATCAAAGAAGAGATCGTGGATCTGGTGCAAAAGGGTGCCGTTGCTCGATTCAAGGAAGTCCGACGCGATGGGGAGAATCGATGAGAGGTATGCAAAAGCGGGCGCTCACGGGGACCGATGCTCCGGCATCCGAGCCTCGGACGTCGAGTTCGACGGGCAAAGCGCTTGTCCGTTGGGGATGGGTGTCGGTCTTTCTGTTAGGAAGCGCACAGGCAACGGAGTGCCCCTCGTGTGCGCCGTCGCTGGAAAAGCAAGACGGCGTTGATCTCAGAGTGGCCAACACCGCACCGATTATCGAGCCCGACTGGGAGCTGCTCCTGAAAACCCGCGTCGCGGAAGCCGACCGATTGGGGCTGCTCAGGAGTGAGCAGCAAAAGTCCGCGGAAACGATGAAGCGCCATGCGCAAACGCCCGTGGACCTGAAACTGCCCAAAGCGCGCGTCGGCACGAAGCGCCGGATGGTGATTCTCGACGCCGACGCCGTGCGCTCGATGGCAACGCCCGTGAAGGACGTGCTCTCGGGCTTTACCCGCGGCTACGTCTTTTTCAACGCGGACGATCCCGTGCAAAGGAAGTTTGTGATGAAGCTGCCTTCCGTCGGTTCTGCCATGCGGCCGGTGGCCACTGCCGGAAATGTCTCGGAGGCGTCGCGTGCGGTGAACCTGCGCCTGTACGCTGATCAGGGAGGCGTACTGATGCGCCGCTTTGCCTTGAAGGCCGTGCCCACGGTCGTGGTTCTCACCTTTGACGGCAGGGAGCTTGCCGCCGAGATCGAGGAGGCGGCCTTGGAGGATGAGCCCGCAGACGCCCGGGCGCCTTGAGCGAAAGAACAACGACAACCGCAACGAATGACCGAATAAAAAATGACCAAATATCACAGCCGCGCCGAGATCAATCAGAACACCGCCAAGATGGACGCCGACGACAGGCGGGTTGCCGCAGGACGCATCGTGACGGATCCGGCTGCCGCCCGAGACTTCGCCGCGCATTCGCTTTGGGTGCCCGAGACGCAGGCCATGCCCGTGGGCACGGCCTCCGACATGGGCGTGCTCGCGTTGTCGCTCGTACGGCACCTCCTGGATCCGATCAAGGCGAAGGCCGCGAAAAACCCCGAGCAGGCCCAAAACGACCTGGCCGCACTCTTTGCCGCCTTGTCCGTGCCGGATGCCAAGGAACTCACCGCGACCGTGAAGGACCTCAAAAGCCTCACCGCCGGGTTTCGTCAGATGCTTGAAGCCAAGCGCGGGCGCAACGGCTTGAAGCTCAACTCGCAATATTTCGGCGCATCGGTGAGCGCCTTTCAATCGGGTTACGACGGCCATTGGATCACGCGGGAGGCCGCCTTGCGACTGCGTCTCGTGCGCTACTACGAAAAGACAAGCGGAGAGTTTGCGCAGACCGTGCATCGCGCGATGGCCGCGCTTTCGCGCAACGGAACGGCCTATGCGGCCTGGAGCGCGGGCTGGCCCGTCTTTGTGTGCGACCTCAACAACACCTACGAGCGCTATGCCGCGCAGGAACTGCTGCGAACCTGCGACGGAGCCGTTGCCGTCGTCTCAAGACCGCTGTCGGCGCAAACGAGGACAATCCTTGCCCGTTACGCGCCCGACATGGCGGTGGTGACCGATGAAGCGGGTCTTCTGTCGGTGCTTTTGGGCAACTACGGCACCGTGATGCTCCTGGAAAGACGCATCGGCGGCTGGACCGTGACGTTTCCCGCGGGCGGGGCTTCGGAAAAAGACCTCAAGAACCGCAAGTATCCGGGATTTGCAAGAGCCTTGGCGCGCTGTGCGGTGCTGCCGGCTTCTTTTTCGCAGAACAGGGGCAGCCTTTCTGTCGAGGCGTCCCGATGAAGACGGTCGCTGTCAAATGGCGTAATCGTTTGGCTGCTCTCCTTGCCGCCGCGGGGATGGGATTTTGCGCTGTCGCGCAGGCCGCCTGTGAGGGCGCCTTTCCCGATCCCGTCACGGACGTCTGTTGGTCGTGCATGTTTCCCATGAAAGTGGCCGGAGCTCAGTTGAGCAGCAACGGCGTGTCGGATCCCGACACCGATGCGCGCATCGTCTGCACCTGTCAGCGAGGACCCATGGTGGTGCCCGGTTTCAACATGAGCTTTTGGGAGCCGATCCGCACGGTGGAGGTGGTGCGGGAGCCCTATTGCCTGGTGTCCTTGGGCGGCATTTCGATGGATCCGGGGCTCGATGCGCCTTATCACGGTCGCAGTGCGTCGCGCAACGCCGCAGTCAATGCCTCCTTTGCGGGCAACGTCGGCGAAGACGGCATGGGAAGTCCCGAAATCGGCGCGGCCTTCTATCAGGCGCATTGGTACAACACGCCGTGGCTTTTCGTGCTGCAGGCCGTGGTCGACACCTCGTGCCTTGAAAACGCGCCCTGGGATCTGGCTTACCTCACGGAACTCGATCCTGTCTGGGGAGATTCTCTCGCGAGCTTTGTCCTGGCGCCCGAGTCGGCGATCTTTGCCAATCCCGTTGCGGTCGCCGCCTGCGCCTTGGACTGTACGGCCGCCTCGGTCATGCAGCCCCGCAAGGAACTCTTTTGGTGCAGCGGCTGTCAGGGTGGGCTCTATCCCTTGGCGGGCTGGATCGCCTCCATGACGAGCCCCCTGCAGGCCTGGCATCTGATTGCCGCCCGCATGACGGTGAAACTCGCGCGTGAGGGGCTGCTGTGGGCCGCGTACGGCAAGAAGGGGCAGTGCGGCCCTTACTTTGAGCCCATTCCGAGAAAGGACGTCTGGCGCACGCAATTGATCTATCCGACGGTGACGGCCTCGGGTTCGAAATGCTGCCGTCCATTGGGCGCTCCAACGATGAATTGGGGAGCGGGCAAGACCTTTCCCGTCTCGGGTGAAGACGGCGCGATTTTGCTCTGGCGCATGCGCGACTGCTGTGCTTCCAAAAACCTCATGACGGGCATGCCTTGAGGGCAGAGACGTCCGTTTGACGTCAATTCAACAAAGAAAAACACATGAAAGACACGAAAGCAAAACGCTGCGGGACGTTGCGTAAGGCCGCCTTGAGTCTGATGACAGGCTTCGGACTTGCGGTTCTGTCCCTTTCGGCATCGGCCGGTGACGATTCTGACTCGATCGCGCGGCTGACCGATCGGGAGCTTGTGAGCGCCGCCATGCGTGCCGTGCAAGGTGCGGCGCAGGAGATGGCGGCAAACGGCTCCGAGGCGCAGCCGTTGAGTACAGGCCCCTCCAAAGGGCGAATCGGCGTGCGGCTGACCGCAGCCGTGAGCATGAGTCTGGAAAAGGACTATCGGCAGGCTCTCAAACACGATGCGGCCAAAGCGGGGATGCGTCTTGCCGTGCGCGGTTTGCCCGTGCCCGACGGGTTTGAGAAGCAGCCCTTCTTTGCGGCGCCGAAAGACAAGCGGGTTCAGCTCAAGGGCGAGATCGTGAGGGCGGCTGCCGCTTTGCATGAAGCCTTCGGGGAGATCGACGTCGATCCCGCGTTTTTCCGGGATAACGGCATTGAGGCGGCACCCGTCTTTGTGCTCGAAGACGACGCAGGCGTCATCGCGCGCGTGCACGGAGCGGTGACGACCCGGTACGCCTTGGAAGTTTTGTGGAGCGAATTGACGGATGCGAAGTCTTTCGTCGTGAAAAAGGCGGGCAAGGTGCGTGTGTCTCAAGCCAAGGAAGCCGTGTTGAAAGCCGGGTGCGCTCTGAGTGCGGGAACGCTTGCGGGGTTGTCCTTCATGGGAGAAGCCTGTGAGTAGCAAGACCGCGTTTGTTCTTTTGTCCGCAGCCCTTGGTTTGGGGCTTTCGTCGCCGACGGCAAACGCGGACGGCGATGTCCCTGCGGGTGTCGAGGATGCCGTCAACGCAGGCAGGAACATGCCGATACCGGAGTTTGACGAGATCACGAAGGGTGCGGACGTCAACGACTTTATTTCGTCGAATACCGGGAGTACCGCGGAAATGGAGGCTCTGCGGCAAAACGGCCAGGGCGTGCTCTACGACCCGGGCCGAAACGAAGCCGACGCCTGCCGCAACCGCAACGATCCCAAGTGTCTGGCGGTGCAGATGGTCGACAAAGGCTCCGCCAACCGCCCCGTTTTGGATCCCGACGAGGAGGACAAGATTCTGGGCGGTCGCAACGACGTGATCGACGACGCCGACGATTGGGTGGATGTGGGCGGAAACGGAAGTTCTGCCGGCAACTGCGAGGACCATGTCACGGTGATCCCGAAGCCGGAGGAAACCATGACCTGCGAAGTGCGCACCAACAGAGAACCCGGAGGCAGCAGGCAGGAGTCCTGCGAGAAGCGCTTTGATGAGATTTTGTCGGAAACGAGCCTCTGGGCTTGCGAAAACAAGATGAAGGAAGAAAAGGAAGCCGCCTGTTCGATTCCGGTCGTGGTGCGTCAGGAGACGACGACCACGCTTGCCTGCCTTGAGGGCAGTAAGGATGCGACAGCCGAGACGTGTCCGGTGACCGTCACGCCCGGTCAAAAGGAAAAGCATTACGCGGCTTGCTTTAAGCCCGTCTACCGATCGGTGACGAAGACCTGCACGCGGCGCTTGGTGGTGACGGCCGAGTCCTCATGCCGTCTGGGCGAGACGCAAACCGCTTCCAACAGCGACTTCGGAGGCCTCGGGGAAGATGCGGTGCCCGGAGCCGACACATTGACGGCAACGAGCGTGTGTTCGGCTGACGGCCTGGAACTTCGATTGACCGTGAACAGTCAGCCCGAAGTGACGGTGACGGCGCGCACCAACATCTTTGAGACGGTGGTGAACATCACCGGAGGACAGGCGCGCCTTGCCGGAGACGTCTCCTGCACGAAGGCCGACTGCATCGCACAGCTGAAGATGACCATCTACCGAAGTTCGGGCACGAGCCACGTCTATCAGGGCGAAGTGTTTCTGCGCTTTCCCTTCGTGCGATTCATCAAGAACGCCGAGACGGACCATTGGAGCGAGACATGCACGGGCGTGTGAATGTGAAGATCCTGTCTGCCGCTTTGTGTTCGATCTTGTTCTCGGCGGTTTCGGGTAAGGCCCCGGCAGCGGATGCTTCGCAGGAAAACTGCATCGTCACCGGGCGCGTGTGCGTGGAAGAAGGCGGCACGCGCCTTATTGACGGCGTACCGGTGACGCGAGACTGCTGGAGCTATCGCGACACCTACGCGTGCCTTGCGCCCGATACGCAGTCCGTAAACGGCTGCTCGACACTTCAGGCCGATGCGGACGAATCGGGACCGGGAAAGTGCGTTTTAAAAGAAAGAACGTGTTCGGAAGAAGTCGCCGATACCGCCGGCAATGCGGTATGTCTTTCCTACAAGGAAACCTGGGTGTGCGACAGGAAGATCGAACTGCCGCCGATCAACGCCGAGTGGACGAAGTCGACCGTGGAGACGGAGGACGACGTCGATGAGTCGGCCTGCGGGGATTTGTTCGATCGGCAGGACTGCGTCAAGGGCGAGGTGAAGTGTACGCAGGCCGGCTGCGAGCGCGTCTTTTACTGCGGCGCGAAAAACGCGACGGGGTGCTCGGATTTGGCCTCGGGCGGCTGCACGATCACGAAGGAACCGGTTTGCGACCCTGACTACGACCCGACGTGTCTTGTGAAGGTGGGCGAGGCAGTCTGCAAGGGAAAACTCCCGGAAGGCGTGGTGGAAGGCGGAGACGCGAACATCGAAAACGAAGAGACCGTCAACGTCGGTCAGCCCACGCCCGACCTCGCCTCCTGCAAGACCATGACCGAGGACTTTTTGGCGTCCGGCATGTCCTGCACGCAGATTTCTCAGGTGTGCGTCGACAAGGACCCGCCCGTACGCGTCATCAACGGCATTGCGTATCGAGCCTCGTGCTGGGGATATGAGCGCACGTATCGCTGCGAGCGAATCGAACCCGCCTCGACCTGCAAGGGGCTCGAAGCCAGTCCTGGATGCAAGGAAGTCGAGCGCACGTGCGTCAGGCAGGGCGCGACCGGGTGCGAGGCCGAGCGCGTCGTCTACAACTGCGGCAAGGTCGAGGAGGTTGATCCGGGCGAGGCCGAATTGATTGAGTCGAGCGACGAGATCGTCGGGATCGTAGAGGTGGATACCTGCTCAGACTTGGAATCCGACTCGATCTGCCGCAAGACTTCGGAAGTCTGCACGCAACCCGGCGGCACGAAGATCGTCAACGGTGTGCCCGTCAGCAAGGACTGCTGGGCCACCGCGATCACCTATAACTGCGGCTCCGGCAGCGGGGAGGCCGTCACCGACGACGGCTGCGAGGGACTCGAGCAGCGGGAGGACTGCAAGCTCACCGAATCCAAGTGTCTGGGGCGCGATGAATCCGGCAACTGCACGATGCTTACCAAGACCTTTGCGTGCGGTGGCGGCACGCAGGAGATCGTCACGGGCAAGGACTGCGACGGGGAACTGTGTATCGCGGGGATTTGCGAGCCCTCCAAACCGGAGACAAGCGAGGACTTCCTGGAAGGCATTGCCGTATGGGAGATCCTTCGACAGGCGGGCGTCTACGGGGAAGTCGAGGGCGACATGATCTTCAAGGGGACCGACTCGGGCTGCACCGTCAAGATGATGGGCTTTTCGTGCTGCAGAAACGACGTGGAGGGGGCGGCGGGCAGCATGAGCAATTCGGCGCTTTCCATCGGTCTTGAGGTGGGGCTCGACGCCGGCACCGAACTCATCAAGTGGCTCGGAAGCCCTTACGTCTACGACATTCTCAATTCCTTTGAGTCCACGCAGGGCGTCTTGCAGGCCCTCTACGGAAGTGCGGGCAGCGGCGTGTATTCGCCGTCGTTTTCCTACTACGGGGTGTCGGTGGGAATTTCGTCGGCCGGAAGCCTGACGCTTGAGTTTTCGCCGACGGCATTTTTGGCCTCGATCGCTTTGGAGATGGCCGCCGAATACTTTTCCTGCACCGACGAAGACCGTATGCACGCCTTGAGAAAGTCTCGCGGGCTTTGTCATTACGTGGGCAGTTTCTGCGACAAGGAGTCGGGTGCGGGGTGCCTGGAAAAGCGCGAGACCTGGGTGTGCTTCAACTCGAAACTCGCCCGCACCGTGCAGGAGGAAGGACGCAAGCAACTCGGAATCGGCTGGGGTACGCCCGAGCGCCCGGTGACGCGCGGTTTCACCTTGGAGGAGTTTCAGAGTCTGGACTTCACCAAGATGGATTTGAGACCTGTGGTCGCGGAAATTGCCGAACAGTCGATGAAGGACGGCACGCTTGCCGGAAACAAGGTGAACACGGCCGCCGTCACCGAACGCGCCCGGGCTCGCGTAAAGGAGGCTGCCGCGTCGTCGGACCACTACACCGAAGTCAACACGATCGAAGGGAAATGCTTCATGGGCGAGACAGGCGCGGGGACGGACTGCACGGCCGTGTACGCGCTGATTCAAGGTTACGAAAAACCGATGAGAAGCCATAAAAAAGGCGAGAGATCAGGGCGTCGGGCCTCGCTTCTGCTGCCTGAGGGACTCTGACGCGACAAATGAAGAAAAAGAGAAATTATCAAAGGAGACGAAGTGATGAAACGCAAACAACTGCTGCTGCGCACCTCCATTGTGTTGGTGCTCTCGGGACTGGTGAGCGTATTGATTTTCCCCGAATTCACCGCTTGGGCGGGCTGCATGACGGGACACGGCGAGTGTCGCGTTGAAGCGTCGGTCTGCGGCGCACGGGGAGAGGCGCCGTGATCGGGGTGCGGAAAAGTCGGGCGCAGGTTGCGGCGGTGGCTGCGGCCTTTCTCGGTTTGATTCAAGTGAGCCTGAGCGCGGGCGCAAGCGGCGTTTCATCGGAAGATCCCGGCGCCTCGCAAGCCGCGTCACACAGTGCCGAAGGCTTCTGGACGCAGGACGTCTGGGCCGATCCCTCAAGGCCCTTTCTCTTTTACGGGGAGAAACGGGAGGCTGAGGTGAAGTCCGGGACGGAAAAGAAAGCGGTTGAAAGGAAGGATCGGTCGAAGGCCGGTGAGGAAGTGAAGAAGTCTGCCTCGCACGTGAGCGACGGGCAATTGGCAATCTTTCCGGCCGACGGGCTCGATCGTGCCGCGGCGGGGGAATCCTTGACGCGCGAAGCGGAGGCCGCCGGTCTTGAAAAGCTCAGGAGCCTCAAGACGGTAAAGGAGCTGCGGGAGGAGGTGGACCGCCGAATGGATGCGGCCGTGATGAATCCGACTCCGGCCGCAATCGGTCTTTACCTGCAGGCCAATGCCTTTTTGATGCAAAAGGCCGGCGTCTTTGCCGAGAGTTGGAGACGAGCCTTGGTCGACAACCCGCAGTTTGACTGGACGGCCGTGAGGCCCGCGGTAAACGTTGTCTCTACGGGCATGTCGCGCGAGCGCGAGGGTCGGATGATGCGTGAAGTCAGGCTGATGGCCAAGGATCACGGCTTCATTTTCTTCGGTGACGACACGCTGAAGACCCGGCACATGCTCGAACAGGTACGAGCCTTTCAGGCCGAGTACGGGTTTGACGCGGCGTTTGTCTCGGTGTCGGGCGCCGACAACCCTCTGATGCCGCAGGCCCGGGAAGACATGGGCTTGAGCGCGTTCGTCGCGCAGGGCGTTCGACAGTTCCCGGCTTTGGTGCTCGTGAGCCGATTTGAAAAGGATTTGACGAAGGCAAAGCTCATTGCCACCGGTGCGGCCGATGCGATGACGTTGGTGCGCAACACGCATGCGGCGGCCAATGAGATGCTGCGCGACAGGGCCTCTGCGGCGGGGGATTCGGTTGCAGCAGGCATGAAGGCGGGGCAGACCGCAGCGGAAAGCGCCTTGCGCGGTTCGGGTGAATAACGACGAAGGATAAGAAGAGTGAAAACGAAGAATTTGAGTAAAGGGCTGGGTTTGCGACTTGCGGCGGTCCTCGTTTTTTGCGGGGCGGTCAATGTTCACGCGGGTTTTGTGGACGATTTCTTGGATGAAGCGCAGGCAAACGTCAATGTGACGCAATCCGGTGTTCTGCAGGCCGGCGGCATGAATGTGGTCACGGGCGGGGGCTTTGTCTTTAAGGCGCCGAGAAAGGAGTTTTCTCCCTTTGCGATCACGCCGCCGTCGTTGCGCGCCAATTGCGGGGGCATCGACGTCTTTTTGGGGGCGTTTTCGATTCCGAGCCGCGAGGAGTTTGTGAGTTTCTTAAAAAGCGTGGGTACGGCTCTGCCCGGCGTCGCCTTTCAGATGGCGCTTCAGTACATGGCGCCGGACTTAAATGAGATCGTGGGTCGCTATTCGGATCTGATCCGAGGCTACACCAACCGCTATACGGATGCCTGCACCGCAGCGCAGTCGATCATGGAGGATACGGGGGCAAACGGCGCCCTGCAAAAGGCTGTCTTCGGAGCCAAGAACGCCTTGCGCGCAAGCGGCGCTGCGTCGGATCAGTCCGAAGCCGACCGCCAGGTGCGTGACGACGGCGAAAAGGCGATCGACAAGGCCCCGGTGCAAAAGGACTCTTCGGGTAACGTCGTCTCGGCTCCTGAAATCAACCTCACCTGGGCGCTTATCAACAGCGGAAACTTTTCCAAGGGCAACAGTCAGGAATTGAAGGAAGTGATGATGACGCTCGTGGGCACGACGATTCTGAGAAAGTCGGGCTCGGGCAAGGACGCCGTCTTGACGAGCACTCACTATGCGGGAGCGGATCTGCTGCCGATTCTCTTCGGGGAAGTGCGCGGCGACGTCAAGATCGAACGGCTGCATTGCGACGAACCCAAGCGCTGTCTGAAGGTTTCGGCCGCGGAAACGAGCGACGCAAGTCTCGTCGATCAACTGCGCGACGCCGCGGCCAATTATCGCCGTGCGGTAAGGGAGCGAAACGCTTCCTTGGTAAGCGACCGGGAACTGATGCTCTTGGGCGGCACGACGGGTGTGCCTCTGCTGCGAGTCCTGAACCTTGCCGCGACTTCACGCTATCAGGGCATTGCTGACGACTTGGTGCGCATCTACGTGGATGCGGCGGCCTACGAATTGCTCGCCTCCGCGGTCAATTCCCTGGCGGGTGACATCAGGGCCGCATTGTCGGGGTCAAGCGCCAAGGACCATTCCGCACAGCATGTCGAACACGTGCGGCGTCTGGAAGAGCGCATCGAAGCCGTGCAGCAGGGTGTCTATCAGCGACAGGACAAGCTCCTTCAGGGCATGGCACGCGCCTCGAATTTGATTCTCCAGCTTGAGCACATCGAAAAGAGTCTGGCGGTCAACCAAGTGACGCCCACGATCGAGGCGTGGCCCGAAAGCGCCAAGGAGTTCAAGTGATGGACGACGCGTTTGTCTTTTACGCCTATTGGAACGGCAATCAGATTCGGGATTTGTTCGAGGGGTTGGTGTCGGTCACCAACGGCTCGGGCTTTGTGCAGCTTGCGGCCTTCTTGGTGGTGACCGGCATGGTCGCGTGCCTTCTGATCGGCGCGGTCAAGGGCGAAGGCAGAAGCGTGATTTCCTACTTTGCCTGCGCGGTGCTCTTTTGGTTTGTGGCGATCGTTCCCAAGGCAACGGTCGTCATTGAAGACGTCAGGAGTCAAACGGTTTACAACGTTGACAACGTACCCTTGTCGATGGCCTTTTTTGCGTCCGCTTCCAGCCGCATCGGGCATTGGCTGACTCAGGCCTATGAGACCGCGTTCATTCCGGCCGACGTGGCGAAGTATTCGAGTTTCGGGGCCGTCTATCCGCAGCGCGTGATGGAGGTGCTGCAGCGCACGGGTCCGGTGACGGTGCAGGGACGTGAAACCCTGCAGGCGGTTCTCAAAAACTGCGTCTTGCCGGAAGTTGTGTTGGATGGCCGCAAGGCCGATGACGCGATGGCTTCGAGCGACCTTTGGACGCTCATTAAAGGCGACGGCTGGGTCAATCCCGCGCGCCTTGCGGTGATGCCCGACGGTTCGGTGCTCAAGTGCCCTGCCGCCGTTGCGGAACTTGAGCAGGTGCTGGTCAACGTGGAAATTCCTGCCCTAAAGCGCTGGGTGCACGTAAAGCTCGATCCGCAAGCCGTGAATCCGTCGACGTCGATTGCCGCAAGCATCACGCAGACGGAAAGTCTGCTTCTGGGGATTTCGCGATCGGCCGAGAGCTCCTTGAAGCATTCGCTCCTGCTCACCGCTTTGCCCAAGGTGATGTCGGGCCACGCCGTGACGGTGGCCGGTCCTGCGGCGATGGCATCCACCTTGGCCCGCGCTCAGGGAAATCTTGCCGGTGAAATCAACTACCGCACGATGGCAAAGATGGCCGAGGACGCTTTGCCGAAGATCCGAAACGCTCTGGAATTTGTAGTGATTGCGATGTTCCCGGTGGTGGCGCTGATTGTCCTGGTGTCAGGCTCCGGGATGGCGGGAGTCGTTCGAAGTTACGTCACGCTTCTTTTGACCGTACAGCTGTGGCCGGCGTTGTCGAGCGTCGTCAACTATCTTGTCATTGCGCATGATCTGCATCCTTTCACGCTGCTGGCGCAAAACTTCGGGGGCTCGAGCCTTCAGGCCGCCACGTTCATCCGCGAGACGGGAGCAAGCTCTCAGGCGATTGCGGGGGCCTTGCTTTGTGCCGTTCCCGTGATTTCCTACGCCTTGGTGCGAGCCGGCGACATGGCTGTGGGACAGCTTGTGGGAGGTTTGACGCAGCCCGCACAAAGCGCTGCGACATCTCAAGGTGCCGCAATTGCCGCTGGAAATATCTCGCAGGGCAACGTGAGCGTGTCAAACGTGTCTTCGAACAACGTTTCTTCCAACAAAGCCGACGCGTCGATAAGAAGCGTGGACACCGGCATGGCGGTGACGCAGTCCGGTTACGGCACCGTGACGCGAGCCGCATCCGGCGAAGTGACGGGTCTGCAGCGCACTGCCGTGAGTTTCGGGGTGGATTCTCAGATGCAGCAAAGTCTCGTGCGCGGACATTTGGCTTCGAACGTGGGACAGACCTCGACCGTCTCCACCGATGCCGCGCTATTCTCTTTCTCGCAGTCGGCGTCAAGCAGCAACTCCACGCAGCAGAGTTTTGCGCATGCCTTAAAGGATGCGTTGAGTGAACAGAAGTCTCTTGCGACGAACTATTCGGATACGAGCGGGTGGGGCAATAGTGTGACTTTGACGAGGGCGTCGGAGATGGGCAGTACAACCAATGCCAGTGAGGGATCCAGTTATGCAACCAGAGTCGGGTTGCAGGTGGGCGGCAACGAGCCCTTTGAAAATGTGAATTTGGTGCCAATGTCAAACGTTGCGCCTGTGCGCTTTGCAGGACAAGTTCCTTCAACCGTTACTGAGGGAGTTGGAATAGTGTCGGGAGTTCCGCCACAGAATGCACAGAGTGGTCAGGTTTTGAGAAGCTTGTCGGGACAGTTAGGCGGTGCATTGACGATGACCGATGCACAAAACATTGTCGATAGTGCCACAGGAAAGATTTCAACGGCTAGTGGAGATTCAGTCGTACGAAACTATCAAATGGTTAAGGCGGCAGCAGAACAAGTTGCTCAATCCCATTCGGATGAGAAGGTCCGTAACTATGCGCGTGGTTTTATGCAGTCTTTGAATTCAACCTATTCTGCCAGTCGGGACCAAACGCAGTCGCATGTGGAATCGATGTCAGCTGTCTCAACGTTAAACGAGTCGGATACAGGATCTGTGACGACATCGGCTGACGCTTCGGTTCCGCTGATGAACTCTGCCGTTGAACGCTACGGCAGCGGTGAAGCTGCCTTGCGTGCTATGTATCAGCCCGCGGAGGTGGCCAGTTTTGCCGGAGAGCAGCATGTGCGAGCCGGTGGAGCCGTCTCGCCTGCGGATCGTTTCGGTCCAGGGACGGTTGTTTCAGCTGTTGATCGCAATGCAGACGTCTTTGAAGCGGGGCCAGCCAATGTGAAACGTATTGCTGACAGTAACGCTACCAGAATCGACGAAATCTCCAGTTCGACTCTTAATGCCTCGACAGTCGGAGATGTAATGAATACCGGAGTGTCTGAAGGTATCGAACAGTTTGATGCCCAGCATGGGCAGTTTGTAGCCAGCCATCAGAGTAGCCAACAGACACGAGAAAAGCAGATGAACTTTGATCGAGGTGTGATGCTTGTCGCTCGAGAAGCCTACAACATGGAACATCAGGACAAGAACTTTGCCTTGCGAAACGCCTTTGTGGGCGGATGGGGTTATCGAAACGGTGACCAAATCCAGGAAGACCTGCGGTCGTGGGCTGCGAACAATCCGACATTAAACGACAGACTCGAGCAAATCGGTGCCAGCGACCGGGATTACGTGTCGCAGTCGGATTGGGAGCATTTGGTGGAGATCGCGCGTCAGCCCAAAGGAATCAGACTGCCATGAAGATCTCAGTAGGAATCGAACGGATCTGTGTCGTGATGAATGTCCGGATCGGTGAAGGAGTCATGCCAGTCATAGGAATCCGGAAAAGGCTCGCAAACCGGACTGCGAGGATCGAATTGATTGAAGTAGTAGTCGGGAAGACCGGAGTCAATTGGCTCCGAGTCTGAAGACGAATGCCATTGTTGGAAATCAGGGCGTTGAACGTCGTCGGGCCACCATAGGGGCAGATGACGAAGACGCCGGGAATGCTCTGCGGCATGCTGTTGGGAGGAGAAAAGTAAATCAAGCTTTTCTCCGACCGCGATCAGGATGACGCTGATAACTTCAAGGATTTTGAGATAGCTAGCGGTGATGGGATTGAGTTTTCTTACTTGGCTATTGACTCCAGAACGAATTTACTCGTTTCCAAAATCTCTGATGCTTTCTGGCTTCAATTTGCCGATTTTTCAATTTCTGTTGACTTAGTCCTTGAGGAGAGAATAAATCATCAAGTTTTCCGCCTACATCAATAAGAAGAATGCTGATGAACTCCAGAATCTTCAAATACAAAGCCGTGATTGGATTGAGTTTGCGCATGGTGACACCTTTGACGTTAAAGCAAATAAAAAAAAGGGAATGATGGGAGATTCGATGGAAAGATGTCGTGCAGAAAAAAGAAGTGTTTTGCATGGTATCGACTCGGATGAAAAAGCAGATTGAGTGTTACAAAATCAAATAAAAGACCTCTCGAGAGCTGCTTTTTGGCTAAAAATTTCATAAGTGCTTTCATTATATATAGCTGATTTTGAAAATGGAAGAATCTAAGGGAAAAATTACTGAAAACAAATTGACCGTATTTCGATCGTTTGCGCTCGAAGTTGGTTGCACGTTAATTATTCAGGAGAATTTGCCGCATTGTCTTGATGTCAAATTGAAAAAAGGCTTACCTGGCGTCTATATTCAATTGCGAAAGCGTGGTGAAATCTATATCGGCGAGGCCTGCGACATTCTGGATCGACAAAAGGAACATTTACACAACGGTGTCAAACTGGCTGCGCTTGCGATCCTTCCGACCGACATGATGGATATGCAGGGACGAAAGAATCTGGAGACGTCCGTGATTGCTTCGGCGCAGAAGAGGGGACTGCGTCTTGCGAACAAATCCAAGGTCAAGCTTGCCGAAGAACTTAATCGTCGCAAGGAATATCTCTCGGTTTCTGCCGCCGTTCAGAAGCTCGATCGCATGGACGAGTACGCCGTCTTTCAGTTTGGTCAAGGCGGCTGGCTTGAAACGCTCGAGGAAGCCAAGAACAAAGCCACTGCAAGCGACTGGGAGCGCTACATGAATTTTCGCGAGTCTCGGTTTTCTCATGAAGCGCTTCTTCTGATCACGACCTACGTGCGGCGCGTGATTCCCGATCCTGAGCTCAATTACGGCAAGACTTGGTGCATCACACTGAACGAGTCCGGGTGTCCGGCTCCGCAGTGGATCATCGTCAATACCCAGGCCGGCTCGGTGTTTTGCGTGAACGTTCATTACACCGAGGAGGGGGCCATTGTAAAGGCGGAGTTCAGGCTTGAAAGACGTCGCCTGGATCTTCTGCTGGAGCGATCCAACGGCAGCGATGAAGAGATGCAGATCATGCTTGGCATCACTCATGGCCATTTTGACTTGAAGCGCAACTACTGTGACTTGCAAAAAGATACGACGATCAAGACGTATCCGGTTTCGAGCGGCAAAGTCAGCCTCGAAATGGATCTCGATCAGGCACTGGAGTTCTTTCAATCGCCGATCGGCGTGGCCATGATCTCAGGGCGTGTCGACTCGATAAATGGCAAAGAAGTAGGAGAGGGATTTCGTCTGGGCCGCCTGTTTTTCTGACCTGATTGACGGTGCCGTCAGTTTTTCATTTGCTTCGAGCCCGCTTGTGTGGCTGTTGGTGTCAGAGCGTATTCGGGACACTACTAATGGGTATACTGCGGGTTTCCGTTAACCGTGTAGAGGAAAGTTGTATCACATGACAAATAAGCGCACTTTGGCAGACTGGTTTCTGGCGACTCGCCCGTGGTCGTATCCGGCTTCGACAATGCCGGTGGCTTTGGTCCTTGCCTACTATTTCGCCGATGGGGTTGCCGTTGATCCGGTCAATGCCGTCTGGGCGCTTGTGAACATCGTCATTTTCCATGCGGCTGGCAACGTCTGGAGCGACTATTTTGACTTTCGGTATGGCGTCGACAACCAAAACACGTTGGGAGTTCGCCAGCTTGTCGACGGTAAGTTCGTGGCCCGGGAGTTCCTTTGGTTTGCAATTTTCCTTTTTGCCGTAGGAACGCTGTGTGCGCTCTTTCTCGTTTGGAGAACGGGTTTGCCGTTTCTGGCGGTGACTTTTGCGGGCATTGCGGCGGCGCTGGTGTATCCACCCTTGAAGTATCGTGTCGGCGGTGACGCGGTTATCTTTATCGCCTATACGCTCACACCGCTTTTTGCTACGGCGTGGATCGTGACGGGGACGTGGTCCATGGACGCGATCTGGGCGGTACTGCCCACCGGGATTCTCACAGTCGGCATTTTGCACGCCAATAATCTGCGAGATGCTCAGACGGATACGGAGGCTGGCATTCGTACGCTTGCCTCAGTCTTGGGACAAAAACGGTCGGTGTGGCTATATCAGTTTGAGATGCTTGTGCCGTTTGCAATTTTGTTGGCAACTGTTTGGTTCGGGATTTTGCCGTTGACAGTGCTGTTGACTCTGCCTGTTGCCGTGGGTGTGATGACCCTGTGCAAGCAGGTCGGACGATTTGATGGCGTCAATACGGAGAGCATCGCAACGCTCGACGCTTCGACCGCTAAAACGCAGCTGATGTTCTCAATGCTGATGGTGGCGGGGCTTATAGCAGGGCATTGGCTGACTTGACAAAAGCTGTCTGCGACAGAACGCTCGATTCTCGGAAGATGGGAGTCGGGCGTTTTTCATTCGTCTTCGTTCTTGATGTTGGAATTTTTAGAGCAAAGAAATATGACCTGTACTAAGAAGACACTTCATTTCACCAGCACGAGCGGCTCGTCGGACGCTCTGCGGAAAAGCTGTTCAAGGGCTCCTTCCTGCGATGCAAAGGCAAGCGGTGGTTCGTTTAATTGGAGGGCTATGGTTGCCTGCAGAGACGCTAGGTTCTGAGCCTCGCTTGTTTGATGACATTCAAAGAAAACGTACTGCAGTCCGCTGTGTTTGAGAGCCTGACGCAATAACTCACTCTTACCGACGCGGCGACGTCCGTACACCACTGCGAGAGAGTCCAGAGAACGATCTAAAAATCGAGAAAGGTGTTGAAGTTCCGCATTCCGGCCGATGAACCACATGTTCCACCGTGCTAGTAAAACAAAACTTAGTAAAAAAGACTTTACTCAATTCGATTTAACTTTGCTGTGGACCAAAGGCATATGTGGAAGTCGGCATGCTTTTGAGGCTAGTGTCGTCAGAAATGCCCGTATTTATGGCGGAGAGACTGACTGTTTTTGGTCTTTTTTCAAGGATGGGAGAGCTGATAAGGCTTGGTTTTCTCATTCATGCAACGATCTGAAGAACCATTTGTATGCGGTCTGTTCGTCGAAGTTTGGTGTTGAAATCTTGTCTACTCGATGCGTCATAGATTGACGCTTTACTTCGTAAGCTTTCAGGGTAATTCAGGAATCTTTCTTTATTTTGGATAGATATGAAGAAATATTCTTACTCCCTGGTTGTTCGCAAGGTAATCTTCTGCGCCTGTTCCGATTTGTTGGGAAGACTCAGGCAGGCTCGTCCAGATGAGACGGATCACTACAAGACTGTACAGGTGGCGCCTATCAAGGGCGCTGGACCGTTACTCATCGAATACAGTCTGAAAAAGCGTTGGCCGGAAAACGACAAGGATCGCCAACGACAGTACCTGGGTCGCATTTTGCAGTTGCAAAATGGTGTTTCCATCGTGTTCCATAAGAAGAGCAGCTGGAGAATCGAATTCAGGGACGCCGAAGGTAACATCGTCGACAGGTGTAAGCGAAACGACAAAGCCGAAGCAATTCGACAGAAAATCAAAAATTGCCTTGAGGACGCTTATCCGCACTACAAGAACTTCAATCTTTCCGAACGTTTCGTCGAAACGCTGATCAAGCCTTTCCGGGACATCTGGATGGACTTCGTGGATATCAGCAAGAAGGTGCTGTCGCCTTTGTGTGAGGAATCCGAATCGCCGCAGCTGTTCTGGGACATGGGTGATCAGGTGTTTTTCTTTGAAGGAGACCTGGAACTTTTTACAGCTCAGGAAAGCGGTCTGTGTTGGTTCTCTCGTACAAAGTACACCTTAGATTTTGAGTACTTTCAAGATAAAGGCCATGGTGACTGGCTGTGGCTTCACAATTGTTTCAAGGACAAGGGGTTGCATTTGAAGCCGATCAGATCTGATAATGAAATTGCAGATGTGTTGTCGAAGTGCGGTGCTTTTGAAATTATCTATAAAGGTAAACAGCTGGACGATGTTTGACTGATAAGGACGATGGTCTGCCGTCGAGGACGAGCTGGTTGTTGAATTAATTAATGAGATCGCCCAATGTTGAGTGGAGTTTGTCCGTCTTGGTTTCCTGTGGCAAAGACCATGATCTGGGTGTTTTCTTTAGTGGCTTAGATGGTTTCCTTGAGTGAAGTCGCTACATCCATCATGTCGCTATGGCTGACCATGTTGAACTCCTTAGCCTAAGTTTCTCGTGTTTTGTGCTTGTGAGATAATTCGGTTGTGTGTCATTCTGATGTTCTAGCAAGCTGGAAAGGCGGCATGGAGGGAGCCCAATCGAAAAGATAGCAATCTCCTTCCTCGCAAAAAATCTCGTCCTAAACGTAAATTGATTGCAGGGATCATCGGTTCATAATTTGCCGTAAAGGCCCAGTCTAAGGTAATTTCTGTTGAGTTTTCAAATCAGCTACATGTATTGTCTAAAAATGGGACTTAACCTAAGGGAAAGCAAGGTATGAATATTTATCCCCCCCCCGACTAGTTTTCATAAATACCAAAAGCTTGAAATACCTCTAAATAAAACTCACATTGCTAGTTTTGTTGGAGCTTTACTGGCCATCCCTTGTTTTGCTCAGACTTTTGGTAATATCGTCGTTACCCCTCCCACTATCGATTGGGGAAACTCTTTTCCAGAGCGCCCTGTAGACCTCGAATCACCAACCCCCACGGGTTTTAAAAACGAGACACCTGTCAGTGCTTGGGATGAGCGCATAACATTAAGCCAGTCCCGAAATTGGAACCAAGATGTCATCTTAAATTATGCTAATCCGGGTCTCAGGGAAGATTCTGAACCGATAGGTTTTTTTGGTGTAAATGGAGAGATTCTATTCGATCAGCATACATTGCGTATTTTCTCACCGGATATGACGGATGGCTCGGTAATCAAAGCTGACGAAGGAGCAAAACTTTCCCTATCTGGCTATGCTCTTGAGGTCTATTCGGATGATGCGCAGTCAACTATACGAGCTTCGGGTGGAGCGTCAATTTCTCTTGACGTTCACAACGTGTGGTTAGAGTCTGTAGTCGGCGTAAATCCAAGCGGACTTCTGCGAGCACAGAATGGGTCGTTAAGTTTGAATTCCGATAATTTCGTTGCTTTCTTCAAGGGTAAAGTTGTTGCACTAGATGCACCCAGCAATGTTGGTAGCATAGCGGCCGTCATGGATGACGGCAGACTTGAAGCCACTGGCGGGCGATATTTTTTCGCAATGGATGAATCCGTTGAGAATGCTAGTAATGGCACGGGCGTATACGCCAATGGTTCTGCGACTGTTGCGCTAGGAAAAGAGAAAAATAAGTTAGATCTTTTGTCGATCACTGGGGTGGGTTACGGCTTGGCATCCAAGTCTTGTGCCCAATTTGATGTCAGAACAGAAAATCTCTACATAGAGACCGTATCTGAAATAATCGGTAATCATGGCACAGCGGTTTATGTGGTTGGGGATCAGGGAGACAGCAATTTTTCTATTTTGGCAGACAATGCTGTCCTGAAAGGCAATGTTGTTGTTGACGGCGATCCCGATTACCAGACTTCTTTCAGATTTGAGAGTGCCAATGCTGCTATTGATGGGGATCTCTCGGTCGCCATGGCTCAAGCAGAGGTTATTGCAAACAATTTAACTGTTGATGGCAATATAAATCTACAGTGGGGAACAAGAGCAACAATTAATGTAGATGCAGCTATTGTCAACGGCGATATCCTCAATCAGGATTATGAAGAGTGTTCTCTTGACTTTGCATATAAACAGGCACTTGTGAATGGGAGAATTGTCGCCGGTCGTGACGGTAAATTTGATTTGACTAATCGTGAACTAGATGGATCTGAAGCTCTTCTTCAGGTAGTGAAAACAACAGCCTTTGATGGAGAGGTTGATAGATATACATCTGATCTGGACGCAGTTTTAGCAGGGGACTTCGCAAATGCACCGTATCTCGAAGGCTCTGCGGAAATAAATATTGAGACCAGTGCCGAGATATATTCTCACTCGATTGATAAGCAGAAGTATATTTCAACTCGAGAAAGCAATAGCCCTGTTGTTTCTGCGTTGCGTGCAAATGCTGATAGTGCAATTAACCTAAATCATTTCGGTTCTCGGTATTCTATTTTTGGGAATATCACTGCCGGTTTCGGGGCAACTCAGGATAAGGCCGAACAGATGAATGACTCGATTGGCGGCCAAGTCAACGTTGGTAGTGAGGGTGCAGTAGTTGAGGTTTACGGGGACGTATTTGCACTAAATGGCGGAACGATCAACCTTAATTTGCATAACGGTAGTGTTTTGGAAGGCCAGGTCGATGCATATCTCGACCAAGAATTTGCCCATCAAACAAACAGAAATGCAAAGTTTGTTGATTGCGATGGTAATTTGATTCCGGAATTCGATTCAGGCTCAACCAATCTTTCTATTGGAGCAGGTGGTCTTTGGGTGGCTCGAGGAAAAAGTCTTGTATCGAATTTGACGCTGTTTGAAGGTTCCAAGATAGATCTCACGAAAGACGCTGGCAGTTCAATTTTGGCGACCGAGATCTCCGGTTCAACTGAATTGACCATGAGGTTAAGTCAGACAGCGGAACAATCGTCTATGTTGTATCTCGGTAAAGTTACCGAAGGAACAAAGATAACTCTCGATATCGTTACGGATGGAATTGAAACGATTGACGATCTAGAAGGTGTTCGTTTTGCCACTATAAAAAACGCTGACTCTTCAGGTCTATCTGACGTTCAAATGCGAGACAAGGGTTTCTTCAACGTATTGTTCGATATTTATAGCGATGAATATGAAACTGCCGATGAAGAAAATGAGCGCTGGAACGGAACAGCGGATGGCACAGCTCTTAAGCTTGGTTCAGATTTCGTCGATGATTTTGTAGGGGAAGATAAAGCTCAGAACTGGTACATCGGTACAGAGCATACGTTGGATGTTTCTGACGCCGGTCAGGCTGTGATTGCGACCGCTCGTGGTCTCTACTACAACGCAGTTGAAATCGACCGTTTCAATCAACGTTATGGTGATCGTCGCTACGACGAGACAAACAATTCGTTGTGGATGCGTGTGCGTCAAGATCGTTGGGGTACAGCCGCGGGAGTGGGGGACTTCAAGAGTCAGAACACCACCTATCAAATCGGCTACGACTACACCAGCTTCGTCGACAGCGGCAAGATGATTTACGGCGCCGCGATTGATCTGATGGACGGCAACACGGACTATGAATCTATTTCGGGTTCCGGTCAGACCAAGCGTTACGCCGTGTCGGCTTACGTTACTTACATGAGTGACAACGGCTCGTACCTTGACATGATCGGAAAGGTGGGACGTCTTTCCAACGAATATGCCGTCAAACTTGACTCGGGTGCGGGCGTTTCTGCCGATTACATGAACTGGATGACTGCGTTGTCGATCGAGGCGGGTCATCAGCTCACAAGTGAAGCTTCTCAATGGTTTGCTGAACCGCAGATCCAGGCTCAATACGTTTTCGTGTCGAGTAACGACTACTCGAATGGTCAGACAAAGATTGATCAGGATTCGATCCATTCGATGATCACGCGTGCGGGGTTCAGAGTCGGTCGTTGGCTTGACGAGGAAAAGAACGCCAACGTTTATATCAAGGCCGACGTGTTGCATGAATGGGCCGGTGATCAAGATATTCATGTGAAGGACAAGACAACTGCTGCCGGCGGTGAAACGTTTGAAATTAACAATCACGGAACGTGGTTTGACGTTGGCCTTGGCTTCCAGGTGCCGTTAGGCAAGAGTTTCTATGCCTATGGCGACGCCGAATATCGCTTCGGTAACGACCTGGACCAGACGTGGACTTTCAATTTCGGAGGCAAGTACGTCTTCTGAGGTTGAGTGCAGCGCGCGTCGTTGGCACGCGAGAGTCGCTGGCGTCTCGTTCGCCAGCGACTTTATGGAGTCCATTCAACTGTGTTCAAATTAGCTTTCGAGTCGGAGCCGAGAGGCATCGTCCAAACACCATTGGAATCTACTGTCAATTTGATGTCAGAACACAGTTCTTTTTATTAAACATTCTCGACCAGAGATCAGTGCAAACCGGACCAAAATCTGCTTTTTCACATTTTTCCTTCGGTTTTCGTGCAAATCCGCACGAAAATCGAAGGAATTCCGTGTAAGGATTTGATATAGATCAAAACGATCCTTTGGCTCTGATTAGACACCAACGAACAAGTCCAATCTCGGAACCGACTGTTTGAAAAACATGACGGTTAGCTTTTGATCGGAAAATACTTCCAGAGACACTGCGGCACCAGACGCCAGACAAAGACGAGTAGCTCGTACTTCCAGTCAATGACTAGGACGCGCTTTTTCGTTTCGATGCCCTTGACAATGGAGGAGGCGACATCCGTGACGTTCATTTTGAACGGGTAGCTCTTACCGTCTGCGAGCAGATCCGTATCGACAAAACCGGGGCGCACATCGGTGAAGGTCATGGGGCATTTCCGCATCACAGACAATTGTTCCAGAGCGTCCAGATAGGTGTTCTGGAAGGCCTTTGAAGCCGAGTAGGCGCAGGCGGCTCCGAGGCCTTTGGTGCCGGCAATGGAACTGATGATGCACAGATGTCCGCCGTCTTTTCCGAGAAAGTAGGAGAAGGCGCAGTCCACGAGCTTCACGAAACCGTCGACATTGGTTGCGACGATATTCAATTCAGCGTCAGGATTGAGTTCGGTGTTTTGGCATCCGATGCCGGAGCAATGGATGTACAGATCCATTCCACCAAGATCGGCAATCAGAGCAAGCAGGTCACTTGCAGCATCGTTGGAGCGCACGTCAATGCGTCGCGTATGGATTCGTTGCGGTGCCTGGGCTTTGATTTCTTCGAGACGCTCAGTTCGTCTTCCTGCAATGCCGAGTTCCCAGCCTTTGGCAAGCAGCTGCAGTGCCACTTCCTTGCCGATTCCGGATGTTGCGCCGACGATGATTGCCTTAGGCATGCTGTTTTTACTCCTCAAGTTTGTTTCAATCCGTAGCGTTTGTTGCCGCAGAGTATAGTTCTCAAGAGCGTAGCAAAGCGCGCTGGAGGTCAGTTATGGACTGGTTAATGCCGCTTCTCACGGATACGGATTCAATTGGCCACATCCTGTTGGTTTACTCGGTGGTCATCGCGGTGGGTATGGCGTTAGGCCGTATCAAGGTGTTTGGCATCTCACTTGGCGTCACATTCGTTCTTTTTGTTGCCCTGGCCGTGAGCTACGCCGGCATCACCGTCAACGGAACGGTTCTCAACTTCCTCCGAGATTTCGGGCTCATCCTCTTTGTGTTCTTCATCGGTCTGCAGGTCGGGCCTTCCTTCTTTTCGTCCTTCAAAAGCGGCGGCTTGCAGCTCAATTTGCTCACCTTGTTGGCGGTGGGTTTGAGCATTCTCGTGACGATCGCGCTCTTTCTGGTTTTGCAAGGTACCGTGACGCTTCCTCAGATTCTGGGCGTGCATTACGGCGCCGTCACCAACACGCCGGGCCTCGGTGCGACGCAGGAAGCGTTGGATATGTTGGGCTACAAAGGCGAAAACATTGCCATTGCCTATGCCTGCGCTTATCCGCTGGGTGTGGTTGGCATCATCACGTCGGCTGTGATTTTGAGAAAGATGTTTCGCATCAATCTTAAAGAGGAAGATCGGCATTGGGACGAAGAGGCGAGCGCCAACAGCGACGCACCCATCTTCTTTCATGTGTCAGTCACTAACGCCGGCATCAACGGTCAGACGATGCGCAACATCCGGGACTTCATCGGACGGGCGTTCATTTGCTCGCGCGTTCTGCACGACGGCGTGATCACGAGTCCGAGTCCTGACACGCAGGTATTTGTGGGTGACAAGCTGAGAATAGTGTCTGGAGCCGAGTCTAAGGCTGCCATCGTTGCTTTTTTCGGGCAGGAGGAAACCGACATTGATCTTGCGACGGCGCATTCGCCGCTGATCGCCCGCAACATTCTGATTACCAAGGATCAGGTCAACGGGATGCGCCTTGGAGAACTGCATCTGAGCCGCTATGACGGCGTCAATATCACACGAGTCTTTCGTGCCGGTATGACGCTTTTCCCGTACCAGAACTTGCATTTGCAGATGGGCGATCAGGTTTATTGTGTTGGACCGCAGCGCTCGATCGAACGCCTGGCTGATCGCTTGGGCAATCAGGTGCAAAAGCTCGCCCATCCCAACATCATTTCGATTTTTCTGGGCATCGTACTGGGCATCTTGCTTGGCTTTCTGCCCATCGCGATTCCGGGCATGCCCGTTCCACTGCGGCTTGGTCTTGCCGGCGGTCCTTTGATCGTGGCTATTCTTCTGGGGTACTGGGGGCCGCATTTCAAGCTCATAACCTACACAACACACTCGGCCAACCTGATGCTTCGAGAGATGGGTATTGCGCTCTTTTTGGCGAGCGTCGGCTTGAGCGCGGGCGATCGATTTGTCAGCGCCTTCATCGATGGCAACGGCTTGCTTTACGTTGCGTTGGGTCTGGTTATCACGGTCGTTCCGCTCATCATCACGGGTGTCGTCGCTCGCATCAAGTTCCAAATGAATTATCACCTCATCGTCGGACTGCTGGCGGGGGCGACGACTGATCCTCCGACGCTGGCGTATGCCAACACGATTTCCGAAAAGGACTCTTCGGCGATTGCCTATTCCACGGTGTATCCGCTGGCGATGTTCCTGCGAATTCTCACCGGTCAGGTTGTGTTGCTGGCTTTGTGGAGTTTTGTGATGTGAAGCGGGGCAATTCTGATGAGGAAGCAATCGCGGAAAAATGCATGCATCCTACCTTGTGGTATCTAACCGCACGATACGTTGAGAGAAGAACCGTTGAGTTGTTTGAGTTGCAAACAACGGCGGATAAGTCTTGAGTCTTGTGCTTTTGTCTCTATTGGGCTGACAGCACCTTCCTCAGGCTTCATTCTCGTATTTTTTTGACGGAAATCCATGGTTTTGACGGAACAGGACTTGGGCGCTATGGCGTACCGAGAAATGGCATTTTTTGTCACGGCTTTCTATCAATCTGTCAATAAGACTGATAGATTGATAGCAAAAAGCTCAATTCGGGAGGAGAAGTGATAGAAAAGCTGCCTGAATGCCGGAGTGTACGTGTCGAATTCCAAGAAGGTTGGAGCCAAACGGCCCAAAAGACGCTGCTCGCGTTTGCAAACACGATTGGCGGAGATCTGTATTTCGGAATAACCGATGATGGAATCACGAAAGGACTCAGCAAGAAGGCTGTCAATGTAATTTCCCGTACGGTTCAAGAATTTTGCCGTTCAGAAGTTGAGCCCGTCCTTATTGATATGGTTTCAACGAAGGTTATTTCGGCAGGCAATTGCACGTACGTCCTGCGAGTGTCTGTCGAACCCGGCGAGGATAGGCCTTATGCGTTGAAAGGTAAGCGGTATACGGGTGGCGCCTATGTGCGTGACGGATCTATGTCTGTTACTGCTACGGAAGAAGAAATTCGCGACATGATTCGCGACAGTTCACCCCAGCCATGGGAATCACGACTGAGTCGACAAACAGATCTCAGGTTCGGAGAAACAGCAGACATTTTTAAGAATATAACGTCAGTTTTTCTCCTGCACATTATCTGCGGTTGGGCTTGGTTGATGCCGCCGATCACTTCACGCAATTGGGTGAACTGCTCTCGGATCAGAACCGGACAAAACTTGTGGTCGGAACTTTTTCACAAGACTCAGCATCGCTTTCTGTTCGCGAATTCTCAGGATCTCTGTTGAGACAAATTGACCAGGCATTCGACATGTTTGCCGCAATCAATCCGGAGTTGATCCACAAAACGGGGAAACTTGCAAACAAACGCCATTTCGCCTGGCCTCCAAAGGCTTTGAGAGAGGCACTGGTCAATTGTGCTGTTCACCGCGATTATTCGCAGTCGGAACCGACCAAAGTTTCGATCTTTCCGAATCGATTCGAATTTCTGTCCTACGGAAGCATTCCGGGACGACTGAGCGTTGACGATATCGTTTTGGAAGGCGTGAGCAAGTGTCGCAATGAGCGCTTGGCCGATATTCTTAGGCGCTTGGGGTGGATGGAGAATTACGGTTCTGGCTTCCCGATGATTTGGCGTGAATTCGCCAATTCCGGTGCGGAACCGAAGCTGGAGGCAACCAGACGAGTGTTTCGCATCGTCTTGCCTAAGATTCAGGACGAGCAACGAGGAACAACGACGGAACGTTGTCGGGCACTGTTCGAAACACGCGATACGCTTTCAATGACTGAAATTATGAATTTGCTGAACGTGTCGAGAACTTCGGCCAACACAGCGGTCAATGCTTTGATGAAGACCGGGCAGATTGAAAAGATCGGAATCGGACGAATGACCAAGTACCGTTCTTTATTGCGGTAGCTTTCGCTCTATTTCCTTTCGTTAGGCATTTCAAACGATTCTCGGAAGATAACGAAGGTTCTGCCGATGTCCTCCGACACCAAAGCTCAGTGCGCCGTCAGTCGACCGGACGGTTATTACTTATGCTGAGGAGGGGGTGATAAAGCCCAAAGAATCAACCCCCTTTTTTTTGCCTGAATTTTCGGACTTCTGGTGTCGCGCTCTTAAGATTCAATAGCCAATGCATACTGTTACTCCTCCAATTGTGGGAAGCAACAGCACAAGGTTGCCAGTCCCAGATTCGGCCCCTGAACAGGCTTCTTCTTAGGGTCTACATAAAGAAAAAAGTGTGTTGAGTCGGTTGTTTCTAGTCGACTTTATCAACATCCCTTTTTATTCAGTTGCCTGGAACAAGATTCCATACTGTCAAGAGATTATGTTTCGTTGTCAAATCGCAACGTCATCATCCAACAATATCAACCGGAACCACAGTCGTTTTCGGTGATATTAGGGTTTTCTCTACCCCCCCCCCTCGATAGTCTTGCTAGGATCTCGATCAATCTAGAAAGCCGTAGAAAATGCGGCCTCTTCAACCACTCGAAAAGGAGACGCAAGATGGTTACCTTCACCAAATCCCTGCTCGCCGTTGCAGTCATGACGACTTTCGGCGTAGCCAACTCAGCAACGTACTCTACCGACGAAGAGCTCACCGACAAGATCTTTACTGAAAACATCACCGCCATCAATGGCGCAACCGTAAAGGTTTCAGGGGAAGAAATTACCGCCAAACAATTCACGGCGACGAATCATCCTAATAACATCAGCGGTACAAGCTTCACGTACGACCAAAGCAAGGTCATGCTAGGCAACGCCGACACCAAGACGATCACTATCAACAACAGTTCGAAGGGATTTGTGAGTGGTCTTGCAGTCAACGGTCCTGGGAACAGAGACTTTGCTGGTTCGCAAATCCATGTCACCACTAAGGACTTGGTGATGGACCTGCACTCTGAAGACAACTACGTCTACGGTGTTTACGCCATGAACGCTTCAACCGATCGTCGTGATGACAATTCCAACATGAAGGAAGACGCCAAGGAAACAGCCAAAGTGGTGATCAATGCCGAAAACACGAGCATCACTGCCTCTGCTGGTACCGCCATTGACCCCGAGTACAAGGAGCATCGTGCCATCGGTATCGTAGCCATGTCCGAAGGTGAAGTCGAAATTAACGGCAACCTTTTCGTGAAGGCCGGCACTGCCGTTCTTGCACGCGGCAAAGCTGTAGTGAACATCAACAAGGATAAGAAGGCAGATACCATCGTTCAGCTCAACGGTGACATCAACTTCAACTATCAGAAGGAAACGAGCGGTACGCCCGTTCGGGCCGTTATGAACATTAATCTTATGAACGATCAGTCCTACCTCAAGGGCAATATCGTTACAAACGGGCAGAACATCCCCGAAGGTTATGACGAAGTGGACGCCATGAACTTGGGGTTGAGCAATGGCGGCACATGGTATATCCCGAAAGTCGAAGAGGGTCTTGAACAAAACGATGTCGCGATCAACCTCGCCATCAACAGCGGCGTAATTGACGTGGCCGAGTCCGATCGTACGATTCTCGTGAAGAACCTCACAGGCGAAGGTGGTACGCTCAGAATCGGTACCACCATGAACGAAGATGGTACTTTTGAACATTCAACCATGGAGGTTGAAGCCGTCGACACGACCAATGCCACCTTCACCATCGCCTACCAGGGCATTACTGCTGACGACATTGACAATGCCGAAGAAGCCATGAAGGCTCTTGACGACGTGGTCAACGTTAAGAACGACGGCGATGCAGACGTCATTCAGAAGAAAGTGATTGCCGAAGGTGACATCAACGGTGCCATTACGCAAGTGACAGATACGAATGGCAAGGTAATCGAAGGAATCAAGCAGCAAGTTAATCAGAAGCTCGATGGTTACAGCTCTATTGCTGCTTTGTCTGCTGTCCAGTGGCGTCATGAAAACGACACGCTGCTAAAGCGCATGGGCGAACTTCGCGATGCAACTGGTACGATAGGTGCGTGGGCCCGTATTTATGGCTCTGAACAGGAATACGGTGCTCAGTCTGTCAACGCCAAGAATACTACGATTCAGGTTGGCGCTGACTATGATGTCGGTTCTGGTTGGAAGGTTGGTGGCGCATTCTCGTACACCGACGGTTCGTCCTCTTTCGACATGGGCAACAGCGACAGCGAGATGTACGGTGTTTCCGTCTATGGTACGTGGCTTGCCGACAATGGTCAGTTCGTCGATCTGATCGCAAAGTATTCGCGGCTGTCGAATGAATTCACGTCCGGCACCATGAAGGGAGATTTCGACAACAATGCGTTCAGCGTGACCGCCGAATATGGCTGGCACTTTGCTATGAATGATCTGGGTTTTGTCGAGCCGTCTGCAGGTATCACCTATGGCCGCATTATGGGCGACGACTTCGTGGCACACAATGAGGTTCGTGTCGAACAGGATGACTACGACAGCTTGATTGGTCGTCTTGGTGTCCGTTCTGGCTTCTACTTCCCCAAACAGAAGGGAAGCATCTACGCTCGCGTAGCCGTACTGCACGACTTCATGGGCGATATGGAAAGTACAGCCTCGAAGGATGACGATGTCGCTTACCTCAAAGACGAGCTTGGCGGCACCTGGGTTGAATACGGCATCGGCGCCAACTTCAGCCTGACGAATTCTACCTACACCTTTGTTGATCTTGAAAAAACGAGTGGTGGCGACGTAAAGGAAGACTGGCGCTGGAATATTGGCTTGCGTACGGTCTTCTAATTTAGAGCTAACGATCAGTAGACAGGGGGTGTTGATACAGTTGACTAGAATCGACCGGCTCAACCCCCTTTTTTCTTTGGGTAGGCCCTAAGAAAAAGCCAGTTCAGGATTCGAATCTGCGACTAGCCGGCGGAAGTTTGTTCTGTTGCTTGCTACACCTGGAGAAGCAACGGCAGGCATTGACTATTGCATCGCAAGAGCGCGACACCAAAAGTCCGGTAATTCAGACAAAGGGGGGGGATTCTTTGGACTTTATTCGCCCCCCCCCCTTGCTTACTAAGAAGTTACGGCTGGTTTAGAAATTCCAGCGGAACCCAACGTTGAAGAGATACGGATTGTCGATCTCTCCGCCCGAGGTGCGTTCGAGTTCACCATAGGCAAACGCGTTGTCGCCGAGCTTAAACTGGGCACCGATACCGTAGCTCACCCAGCCGCCTCCGAGGTCTTCATTGAGCGCTTCGTGTAAGCCACCTTGAGAGGCTGTACCATCGGCATCGCCCAAGAAGTCGTATGAGTAGGAGAGCATCGCGTAGATCGTTCCGGCTTTTTCGGGGAACTCAAAGCCGGTACGCACACCCACGCGGGTAATGAGTGATTGGAAATCGTCCTGATCCAGTCTGACACCGTTGGACGCCGTCGCGTCGTCGCCGGAAATGAAGCCGTAGGTGACTTCAATCTGGGGTTCGATGTAGGCTTGCTCCATGATGCGGAACATATGACCGGTTTCAACCGAGAGGCTGAACGCATTGGACTGGGTATCGACGCTCATGTTGCCCGAAGTCATTTCATTGTCGAGATAGCCGTAGCGGGCAATCAGATCAAGGTATGAGCCTCCATCGGCCATGTACGTCGCATAGGCGGCAAGACTGTAGGAGTCGCCCTTGGCCTGTCCTTTGACGAGGTCTGCATCCGAATCCGTGTAGGAGAACGCACCGCCCACAATCCAGTGGTTGTTGATGCGGTAGTCAGCACCTACTTGGATAGTGGTGTGATCCATTTCAATTTCAGAATTGCTCTTCCACTGCGATTCACCGCCGTAGACGCGAGCCCAAGCACCGATGCTGGATTCCGAAGCGCGGATGTCACCCAAACGTTTTGTGAGGTGGTTGATCTCGTTTCTCCACTGCACGAATGTCATGGAGTTGAGAGCACCGTAGTCGGTGAGCTTGGCGTTCTTTGCTTGGTGCGTCAAGAGGTTACCGTCGGCGTCATAGCCGGAGGTGACGGCACCCCGGATGTTGCCTTCTTCGACATTGAAGGTCTGATCAACAGCGTCCTGAGTTCCAGTTCCGTCTTCTCCGACCTTGATGGTTTGATCGGCCAATGACTTCATATCAGAGGCAACGTCAGACAGATCGTCAGCGGTGATGCCGGTGTATTTGACCGTCATTGAAGGAGTGGAACTGCTCGTGTTGGACACTTCGCCAATCTGGACTGTGGACGAAACGAAATTGCCGTCATCGTCTTTAGTTGCTTCCGCATTGATGGTGCCGCCGGTGCCTTGAAGCTCTTTGATTTCCACAGTTCCAAGGTCGCTTCCAAGATTGACTACGCCGTCATTTAACTTCAAGACGTTCAGGGCCTGAGCTTTGACAGTTTGACCGTCAGCATCCGTTTCAGCAATTTTGTTGGGTGTCCACTGTGCCTGATCGGACAAACTGAGTGTCACGCCTTTTGTAATAGTCGTGTCGGTATTGCCATTCGTTGGGTAATCAACTTTGACGTTTCCCTTCCATTCAGACTGAGCACCCGAAAGATTGATGTTGACTTCAGCATCGAGAATGTTTCCGCTATCGGTATCAGTTCTGCCGAAGGATACATCGCCCTTGATGACCACTGTTTTGTCACCATTGGGATTGATGTTGAGTAGGGAGTTGCCACGGGCCTCAATGGCCGTGGGTGCATTCAGAACCAGCCCTGTGTCCAGGTTCACCCGGCTGTTGGAATAGGCAGAGACACCGACGCCGTCAGAGGTGATGGTGGTGGTGTTGGCGGTGATGTTAATGGACGCACTATCGTCAGGTCGTGTAGAACTCTGAGAATTGTTCAGAGCCATCAATCCCACGGAATAGCCATCCTCAGATGTATTTTCAGTGTGGATAGATACCGTGTCAGCAGTGATGTTTATAGATGAGTTAACGTCATCAGAACGAACGCCCACAACTTGAGAGCTACCAATGCTGGAAATGGAGACATTGGAGTTTTCGTTGCCGATGTCTATCTGACCGCCTTCAACCGCTTCGATAGCTGTTGTGTTGTAACCGTTTGCCTCTATTGAAATTTCAGAAGCGCTCAAAGCGATATTAGAATTGTCAGAAGCCCTTATTGCTCGATTATCCCTTCCAGCGCCACCAAATTCAGTACTAGAGCTTGTTTCGGAACTAATACGAATAAGAGCAGTATTTTCATTCCCAAGCTCTAGAATGCCGCCGGAAAGCGTTTCAATTGCGTAAGCTTTGGTGTTTGTGGCTTTAGCTGAGTTCAACGCTTCAATTGTGATAGATGACGCATCAATCCGCACACTGCCATTTTCTTCCACATGTATTCCGGTTGATTGTTGTTCTTTATCGCGATTGGCTGATACATTAACCACATCGGAAGAAATGTTTATTGAGCCTGAATCTCCAGCCCAAATTCCGAAATTATCGTCAGTTACCCACTTGCCAGTGGGAACGTATGTGGAGCCGACGCTAAAGCTCCCTTCATTTATAGAAAAGTTGATTAAAGAATTCTCATTTTCACTATATAGTCCATATCGATCGGCTGAAACCATAAGATCGTTTCCCGACCAAACTACCTGGCCTCCTGAGCTAACACCAATACCCGTCTGAAGCGCATTTTCTTTACTGGTTGAGATGACACCGTCAGGATATACAGTTGATATATCAACTGTTTCTCCAGAGGTAGTGGAAGATACGCCGGAAGGGGTGATTACCCCCCCCCATTGAGCAATTTACCTGCATCGTGATGCCAATGATGGCTACACGCAGGGCATTTCTGACAATGTTTTGTTCTTTCATAAGTCGATGGATAAAAAAGGGTTGATAAAACTAAGGTGATAGCTTAAGCAGTATTAAAAACAAGACTGCACAACCACCCCACCCATTTTCCATGTTACCACTCCTAGGGAGTGAAAAATAATCTTCGCATTCTCGCGTTTGAAGAAGGGACCGAAAACGACCGGGACGCTGCATCAATGAAAGTAGATGAGTGCCACAAGTGAACGATGGGAACTGTCACGACGAGATCCATCGTTCGTTAACTGCGCAAACGTAAAACCTACTAAGTCAAACGATTGAAGTAGCTTCGGAGACTTGTTTGTTCTGTTCAGCAACTCCAGCAGGGTGTGGCGCCCTGGATACCGATCTGAAGATAAAAGCGTCGGATGTACGGAGCTGTTGTTTCTGCACATTGTGTAACAGCGCAGACTGTTTTGGCAGGTGTCCTCAGGTAGGCTCAGATTCACTCGTGATTCGTTTATTCTGCAGACTGTGCATAACATGGTCATTTATAGCGTCTGCACAATTCAAAGGCCAAACAGTTTGCACTTGAGCGGTGCGTTCGTTACTTCCAACCTTGATCGTCAGAGCTCTTTGTTAGTTTTTTGTCAGTTTGAATTACTTCATTCGTTGTTTCGTAAGGCAGTCATGAATAAGGCGAGTTCAGCCAGTGTTCTGACTCCTAGTTTGCGGTAGCCGTTGGCTCGGTGTGTTTCGACAGTGCGTTCACTTAAACCGAGACGTTCCGCAATTTGCCTGTTCATCAGACCGAGATTTGCCAGTTTGAGAATCTGGGTTTCTCGGTCCGTCAGCAGCGCGAATCGTTCTTTAACGTGTTGTGTGGATTCGCCTTTTGCCTGAAGATCTTTTTGGACAGCGTGAGCGACGGCGGATAGGAGAACCGACGGAGGCACCGGTTTCCGAAGCAGATCATCTGCACCGCGTCTGAAGGCCGAAATAACCATGTCCACATCAGCATGGGCAGTAAGAAAGATCAAAGGATGAGGATAGTTCAATTCCTGGAGACGCTTCTGGGTTTCCAGGCCATCAAGACCAGGCATGCTGTAATCAAGAATGACGCAGCCAGGGATGGAAATATCGTCCTCGGTCAGGAAAGAGGCTGAACCGTTGTAGGTTTTTACTTCCCAACCTTCACTTTTGAGCATAAAGGCGAGAGCCTGCAAGAGATCTTCATCATCGTCGACGATTCTTACGAGGGCGCGTTTATCGGTAAGCCGTTCATTTGTCATGGGAAGCAAGCCTATTTAGGAAAAGACAGTTCGGCAATCAAGCCGCCTTTTTCTCGTGCTTTGAGTATCAATTTTCCGCCATTGGATTGAGCAACGCCGGACACAATGGACAATCCCAGTCCAAGGCCGTCGCTTTTTGAACTGCTCAGGGGAGTTTTCATGCGTTCGATATCTGTGTCAGTGAGTTTGGCACCGTTGTCTGTGACGCGAATCACCATCGAGTCTGAGGTTGAAGTCACCTGTACTCGGATAAGGGGTTGTGAGCAATTGCCGGAGAGCAAAGACTCCGCAGCGTTCCGAATCAAATTGTCGACAGCAAGCCGTATTTCCATTTCGGATGCCATGATTTGGCAAGGTTTGTCTGTAGGAAGACTGGTTTCAAGACGCACTGCTGAGTATTTGCTGTTTTGCGTGAAGCTTGCGCAGGCCTGGCGCACGCACATTGAGAGATTCACAGCTGCCTTGGGAACTTGTTTTGCTTTTGCGTAACTTCTGACACGATCGACGATTTCTTCGGCCTTGGCTGCCTGACGCTGTATGAGTTGCATGACCTGGCTGACAGAGGCGGCGTCCATTTTGCCTTCCTCCAAGAAACGCAGCGTGCCGTGTGCGTAGGCATCAATTGCGGCGAGAGGTTGACGGATTTCGTGTGCGATCAAAGAACCCAGCTGACTGATAATGAGCACTCGGCTCATGCTCTGGAGCTTGTCATTGGCAATGTCTGTTGCTTTCTTAAGTTCAATTTCACGTGACAGAGCCTGGGTAAGCGCTTTTGTACGACGCCTGACAAGCGCAGACATGAGGAGACTGTGGCCAAACAAGGCAAGTCCTACAAGCAATGCCAGAACAGCCCATTGCCAGTAAGACCGAACGAATTCGGTTAGAAACCATCCTCGCAGATATTCAAAAGGCCCTACCTGAAGCTCTCGGAACAATCGATCCGTTGCAGAAAAATCTGTCGCAATGCTCCAACCGATTCCGCCTTCGATCAGCGGCATGTTCAGCAATGCCTGCGTAACACGTTTAGAAATTTCCGCGGATGTTGTAGGCATGGTCGAGATAGTCCAGTTAGGGTACAAATCCGTGGATCTCAGGCATGTCTGACGGTTCTCTTTACGCAGTCCGATAAAACGAAGCGCTTGGCGCTCAGGACTGTCTTTCACGTAGGTATCTTCCAGAAAGCAACTTGAAAGTGTGCCGACATCGGCTTTTCCGGAGAGGACTGCGTTGACGACGGCACGGAGGTCTCGTCCGACGAAGGTTGTTTCCGAGAAGAAAGTCTGGTGATCATAGCCTCGTCGCAACAGTTCTCCGAGCGCAATTTGGTACCCATAAAAGCCTCCGGGCATATTGGCGGCCAAACGTTTGCCTTTCATGTCGGCAAAAGTGTGGATGTCGCTGTCGGCTCTGACAATAAAAAGTGTTCCGTAAGCGTGGTTGGGATCCGGAAGACGCTTGCTGACGAGCGTAATCAGATCGCGGGCTCCGTTTTGTGCCATACGGCGGCACAGACCGGATGTCGAAATGAAAACATCAACCTCTCCGTCTTCCAGCGCTTTTTCCAAATCGGGGAGGGAATATTTCGTGATTCGGATGTTTTTTTCCCCGAACTCTTTTTTCAGCGTTTCCAATGTCGGATCGATAACCGCAAAATTTTTGTCTTGTGGAGGATCAAGACTGACGGCAAAACGCACGAGCGGTTGATGTTGAAATTCTGAATTCGCCAGGCAGAAATTTTGCTGCGGCATAGCGATGGCAAGCAGAAATGCCAAGAAGAGCCGGGCGCTCGAAAGAATTGCTCGCATGATCGTTCTAACCACAAATCGCACTTTTCAAAACATTAACGGCGGCTGTACTTAGGTACTTGTTTTCATAAGATGACTTTTGTTGAAAGTCTCGTTCAACAACCTCGCGAAATCAAACGAGAGAGGAGAGAAAAATGAAACTCAAGTTCAAATTGGCCGCCGGTGTTGTCTCAACCCTGATGTTTGTTGGCACGGCCGCTGCCGCCGTTTCCTACACACCCGGAACTTATGAGGGAGAGGCGATCGGACGAAACGGCCCGGTCAAGGTTCAAGTGACGGTTGCAAAGGATCGCATTGAATCGATTCGTGTCGTTTCTCATAACGAGTCAGCAGGCTTGTCCGATGCACCGATCAATACTTTGCCTAAGACGATCGTCGATAAGCAGTCGTTGGCCGTCGATGTTTTTTCCGGAGCCACCTTCTCAAGCAAAGCGGTCATTGGTGCAGTTGAAAATGCACTCAAAAAGGCCACAAAGGACATCAAGCCTTTATTGATTGCTCCTGCAGTGACCGCTGCTGTTAAGCCGCCGAAGGATGAAACGGTTGATGTGTTGGTTGTAGGTTCCGGTATCTCCGGCATGGTTGCGGGTATCACGGCTGCCGAAAAGGGAAGCAATGTTTTGATCATTGAAAAGCAAGGCATGCTCGGCGCAGGCGATTCCATGAATATTTCGACCGGCATTACGGCAGGTGGTTCTCGACTGATCAAGCAACTTGGCATTGAGAATGCGACTGCCAAGGACTACGCCGACTTTCTTGTCAAGCAAGCCGCTACGAAAAAAGTTCCGATTAATGAAAAGAATGTCAGAACCTATGCAATGCGCGGCGGCGAGCTTGTTGACTGGCTGATGGATCTCGGAGTTCCTTTCGGTCGATTCCAAAAGGACAAATGGTTCCATATCACGAAAGACGGATCAGCACCGGGGCCGCACATTGTTCGAGCCTTGTCCAAGAAGATTGCAGACGACAACATCAACTACCGACTGAATAGCCAGGTTGTGGATCTGCTCATGAAGGACGGCAAGGTTGTCGGCGCAACGGTCAAGACCGGAGCCGGTAGCTACAAAGTCAATGCCAAGGCTGTCGTCATGGCAACGGGTGGCTTTTCAGCAAGCCATGAGTTGGTTAAGAAGTGGGCTCCTGAATGGGTTGGTCGTCCGACAACGGGCGCTGTTTCGCTGACCGGCGACGGCATACTGATGGCTCAAAAGGTTGGTGCTCAAACGGTTGCCATGCAGGAAATCAAGGCCAATTATCTGTGCCATCCGCTGACTGCGCGAGACGGCGTGTCGCTCACGGCTATTACGCCTTACAACATCTTGATCAATCACGAAGGCAAGCGGTTTGTTGATGAAGGTCACGCTTCCATTAACTTCAAGAGCCGGGCCATGATGAAGCAGACCGGGCACGAGGCTTATGCCATTGTTGATCAGACGGCGATGGATAACCTCAAATTAATGCGTAACTATGCAGCGGCCGGCTATTTTGTCAAAGCCAACACGGTCGAAGAGTTGGCCTCCAAGCTCAAGGTCGATCAGAAAGCCTTCATCAAGACGATGAAGGACTATATGGCTGCTTGCCAAGCAGGTAAAGACCCGGAATTCAATCGTCGCATCCAGTATCCGATTGCAAAGGCTCCGTTCTACGCAGCTCTTGTGACGCCGTCCATGCAGTCTACTTACGGCGGCATCAAGACGGACGAAAAGGCTCAGGCATTGAATGCCGACAATAAGCCCATTGCCGGCCTTTATGCAGCAGGCGCTACGTCCGGCCACGAGGCGTATGCCAACGAAGTTGGATTTGCCGCCATCATCGGTCTTGTGTACGGCAAGATTGCGGGTGAAAACGCCGCTGCTTATGCAAAGGCGCAGAAGTAAAACCTACGTCTGATTCGGATTTAAGAAAAACCGGACGCTTCCCGAAACCCAAACTCTCCGGTTGCCTTGATTATCTAAAGGGCCGAGAGTTTGGGTTGACAAGTTATAAAGAGTAAAAACACGAGAGTGGGAAGAAGGTCGCTTTTCCGGACTTGTTAAATCAGGCAAAGTAGGTCACGCTAACTTGCCGATGAGCGCAAAAAATGAATGGGCATGCTTTGAAGTTATGGACGCCGCTCAAGATGCCTGAAGGCCGAAAAGCAAAGACGGAGTTTTTCGGCGAATGACCGAAAAAAGGAGGAAAAGAGAAGGAAGCCGAAGGAAAGAGAGGAGAAAAGACAACATGTAATGCTCGGAAGTGGTCAGGAATCCCAGAGCACACTACAGCATCGCGCCTATTTCGAATCCGGGGATGATAGGCGCGTTTTCTGAGAAGCTTAATGACAGTCAGGATCTTGAGATCTCAGTATTTGTACGTCCGAAGTAACCAAGTTCTGTCAAGGCATTTGTGACGGCAATCTCATCGTCTTTTGACTGACGCCCGTAGCGGGAACAGCCGTCGAAGTCGCTAAGACAAAATTGGGCAATCTTTGTGCAACGAACAACCGATGGCGTGAGCAATCCAGCCTCTTTCCAATGCTGTAAAGCAACCTCTCCGGGACAGTCCGTGCGCGGTGGGGGACTTGTTACCTTGGCACCGGCGACTAAAACTTCGCCGGTGTCTGAGTTGATATCCAGAATAACGACGGGCAGGTATTTGAAGACCTCAGGTTTGTCGTCAAAATAAAAGGCAAGCCGCCATACTTCGAAAGGAGAAGGCAGATTATTCGACATTATCATCGTCGTCCTCATCGCGCCATTGGGCGGGCATCATCAGTTTCCCATTTTGATGGTAGGTTCTAATGATGCGAGGATCATTCCTGTTAAAGCCCTGGCGTTGAATTCGCACGTCGAAGGGAAAGCCTCCTACTTCAACAAAACGGGTAATGAGAACTTTAAGTGCCGTTGCAGCAGGCATGCCGAGAGCTTCAGCCGTCTGAGTAAAGTCATTTTTTAGCGTGGACGGCAGCTTGAGATTTAAGCTGGCAAGTTCTGACATAAAACACTCCTAAAAGTAGGCTAAAAAATATTCATTGGGTGTGTTTTTGGTTTTTATTTTGCCAATCTTTGATGGGGCCGCTCAAGATGCTTGAAGGCTGAAAAGCAAAGACGGAGTTTTTCGGTAATCTTCCACCGAAGCGGTCAGACGGAAATACCGTTTTGTTCCGCGTTTAGCTCTTGATCGGGAAGTACTTCCAAAGGCACTGCGGCACCAGACGCCAGATGAAGACGAGTAGCTTGTATTTCCAGTCAATGACCAAGACTCGCTTTTTCGTTTCAATGCCCTTGACGATGGTGGAGGCGACGTCCGTGACGTTCATCTTGAACGGATAGCTCTTGCCATCGGCCAACAGATCCGTGTCAACGAAGCCGGGTCTTGCATCGGTGAAGGTTATCGGGCACTTTCGCATCACGGACAGTTGCTCCAGAGCATCCAGATAGGTGTTTTGAAAGGCCTTTGAAGCTGAGTAGAGGCACTTGCAGCTCCGAGGCCTTTCGTGCCGGCAATCGAACTGATGATGCACAGATGTCCGCCACCTTTTCCGAGGAAGTTGGAGAAAGCGCAATCCACAAGCCGCACGAAGCCGTCAACGTTGGTTGCAACGGTGTTCAATTCTGCACTGGGATTGAGATCAATGTTCTGGCAATCGATGCCGGAGCAGTGAACGTACAGGTCCATTCCGCCCAGATCAGCGATCAGAGCAAGCAGGTCACTGGCGGCATCGTTGGAGCGCACGTCAATGCGGCGTGTATGGATTTTCTTGGGCGCTTTGGTCTTAATTTCTTCGAGACGCTCGGTGCGTCTGCCCGCAATGCCGAGTTACCAGCCTTTGGCAAGTAACTGTAGTGCGAGCTCTTTGCCGATGCCGGACGTTGCGCCGACAATGATTGCCTTAGGCATGCTGTTTTTACTTCTCAAATCTGTTTCGATCCGTAGCGTTTGTTGCCGCAGAGTATAGTTCTCAAGAGCGTAGCAAAGCGCGCTGGAGGTCAGTTATGGACTGGTTAATGCCGCTTCTCATGGATACGGATTCAATTGGCCACATCCTTTTGGTTTACTCGGTTGTCATCGCACTTGGTGTCAACTTCGTTCTTTTTTTGGCATTGACCTGTACGTCTTATGTTCTGGGGAGTTTGCTTTAGCTGATCCAATTGCAACGCTGCGGACAGGTCGATACTCGAAATAAAAAAGTGACGTTGGCAGGCTAGAGTATGCAAACTCTGGTGTGGAACCGAAGTTGGAGGCTATGCGAGCATATTTCGCATTCTCTTGTTCAAAATTCATGATGAATCATGGCAGAAAATGACTGAACGTTGTTCGGCATTTTCGAAATACGCGACACACTTTCGATGTGTAAAAGCATGGATTTGACGAAAGCGTTGAGAACAGTAGCCAACACATTTGTTGAATGTCGGACAGATTTAAAAGGTCGGAATCGGACAAACGACAAGTGCCAATCGTTGTTGCGCTAGCGAACATTACCCTGTGAAGGTTTTTTCGCGTTTATTGCTGTGAGAATCTATCAACATATGATGGAGACGAGTATATGCATACGGCGGTTACGGTACTTTCAAGGCACGTCTTCAAATCTTTTTTGGAAAATAGGTTCTTAAGGAGAGATTCTATTCTCAATGACAGAGTTCTGTTTTGTAAGAGAATGTGTTACGAAATGATAAAAGTGATGAAAATAAAGATTTATCTAGATATAATTGGGACTAAGTGGAGTTAATTTGTTGAAAATCCAAATAATATTCAATATTCTTCTAATCTAAAATTGGGGGTATGAGTATGGCGTGTGATGTTAAACAAAGCAAAGTCTCTATTGGTGCTGCAGGAGAGCATCTGGTCGCAGCTGAGCTCGAGAGAAGAGGTTACAACGTTGGTTTTACGGGGAAGAATGCTCAATTGGTTGACTTGTTAGCCCAACATCGAGAGAGTTTGAAAACTATTTCGATACAAGTGAAGACCACCGTAGTCAAAGCTAGATCTTGGTCCTTAAATGTTAAAAATGAAAAGGTTTACGATCCCAGCTTTGTTTATATTTTTGTGAAGATAATTGAAGATCAGAAGCCGGAATTTTTCATTGTTCCTAGCGAGGTTGTTGCCAAAACACTGGCATCCGACTTCAAGAAATGGATCGAAACTCCAGGTAAGAACGGCCAACCTCACGATCCTGAGAATACACTTAGGAAATTTGATGATCCTGATGGTAAGTTCTTGAACAAATGGGAAAATTTGGAGTATTGGAGGAAATAATTTCTCTAATACCGTAAAAAGACAGGGGGTAAACAGCCTGATTTAAGGTCTGTTCACCTCCTTTTTTTGTTTTGCGGTTGGAAGGTGAGGCACTTTATTTTTTAGCTTCTGTACCTTCTGCCGGATCCGACCAGAACGCCTTCGATTGAGAAGTCGTCGTATTCGCCCGGGTGAATGACCGGGTAGTTGCCGGAGCTGTTTTGCGGATGCAGTTCCGGTTTGCCGTCGACAAATTCAAGCTTTTTGAGCGTGAAGTCTCCCTGCAAATAGGCAAGCACAATGTCGCCGCGGCGCGGTTCAACGGAGCGATCGATGATGAGAATGTCACCCTCGTAGATGCCGGCATCGATCATGGAGTCACCGCGTGCTTCGATAATGAAAGTCGCATCGCGGTTTTTCACGAAGTAGTCGTTGAGTGACAGGTCGTTTTCGGCATAGTCCGCAGCAGGGGAGGGAAAGCCGCACTGAACCGTCAGGTCGATGAACTTGATGCCTTCGGATTCTTCACCGGGACGAGCGGGAGCCAGTTTCTTGAGCGCCATTGCCCGCTGCGTTGCCGCTTCAAGCAGGGGTCTCATAAAGTTTGCGCCGCCCAGTGACTTGCAGGTGTCGGCAAGCTTCTTGGTCACGCGAACTTGAAGATTGACATCGAGCAACTCATTGGTCAGACGAGGTCTTCCAACCGGTTTGTGTTCTTGGGACGAAGGCTGTTTTTTGCTTTTTTCCATGGGATTCTCGCACTTGCGATTTGTATACGAATAACGTATCCTACCTCAAAACAAGATTCGTATGCAAATGTCTACGCCTATTTTTCTCCATCTGGACGGCAATTCGTTTTACTGCAGCTGCGAGCGGCTTTTCCGTCCCGAGCTGCGCGGCAAACCTGTTGTTGTGCTCTCCAACAACGACGGCTGCATCGTGGCGCTCACCAAGGAGGCCAAGGCCGTGGGCCTCAAGCGCGGCATGCCGCTTTTTAAGGTCAAGGACATCGTTGAAGCCAACAAGGTGGCCGTATTGTCTTCCAACTACGAGCTTTACAACTCGATTTCAGGGAGGATGCAAAGAACCGTTGCCGGCATGATTCCGCGCATGGAGTCGTATTCCATCGACGAAGTGTTTGGGGATTTAACAGGGGTGGAAGACGGGGATCCGGCACGTTTGACCGCTCTGGCGCAATCCATACGTCAGCGCGTCTACAAGTGGGTCGGCATTCCGACGTGCGCAGGGATTGCCCCCACTAAGACGCTTGCCAAACTGTGCGACTACTTTGCCAAGACCTATCCGGTTTTTAACGGCGTTGTCAATTGGCTGGAGCTGACGCCGGAACGTCAACACAAAGCCATGGCGATTACGCCGATCAAGGAAATCTGGGGAATCGGCTCCAGAAACCGCGAGAGATTGGAAGCCATGGGCGTGAAGACGGTGCTTGATTTTGCCCGGATGGACGCTTCATTCATTCGCAGGCGCTTCACGGTCGTACTTGAGCGAACTCACAGAGAGATTCTCGGTGTCTCCTGCATCCCTTTGGAAGATCATCCGCAGCCGCGGCAACAGATTGTTCGGACACGTAGCTTTGCCGTGACATGCAGCGACATGGACGCCATTCTTGCGGCCGTATCAGTTCACATGGCCGAAGCCGTCAATGTGTTGCGTAAGCAGGGCTGCGCCGCCAAAACCGTAGGCGTAATCTTTTTCACGGATCCGTTTAAGTCAAACGCGCGGCATCACTCCGTCTTCGAATCGCGTCCCTTGCCTCACGCTTGCGCTGACATTCTGACGCTTACTCAGGCTGCTTACGACCTTGTTTGGGCATTTTTCAAAGAAGGCTGCGCTTACAAAAAAGCTGGAGTCATCTTGGCTGATCTGATTCCGGCGGATCAATCTTTGGTTCCGGAAACATTGTTTGACAGCGACGAAATTGATGTATTAAAGCGGCGGGAGCGCATGCAGGCATCCATTGATGCCGTCAATGAAAAATTCGGAGGCAAGGCCGTGACTTTGGCAAGCGCCAAAATCAATTCTGAGTGGGCAATGCGCAGAGATCACCTCTCGCCATGCCCGACTACGAATTGGAACGATTTGATGAAGGTTGACTGAATGCTGAAGTGTCTTTACGGCTCCAAGTGGAAGTTGGCCAACTCATCTTCGAGCTTTCTTTGGCGCTCTTTCTCGACGTATTCTGTGACTAGTTCAATCAAGAAGCTCTCGCAGTCAGCTCGGTCTATCGAGCGTTTCCGAAACCGCTTGCCTTCGTACACGACGACCACCCGCCACGAGGCGTGCCTCTTAATTCCCTGGATGCCTTCGCCCTTTTTGGAGGTATCAAAGGTGATGCTGCCTTTGACGTAATTGCCGTTAATCAGCATGGCTATGTTCGGATCGGGAAGATTTGATTACTTCAAGTAGATTCGCCTTGGCAAGGGTGATGAGAAACTCGTCAACAAAAGGCACAACGCCGTCGGACTTCAGGCGATCGCAGGCAAGCAGATATTCCTTTTTGGTACTGGCGGCCACAATCGCTGATGTGAGCGACGTCAGATCCAGTAACCTGTCATACGTCGATCCGTGAAGATCTGCTGCCCCCTTGAGAATGCCCTTGCCTATGGCATCTACACTGGCCTCGAGCTTTTGCCGAAGTTCTGCACCTTGCTCCATCAGGCCGGCAAGAAGCCAAGCCTCGCCGAAACACACAACTAACGCTGCCAGGTCTTTACCGTTGCATCCCGACAACCGTAGACGCAACATGCGATTACTCATGTCGGAATTGAGTCGCTGCACCATCGCGGGCGGAACTGGCAGATTATCGAGAATGCCAGGCACCTTCACAGGTCGAGGCTTATAGGTCTTGTCGCGTGTTTTGGAGCGGGGCATTGAGAAATTATGTGTTTTAAGTAGGCTTAGATCAAATTCAAGTTAAAACAGCACTTAACAAATCATCTTAGGCTCGTGGTTAAGAAGAAAGCGCTCGTGGTTAAGCAGAAAGAGGTTACAGTTACAGTGAAAGTTTACAATGGCTAATTTTCAGTACGTCTGAAATGTCGTTTCAATCCAGCTTTGGAAAGGGCATGTAAACTGCATTATGGCGTCTTTATTGCCTAATTATGCTAACCCAACTGTTATCGAATTGTATATCTTCAAGAAAATCTTTTTTATTAAGAATTGGAGGTGCTTTAATTGTAAATTTAATTGATCCTGGTGGAACTACTTCATGAATAGTAAATTGTGACCCATAGGGTTGCCAAGTGAAACATTGTTTTCCTGTTAAAATCTCTGTACCTATTAGGTTCCCATTTTTGTTCTCGGACCATTCGTAATCGCTTGTTCTGAAGCGATGGTTCTCTTCTTCGTATAGGCAGTAGGACAATAAATCATAAGATCTAATTAAAACAATTGTTCTAACCGGATTATATTGTTCCTGGGCAAGATTTACTCTTTCATTCCAAATGTTCAATACAGCTCGGCCAGTTCTGTTGAGATCTTCGTGCGGATCAGAAATTCCGTAAGAATAATCAGGCGAGCATCTTCCGCTAATCAAGCGAACTTGCTTAACATCGAATGGATTCTTAGCCTTAACTGTTTTAAGAGACCATGCCATGGTCTTCCAGGTAACGTCGGCAATGCCTATTGGTGCTGATAAGTTTATTCCATCAATTGCATTAGCAAAAGCATCGGCCCAGGTGTTACCATCAAGGTCTTTATTGCCTATATGTATATTGTAAATGAGGCTTCCGGCAATTTTTAAAATTATTTCATCAGGTATGTTATTTAGGTCATAAGGTTCATCAAAATTGAATGCTTTTCCATCTCTAATTTTTGGTCTTGTCATTTTCTTGTAATGCCTTAATCATTTGCCTTGCAATGGCCTTAATAACAGGGACGGCTACAGAGTTGCCGCATTGTTTTCTTACTTTCCCGTAGCCTAAAATAATTTTATAAGAGTCAGGAAAGCCTTGGATTCTTAACATTTCGCGTTCTGTGGGACGCCGTTCGTCATTAATGAGAATATAGTTTGCCGAAGCTCCAGCACGCAACGCTGATGAATAGGGGTGCGGAGTAATTGAACCTGCTATATTTTCATGCGAAATATAAGGTTTTGGATAATTTTTATCTTTAAGTCTTGACAAACGTGATTTTCGAATTTCCTCACGAACGTAATATTTTTCCCCAACTTCTTTTTCAAGGATGCTTGCCAAAGAAGGTCTTTCACTCTCAGGCAATGGTTGTGGAAATGAGAAGCTCACGTTATCTCTAAATCCGACAATGTAAATGCGTTCTCTTTTTTGTGGAACACCGTAGTCCAAAGCATTTAATACTTTAGCATGGACATGGTAACCCAACTTCTCTAAATGAGTTCTGATTATACGGAAAGTGTTTCCTTGATCATGTGCTACCAGATTGCGCACATTCTCTAAAAGAAAGGCTTTTGGTTTTTTAGCAGCTAATATTCTCTCGATGTCAAAGAACAGAGTGCCGCAAGTTTCATTGGCAAAGCCTTCTTTTTTTCCAATGATTGAAAATGCCTGACAGGGGAAACCAGCTAACAAAATATCAAATTTTGGAATATCGTCAGTCGATATTTTGGTTATATCACCATGCGGATGTTCTCCGAAATTAGCTTCGTAAGTTTTACATGCGTCTTCGTCAAACTCGGAAGAAAAGACACACTTGCCACCTACGCTTTCAAAACCAAGACGGATTCCTCCGATTCCGGCAAAAAGGTCAATAAATCGAAATGATTCCCAAGTGGTCATTTGGAGGTTTCTTTCTTGAATTGTAAGAATTTACCAAAAGCTGAATGAATGATCGTTAGTTGACGGCCAGTTGGCAATTCCCATGGCAAAAAATTATTAAGTTCAGGTGCATGCCCCATTCTCGAAATGGCCGCATAGACTTCTTTGCAACCATCAATCTCATATTGCTCGTCAAGATCCTTGCCTCTCTTGCGCAACAACATTTGATCCACTCGACCAACTCTGGAAACGCAATCACTAACCTGTTTAGCAGAGGAATAAAAGTTGCCCTCTTCAAGCCATTTACGGAATTTTTCTCTATTCACGGTACTTCCTCGCATTGCGCGTGTAGACAACAAGGATTCATCATAGCGCCTAGGTACTTCCCGGGCAAGGAGGAACGTCGTCCTGTGCTCAGGAAATGAAAATGCAGTTTTTCACTCCCGCGTCTGTTGTTGGCTGACACATGGAATTGCCCCACTAAAAATGACCCACAGACGCTGTATGGGTTTGACATCGCCGCGCTGTAAGACCTTTCAAGGAAGTGGGGATTAGGAGGGGAACCGCGGTAGCGGGAAGGGGTGACGTTTGTGCTGCAACCCTTAAGAGACCGCGGAGTGTCGTAGCCAGGACGCAAGGAAAAGGAGGCTGCGGTGGTACACTGCTGAATCCATTTCCCCGAGCCTTCCGGCGGCGAGGATGTGCGTGTGGGTGAAGCCCCTGAAGGTTTTCAATTCACCTCCTTTGTTCGCGATGGCAATTTTCCCTTTGGTAGAGTGAGCTAAATTGAGTGTCCGTCAACACCTGTCTTCAGACACTTAACGTCCAGGTTTTTCAAATTGCTTGTACAGCTTATCCCAAAGTTTTTGATCAGATGTCGGGTCGTTAAAAGTCAGAATTCTGCACAAAATCCGAGAAAGCATCTATGGGGCGACAAATCGTTGGTTGTGCGGAAGCATCTACAACTTGTGCATGGACAGCCCAACGATTCGGAGGCATGGAGGAAAATTCGGCTGTAGGAAGGCAAACAATCTTGTATCTTAGGTTCAACAGGGGTAAATCCATGGATGTCTTCGGGAAACAACAGCGTTCGGTCATCATGTCGAAAATTCGGTCAAAAGACACCAAGCCGGAACTGTTTGTTCGAAAAATTCTCTTCGGCGCAGGCTACCGATATCGGCTGCATCCTCCGAAACTGCCCGGCAAGCCTGACATCGTACTAAGGAAACACAAAACGGTCATTTTTGTCCACGGCTGCTTTTGGCACAGTCATCCCGGATGCTCAAGGGCGGCCTGGCCTGATGAAAACCAAACGTATTGGGAAGAAAAAATCCGCAGGAACGTCGCCCGAGACAAACAGCATGAACAGGATTTGCTGAAAGCTGGTTGGAGGGTTTTGACAGTTTGGGAATGTGCTTGCCGAAAGACAAAAGCTGACTGGCTTCTCTCGAAAATTGAGTCTTTCCTTCACGGCAAAGAAGCGACTGCGCAAATCGGCAAAGTGGATGTGTCGTGACTTAGATTGTTCTGGTGTGAGCAAGAAACAACGCCGCTTCCCACAAATCCTCCGAGGGAGGAGGTGAAGCGGCGATTTGCGATTCAATTCAGCGGATTAACTCGTTAACCAAGCTTTGGCAAACAGCTTAGAACTTACCGTTACGCGGCAAGACTTCGAGCACCTTGCCGTAATACTCGAAATCATGGCTTGACAAGGTGAGAGTCAACGTCTCAGGTTGGGCGTTCCAGCTGTGGTACGAGAAGAGCGTCGCAGGGGCTGAGTCGCTTTGTACCAAACGTCGTAGCGAAAGGCCCTCATTTTGGTTGCGCCAGTTCACGTAGAAGCCGTCGCCGTTGAAATTGGCAACAGGAGCTACCACAACAATGCCATGGAACGGTACGACGTTGGGGAAGCCTGCGTCGTCAAGGACATGGCAATAGATGTCTGATGAGTCCAGAGAAAGAGGCGTTTCATCTAGGTGTTTCCAGCCAAGCAACTTTCTGTGTTCGAAGCTGTAATTGGAGCTAAAGCCCCCCCCCCAAGTGCTTCTGGTTGAGAATGCCGTGAATAGCATCATTCTTTGAGTCAAGAAACATTCGGGGCAAGTTTAGGATCGTTTCGATCCTACGAGCATCGTCATCCGTGATGTCGTGGTTCTGCTGATACTGAACCTCAAGCAGCACTCTCAGTTGAGTGCCCTCAGAGCGAGCCGCAGCGAAGCCCAACACTTGGATTTTATTCAGACAGTTGGCAATGAATCGGTTGAGATTGGTCTTACGAAGATGCTGGAGATCGGAAGGATTCATTGGTTGTTTCCTTATTTGTTGCAGGGTCAATAATCAGGACGCAATGCTTCTGTCACGCAGTACGGCCCGGATGGCATCCTGTACATTCAAGCCTTGCTCTTGGTAGTGCTTGATGGCATTGATGTCTTTGGCTGTGGTGGAGTAGAGAAGCTTTTGGAAGTCGCTCACGATGAGTCGGCCAATGCACTGCAAGGTGCCCACATTGACGAAGATTTCCGAAAAGACGCCGGCTTCGTTATGCACGGACTTCAGCATGTTGAACGCCCAGTCACCATTACGAGTTGGTTGTCTTTGCGTACCCGTTCCAGCGTTGTGGCTTTTTGTCCCAGAAGGAACATGTTGGCCGAGTTGGAACTGATGGCCTTGCCGACGGAGTTGCCGTACAAGTCCTGTACAGACTGCGTGGCGATGATTGCCGAGCCGCCATATTTGCGGAACTTACGGTAGGCGTGTTCCATAAAGACCGAGACTTCTCCTTCTTTAGGCAGGTCCCATGCTTCGTCGATGATGACGATCTTCTTGCGGTTGCGTTCTCCGAGGAAGATTTCTCTTTGAATCTGCGAAATCAGCTGCAACAGCACAACCTGACGCAAGTGTTTGCGACCTTGGAGCTCATCTAGCTCCAGAACGGTCAGGTCGTTTTTGAAATTCACGTTGTTGTGTCCGGAAAAGAAACGCCCATAGCTGGAGTTCGACGTAAAGAGACCGAGCTGCACGCCGACGTCACGCACGCGCGGGTCTGGATCTTGCAGGCAGCGCTCAGCGATCATGTCAATCGTCATGGTTGAGGGCGGCATGACTTCCATTTTCCGAAGGTCCCGCTCTCGCTCGAGTTCCTGAACCAGCGTGTCGAGCTTTGATTGATTTTCTGTTTGCGACATCACATCACGAACTCGGGCTTCGAAGATGCGATCGATTTCTTTTCGTAAATAACGCGGCGCGGTTCGAAGCGCATCGTGATGCGCTCGTCCTTAAGCTGCTGTGCATTGGCTTCCAGGCCTTCGAGCACCTTGTGGTAGATCTTGGGATCCAAGAGGGGCTTTAAGCGGTCGCTGATGAACTGCACGTTTCCGGGGGTCACATTGCCGATCAATTCCGAAAGCGCGAAACCCCAGGCTTCGATGTAGGAGCGAGAGGCGTCGTCGCGAGTCACTTGAGCATCCTCAGAAAGTGTCCAAGGCTGCAAGGTGATGATGGTTGGGCGAGTAGCCAGTACGGCGAAAACATGATCAAAAGCAAAAGAACGCTTGTGACCATTCGAGAGAAGTACGCTTCGGTCTTTAGACCATGAAATGTCGAGAGATAGCGTTTGAGATCCATTTCTTTGTCTTTGAGAATGTGGCTTAGGGAATCAGGCGTTTGATCCAGGGGTTGATCATTGACTTGCTTCGGCAAAAGCCAAATCCGTACCAATAGGCCAGGTGCAGGAGGTAACCGTCCGGATGCAAATCTCGGAACTTTCGATAGAAGTGGGAGATGATCATTCCGGTTACGGTGCAGACGAAAACTTGATTGATCATGATTCCCAGACCGAGACCGAGCAGAACCGGCAGACATTCGTCTGCCGACCACAGGAGTAGCTGCGGGGGCTGATCAGCTCGGGTTGGAATGCGTGTTTCTTTCATGGTTTTGACAACCGATATTTCAAAAAATTGCGAGAGACAATTTTGAAATGGGTGTCAAGTCGTTCTTTTCGTCTAAAAAGCAGGATTTGCTTCTGGCGATGTCAAAAAAAGGGGATCCGAGCAGATTTCGTTCTTAATCCATAGACAAGCGGAAAAAGATATGAACAAAAGGTCCGAAATCTGAGCCTTGTGGTGCGTGAGAGTGCAAGCGAGAAGACCGAATAAACAGGGTCGTAAGACGAAACTTCATCGGTAATGAGAATTACACGAAGCGGATAAGGCTCGTCTACAATGAATTCAAGTTGATATGCCTAAGAGGTGGGAATCAAAATGGCGCATGAGATTCAGAACAAAGAGTCTGATAACGATGCAGTGGCTACTCGTCAGACGACCTTATCTCTGCAAGAACGAACAACTGTTGACTTAGCTGGCTTGTCCGACGAGCAAATCGCTGAAATCAAGACTCAGCACGCCAAGAATCAACTGGATCTTCAGCGGAGACGGGAGGAGGTAAAAATCGATGTAGAGGCTCTCGATGCGATGCTTATTTCCATGAATACGCAAACTCATCAAGCTTCACTTCAGGGGCAGTCCATGACTGTCGAGCATACTCAGAACTCTTCAGTTGGCCGCACTGAGGTGATTGTGGGCAATACAGAAAAGGCAGCAAAAGGAAAAATTTCGCGCTCGGCTACGGGTGAACCTTCTCAGTTGCCATTTATTGCCATCATTGCAGCGGTGACAGCCATTGTTATTGCTCTGATCGTCAGCTAGGCTATGCGAAAGATCCGGCTTCAAATCACGGCGCCCGAGCATGCGGACAAGCGGAAGGAATACTTCTACCAGTTGTTGGCGACCGTAGAGTTACCCAAAGAACTCAAGCAGAGCATCCGGGATTTCACAGAAGCATCTCTTGAGCGCTTTATAGATTCCTGTTCACATAAAGGAGGCAAGCCGTATCGAGCCACGCGCATTTATACAAGCCCGCAGTGTTCGGTGACGATCCAAATAGGGCAGAAAGAAACTCTATGGGGCTACCTTAAGAATATTTGGATGCGGACCTTCTAATGAGCCGATACCGACGTCGATACAGTGACCGATCCCGAGGTTGGGACTATGCAATGGAGCATATTGAAGAAGCGCGGTCTTTTTCTGTAGAAATCGGTGGCTGTGACAACATCATCAAGCGCTATTTTTTTGGGCTTTCTAGTGGAGAGCTCGATTCATTCATGCGTGCATACGGTAAGCAGTACGGTGCAAAGGCCGAAGACTATGCACGGCGTACATTCCCGCATTGGAAAAGCGGTTCACGCATGATGTCCGGACTTGTGGCTAAACGACTGTTTTCGCTTTTGCCAGAATACATGGACGCTAAGAACAAGTTGGGGCTCGCAACGAAACTCTGGCAGGTTCTTTCCCCGGCTTCGCGGATGCAAGTCTACATAGGGGTTGACACACCGATTGAAAAAGTGCTCTCGTTTGTTCTAGGCGAACTTCAAAAAGAAATCGCAATGGATCGTATTCCGGACGACTTAAAAAATCGTTTTGAATGGCTGTTTGGACAGGAGGTACAAGCTCAGGAAACTTTGTTGCGTAACTTTTGTCACAGCGAGATTGAGTTAATTCTTGAAAAGCTGAAACTTGAAATTCCTGTTTTGCAGAACCAGGTAAAGACCAAGCAGGAAGAGACCCTAAAAATTAACTCGACTGTGAAAGTTAACAAACATGAGATTTGCATCTTGTTCCGCGAGCTTTCTGGGGAGAAAGACCGAGAAGGAAATGAAAGCTTAAAGCCGCAGCATCATGAAACGCCGCGGAAGAAAAAAGAATTCAATGAGCTTCAGCAACTGTTTTTTGCTTTTCTAATTGCGTCAGGCTGCGCGATCTTTCTCCATGAATTGTGGCAAAGGTTTTAGGACTTGCAAGGGCGGTGGGGAGCTAACGCCAAGTAAGTCCAAAGAAGCAGATTGATTGGCGGAAAGAAATTCAATATCACCCACCCCTTTGCGCCTTTTATGTCGTTGAGACGCCTTACAGAGGTAGTCACTACGATGAAAAGGGTTGTTAGGACGTAAAAAAAGAAGAAACAAGTCCACAGACAAAGACCCAATACAATCTTGGCTGTCAACATGCTTTCGAACATCATGCCGGCGGCATCTTCACCGTAATCAACGACAAGGCCGATGAATTCGGCAATCAGGTAGATGTAGGGAATTGAAAGAAGAAGGCCAACTCCGCAGATTGCGAGGAATATGTTCAAGAACTCACGGCGTGAGGCTGTGCTTCTCCAGACGAAGAGGCGTTCTATGAGTGCGTTGATGTTGTTCATGTCTTGTGACGCTCCTTGTTGATGGATAGGGAGGCACAAGATTAGAAGTGCACAAAATTTAGGGTTCTGCCGTTCTGAGCGAGGTCTGCTTAATGGAATGGGGATTGCCCTTAAATTGACGGGGAAACGTGATTTTGAGGGCAGGTAAGACTTGCTGTGCAGATAAGAGGAGTGTAGAAATAGAAGACCCGCTGGTTTCGAAGTTTGCGGACGGCGGGTCTTCAGACATCCTGACCGATACGGCGCCGGCAATCCGTCTACCAGCAACCGAAACACAACAGGATCATACCGTTAGACTAGCAGGGCTTGTCGGAGATCGAGTTTTCCAGGGTGCTAATGATGTTGAGAGGGCACGATAATTCACTTCGAGTGACTGTAGTTGAGCCAATAGGCTATTAGCCTTGTTGTAAAGGGAAAAGAAAGATGAAACGAACGGCCTTGATATGCATGCTTGCTGTCCTTCTTGCTGGGTGTTCTGCTTCAATCGAATACCATCCGTTTGTGGGTGAAGAGCAAGTGCTGAAGGGATCCGGTGGGGCATGTGACACGGTAAATGGTGTCGAAATTTGGATCAAAGGCGCACCTCACAAGCCCTTCACGGTTATTGGCTATATCGATGGTTCCTACACCGAAGACATCGGTGAAGAAGCAGCCTTAAGGCGACTGATTGTCAAAAAAGTAAAAGAGGTTTCCGGCTCCGGTGTTATCCGGCAGTCTCGCAGTTCCGGTCGAGGCGATTCCTATTTCATCGGGAATGTTCTGGTTACAGACACAGATGTCAAAGACGAATACATCGTCTTCCGCTACCAGTAGCGGCGTCAATAGCTAGTCACAATCGATTCAGGTCAAAATAAGACAGAGGATTGTCAAATCCCACAGACAATCTCTGCCGTTGTCAATGGCGTGTTCGAGAAGATTAAAAGAAACCGTCTAGGGAGTCTTTTCTCGTATCAAACGCTTTTTGCATGTCCATGTTTTGCTCATGGGTTGCTTTGCGCTTGCGGTATTCATCAAGAATTTCCCTGTGGCTTAGGTTTCGATTTTCGAAGATGAAACGCATCTGCGAGGTGAAGACAATCGGTGTATCGCAAGAACCAGCGAAGACAGACGCTGGACGTTTATTCATGCGAATCATTTTTTCTCTTTCAGAGCGCGGCCTAGAAGTTTTTATGCGTCCCATAGAAACGCTGCTTGTAATGCGAGGACAGAACGTAGCAAGGCCGTAACGCGTTTTCAGAGCATCTTCGACTAAGGCTCCAGTTGCGGCACCGATTGGCGACAAGACTGCAGCACGAAGAATCCGGGTGAGCTTGTCAAACTCCAATTGGATATGCGACTCGTATGGGAAACCAAAGCACAGGCCGTAGAACTCGCGCGTGAGACCTTCCGGATCAATGCTTACCTCAGAGCAGGATTTCGGTAGCGAGGGAAGTTCTTCGAACAACGTTTCCCCGATTTTCAGGCTCCCAAAGTCAATCGTTTGCAGTTTTGCTTTTGCATAGGTTTCAGAGTCGGCGAAGCGGCCTGCGTGATGGGAGTCAATGAGAACCAGAAAGCCGTTTTTTCCTTCTTGGACACTTATTTTCAGCATGGGGGAGTCCGTAACCCGCTGCACGTTGCTGAAGGCTTGCACATAGATGGGTTGAGTGGCCTGAAGCGTGGAAGTTAGGTGTTTGGCAAAAGTGTTGGCCCGACGAGCGGAAATAAAGCTATAAGTCGCGCCAGTAATCAGTTCATTGGTGCGGCTATAAGAGAAGATCACTTCATCTCCCTCGGCATTGAATGCTGCAGGGTTGCTGAATTTTTACGTTTATAGAGACCTTGTTTTACGCACATGGAAACAGCGGCTTTTGCACGCATTGAAACGCATGTTTACGGCGCTGTGCCAGCAAAAGTCGAGTGCAACGGAGCTGACTAAGATTTAGTGGGAAAAGAGGAAGACTTATCCACAACCGAAGGCCGCTCAGCCTACATACTGGGCCGTAGGCCGAGGCTGTGGATAAGTCGTGCCCGTCTGAGTGAATTTGAGAATTATCAAGCTACTCAGAAGTGGAATATGAGTATCAAATCAGTCTTTGTACCTCCGTGTCATTTTTGGGAAGTCCGCCGTACTCTGGGCGGCTGCGCATCGAATTACCTTGCAACACCAGACGGTGGCTGTTGAGAACCAATCGATCCAAAATCGAGTCAGCCATCAGTGCGTCATTTAGGTACTCATTCCACTGTTTAACCGGAAGGACGCTTGTGTCGATAAAACTGCCGTGCTGCATGTGATTCTCTATGATTTCATACAGGCTGAAGCACTTGTCGTCATCAAGTTGTCCTATTCCCCAGTCGTCCAAAATCAGCAGATCAAGTTTTCCCAAGCTCGACAGATACTGTCTGCGGCCGACTGACGTGTTTTCAGTGCATAAACGCTCGTATTCCTTGAGCATCTGAGCCACGCGATAGTGCTTAACTCTGAATCCGGCCAGGCAAGCTGTGTGTCCAAGCGCGTCAGCCAGCCAAGTCTTGCCGCAACCGGTGGCGCCGGTAATGATGACGTTCTGGTGGAATCGGATGTAATCATTGGACGCCAGAGTGTCGAGCAGAGATCTATTGATTTGGCGATCTGCATTCCAGTCAACTCGCGCAATGCACGCATCGGCATAACGGAAATTGGCCTGTTGCAGCCGTCTTTTGAGAGCTTCTTCATCGCGTCTTTCGCATTCGCAGTGCAACGACTTCGCGAGATACTCGGCGTGAGACAGATTTGCCGTCGTGACATCTTGTTCAAGTTCCATGGCGTACCTGATCATGGGAGTCAAGCGCAGGCGTTTTGCGACGTCAAGGAGCGAATCAAGCGAACAGGGCATAGTTAACTCCTTTACTCATAGTTGCCTCGAATGTTTTCGCAGACAGTGAATTTTGGAGCTTGGTCCGAAGCCCCGAGAGTCGATTTCCCGGTGGACTTATTGGCAAAATCAATCTGCTCGCAAAGCTGACGAATGTACTTGTAACTGACGTAATCGTCTTCCAAAGCGATAGCAACAGCTTTTCGAATGACGCTCGGAGCAAAAGAACGGAATAAACCAAATACGGCACCACAAGTGCGACCACTGGGAAAATTGCCTTTTTTGTCCGTTAGATAGGCAACAAAATCCGTAGCCAAATGCTCGGTCATTCCCTTCTTAACGAACAATTCAATCCATTCCCGACTCGTACGACGGTAGTGTTTTTCGGCGTCTGTCAGGTGCTCATCAAGCAAATGGGTTTTAGGTCCTTTCGTACTCGTATACCGCTGATGAGTGCCAAGTCGTTTCATGGTTTCGGAATCGTAGATTTCGACTGCGGCTCGACACACGCGGACAACGACTTTTTTGCCAACGTATTCAGCGGGGACACTGTAGCGGTGTCCACCATCGGAAGAGATGCGAATACAGTGAGCTTTATCGGCAACCAATACTTTCCATTGCCCCGGCTCAAAAGGCAGACGAGGCAATGGAGTCAAGTAGCAGCGCTCTTCCTGCTCGAAACGAGAGCGTCGACTGTCTGTAATGCCTCTTCATCGAAAAGGTTTATCGTTGAGTTCATCGAGACGCTTTCGAATCTGCCTGTTGAGATCATCAAGATCGTAAGCCGGAGCCGGATGATCCAAATTCATTTGAGTGACAATCCAGTGCTCGACATCGTTGACCGCAGCTTCAACTCGATTTTTTTGCTTTGGGGTTCTCGGTTTACAGGCCCATGGCTGCATGCCGTAATAAGTGCATAACGATCGAATGGCGTATTGAATTTCGGCTTCCTGCCAGTTTGGCACTCGAACCAGCGGCGCAGCGTTATCCATCACAAGAACCCGAGGCACGCCGCCAAAGTACTCCAGTGCATCAACAATGCCATAGATCCAGCTGGGTTGCGTTTCGTCGTTGAATGCTTCGGTGAAAAGCATGCAATTGTAGGGCAACGTTGCGACAAACAGCTTGGACTCGTGAAGTACGCCATCAGGATCAATCCACTTGATCTTGTCGCCGGCAAAATCAATTTCCATGCGCTCACCGGAAATTCTTTCAATATTGCCGCCACTCTGCCGCACACCATTGTCAGCTTTCCAGCGGGCATAGTCGCGGCTGAAGGATGTGTAGGTATAAACGGGACGAGAGGTCTGAGCTTTGAATTTCTCATAGAGCATCTGAAGCGTGACACCCCGGCGCTGAAGCTGACTGTGAATCTGCGGCCAATCCGGCTCGACAAATTTTGAACCCGAAGTTGGGTAGAAAAACTCTTCAAGCTCATTGTCTGTGAGCTTGAGCAACTCCCGGGGAGATTTATCCCCGCGCACAGAGGCGTTGAAAATGCGGCTAATGGACGCTTTGGAGACGCCCAATTGATCTTCAAGCTCTCGGTAAGAACGGTTCTGGGTAACGCAGGCAAGAATTTGTCTGATTTGGTGAGATGAAAGTTTTTTCATCAAATCCTCCATGTAGGTGTTACAGGAAAACTTGATGATGGGGATCCATCCTGCCCTGAAGTGTTTCAATAAGCGTAAATGCCGATTTTTGACCCCCTGTTTCTATGTGTGCAAAAGGCCTGTTTCAATCAGCGTAAAACGTGGTTTCTATGCGCGCAAAATCCCAATTTCCTCGCAAGCAAGACTTAACACGGACCTGACCTGTCTCGCGTCTATCTCGAAGCCACTCTCTTAGTTTGGGGCGCGAAGGGTACACTTGACACAGCGACTAAGAAATACGCCCGAAATGCTCAAGTTGTCGATTACCTAAAAAATGTGCACGAAATGGTGTACTTTGTCTGCAACACTCCGGCGCTTATTCGGATTCACGGAGAGCGGCAGGTTTGGATGCTAGACAATCAAGGTATAAAATCACCAAGATTCATTCCATAAAAAAGGGAGATTGTTGTGTATAGATTTACCCCCCCCCATCTGCATTAAAGGCAGAAAATATTCTCATCTCTGTTTAGCTATCCTGGCTGCGTTTTCCTTGCCCTCGTCAGCCGAGACTATTACAACGGCCGTGGACACGGTCAAGCATGACTCCGGCACCTCATACGTTGCCGTTAACGTCGACGAAAATAATAAATCCTGGAATTCCGATCTGCTGATTAAAGATATTTCGAAAGATCTCCGGAATTCCTATGGCCTAATCGGCTACTACCAATCATCTGAAAATGCCGATATTTCCGGCAACCTTGATATTTCAAATCTCTCCATCAGCAATACTCTAGAGAGATACGACAGTTTTTCCGCCATAGCAGGAGCAGAGATCAGTCAAGGGACCTTTTCAAGCAACGGAAGAATTTCTGTTTCCGGACTGACTCACACAAGTGTATATGACAGAGGGGAAGTCGACAGCGACGAATATGTCAAGGGCATATCACTGTCGAGTGCCGTATTGGAAGGAGTGACTGAACTTCATGTCGACGGCATTACCTCAAATCTTTCTCAAGACGGTTCTATTTACGGCGTTGACTGGAACGATTCAAAGGCAACATCTCTTTCGCAGATTTCGGTTTCTAATATATCCGGACTCAGCCCGATGAATGGGGATGATTCTGCAAATGTTTATGGTCTCAATGTGAACGGCGGAGATCTGGGTTCGCAAGACAACCGCGTCTCGTTAACAATAACAAATATATCGACAAGAAATGGAAATTTAAATGGTGTTAACATCAAAAATAATTCTTCCTATTTTGACACCGTAAATATCCAAGGTTTGAATCAAGGCGGAACAGCGAGTGATTCTCTTGGAACGAGCTTTTTTGGCTTCCAAGTTTCTCATGCATCAAAGGAGCAAGAAACAACTTCAGTTGATATTGCAGGAACGTTGAGCGTTAGCGATTTGGATATCCAAGGTCTTCAGTATATGGACGCAGCTGCCGTCATGGTCGGCAGCGAAGTCGGCCGCAACGATACGGACAATCATAAAAATGGGGATGGCAGAGCGTCTTTGACGGCAACGGAAATTTCTGTTTCCGACGTTGATGTCAAATCGACGGGAAGCGGGACATTTTTCTTTTCCGGCGTTGCTGTGGGTCGAGACGCAGAATTAACAGCGGAAAAAGTCTTAGTATCAGATGTTGAGATCAATCATACGCATAATTATAACTCATCACGATACAACCGTTTTATGAGCGGTTTTTCTGCAAATTATGGAACGGCCAATATAACTTCTCTTACGGTTGAAAATATCAAAGACATTGGAGGTCTATATGACTCAGAAACAATCGGCGTCATCAATACGAATAGCCAAATGAACGTGGGAGATTTGACCGTTAATGATATCTCGGGAAAAAGTGTTTACGGTGTATTAGTAACCAACTATTCAAGAAATGGAGATTATTTGGCTTCGCTTTCTGTCAATAATCTTAAAATTACAAATTTAAGCGGTTCCAAGGGAGATGTCACCGGTATTTCCGTCGAAATGGGTGGAGAGGTTACTGTCAGTAATTCAGCTTTGATAAATGTCGGTGAGGAAGAAATGGCCGTCGTGGGTCAAGATTCCACAAACATCAAGTTCTTGGGAAATTCGTTTAAGACAGTTGGTACGGTGCTTGCACGCGAAACTCTGGTGTTGAATGCGAAAGAGTCTTATCTGACAGGTTCCTTAAGAGCTGAATCTTCCGGCGCTTTGATCACAGGCGAAAACGCAAATGGAATTTTTGAAATAACAAGAGTGGCGCAACCTTTAAACTGGATTGGGAATGACGAATATGGGCGATGGACGGGCGAATCTGAAAATATTGACGCTCTTTATGCCGAGGATGAGGATTCTGCACTGTTACCAAACACGATGACCGAGCCCGAAGAGTACGCGACGATTGACCTTAATCGCAATATGGTCATACGTTCTCAAAACTCAAAAGAATACGAAGGTGCTGACACAGCACATGAAGGTTTCATAGCGGCTGGGGCTGCAGTCAGAGCCAATGCGGGCGGAAAGATTTTGCTTGACGACTCTGAAAGTCATTACGAGATTTACGGCAATGTGATCGCCGGCAATGGAAGCGATCTTTTAACAATGCCGGGAATGGAGCAAACTCTTGAAGACATTCTTTCTCAGGGTAACAAATTATTCGGCGGACGCATTTCTTTAGGCGGGAAGGATCTGCAGCTGGTCGGCGATGTTTTTGCTGCAAATGGGGGGAAGATTTCCCTGGATCTTAACGGAAATGCACTTTTTGAAGGTCGTGCGGATGATTACCACGAACTTAAAGATGAGCTTAAAGGACAAGTCTTTCATAACGCAACCTTCGTGAGCAATGACTGCGCCCTTAAGGATGGAACGTTTATCCATGACGCAGGCGATATTTCAATCACAATGTCCGAGAATGCAACGTGGATTGCCCGCGGACAAAGCTTCGTCAATTCTCTCGCGTTTTCTGAAGGGTTTGACGGAAAGGTTGATCTTTCCAAGGACGAAAATTCCTCGCTTTCCATCGGTACATTGTCCGGCAGCGGCAACTTTGTGATGCGCCTCAATGCCGATCCCTCCAAGAGCGATATGCTCTATGTCCGTACATTGGAAAACGGTGCGAACTATACGATCACGATGCCTGAAACGGTCACGAGAGACGTCGCGTCTTTTGAAGATCTTCATGGTTTGCGTATTGCCACCAGCAATTCAGGTGAGGCGAGCTTCAAGGTTCAAATGAAGGACATGGGCGTCAGAAATTTGACGCTTGATGTCGTCTCCGAGAAGTACGATGAAAACGATCCGGACAATGTACGCTATAACGGCGAAGGCAATGGCGAAGGCGTCTGGAAACCCGGCGACGATGTTGTCACTGAGGTCTATGGTGACAACGGCAAGAATTGGATCATTGATGTCACATCAGCTCAAGAGCAAATTAAGAATGAAGCCGCTGAACAAACGCTCTCAGATGCTGCACAAGCTCTAATCGGAACTGCCCGTGGCACATATTGGAATGCGATTGAGATCGATCGCTTCAGCAACCGTGCCGGCGATATGCGCTATGTCTCGGGCACTGAAGGGGCTTGGGTGCGCGTGCGTCACTCCAGATTCGGTACCGACAGCGGTGTGGGTAACTTCCGCAGCGAAGGCATGACCTACCAGGTCGGTTATGACCATGCTTTCATCACGAATGGTGGGCGCCAGATTGTCGGCGCAGCTTTCGATTATCTCGACAATGATGTGGATTACCGCAGTTTTAGCGGCAACGGCAACGTTGACCGTTACGGGCTGACTGTGTATTCAACTTGGCTCGGAGACAACGGAGGCTATGTTGACATAGTCGGCCGCTACGGCGTTCTCGACAATGATTTCACCATCACCAACGGCTCCGGCCGTGTGGTCAAAGCAGATTATCAGAACCATATTCTGGGACTTTCGGCCGAAGTTGGTCACAAACTGACGAATGATTCCACAGGTTGGTTCCTAGAGCCTAGTGTGCAGTTGCAGTATGTGCGGGTGACTGAGGCTGACTATGCGACCAATCAGGGAACAATGGTTGATCAAGAGGGAATTGACTCTGTCATTTCCAGAGCCGGCTTCCGATTCGGCAAGATGTTTGAAGGCAACAAATCAGGCAGTGTCTATGCCAAGGCTGACTGGTTCCGCGAATATCAAGGCGAACAAACATTGAACTTCAAGGACATCACAACTTCCCGCGCTGGAGATGCAATCAGCATTGATAACAAGGGAAATTGGTTTGATGTAGGCCTCGGCGCTCAAATTGGTCTGGGCGACAATGCGTTTGGGTTTGCGGATGTCGAATACCGCTTCGGCAATGATCTTGAACGCACGTGGATCTTCAACATCGGCGGTCGGTTGACCTTCTAAGGAACGCAGTCTCCGGCAGTGTGAATTGCCGGGGACTGTTTCCCGAGTTTCCAGAAATCCGCTTAGCAGGGGGTAGGCGTAGGTTTCATCGAACAAAGCCCTAAATGCGGTTGTACAGGTGGAACAATAGCCATCAGAACTTCTTTTAAAAATTAATCTGGGATTTCTGTTGTTGATGCAGTTTGCAGAGGGACACAGGTATTTTGGCTATGTGATGCAAGAAGAGCATCAAAGTCGAAACAGGTAAGACGTACACGAAGTCTGCCTTGCATAGAGCGGATTCTCGGCTCGCACGGTTATCTGCCGACGCGAAAAGTACCTGAAACACTTGATTCTGCCCAACCTCAACGGACAGGCATCCCGATGATCCGCCCTGGTACAGGCGTAGGCAGATGATTGTCCTGGTCCTGTTTTTCGTGAAGATAGGCTTCAAGAACGTCGACTTCCAGTGGGCCGGTTTCCAGAATCTTGGCGTGTTGCCCGAGCATCGAAAAATGGTCGCCCCCGCCGAGAAGATAGGAGATCGTGACGATGCGATAGACGTTCTCGGGAAGAATCGACTCCCAGGTTCCTTTTTCCGTGAGTATTTCAGCGGCCTCAATGCGTTGACCTATGGGGGCAGCAGCATTCAGTCGATAGCGAAGCCCCGCGGTCTGCAGGAGTCTCGGGCCGATCACGTCGGGCTCCGAGATGCCGTGTTCGAGTGCCTCCCGAAGCACCGCGCCCGAGACGTCGGCCAATTGAATACGGTTCCCGAACGGGTGAATGTCGAGAAGATCGGCGTAGGTGACGGGACCGATGGGCATGGCGGCCCGAATGGCACCGCCGTTCAAAATCGCAGCAACCGCACCTCGTGACCGGCCCCAAGCAAGAAACGCGTCAACCGTCGCCATGCCCGAGAGGCAGTCGCCTTCTCGACAAGGATCGAGTCCGTCGGGAAGCGTCGACGTGTTGACGCCTACGAAACGCTCCTGATCGGCACGAATGGCCTCAATCGACTGGACAACGAATTCGTGCATCGCTTTGTCTCGACGAAGACTTGGTACGAGTTCTTCGAGGTCGCCCTTAAACTGCACGATTCGACCCGCATCGTCAAAAGAAACAGAGAGCCTTCCGAGATAGCGCGTTGAACGACCCGCTTGCACCACGAGCGTCTGCGAACCGTCGTCATGCGGAATCACGGTCGGGTAAGGGCCTTCGGAATGGGGGTGATTTCCGAGAACGCTGTGGGTGTGGCCTCCGACGATCACGTCGATAGCAGGTACCGCGCGGGCAAGTGCCTGATCGGACTCGCAGCCCACATGCGTCACTGCGATGATGTGCGTCACGCCCGCTTTTTCAAGTTCCGCCGCGGCACGTCCAAGCGCCGCAGCTCGATCGGCAAATTTCGTTTCGGGACAGGCTTCGGAAATGTCTTTGCCTTCATCGTTGGCCAGACCGATGATGCCGAACTTGACTCCATTAAAGTCCTTTACGACGGTTGCAGGAAGCGGCGCGGTTGAGAGCGGGCAGGCGGGATTCTTTTCAAGATTCGCGGCGAGAACCGGAAAGGGAAGGGCCTTTACATACCGGGCAAGTGTTTCGCATCCTAGGTCGAATTCGTGATTGCCGAGTGTCACCGCATCCCAGGGCATGCGTCTCATGGCTTCCCGCGCCCAAGGCATGCCGCCCGTTCTGAAAAAATGAGTCCCCTGCCAGAAGTCGCCGGCATCGAGCGCCAACACGGCTTTGCCTTGGACCTTCGCTTTTGCTTTCTCGTCGGCTACAAATGCCGTAACGCGTGCAAGCCCGCCTACTGCGTTGGTGTCATCGTAGACGGGGCCGCGGTCGTTAACGCCGGCCGCCGCCGAATGGACGTCGTTGACGTGCAGGATCGTCAGGTCCCAGGCAAAGGAGTTGAGGGAGGCTAAGGATCCGACGAACGTACAAGCGACGGCAAAGAAAGTGCGTCGTAGTGAATGAATGGGAGCGCAGGCGAGCGACATGGCGTTTCCGAAACAGGGTGCGAGCATTCTACTGCCGGAGACATCTCTCTGACCTTGCAGAGATGGCGAACGCATTCAAAACCGTCGGAACTAGCAGAAAAATGCGTGATCTCCAAAGTTTGGTGGAGCGACGGCAGAAACTGTAACGCAGAGGGAAACCAATAGGTTCCCCTCTGCTTCTATGTGGAGATCAATTGTTCTGCTTGATAAGCTCAATTCGCTGTTGAGTAACAGATTCAGTCAGCAAGCTTTCAACTTGCGGATACAGCGGAACATATTCCTTTGTTTTGGAGTCCCAGCAGGATGCTCAGGCAAATCTCGCTGCATTGTTTATCTGACAAACGATACTTTTTGGGTAAACGATGCAAATGGAAATTGCCGCTTTTCAGCAGCCAGAAGATCTTGTCAACCTGATTGGCGGTCAATTGTCTATCCTTAGTCGAAGCCGCTTTTGCAATCTCGGAAAGCAGAAATGTTGCTCTTTCCTCGTCAGTCGTTCCCCATTCATAAAAGAGATGCATGTTGAGTCGGGCAATTAAATTCATGACATGTACATCGGGTTTTGAAAAGATCCCATAGCCCATCTCTTTAAAGAAATCTCGAGAGAGAGCTTCACCGAACCATTTTACGTTTGCTTTGACTTCGTCCGCCAATACCTTGACTTTTTGTGCGTCCGACAAGTTTTCAGCTTGAATCATTTTGTCAATGAATTTCAAATATTCAATAGCGCCACCTTTCTTACGTATGAACTCACAGGCTTGCAACAGAGCAGTACTCATAGACGTTATCACCTGCTGAGGGTCGCCCGAAAACAGTGATGCATTGAACTCTTGCGGGTTCACCTTTTTGGCAAGCTTAGCAAGCCTTGACACAACCAACAGTACGGCTGCCTCTGCCTTTTTGGGATCTGAGGAATCAAAACCGGTTTGGCTCAAAATCTTGCGGTAATCGAGCTTATAAAGGGCATTGCCTATGTGGCGACTGACTTCGGTTTCTTCTATATCCGAAAGAGTTTTATTCAAAAGAGCCTTGCGATAGCAATCCCAGTTGTTGGAAAAACAACTTTTGAAGGTATTTTGCTTCAAATTCGCATTGACTGAAGAGCCAATAAAACGGCTTAACAAGTAAGCCGAAGCTATTTGTTCTGTTAGTTTGACAGTGTGCCAGTACAACGGGTTCTTGCTTCGTTGTTCATCGGGGACCCTCAAATATTCATTGATAATTTTCCACGGATCTTTTTTGCAAAATGATTGAGCGTTCACATTTTTTGATTTTTGTAATTTCGCTTGAATGGCCGTGATTCTATTTTCAAGTGCACAGGACAGGCGGTCGAAAACGAATGCGTAGGCAGCAGGATTGTGCCCGATTACAATCACATTACGGGGTGAATTTATTCTCATTTATACAGCTCCAATGACAACAAAACAGAGGCTAGCGTACTGAGGTGTATCTTTTCTCTGAAACAGAGTAGGCATCAGAATAGTTTAATACGACAGTTCGAGGCGTACTCAGGTACGGTCCACGGGTTAACCCTCGCCTATAGTGTCAGACATTGCTTATATAGACTCACCTTACTGTTCAACTGAAGAAATTTGTTTCAATCAAGTCTTAAGTGTGGTTTCTGATTGACATATCCAAAAATGGAAATTAGCCTTACGTGCACGGATTTTTCGGACACGTTTTTGAGCCGCTATTTCTGTCAGTCAATTCAAGCTATTTATGAGCATTATCTACGACATCAAGGCATGGGAAATTTTTCGAGCCGTGTCAAAGACCGGTTCGTTGTCCATAGCGGCCTCTCACTGTGACGTTACGGTTTCAACAGCTTCACGCAAACTGACTCTTCTTGAAGAAGCTTTCGGAGAGCGTTTGTTTGTCCGAGAAAGCAGACCAATTATTCTCACGTCCACTGCAGTAAAACTACTTGGCTACGTGGATGATTTGCTAAGTGCAAGCCAGCGACTGCAATCATTAATGCACGAGAACGACACAGACGATACGGGCACCATTCGCTTTATGCTGCCTTCGACGATCGGGGAATTTTCGGCTGCCTTGCTGTCTGAGTATGCGCGCTTTGCCCCGAACGTACGTTTTGAATTGCATATACCGATTGACATTGAAGCCTTTCGAAACGGCGGTGCCGATGTGCTTCTGTTGACCGGAGAACCGCTCAATTCAGCGGGACTGATCAAAATCCCGAGAGGCACAATGTATTTTCTGGGATTGGCCTCACCGTCCTGGGTCGAGCGTTACGGCTTCATTGAGTCGCCTGAACAGTTGCCTGACTGTTCAATCATGACGTTACCTTGGCATCCGTCAGGCATCACGACGGAATTGACGCGAGCGGGAGAGACGGTTCCCATATCAAAGGAACGGTTGACGGTATGTACGAATGCACGCGCTATAAAGAGCGCTGCTCTCGACGGCTATACGCTGGCACTTGACCTGCCGTTTTTCTACTGTGTTGAGGAAATTCTGCAAGGTCGGTTAGTGCCGGTTTTAAACGGTTGGCACCGTCAGTCACAACCGAACTATGTCGTTTGTTCCGCACAAAGCTGGAAACTGTCGCGTTGCCGAAAGTTTGCCCATTGGATCGCGCATCGGTTGGAGGATCAATTTGCTGCGTGTGGTGAGAGGTTGCGCAAGGCCGGGGTGTTTCTTGAGTAGGAGTCGGAGAGCGCTGGAAAAGAAAGACGTCCGAACATAAAAGAGCTCGGACGCCTGTCAGATTGAGACGTTAGTCGATTACTTCATTGCTTCCTGGCCGGCGCGCTTGCCGAAGACCATCGCATCGGCAATGCCGTTGCCACCGACTCGGTTGTCGCCGTGAACGCCGCCGGTGACTTCACCCGCAGCATAGAGGCCGGGAATGATTTTCCCGTTGGCGTCAAGAACCTGCGTTTTCACATTGATGCGAATGCCGCCCATGGTGTGGTGTACGGCCGGGACCAGCATTGTGGCGAAGTAGGGACCTTCGGTAAAGGGAGCGTCACTTGCCATACTCTTGGTAAAGCCGAAACGATCCTTTTTGACCTTGCCGGTGACGACTTCGTTGTACATATCGATGGAGGCCTTGAGCTTATCGGCCTTCATGCCCGTTACTTTGGCCAGACCCTCGATGGTATCGGCTTTATAGGCTTTCCCAAGCTGCAGTAACTCGCCGATAGCCATGCCGCCGATGACGGTGTCTTTGTTCGGCAGGCGCATCTTGTTCATCACGACCCAGTATTTGCTTTGAGGCTGAGCAAAGATGGCCTTGCAAAGTTCGTCGCGCGGGGCGTCTTCATTGACAAAGCGTGCACCGTCAACATTGACGAAGATGCGGTTGCGACCGGATGGCCAGGAAGACATGATGCCCGTACCAGGAGTTCCACCCGGGTGAAGCTGAATGTAATCCAGATCGATCAGGTCGGCACCGACATCCTTGGCCAGTTTCAAACCGTCGCCCTGAGATGCTCTGAAGGAATTGGTGCTACCGATGGAAGAATCAAGAACCTTTTCCTTCCAGGGGCCAGTGTTGAGTTTTTGGCGAAGCTCAACGTTGGAGGCAAAACCGCCCGTTGTGATGATGACGCCCTTCTGAGCTGTGAACGTTACTTTCTTGCCGTTGTGTTCGGCCTCAACGCCGATAACGCGGCCGCTCTTGTCTTCAATCAGCTTTTCGGCAGTGGTATCAGTAAAGATTTGCACTTGTTTGGGATAGGCCCGAATGAAGGTCTCAAGCCAATTTGTGTAGGCAAAGCCGCCGCCGACAGCCGCCGTACTGTGGCCGCGCGGATAAAGCCCGCCGACAATGGTATTGACCGTCGGGCTGAAATGAACGCCTTTGACTTCAAGCCAATTCATGACTGAGGGTGCTTGCTCAACAAGATAACGGGCGAGTTCCGGATTGTTTTTTTGGTGTCCGCCTCGCATCGTGTCTTCGAAATGCTTGTCGATGCTGTCTTTAATGCCCTGACGATCCTGACGTGATGGATCAACGGCGTTGTAGCCGCCGCCGGAGACAGCGGAACTGCCACCCAAAAAGCCGAGTTTTTCAATGATGATGACATTGCCGCCGGCTTCAATTGCCGAGGCCGCTGCGGCAAGACCCGCACCGCCGCCGCCGATGATTACGACCTGAGATTCATATTTGTCGTTGAGTTCCTTCGCAGGGATTTCCTTGGAGAACTTTTTGAGGTCGACGCCGCTCTTCTTGAGGTTGGCAGATACGGCCGAAACAAAAGAGCTGCTTGTAATCGTTGCGCCCGTCACGGCGTCAAGATTGACGGTTTGATTCTCGAGAATTTGTTTTTTCAGGATGGCAATGGCTTTTTTGCCGGCGCCCGGCGATTCACGGTCGTCGACAAGGATGTTTTTGATGGCACCGTCCTTCATGATGACGTCAACGGTCATTGGCGCGTTGTGCCCCGAAACGGTTTCGGAATACACCTGATTACTCTCGGCAGAAGCTCCTGCAGAGAGAAACGCTACCGAGATCGCCAGAGCGATTTTGGAGAGATGTTGAAAATGCATGGTTGACACTCCGAATAATTCACACAGATGTCAGTCTATGCAATGAAATTCGACTTGTTTTGCAATCTTCGATTGCCCTTTGCAATTGTGCAAAAGAAGCAAAGAACGGCTGCAAGATGCAGTGTTAGTTTGAAATCGACTGTCTAAGCCAAGTTGTGGTTACGCCATCTCTCAAGAAGTACAAGCAGACGAAGTTGAGGGAGGTGGCCATGCCAGGATCCGGTGGAAGATAGGAGCTGAGAGCTGTGCGTAATGCACTAACGGAAAAGATGTATATCGTCTAGTAGGTTGCATAACGGCGGTATTGATCTGCACACTGATGCTTTATCGGGAACATCACTATGGGTTGGACTCAAAATTTTTGAACGAAATCTCGTCTAAACTGCATCAAGCGGCTTAAGAAATCCGACGCACCGGGTGCCGTGAAAGTTTTTGAGCCGTGACAACCTAAGGAGCAAAAACATGCGCTTTTCCAAATCCATTCTGGCTCTCTCGATTGGTGCGGCCATTGCCTCAATCAGTCTTCCGTCTCAAGCCTGCTTCACGGTTATTGTCGGCAAAGATGCGTCGGCAACCGGGGAAATTCTCATTGGGCACAATGAAGACAACGATCGCCGCATTATTACCAATCAATACTGGGTTCCAGCCGCCGATCACAAGGCGGGTGAAATGATCGAGTTCGAACCGTCGGCAGCCAAGATCCCGCAGGTCAAGCACACGCTTGGCTTCTGGTGGACGCAGACGTTGGCTCCGGAAGGCTCGAGTTTCTCTGACGGCTTCATCAATGAAAAAGGTGTCGTGGTTGTCTCCAATAATTGCAACATCACGATCGAAAAGGATCAGAAGGTCAACGACGGCGGCATCGGTTACGGCATCCGTCGCATCGTTGCTGAACGCGCCAACTCTGCTCGTGAAGGCGTCGACATTGTCATCGACTTGATGAAGAAGTACGGCTACTTCCACATGGGCCGCACCTACACGATCGCCGATCGCAACGAAGCCTGGCAGATTTCGCTGCTTCGCGGTCACCGTTACCTGGCTCGTAAGGTCGGCGACAATGAAATCGCTTTTATTGCCAATGCGTTTGCGTTTGACAAGGTAGACCTCAAGGATCCCAATGTCATCGCCTCTCCCGACCTGATTGAGCACGCCATTGAAATGGGCGCTTATAAGCCTGCCAAGGCAGGGGACTACTCTGACTTCTCATTCCGCGAGGCTTACCAACCTGAGGCTCGTCGCGTCTTCCCGCGCAATAAAGAGCGCGTCTTTACGCTTCTGGAAATGGTGACGGGCAAGGAATACAAGGACACGAACGATTATCCGGCTTATCTGCCCGCACCGAAGAAATACACGGTTGAAGACGTGCAGGCATTCATGCGCGGTCATTCGAAGTTTGAAAAGCGTCAGACCGGTTGGCACCATGAAACGATGCAGGACATCTGCAACATCGGTACGTTTGACTCCGTCGTGTTCAAGCTTGCCAAGGATCCGCTGCTCACCATGGCTTGGCGTACGGCCGGACGTCCGTCCGAACAGCTTTATACACCGGCTTTCCCGCTTGCCGGTCCCGCTATGGCTCAGACGTATATGACGCCTGAAGTCGGTACTCGAGCCCAATTCCATGCAACGCCTGAGCAGGTCAGTTGGTCGGCTGATCGTCCGATTTATACGTTCCTTGCCCAGCAGTTCTTCCTTGACTGGATGGCACCGGCACGCAACGAGTTCATGAAGATTCGCAATACGGCAGAAAAGGAAAAGACGCAAGCCGCCATGATTGCGCAAGCTAACGCCGCAAAACTTGCCAAGGTAGATCGTGAAAAGGCTCGCGAGTATCTGCACACTTGGAACGTCGGTGCATTCAATCAGTCGCTTGGCGAAGCAGCTGCACTGGTTCAGAAGCTCAATACGCACGTGATCGCAATCACCAAGCCGACGCTTTCGCAGGCTGACAAGGGTACAGTAGATGTAGTTCTGTACTCGGCAAAGGGCTTTGATGCCAAGAAGCTCGACCAAAAGGCGACCTTCTTCGGTTCTCCTTATCCGGACGGTAGCATCGAGCTCAACAAGGAAATGGCCAAGCCTGCCAAGGTTGTTTTCAAAGACGTTGATGCTGATGGTCTTAAAGATGCCGTGATCACGTTCCCGGTGAAGGGTGCTGCTGCGTTCTCGTTCGCCGGCGTTGACTCCGAGCTCTATCTCTTCACCAAGGTTGACGGAAAACCGATCGCCGCCTTTGATACGGTGAAGTTCACGAAATAACTTTGTTCTGGGCTATGGACGATTCGCTTGCAAGAACCGTCTCAAGGCCGGATAAAGTCAACAAGACAAACCCGACGGTTGCTGCAGCTGTCGGGTTTAGTTTGCATGCACAGGCGTACTTTGAACTGGTGCAGACGGTATGGCTTTCCCAGCCAAATCGGTAGTTGATCTGGTGGAGAGAGTTAGTTGATGCAAGAAACTCAAGCATTCTTTGATTAACTTGCATCAACCAACATCAACCACTACAAAATCCACCGCTTCGGATTTCCCATCCCTGCAGCCTTCAAGTTCGACTCGACAGCCAAACGCCCGACAAAATCCTCGGTCCCCGAAAGTTTCCTGAACGCCGATTGACGGCCCACGGCCGCAAAGTCTCCGGGCGTCAGATTCCCAAAGTCGGCCACACGGTCAAGCGCTTCGACGCCATCAGTCAACCCAAGCTTGCCCGCATAAGCCTTGGCCATCGCCACGGCCTGTTCGGGGCGCAGGTAGTCAAACTTCGTTTTCAGATCAAAACGCCGCAGGCAAGCCGGATCCAGGTCGTCCTTGAGGTTGGTGGTCGCAATGAAGTAACCGCCGTAGCGTTCCATCTGAGCCAGCATTTCGTTGACGGCCGTGATTTCCCAGCTGTACCGAGTCGCCTGGCGATCACGAAGGAACGAATCCACCTCATCGAGCAAAAGCAAAGCGCCGTCGCGCTGCGCCGTCTCAAAGGCGTCGGCAATGAGCTTTTCCGTTACGCCCACGTAGCAGCTCGTGAGTTCTGCGCCGGTTTTGCGCATCAGCGGAATGCCGAGTTCCCGAGCGACGTAGGCCGCATAAGCCGACTTTCCCGTACCCGGAGGCCCGTAGATGCAAAGACGCCCGCAGCGAGCGGCACGCAGACCTTCCAGAAGGTGATCAAGGTCAAGTTCGGAATTGACAAACTGAGGCTCGTAGAGCTCCGGCAGCAGCGTGTTGTTGTCAACGACGCGTCCCATGTGCTGCGCCTTGAGCATCTGGTCTGCCATCTCGATGATCTCGTCCTCAGAAGGAGACTCGGATGTTTTGCCGGTTTCACGAACGATGTTCGAAATCGATCGAATCACGGCGCTCGACAAGTTTTCCGTCAAGGCAAGCCTCTCCGTCGTGCCCTTCGAGAGTCGGTGATCAAACGCCTTGTCGATCATCTCGCGTCGATAGGCAAGCCCCGGCGACTTCACTTCAATGACCATATTGAAGCGCCGCAGCATGGCCGGATCGATGTTGTGAATCGAATTGGCGGTCCAAAGCGTGACGACCGGATTTTCTTCCAGAAGACGGTTGATTTCTCCCTTGTTTGTGCGTCCGCTGAAAAAGAACGATCCCAAGTCGTTGAAGACGTCTTCGGCTTCGTCGATCACCAGAAGATTGGTATTGGTTTGCGAAAGGACGTTGCCCGCAGCCTTCCAGAACTTCAGTCGCGAGGTACGCTCCTCCTTCTTTCGGGTTTCCTTTTCGGCGAACTGCACTTCGTAACCGGTGAGACCCAGTTCCTTGGCAATGACGCGCGTGAGTTCCGTTTTGCCGCTTCCGGGAGGTCCGTAAAAGAGGATGTTGACGCCTTTACGCTCGCCGGCTACGGCAGACTTGAGGTAGGGGAGAAGAACGCGGCTCACGATCGGCAGATGCGGAAAGTGTTCGACGCTCAAGGTCGGTTTGGGTGCCGGCAAAAACGACTCCTGCAGCAATTTGGACAAGGACAGTTTCACGCTTAAGGTTGAAGGAGACAGCACGGCACCCGGAACAATCTGCTCGCAAAATTCGTCGCCCGATTCACCGTAATCCAGAAGACCGATGGAAACAAGCTTTCCTTCGGCGGCAAGGGCTTTCTTGACGTCTTCGCGATTAGCGTTCAGAGCCAGAGAGAGCGTATCGATGACAAGTGTCATGCCTTGCTCTCCGTAGTCGAACATATCGCACAGCAGACGGTTGACGAGCTTCACATCACGCGCACAGTAGACGAAGGCGAGAATGCGGGTTTCCAGATCCGAGAGCTTGAAGTTCTCCTGAAGCAGACGAAGGTTGGCGGCAAAGGCTTCAGGCAAAGCGGAGAGTTCGTCGGAGCAGGCCGATTCCAAATATTGCAGTTCACGGCTTAAGGCACGCGGCATGCCGTTTTCCAACAACTTGGCGGTAAACGGATGGCCGAGAAAAGGGCGGCAGTATGCGCCGATGGTCTCCGGATGACGGGGTTGCACCGTCAGGAAAGGCATCAATCCGTCGATAAAGTTGTATTGAGGCCAGACTTCTTCGATCAAATATCGGATGCGTTTTTCGGGAGCAATGACAGCATCCTCATCGAGTTCCATCTCGACGTCCGTAACTGCTTTGATGTCTTTGACGGCGCCGGTTCCCAAGAACTTCTCATTGTTGAGGATCAATGCTCCCAGATGCAGGTGACGACGAAGTTTGAGTCCCCAGAAGAACTTCGGCAAGGCGTCGTGGGAGTACATGTCGTTGCGGGCAACTTTTGCCCACAAGTCGCCATTGCACAGCAATCGCAGCATCCAAAGGTTGATAACGGAGTGCCCGATGTTGGAATTGTTCAGGTTCAAAGAGGTGGCGCGGTCAGACATACTGCACTTTCTCATTATTTATTTCGTGAAATTCGACAAGTGCAGAATAGGTCTCGATGCGTCAACGATTGACGCATGGAGCGTTCGTTGATCAACTGATGCGCAATTGTTTCCCCTTTTCGCTTTTTTCGTTGCAATGCGACGCAGTCTGTCGCATCCACTCTTACGATCTCCGTCAACAAAATGTTTGAACACCGTCAGCTCATGCAAGCGAACGGTTATGGGAAGAGAGGAGCCGGCCTAGCCGGAAAAGACAAATGGATTCGTGCACCGACATTGACGACACAGTAAATGCATTCAATTGCAAAGGCGATCCCGTGAAGCATCTCATCGAAGGGTTAAACCTTAAAGCTGAAGACTTCCGTGAGCGCCAATTCGACCTGCACGGCATCACGGTTACGCTCGATCGCGTTGAAGCGGAATATCCGGTCATCATTGCGAATGGGAAACCGCATACCGATTTCTATCTCGTTCTCTATTGCAGGAAAGGAGACCAAGAGCACGACGTGCTGGTTCGTTTCCCGTATGACAAGCAAAAGCGGGCGCTTGAGCTCTACGCAGCTCTTGACTATTGCGACTTAAACCGAGCCGCCTGTCTGTGGGATAGTGACGAGGACGAAGACCGCGACGATTATTGGGGTTGTGTCAAAACCTTCAAAGCGGACAAGTGCGGCAATCCGTTTTCGTTGCTCAACGCCGTCTGTCATTGCTCCGAAGGCATTCAGGATCTGCTCAGGTGCCGAGAAACGTCTGATCCCGAACTGGTTGAACAGTCGATTCGCGACTTTGCGTCGTGTACTGACTTCATGGTCAACAAGGCACTTTCGATCATGCAGGACTACTGCCGAAAACAATGCTCGCCCTCAGGCTTCGACGTCTTCTCCACGCCCGTTCGTACCGGGGGCTTCAGAAAGGACATATGGCGAAGCTACGTCTTTTGCGATGAAGAAAACGGCACCTATCGCGGTGCGTTTCATATCACGTTGAGAGGCGGACAGCGCGGATGGCTGATTGCCAACAATGAGCAGAAATTGCTCGCTATGGCAGATCGTTATCCGAAATTGGCGGATCTGGTTGCCGACTGGCTTGAAACTGCTCGCGAACAACGAATATTCAAGCCCACGAGTAACTATCCGCTCGAGGAGTTCTACGCCGGGAGAATGCGGGATCTCTTAGTTTGTCTTGCCCGCGTTGCCGAAACGCCGGTCGTGCCGTCTGACAGACAGGAGGCGGCCGACTTTATGACTTGGGGACTGGAGGAAGCCGAACGCCTGGGCAAACGATCCTTGGCGATTTTCAAGGGCTATCAGCAGTCCAACTCTTCCGCCACAACGTCCTGACGGTAACCACATAAACAAACGTTAGCTGCCAAACGATCGGCAGCAAGGAGACAAGAAATGGGATTTTTCCCGCGTGAATTCATGTTGCGCAAAGTCAGGCATCACAATTTCTACGAACTTGCCGACAAGCTCGAGTCGGTGTCTTTGCTTGCACTGTTCGGCGGCCGCAGAAAAGAGGGGGAACTGTCTCTGGATACACTCGAGGACGTCTTTATCTGTCCGCTCAAAACGGAAAAGGCCGGCAGTCTGATGTCGCGAGTACAAAACAAGAACGAGGCCTCAATCGTCGTCAAAGACGCATCCGTATTCTTTGATCGCCTGGCTCGACACCCCGACGTCTGGATGCGTGAGATTGCCGCTGCCGGTCACGGTCTTTCAGAGGAAGCAGTGCGACTGCTTGCAAAAGATCACGGGTTCGACGTCTGCAACGTTCTTGCAAAGAATCCCGAGAACCTTTTCAAGCTCCATGTTGAAGAGCTCATCGCCTTCGTCAAGCGCGATGAGGCGATCAAGTCTCAGGTGTTCCAAAACCTTGTGCACTTCAGCGGTTTCTCGGAGGACATGATTGAGGCCGGAGTCATCGACAAGCTCAAGACTTTTGTCGAAGCGTTTACCAACGATCCCGATGGAGATCTGAGGGAGAGGCTCGAGGAGCTGCGGATAAGAATCGAAGAAAACGACTTCGTTGCACCGAAGACGGCCCATCTGTGTCGCCGAGAGAATCTTTCCTGCACGAACCCGTACGGACGCATCGGCGAGTACGTATTCGCCATCGGTTTTGTCAAAGTCGACAGCGGAACCAATGCACCTGAAATTGATCCCAACGAGCCGATTTTCTGGCTGCCGGTATCGGTTCACTCGTCTCTGGCGTATTGGGACGAGCAAGGTGTTCAGGAGAAATTGCTCACGCGGCTTGCGCAAAGCACGTCGTTTGATGTTCGCCGCGAACTCTCAGAACGCCGAGATTTGCCCAAAGCCGTCGTGGACAAGCTCAAGACAGATAAGTCGTTCATCATCCGCAGCAATCTGTTGAGCCGGAATTCAGCCCAACATCTGACGGACGACGAAATCCGAGAAATGCTGCGCGGCGAGCTCGGCGTCATGCGCGACTGGGACGATTGTTTTCCGTTTGACAAACGCGTGGAGTCGATCGCACTTGAGCTCTTCACAAACGAAGGGTCGGACGGGCTAATTGCGCCGGAATCGGACAAGCAAGGCGTATAGCAGTCAGAATACAGATAGTGAAAGTTCGGGGAGATAATAATGGGCAGCGCCGTCTCTGCAGTGAAACGAGTTCAAAGAAATCCCGCATTCCTCCCCTGTATTCATACAGGGGAGGAATGCGGCTC